>WBZT01002824.1_pt1 | contig 11778 bp, 9 predicted proteins | sample 5204241 | NCBI WGS metagenome assembly WBZT01 (sample SAMN12344358, study PRJNA552823) | activated sludge metagenome | biome: Activated sludge suspended growth; feature: Nitrification reactor; material: Wastewater; isolation source: activated sludge from nitrification reactor of wastewater treatment...
GTGGCCCTGCGCGACGAGTGCGTCGGCGCAGGCGATGAAGTCGGTGAACGTGGTCATCTTGTGCTGCATGCGCCCGGCGTCGTGCCACGCCTTGCCCAGGTCGCCGCCGCCGCGGATGTGCGCGAGCGCGTACGTGACGCCGCGATCGAGCAGGCTGAAGCGGTTGGGGCTGAAGAGCACGTTGGACGAGATGCCGTACGAGCCGTACGCGTACAGCAGGCACGCGGCGGTGCCGTCCGGCTTCGCGCCCTTGCCGCGCAGCAGCGTTACGGGCACGCGCACGCCGTCGCCGGCGGCGACCTCGATGCGCTCCATCTCGTAGCGTGACGGATCCCAGCCGCCGAGTACGGGCGTGCGCTTCAAGAGCGTCGAGCCGAGCGTGGCGACGTCGAGTTCGAAGACGCTCGGCGGCGTGAGGAACGACTGGTAGACGTAGCGGTAGGTCGACGCGGTGTACTCTTCGTTCGCGCCGGGGCTCACGGTGTAGGCGGGCTCGGCGAACGGTACGCGCCGCGCGACGCCGCGCTGCGGATCGAGCACCTCGAGGTGCGGGATCGCGCGCTCGCGCGTGAGCAGCATGACGTGATCGCGAAAAGCATCGATACCCTCGATCATCACGTCGGCGCGATGCGCGATCACCTCGCGCCAGTGCGCGGGATCGGGCGTCGCGACCGGCGCGGTGACGACGCGAAAGTTGATGCCGGTGTCGTTGACGCGGATCCAGAACGCGTCGGCGCGATGGTCGACCCACACCTCGCGCTCCGGCACGCGCGGGCCCACCGGCGTCCACGCGTCGCCGGGGCCTGCGGTGGCGCGAAGCACGCGCGACTCGGCGGTGGTGTGGCTCGACTGCGCGTAGACGAGCCACTCGGCGCTGCGCGTCAGGTAGACGCCGACGCCGAAGCGCTCGTCCGTCTCCTCGTCGACGAGCGTGTGCGCGTCGGCGCCGAGCGCGTGGTGGTAGAGCCGGTGCGAGCGCTTGGAGACCTCGTCCTCCTGCGTGTACCAGAGCGCGCGCGAGTCGGCGCTCCACGCGACCGAGGTGACGCGCTCGGCACGGTCGGCGAGCACCTCGCCGGTGACGAGGTCCTTCACGTGCAGCTCGTACTGGCGGTAGCCGGTCGTGTCGACCGAGTAGGCGAGCTTCGTGCCGTCGGGGCTCGGATCGTACGAGCCGAGCGACATGAACGTGTGGCCCTCGGCAAGCGCGTTCAGGTCGAGCAGCACCTGTTCGGGCGCGTCCATCGAACCTTCGCGCCGGCAGTGGATCGGGTACTGCAGGCCTTCCTCGGTGCGCGCGTAGTAGAGGAACGCGCCCTTGCGCCACGGCACGGAGAGATCGGTCTGCTGGATGCGCGAGAGCATCTCGTCGTAGAGCGCCTGCTGCAACGGCTGCGTGCCGGCCATGGCCGCGTCGGTGTGGGCGTTCTCGGCCTCGAGGTACGCGATCACTTCCGCATCGTCCTTGTCGCGAAGCCAGAACCAGTCGTCCTGGCGCGTCTCGCCGTGCAGCGTGATCTCGTGCGGCCGCCGCGCGGCGGCGGGAGGCGTGGGGTTCGCGTTCGCGGTCATGGTTCGTCCTGGGTGGAAGCTCAGTGTCCGGCGCCGGGAGGGAGCAGGCGCACGGAGACGGGATCGCCTTCGCCGATGCCGAGACGCACCGCGGCGTCGCCGCCGACCTGCGCGACCTCGATGCGGCCGCTCGAGCCCATGATCGCGACGAGCGCGCCGACCGGCGAGTCGCCGTACGAGCGCGAGAGGCCGGTGACGCTGCGGTCGAGCAGCGTCAGGTGCAGCGCGGCGTGATCGACGTTCGCGCCGAACGCGCGCTCCAGTGCCGCGACCGAGAGGTTCGTGAGCGCGTTGCCGAAGCGGTCGATGAACATGACGCGCCCGACGAGTGCGTCGCCTTCGATCGCAGGCGAGGCGACCGGCAGCCGCACCGGGTCGGCGATGCGGGGACCGAGCTCGGCGAGCGGCGTGCCGCGCACGAGCGCGCCGGCGACGGGCGCGAACACGTCGCGGCCGTGGAACGTGCGGCTCGTCGGCTGGCGGAACCAGCGCGTCTCGGTGAGCGCGTGCACCTCGGCGTCGGGCGAAGCGAGCGCCCATTCGAGCAGGCCGTTGTCGGGTCCGACGAAGTACTGGCCGCGCGCCCTCACGGCGATCGCGCGGCGGTCCGTGCCCACGCCGGGGTCGACGACCGCGAGGTGGATCGTGCCGGGCGCGAAGTCGGGCGCCGCGGCCTCGAGCAGGAACGCGCCCCGCGCGATGTTGCCGGGCGGCACGAGGTGGTTGAGGTCGACGACGTGGGCTTCGGGCGCGACATCGTGCACGACACCGTGCACGACGCCGACGAACCAGTCCTCGTGTCCGAAATCGGAGAGGAACGTGACGATGGGCGTGGCCATGGAGCTCTCGCAGTGGTCGGGGGTCGAAAGGCCGCGCCGCAATCTAGCACAGCGTCGCGCACGGGCCGTTCGCGCGCCGCGGTTTCGGTCTGGTGCCGACGAACGCGGCGCGGCTAGAATGGACGCGAGTGCTCCGCACGCCGGGCGTGCCATCGATCAAGGAGCTCCCGCTCATGCGCCGCTCGCGCTCGCTTTCCGCGCTTCGCTTCGCCGCCCTCGCCGTGCTCGCCGTGTTCGCGCTGGTGGGATGCGCGAAGGAGACCGCGCCGAATCGCCTCCACTCGATCACCGGCCACGTGCGCGTGATCGGCTATCTCACGGCGGAGGACTCGCACTTCCTCGGCACGCGCGTCGTCGACGACGCGACCGGCGTGCGGGTGGACCTGCTGCTCGGCACGCGCGTGGTCGCGACCACGACGACCGTGAACGGCACGTACCGCTTCGAGAACCTCGAGCCCGGCGGCTACGCCGCGCGCGCCACCGCGATGGGACTCGTGGCGCCGGTCACGAACACGCTCACGATCGCGACGGTCGACGTCGTTGCGCGCGACACGCTGACGATGGCGTCGCAGGGCGACCTCTATCCCGCGCCCAACCCGATCGTCGACCAGACGCTGATCGGCTACGAGCTCGCGAACAACGTTCCGGTCTCGCTCGAGATCCGCGACGCGACCGGCGCGCTCGTCCAGACGCTGGTGACGCCGACGGCGGACCTGGGCGCGGGCTTCCACGTGGCGATCTGGGACGGGTGCGGCTCCGACCCCGACCACACCCGCGTGCCGGCCGGCCTGTACTGGGCGTACTTCGTCGCGAGCGGCGACGTGCGCTGCCAGGCGATCTTCCGCGATTCGCTGCCGGCGCCGGGGGCGCGGCGCGCCCGGCCACTCGTGCGCTGGGCCGCGCGCACGCCGTTCGCGTCGCTCGCCCGCTGACGCGCTCGCGTCAGCGCGCCGCGTCGCGCGCGTCGAGCATCGCGGCGAGGTGCGACCACGCGCCGTCGACGGTGAGCCGGTCGAGGCAGCGCAGGTCTTCGCACGTGTCGCGATCGCACGGGCTGCACTCGACGCGCGCCCAGTACGCGCGGTGGCCCTCGGATTCGGGGTAGGGGAAGAACGTCGCGGGCCGGTTGCGGCTCATCAGGCCGAGCGTCGGCGTGCCCGCCGCCACCGCGGTGTGCACGGGGCCGGTGTCGCCGCAGACGAATGCGGCGCAACTCGACTGCAGCCCGACGAAGCGCGCGAGCGGCCAGTGCTCGATGGTGAACGCGCGTCCCGCGGGCAGCGCCTCGACGCAGGCGCGCGCCGCCGCTTCCTCGCCCGGGCCGGCGGTGACGAGCGCGACCGCGTCCTCGCGCGACGCGAGCAGGCGGGCGGCCAGCGCCGCGTAGCGCTCGGGCGGCCAGCGGCGCGTGGGCCAGCGCGCGCCGGGATGGAAGCCGACGAGCGTCGCGTTCGCGCCGACGCCGAGCCGCTCGAGCGCCGCGCGCGCCTCGTCGCGCTGCGACGGCGCGACGCGCAGCCGCGGCACGGGCGGCGTCGCGGGCACGTCCCAGCCGAGGCACGCGAGGCTCGCGAGGTGGAAGCCCGTCGCCGAGAGCGTGCGCACGCGCGGATGGTGCGTGTAGAGCGCCGAGCGCCAGCCCTTGCCGCCGCCGCCCACGCGCACGCGCGCGCCGCTCGCGAACGTCCAGATCGCCGTGCGCGGATTGCCGAAGAGGTCGATCGCGACGTCGGGCGCGAACGCGCGCAGGCGCCGGATGAGCGCGAGCGTCTGGGCGGGCGAGGGCTTCGCGGGCACGTCGATCAGCTCGTCGATGCGCGGATCGCCGGCGAGCAGCGGCGCCAGGCCGCGCTCGAGCACGTACGCGACGCGCGCCTGCGGACACGCGGCGCGCGCCGCATCGAGCACGGGCAGCGTGAGGCACACGTCGCCCAGGAAGCGCGGCCGGATGATCACGAGGCGCTTCACGCTGGCGGAATTCACGGCTTCTCCTCGAGGGCCCGGTGTCTACAATGCGCGGCACCGTACCGCAGCCCCGAGCGCGCCCGCCACCTCATCGAGGATCCCGCCGTGTCCACGCCGAAGCCCGACCGACCGCTGCAGCTCGAGACGAACGCCGTCCACGGCCCGCACCCCGAGCACACCGGCGAGGTCAGCACGCCCATCGTGCACAGCGCCACGTTCACGTTCGACAGCCTCGAAGCGATGGTGGCGGAGCAGCATCAGGGCGCCGCGGGCGCGTTCTACCAGCGCCGCGGGCACCCGACGATCCACGCGGCCGAGGAGCGGCTCGCGCACCTCGAGGGCGCCGAGGCGGCGCTGCTCTTCCCCTCGGGCATGGGCGCGATCTCGTCCGTGTTCCTCGCGTTGCTGCGCGCGGGCGATCACGTCGTGTGCGTCGATCCGTGCTACGGCGGCACGCAGGCGCTGCTCAAGTGGGGTGCCGAGCGCTTCGGCTGGACGCGCACGTTCGTCGACGCGCGCCGGCCCGACACGTGGGGGGCCGCCTTCCGCCCGGAGACGGCGCTGCTGCACCTCGAGACGCCGATCAACCCGACGCTCGCGGTGTTCGACATCGCGGAGGCCGCCGCGCTCGGGCACGCGCGCGGCGCGAAGGTGACGCTCGACAACACGGTCGCGTCGCCCATCGGCCAGCACGGGCTCGAACTCGGCTGCGACGTCATCGTCTACAGCGCGACCAAGTCGATCGGCGGCCACAGCGACCTGCTCGCCGGAGCGGCGATGGGCTCGCGCGCCGAACTCGCGCCCGTCCAGAAGTCGCGCGAGGTGTTCGGCCCGATCGCGGAGCCGACGATGGCGTGGCTCGTGGAGCGCAGCCTGAAGACGCTGGCGCTGCGCGTGCGCGCGTGCAATGCGAACGCGCTCGAGCTGGCGACGCGGCTCGTGCGCCACCCGAAGGTCGCGCAGGTCTTCTACCCGGGCCTGCCGTCGCACCCGAACCACGCGGTCGCCGCGAAGCAGATGCGCGAGGGCTTCGGCCCGCTGCTCTCGTTCGAGGTGGCCGACGGCGCCGAGGCCGCACTGCGTGTCGTGAACGCGCTGCGGCTCGTGAAGCACGGCGCGAGCCTCGGCGGGGTCGAGTCGCTCGCCTCGCTCGCCGCGTACACGTCGCACCAGGTGCTCGGGCGCGAGGGCCGCGCGCGCGCCGGCATCCCCGAGGGTCTGCTGCGCGTCTCGGCCGGTGCCGAACACGTCGACGACCTGTGGGTGGACCTCGATCAGGCGCTCGCGCAGGCGTGAGGCACGCGCGAACCGCGTGCTATCCTCGCCGCCGCTCGTCGCCCGTTCCGCGTCCCGCCGGAGGTTCCCGATCGTGAAGCGCCCGTTCGCCGGTTCGCTCGTGCTGCTCGCTCTCGTCCTCGCGTGCCTCCTGTCGGCGTCCCGTCCCGCGCTCGCCGCGCCGGTGGACCCGGGCGTGCGGATGGTGGCGGCGCCGCCCACGTCGGCGGTGGCCGACAGCCTCGCGATGCTCGAGAAGGCCGTGGCGCGCGACTCGACGCGCTTCGACAAGCTGGTCGCGCTGGGCGAGATGTACGTGCAGCGCGAGCGCATGCAGGAGGCGCTCGTGGTGTTCAGCCGCGCGCACCGGCTGCAGCCGAAGCACGTGCGCACGCTCGTGCAGATGGGCGTCGCGGCCGACGCGCTCGGGCGCGCGGACGAGGCGCAGTCATGGTATGCGCAGGCGCTGGCCATTTCGCCGGGCGACACGCTCGCGAGCTGCCAGATGGCATCGAGCCAGTACGCGCAGGGCAAGTACGACGAGGCGATGACGCTGCTCCGCTCGACGCTCGCGAAACACCCGAACAGCCCGTGCATCTTCTTTCGCTACGGCGTCGCATTCGCCGACGCGGGCATCTACCGCGATGCGATCCGCATGTGGAGGAAGGTGATCGAACTCGCTCCCGGCACGCCCGAGGCCGAGAGCGCGCGCGAGGTCACCGACGTGCTCGAGAAGTACCTCGCGGGCCAGTGACGCGCCCGGGGCACGGGCCCGGCCCCGGCCCGTGCCTGCCGCGCAGTTCCGGCCGGGCCTCTGACCGGTTCCGGCCGGCGTTCCGTCCTCGTCGAGCCGCGGTCAAATCACGGGTCCGGACCTTGCCGAGAGGCCGCGCGGCCGTGCTATCCTCACCGCCGCTCTCGCGCTGACCTGCGTCCCAACCTCGAGGATCGGATCGTGAAGCGCTTCTCCGCTCTCGTCTTCGCCGTGATCGCCGTCGTCTCGCTGGCCGGTCCCGTGCACGCCGCCGCCAAGCCCGCCGTCGCGAACGCCGCCGCTCCGGCTCCCGCCGTCGTCGACAGCCTCGGGCTGCTCGAGCGCGCCGTGGCGCGCGACTCCTCCAAGTTCGACAACCTGTACGCGCTCGGCGTGATGTACATGGACCGCATGCGCATGGGCGAGGCGCTCACCGTGATGGCGAAGGCGGCCTCGGTCCAGCCCAAGAACGTGAAGGCGCTCGTCAACGCCGGCATCGCCGCCGACGCGAACAGCAAGCCCGAGGTGGCGCAGGAGTACTACACGCGCGCGCTCGCGGTGTCGCCGAACGACGCGATCGCGGGCTGCCGCATGGCCGAGTCGAAGTACGCGCAGGGCAAGTACGACGAATCGGTGAACCTGCTGCGCGCGCTGATCGCCAAGAACCCCAACGCCACGTGCGCGTACTTCACGCTCGGCGAGGCGTTCGCGGACGCGGGCATCTTCCGCGACGCGATCCGGATGTGGCGCAAGCTCGTCGAGCTGGCGCCGGATTCGCCCGAGGCGCTGAGCGCCAAGGAATCGATCGAAGTGCTGGAGAAGTTCCTCGCCGGCAAGTGACGCGACGATGCGCGCGCCGGGCGCACGATCCCGGCGGACCGGGCGCGGCGCATGCGTGATGCGCCGCGCCCGCGTCGTTGTCACCACCGTGGAGTCCCCGACGTGATCTATCTCGACCACAACGCCTCGACGCCCGTGCGGCCGGAGGTCGCCGACGCGATGGCGATCGCGCTGCGCGAACTCGGCGCCAACCCGTCGAGCATGCACCGCGACGGGCAGCGCGTGCGCGCGGCGGTCGAGCGGGCGCGCGAGCAGCTGGCCGCGCTCGTGAACGCGCGGTCCGACGAGGTCGTGTTCGTCTCGGGCGGCACCGAGGGCGATCACCTCGCGCTGATCGGCGCCGCGTGGGCGCGGCGCGAGGCGGGCAAGCACGTGGCGTTCGCGACCATCGAGCACCACGCGGTGCACGGCGCCGCCGACGTGCTCGCCGAGCTCGGCTGGACGCACGCGTCGCTGCCGTGCGACGCCGAAGGTCGCACGCGGCCGGACGCGATCGACGCGCTGCCGTCGGGCACCACCGTCGTCTCGGTGATGCTCGCGAACAACGAGACCGGCGTGTTGCAGCCGGTGGCCGAACTGGCGGCGCGCGCGCACGCGAAGGGGGCGCTCGTGCACTGCGACGCGGTGCAGGCCGCGGGCAAGGTGCGCGTCGACGTCGAGGCGCTGGGCGCCGACTACGTCGTGGTGAGCGGACACAAGTTCGGCGGACCCAAGGGCGCCGCGGCGCTGGTCGTGCGGCGCGGCGCGCCGCTCGAGCCGCTGCAGCGCGGCACCGGTCACGAGCGCGGACGGCGCGGGGGCACCGAGAACGTGCCGGGCATCGTCGGGCTCGGCGTCGCGGCGGAGCTCGCGGCGGCGGACCTCGCCGCCGAGTCCGAGCGGCTGCTCGCGCTGCGCACGCGCTTCGAGGCCGGCCTGCGCGCGATCGGCGCCGACGTCGTGATCCACGGCGAGCGTGCGCCGCGGCTGCCCAACACGGTCAACGCATCGTTCCCCGGCGCGCGCAGCGACCACCTGCTGCTCGCGCTCGACGCGCGCGGGGTCGCGGTCTCGGCGGGAGCGGCGTGCGCGAGCGGTGCGGTCGAGCCCTCACCCGTGCTCGCGGCGATGGGCGTGCCTCGCGCGCTCGCCACGAGCGCGCTGCGCTTCTCGCTCGGGCGCACCACGACCGCCGACGAGATCGAGCGCGCGCTGCCCCTCGTGGCCGACGCCGTGCGCGCCGCGCGCGGCGCGGGAGCACCGGCGTGAGCGGACCGCACGGAGTCGCACGGACGGACGGCACGGGTAGGCACGGAGTGACGGCACGGGTATGCACGGACTGACTCTCAAGGTACTCGCCGCCATGAGCGGCGGCGTCGACTCGGCGGTGGCGGCGGCGCTGATGGCCGAGCAGGGCCACGAGGTGACGGGCGTCACGCTCAAGCTCGCCTGCTACGGCAAGACCGCGGCGAGCCCCAAGGCCTGCTGCACGCTCGACGCGATCGACGACGCGCGCCGCAGCGCGATGCGCATGGGCTTCACGCACCACGTGCTCGACGCCGAGGAGACGTTCCGCGAGCGCGTGCTGATGCCGTTCGCCGACGGCTACGCCGAGGGACGCACGCCGTACCCGTGCGCGGCCTGCAACGAGCACCTCAAGTTCGGCGACCTCGTGCGCCGCATGGAACTCGTCGGCGCCGACCTGCTCGTGACCGGCCACTACGCGCGGATCGAGGAAGTCGCGCCCGGCGATTGGGGGCTGCTGCGCGGCGCCGATCGCGACAAGGACCAGACGTACGCGCTGGCGCTGGTGCCGCGCGCGGCGCTCGCGCGCGTGCGGCTGCCGCTCGGCGCGCTCACCAAGGCGGAGGTGCGCGCGCACGCCAAGCGCCTCGGGCTCGCGGTGTGGGACAAGACCGAGAGCCAGGACCTCTGCTTCGTGCCCGACGGCGACTACGCGGGCTATCTCGTGAACACGCTCGGCCAGACGAAGGGCACGGCGCCCGGGCCGTTCGTCGACGAGGCCGGCGCGCGCCTCGGCACGCACCGCGGCTTGATCCACTACACGGTCGGGCAGAGGAAGGGACTCGGCATCGCCGCCGCCGAGCCGCTCTACGTTCTCGCGATCGACGCCGAATCCAACACGGTGACGGTGGGCCCGCGCGCCTCGCTCGCATCCCCGGGGCTCGTCACCGGTCCGATGAACTGGCTCGTCGCGGCACCGCCCGCCGACGGCACGCGCGTCGACGCGCGCATCCGCTACAACCATCCGGGCGCGAGCGCGACGGTGTGCGCGGCGCAGGGCGGCGCGATCGCGCTCCGCTTCGACGAGCCGCAGCCCGCGGTGACGCCCGGCCAGCTCGCGGTGCTCTACGACGGCGAGCGCTGCCTGGGCGGCGCGCCGATCGTGCGCGCGCTGCGCGCCGAGCGGTCGGCGCCCGACGCGGCCGCGCCGCACGAGGCGCGCGCGTGAGCACCGCCGCGCTGCAGACGCGCATGCTCGAGCGCTGCCTCGCGTGCGGCGGCACGCGGCTCTCGCCGCTCGCCATGCGCTACGAGTGGCGCGGGACGTCGTTCCCCGCCGCCGAATGCACCGCGTGCGGCATGCGCTTCCTCGCGGTGCAGCCGGTGGGCGAGACGCTCGTGCAGATGTACTCGGCGGAGTACTTCGAGGTGGACTTCCGCTGCGGTCGCAGCGACACGCGCTCGTTCGACGAGGCGGCGTTCCGCGCCGAGAACGCGGGGCTGCTCGATCGCTTCGAGCCCTATCGCGGCCGTGGCCGGCTGCTGGAGGTGGGCTGCGCGTCGGGCTGGCTGCTGAAGCACGCGGCCGAGCGCGGCTGGGACGTGACCGGCGTCGAGCTCTCCGCCGACGCGGTCGCGCACGCGCGCTCGCTCGGACTCACCGTGCACGAGGGCGCGCTCGAGGACGTGGCGCTCGAGGCCGGCGCGTTCGACCTCGTCTACATGGGCGACGTGCTCGAGCACGTGCCCGACTGCCGCGACAGCGCGTCGCGCGTCGCGAAGCTGCTCGCGCCGGGCGGCCACTTCTTCCTGCGCGGGCCCATCACCACGCACAGCATGGCGCGTGGCCTCGCGCTCGCGGCGAGCGGCGCGATGGGGAAGGCGATCGTGCTGCGCGAACCGCCCTACCACCTGTGGGAGTTCACGCCGCGCTCGCTCGCCGCGCTGATGCGCGCCGTCGGGCTCGAGCCGGTGGTGATGGAGCAGGCCAAGATTCCGCCCGGGCGCGCACACGGCCGCAAGAGCGCCGCGCAGCGCGCCGCGATAGCCGCGATCGACGCGCTCAACGTGCCGATCACGCGCACGTTCAACGCGCTGGGCGATCGGGTCGTGATGGTGGCGCGCCGGCCGGTGTAGTCGCGGGGGCGCCTGCCCGGGGCGCCGCGGCGCCCGGCGCCCGTGCCCCGATACGAAATTCGCGTGCGAATCCCCATCTGGACCGTTGACCCGCTCCGCGCCCCGGGCGGACACTTTCCGCGGTCCCCCGACCGGGACACACCTTCACCCCACGAGAGGTTCACATGCACGCCGTCCGGTGGACGTTCGTCGCCGCCGTGCTCGCGCTGGGACTCGCGTCGGCATCGTGGTGCGCCGCCCCCGCGTCCGCGCAGGTCGCCGTCACGGACTCGGCCGTCATCGCCCGTTCGATCGGCTTTGAGATCCGCCCTCGCATTCCGTGCGCACCCGAATCGCTCACGGTCTCGGCGTGGGACTTCTGTTCGTCGTGGTGCCTCGCCTTCGCGTCGTTCGAGCCGACGAGCGCGATCTCGGCGCGACTGCGCGTGAACGCCATTCCGCCCGCGCTGTGCGATCGCGTCTCGATCTGCGCCCCGGTGCAGCGCACGATCCGAATGGCGAAGCCGATGATCGGGAGCACGGACTACTTCTTCACGGTCGTGGTCTCGATGCCGCCCGACTCGACGCACCCTACGGGCGAGCTGGTCTTCACGCGCCGCATTCCGGTCGTCGCGACCGCGACGTGCACGACGCCGCCCGATTCGCTGGTGCAGCGCTCGACGCAGGAGGTCATCGTCGCGGGCACGCCACCGCCGTGCGCCGGCTGTCCGCCGATCGTGTGCGCGGGACGACCGCTGCCGGTGACGCTCAGCGGCTGGTACGTCCCCGGCTGCGAGCAGATCGACAGCCTGCGGCTCGGCGTGATGCCGTCGCCGATGCCGGGCGGAGCGCCCGTGCCCGTGTTCGAAGTCGGCACGCGCATGACCAGCGAGGTCTGTCCGACGGTGATTGCGCGCTACACGCTCACCGGCGTGCTGCCGCCCGCCGATCCGGGCCTGAAGACGTTCTTCGTGCACGAGACGCACTACAACGAAGTGACCGGCGAGGTGACGACGAGCGGCCCGTGGCCGCAGCGCTTCGTCGCGAAGGATTCGTGCGGTACGCCGCCACCCGTCGCGGGCTGCGTGTGGCCGTACCTGCTGCCCAAGCCGCTGCGGGCGGCCGACTCGACCGACTGCCATCTCACGCTGCTGCCGGGCACCCGCGGCTACGTGCGCTTCGCGGTGCGCGCGA
>WBZT01002825.1_pt1 | contig 11776 bp, 11 predicted proteins | sample 5204241 | NCBI WGS metagenome assembly WBZT01 (sample SAMN12344358, study PRJNA552823) | activated sludge metagenome | biome: Activated sludge suspended growth; feature: Nitrification reactor; material: Wastewater; isolation source: activated sludge from nitrification reactor of wastewater...
GGCGTCGGATACCGCTTGTGCGCATCGAAGCGGTACAGCGGCCAGCGCTCGTGCATGCCGAGGCACACGCGGTCGCGGTGCACCTTGGCCAGGATCGACGCCGCCGCGACCGCGGCGATGCGTGCATCGGCCTTGACGACGGCCGCACAGGGCATCGGCAGCGCCGGCACGCGGTTGCCGTCGACGACGACGCGCTGCGGCGTGAGGCGCAGCGCGGCCACCGCGCGCTGCATCGCGAGCAGCGTGGCGTGCAAGATGTTCAGGCGGTCGATCTCCTCGACGCTGGCCTCGGCGACGGCGCAGCACAGCGCGTGGGCACGGATCTCGCCGTACAGGCGCTCGCGCCGCCGCGGCGAGATCGTCTTCGAATCGGCGAGGCCGGCCACGGGTCGCGCATCGTCGAGGATGACCGCGGCTGCGACGACCGGGCCGGCGAGCGGCCCGCGCCCGGCCTCGTCGACCCCGGCCACGAGACCGGGCCGCGCCCAGTCAGGCCCGAGCCGCTCGAGCCTGAAGGACCTGCGCGATGGCATCGCTGGCACGCCGCGCGGTGTCGCGGCGCAGGAGATGGTGCAGTTCGGCAAAACGCGCGGCCAGCCGCTCGCACGCCCGCGCATCGTCGAGCCACGCGAGCACCGCGGGCACCAGGCGCTCGGGCCGGCAGTCGTCGTGCAGCAACTCGGGCACGAGGAACTCGCGCGCGAGGATGTTGGGCAACCCGACCCAGGGCTGGTAGCGCATGCGCTTCATGATCTGCCAGCTCAACGGGTGCAGGTCGTAGCCGATGACCATCGGCCGCTTGAACAGCGCCGCCTCCAGCGTCGCCGTGCCGCTGGCGATCAGCGTCACGTCGCAGGCCGCGAGCACCGCGTGCGACTGCCCGTCGACGAGCTGGATCGGCACGCCCGGCGCATGCGCGGCCTGCAGCGGCTCGAGCAGGCTGCGCAGTCCCGGTGCCAGCGGCAGCACGAAGCGCAGCGCCGGGCGCTCGCGATGCAGCCGCGCGGCGCTGCGCAGGAACGGCGGCGCGATGTAGCGGATCTCGGCACGGCGGCTGCCGGGCAGCAGCGCCAGCACCTGCGCGTCGGCCGGCAGGCCGAGCGCCGCACGCGCGGCCGCGCGCGGTGGCTCGAGCGCGATCGCGTCGGCCAGCGGATGACCGACGTAGGTCGCGGCCACGCCGTGACGCGCCAGCAGTTCGGGCTCGAACGGAAACAGGCACAGCACGCGGTCGCAGCTCGAACGCATCTTCGCGGCGCGCCCGCCGCGCCAGGCCCAGATCGACGGGCAGACGAAATGGACGGTCTTCATGCCGGCCGCCTTGAGCCGCCGCTCGAGCCCGAGGTTGAAGTCCGGCGCGTCGACGCCGACGAAGCCGTCGGGCCGCTCGGCCAGCAGCCGCTCGGCCAGGCGCTGGCGGATGCCGCGGATGCCGCGATAGTGGCGCAGTGCCTCGACGTAGCCGTGCACGGCGAGCCGCTCGCTGGGCCACCAGGCGTCGAACCCGGCACGCTGCATGCGCGGGCCGCCGATGCCGCCGGCGGCCAGCGTCGGCCAGCGCTCGCGCAGCCCGCCCAGCAGCAGTGCCGCCAGCAGGTCGCCCGACGCCTCGCCGGCCACCATGCCCAGGCGCATCGCGGCACTCAGCGCACGATGCCGCGCGCGGCCGTGCTCAGGAAGTCGAGCATGAGTGCGACGTCGCCGCGCCCGCCATCGCCCGCGGCCAGGCCGTCCGCCAACGCCGCGATCGCCGTGCGCGCCTGCGCCAGCGTCAGCCCGTCGCGGTACAGCAATCGGTGCATCTGCTTGACGCGGCCGATGCGGGCGCTGTCGAAGCCGCGCCGGCGCAGGCCCTCGACGTTCAAGCCGTGCACCGCGAGCGGGTTGCCGGCCACCGTCACGAACGGCGGCACGTCCTGGGCGACATGGCTCTGGAACGCGGTCATCGCGTGCGCGCCGATGCGGCAGAACTGGTGGATGCCGGTCAGGCCGCCCACGAACACCCAGTCGCCCAGGTGCACGTGCCCGCCCAGCGTCGCGTTGTTGGCGAGGATGGTGTGGTTGCCGACGCGGCAGTCGTGCGCGATGTGCACGTAGGCCATGATCCAGTTGTCGTCGCCGACGCGCGTCACGCCCCCGTCCTGCACCGTGCCACGGCTGAAGGTGCAGAACTCGCGGATCGTGTTGCGCGCACCGATCTCGAGGCGCGTCGGCTCGCCGCCGTACTTCATGTCCTGCGGCGCGCCGCCGAGCGCGGCGTGGCTGTGGATACGGTTGTCGCGGCCGATGTGCGTCGGACCCTCGATGACGCAGTGCGCGCCGATCTTCGTGCCTTCGTCGATGCGGACCGCGGCGCCGATCAGCGCGTACGGGCCGACCTCGACGCTGGCGGCAAGCTCGGCCGCCGGGTCGACGATCGCGGTGGGGTGGACCGTGGCCACGGGTGCGGGCGTGCGGGGACGCGGCTACCCGACCTTGCGCTCCGTGCACATGATCACGGCCTCGGCGGCCATCTGGCCCTCGACGCTCGCCTGCGTGCGATAGCGATGCACACCGCCCTTGATGCGCTCGAGCCAGGCCTCGAGCAACAGCTGGTCGCCCGGCTCCACCGGGCGCTTGAAGCGCGCGTTGTCGACGCCGACGAGGTAGACCACCCTGTCGTGCCCGGCCGAGCTGCCGCCGCTGGCAAAGGCCAGCATCGCCGCCGCCTGGGCCAGCGCCTCGATGATCAGCACGCCGGGCATCACCGGACGCACCGGGAAGTGGCCGACGAAGTACGGCTCGTTGATGGTGACGTTCTTGATCGCCTTGACGCTGACGTTGGCCTCGAGCTCGAGCACGCGGTCGAGCATGACGAACGGGTAGCGGTGCGGCAGCGTGGCGAGGATCTGGTGGATGTCGAACGAGGTCATCGGGGCTTCTCCAGCGCGCGGATGCGTTCGCGCAGCGCGTGCAGCTGCCGCAGCGTCGCGGCGTTCTTCTCCCAGGCGGCATTGTCGTCGAAGGGGAAGACGCCGCTGTAGACGCCGGCCTTGCGGATCGAACGCGAGATCAGCGTGCCGGCGCTCACGTGCACGTCGTCGGCGATCTCGAGATGGCCGAGGATCATCGCCGCGCCGCCGAACGTGCAGCGCCGGCCGATGCGTGCGCTGCCGGCGACGCCGACGCAGCCGGCCAGCGCGCTGTGCTCGCCGATGTGCACGTTGTGCGCGATCTGCACCAGGTTGTCGATCTTCACGCCGTCGGCGATCACGGTGTCGTCGAGCGCACCGCGGTCGACGCAGCTGTTGGCGCCGATCTCGACGTCGTCGCCGATCGCCACCGCCCCCAGCTGCTCGATCTTCTCCCAGCGTCCGCCCTCCTCGGGCACGGGGGCAAAGCCGAAGCCGTCGGCGCCGATGACGGCCCCGCCGTGCACGATGCCGCGCGCCCCGATGCGGCAGCCGCGCGCCAGCACGGCGCGCGCATGCAGCAGCGTGCCCGCGCCGACCTGGGCATCGGCGCCGACATGCACCTGCGCGCCGATCACCGCCCCCTCGGCAACGCGCGCCCGTGCACCGACGAAGGCGAGCGCGCCGACCGCCACCGAGGCCGCGACGACGGCACCGGCTTCGACGACCGCGCTCGGATGCACGCCGGGCGTGGCCGTGCCGCGCTGCTGCGCCGCCCACCATTGCGTGAGCCGGGCGTACGCGAGATACGGGTCGGCACACACGATGGCCGCCCCGCGTGCCGCAGCCGCCGCGCGCAGCGCCGGGCCGACGATGACGCAGGCGGCGCCGGTCGTCGCGAGCTGCGAGCGGTGGCGCGGATGGGCGAGGAAGGTGATCGACGAGGCGTCGGCGCCATCGAGCGCAGCGATGCGCTGCACCTCGAGCGCAGCGTCTCCGATCAGCTCGCCACCCAGGCGTGCGGCGATGTCACCGATGCGGACGCGCACGCCGCGCCCCGAGCCGCCTCACTTGCCCGGCGCGTTGAGCGCCTTGATGACCTTGTCGGTGATGTCCACGCGCGGCCCCGCGAAGACGACCTCCTGCAGGATGATGTCGTACTTCTCGCTGTCGAAGATCTGCTTGATGACGCGGTTGGCGCGCTCGACGACGCCGGCCAGTTCCTCGTTGCGCCGCTGGTTCAGATCCTCCTGGAACTCGCGGCGCTTGCGCTGCAGATCGCGATCCTGCTCGACGAGCTCGCGCTGGCGACGCGTGCGCTCGCCCTCGGCCAGCGTGGGCGCGTCCTTGTCCAGCTTGTCGGCCGCCGACTTGAGCTTGGCACCCTGGTCGTTGAGCTCGCGCTCGCGCTTGCCGAATTCGGTCTCCAGCTTGGCCTGGGCGGCCTTGGCCGGAACGGCCTCGCGCAGCACGCGCTCGCTGTTCACGTAGCCGATCTTGAGCTCCTGCGCCAGCGCCGCTGGCACCGCGAGCGCCATCGTCATCGACACGGCGGCCAGCGGCGCCGCGAGACGCCGCAGGAGCGCGCTGCGCGAAGTGGCGGCAAACGAAGCGAGGTGACAGGAGTCCATCAGAACGCGGTCCCGATCTGGAATTGAAAGCGCTGGATTCTATCGTTGCGCTGCACCTTGACGGGCTTGCCCCAGCTCAGCTTCAAGGGGCCCACCGGCGAGATCCACGACAGCCCGAGGCCGACCGACGAGCGCAGCGAATCGGCGCTCATGCGCTCGTCCTCGCGCCAGACGTTGCCGGCGTCGGCGAACGCGAACAGGCGCAGCGACTTGTCGTTGCCCGTCCCGGGCACCGGGAAGTACAGCTCGGCGTTGACGTTCAGACGCTTGGCGCCGCCGATGTAGGCGCCGGTCGGGTCGATGATGCCGAGCGAACCCTGCTCGAAGGCGCGCACCGTGCCCAGACCGCCGCCGTAGAAGTTCTTGAACACCGGAAACGGCTTGCCGCCCAGCCCCTTGCCGAGGCCCAGCTCGGCATTGAGGCCCAGGGTCATTCGCATGGGCAGCGACCAGTACTGCTGCGCCTGCAGGTTGGTGCGCGTGTAGCGCACCTCGCCGGCGAAGCTCCACTCGACGTTGATGCGCTGGTAGCTGCCGCGCGTGGGCACCATGACGCTGTCGCGGCGGTCGCGCGTCCAGCCCAGCGTGAGTGGAAAGCCCAGGCTGGTCTCGCCGAACAGCGCGCGGTAGTTCAGGTAGGCCAGCGGCAGGCCGACCGTGGTGCCGATGACCTGGCGATCGGCGGCGACGCCGAGATAGACGGTGTCGATCTCGGAGAACGGCACGCCGAAGGTCAGCGCCACCCGCTGGTTGGACGCCTCGTACTCGTCGAGCAGCTGGTTGAGCGCCCGGCTGCGCCGGTAGACGAAATCGAACGAGCGCGAGATGCCGTCCACGGTCCAGTACGGATCGACGGTGCTGACGACGAGCGTGCGGTTGACGCGGCTGGTGTTGACCTCCACCCCCAGCGACTGGCCCGAGCCGAACGCGTTGTCCTGGCGGATCGCCGCCGACAGCGTGAGGCGCTCGGCGTTCGAGTAGCCGGCACCCAGCGACAGGTTGCCCGTCGGACGCTCCTCGACGTGCACCACGAGATCGACCTGGTCGGGTGCGCCCGGGACTTCGACCGTCTCGACGTCGACCGTCTTGAAGTAGTCGAGCCGTTCGACGCGTTCCTTGCTCAGCTTGATCAGCGCGCCGTCGTACCAGGCGCTCTCGAACTGGCGGAACTCGCGCCGCACGACCTCGTCGCGCGTGCGCGTGTTGCCGGCCACGTCGATGCGGCGCACGTAGACGCGTCGCTCCGGGTTGGCCACCAGCACCACCGAGACCTGCGCGCGCGCGCGATCGATCACCGGGCGCTGCTCGACGCGCGCGAACGCGTAGCCGTACAGGCCGAAGCGCTCGGTGAAGCGATTGACGGTCTCGGTGACGGCGTCGCCGCGGTACGACTCGCCGACGCGAAAGCCGACCAGGGAGCGGAATTCGTCTTCCTTGCCGAAGTAGTCGCCCTCGAGCTTGACCGACGTGACGATGTAGGGCTGGCCCTCGCGGATCGAGATCGAGATCGAGATCGACTGCTTGTCCGGCGAGATCGTGACCTGGGTCGACTCGATCGCGAACTCGAGGTAGCCGCGGTTGACGTAGTACGCGCGCAGCCGCTCGAGGTCGGCGTTGAGCTTGGTGCGCGAGTAGCGGTCGCTCTTCGTGTACCAACTGAACCAGCCGCTGGGGCTGAGCTCGAATTCGTCGCGCAGCGTCGACTCCGAGAACACCGTGTTGCCGGTGATGCGCAGGCTCGTGATGCGCGCGGCCTCGCCTTCGTTCATCGTGAACGTGACGTTGACGCGGTTGCGCTCGATCGGCGTGATCGTGGTCGTGACCTCGGCGCCGTACAGGCTGCGCGTGAGGTACTGGCGCTTGATCTCCTGCTCGGCGCGGTCGATCAGCGCGCGGTCGAAGGGCAGGCCCTCGCCGATGCCGGCGTCCTTGAGCGACTTGAGCAGCGGCTCCTTGTCGAACTCCTTGAGGCCGACGAAACTGACGTTGGCGATGATCGAGCGCTCGTCGACGATGAACAGCGCGACGTCGCCCTCGACCTCGAGGCGCACGTCCTTGAACAGGCCGGTGGCGAACAGCGCACGCAGCGCCGCCGAGCCCTTCTCGTCGGTGTAGGTGTCGCCGATGCGAAACGGCAGCGCAGCGAACACCGTGCCGGCGTCGGTGCGCTGCAGGCCCTCGACGCGGATGTCCTTGACGACGAAGGGCTGCACGGCGCGCGCCGCGGGGGCGGCGAGCACCGCGGCGGCTGCCACGATCAGGACCACGGCGCCGCGATCGGCGGCGCTCGGAAACGCTGGGAACATGAGGATGGGTCAGAGGCCCAGCAAACGGGCCACGTCGTTGTAAAGGGCGACCGACATCATCGCCAGCAGCACGGCGATGCCGCCGCGCTGCAGGCGCGCGAGCCAGATCTCCGAGATCGGCCGGCCGGTGACGCCTTCGAAAATGTAATACATGAGGTGGCCGCCATCGAGCATCGGCAGCGGCAGCAGATTGAGCACGCCGAGGCTGACACTGACGATGGCCAGGAATTCGACGAAGCGCACCGGCCCGGCCTTGACCGACTGGCCGGCATAGTCGGCGATGCTGATCGGGCCCGAGAGGTTCTTCAGCGACACCTCGCCGACGACCATGCGTGCGAGCATCTTCAGCGTGAAGGTCGACGTGTCCCAGGTGCGCCGCAGGCCGCGCGCGGCGCCGTCGACGAGCCCGTAGCGCACCGTGACCAGCGCCGCCGGCGAGCCGATCATTGCGTCGATGCGGCCGTAGGGCGCCGCGGCGCTGGCGTCGACGCGCGGCACCACGTCCAGGTCGACCTGGCGCGCGCCGCGCTCGACGACCCAGTGCTGCACGAGCGGCTGCCCCTGGCGCACGCCGGCGCGGATGCGCTCGCGCAGCACGCCCGAATCGGGGACGGCGCCGCCGTCGATGGCGAGCACGCGGTCGCCCGGCCGCAGTCCGGCCTGCGCGGCCGGCCCGTCGGCCTTCACGTCGCCGACCAGCGGTTCGCCGAAGGCCGGGCCCAGGCCGATGCGATGCGCCAGGCCGGCATCGACCTCGCCCGCATCGAGCCCGGCGAGATCCAGCGTCACCGTGTGCGCGCCGCGCCCGTCGCGGTCGGTGACGCGCAGCGCCAGCGCTTCGCGCTGCATCGCCGCCTGCGTGATCTGCCAAAGGAGGTCGGGCATCGAGCTCACGTCGCGCCACGCGCTGCCGTCGACGGCGGCGGCCTGCACCCAGTCGCCCGAGCGCAGCCCGGCACGCTCGGCGATGCTGCCGGCCACCGGCGCGCCGAACAGCGCCTTGGGCTCCTGCACGCCCGCCCAGGAGGCGGCGGCAAACAGCACCACGGCCAGTGCCAGGTTGGCCAGCGGCCCGGCGGCGACGATCGCGCTGCGCCGCGCCAGGCTCTGTCGGTTGAAGGCACGGTGCCGTTCGCTGGCCTCGACCGGTGCCTCGCGCTCGTCGAGCATGCGCACGTAGCCGCCCAGCGGCAGCGCACAGACGACGAACTCGGTGCCGTCGGCGCGGCGGCGCCAGCGCCACAGCACGCGGCCGAAGCCGACCGAAAAGCGCAGCACCTTCACGCCGCAGGCCACGGCGACGCGATAGTGGCCCCACTCGTGGATGACGATCAGCACGCCCAGCGTCACGAGCAGGCCGACGACGTAGTTCATGTGGGCACCCGGCGCCGCATCAGCGCGCGCGCATGCGCGCGTGCGCGCCGATCGAGATCGAGCAGGTCATCGAGGCCGGGAGCGGCTCCCAGGCGCGGCTCCAACCCCTCCAGCGTGGCCGTGTTGATGCGGTGAATGTCGGCGAAGCCGATGTCCGCGGCCAGGAAAGCGGCCACCGCCTCCTCGTTGGCGGCGTTCAGGACCGCGGTGCTGCCGGCGGGCCCGGCGAGCGCGTGCCAGGCCAGTGGCAGACCGGGAAAGCGCGCCGCGTCCGGCGCCTCGAAGCTCAGGCCCGGCAGCGCCAGGAAGTCCAGCCGCGCCGCGCCCGACTCGATGCGCTCGGGGTGCGCGAGGCCGTAGGCGATCGGCACGCGCATGTCCGGCGTGCCCAGCTGCGCGAGCACCGAGCCGTCGCGGCACACGACCATCGAGTGCACGATGCTCTGCGGATGGATCATGACCTTCAGCCGCTCGGGTTCGAGGTCGAACAGCCAGCGCGCCTCGATGACCTCGAGCGCCTTGTTCATCATCGTGGCCGAGTCGACCGAGATCTTGCGGCCCATGACCCAGTTCGGGTGCGCCACCGCCTCCTCGGGCGTGACGTCGGCCAGCGTCGCGGGGTCGCGGCGCCGAAACGGCCCGCCGCTGGCGGTCAGCACGAGGTGATCGATGTGGCCGTGCCAGGCGCTGCGCGCGTCGGGCAGGCACTGGAAGATCGCCGAGTGCTCGCTGTCGATCGGCAGCAGCGCCGCACCGCCCTCGGCCACCGCCTGCATGAGCAGCGCGCCGCCGACGACGAGCGCCTCCTTGTTGGCCAGCAACAGCCGCTTGCCCGCACGCGCGGCCGCCAGACACGGCGCCAGCCCTGCGGCGCCGACGATGGCCGCCATGACGCTGTCCACGTCGGGCGCCGCGGCAAGCTCGCACAACGCGTGCGCACCGCTGGCGACCTCGGTCGGCACGCCTTCGGCGGCCAGGCGCTGGCGCAGCACGCGCGCGCGCGCCTCGTCGGGCAGCACGGCGACGCGCGGGCGCCAGTGCAGGCATTGCGCGTACAACTCGTCGACGCGCTGGTGGGCGCTCAGGCCCGCCACCTCGAAGCGCCCGGGATGGTGCGCAACGACGTCGAGCGTGCTGGCCCCGATCGAACCCGTCGAGCCGAGGATCGCGATGCGCTGGCGCGGTCGCATCATCGCGCCCTCATCGCAGCGGCAGCCCGGCCGTGACGCCGCTCTGGCTCCAGGCGGCCAGGGCCATGGCCGCCGGCATCACCGGCAGCAGCGCGTCGACGCGATCGAGCACGCCGCCGTGGCCGGGCAGCAGCCGGCTGCTGTCCTTCGCACCGGCCGCGCGCTTGACCAGCGACTCGAACAGGTCGCCGACGACACTCAGGGCACACAGCGCCAGCAGCATGGGCGCCGCGAGCGCCCAGCCCAGGGCGCCGAGCAGCCGAGAGTACAGGCTCGGTCCGTCCAGCGCGTAGGCCCGGTCCAGGGCGATCCACAGCGCCGCGAGCAGCAGCACGCCGGCGACGCCCGACCACACGCCTTCCCAGCTCTTGCCCGGGCTGATCGACGGCGCCAGCTTGCGCCTGCCCAGCGCGCGCCCGCCGAAGTACGCCGCGATGTCGGCCATCCAGACCAGGCACAGCATCGAGAGCATGAAGTTGATGCCGAGCGTGCGCGAATGCACGAGCGCCAGCCAGGCGCTGGCCAGCAGCAGCAGACCGAGCAGCCGACGCAGCATCACCGGCCAGTGCGGCCAGGCCGACGGTCCGCGCCGCAGCGCCCACGCCCCGCCAACCAGCCACACGACGGCTGTCACGCCCCACAGCGGCCCCAGCCACGCCCGGCGCGCCGGCTCGGCGCCGCCGGCGTAGATGGCGATCGCGACCAGCGCGAACACCAGTGCCATGGCCACGGCGAGCGCGTTCGACGCGGCGTTCAGCCGACCCCATTCCCATGCGCCGGCGGCGAACAGCACGAGGCTCACGAGCGCAAACGGCCAGCGCCCGGGCGCGGCCAGCGCAGCGAACATGATCGCCACCAGCACCACCGCGGTGACGACGCGCTGCCTCAGCATGGCGCGAGCCGCCGGCGCGAGCCGGGCCGCACGGCAGCGGGCGCGACCTCAGGCACCCTGGGCCACCACTGGCGGCCGGATGCCGCCGAAGCGGCGATCGCGCTGCGCGTAGGCGCCCAGCGCGGCGTCGATCTCGCGCACGCCGAAATCCGGCCACAGGCACTCGGTGAAGAACAGCTCCGAGTACGCCGCCTGCCAGAGCACGAAGTTGCTGATGCGCATCTCGCCGCCGGTGCGGATGAAGAGGTCGGGGTCCGGTGCGAAGGACAGCGCCATGTGGCTCGACAGGTAGGCTTCGTCGAACGCCTCGGGTGCGATGCCCTCGGCCAGCGCCTGGCGGCAGGCCTGCACGATGTCCCAGCGCCCGCCGTAGTTGAACGCCACCGCGAGCGTGATGCGCGTGTTGTGACGCGTCTGCGCCTCGGCCTGCTCCCAGGCCTGGCGCAGCTTGTCGGAGACGGCCGAGCGGTCGCCGACGATGCGGATGCGCACGCCGTCGCCGGCCAGCTTGCCCAGGTACTTGGACACCGCCACCAGCACCAGGCTCATCAGGCCCGAGACCTCCTCGGTCGGCCGCTTCCAGTTCTCGGACGAGAACGCGAACACCGTCAGGTACTCGACGCCACGCTCGGCGAACAGGTTCACTGCCCGCACCAGCGCGTCGACCCCGGCCTTGTGGCCGAAGAAGCGCGGCATGAAGCGCTGGCGCGCCCAGCGCCCGTTGCCGTCCATCACCAACGCCACGTGGCGCGGCACGGCGTCGGTTGCGGCCTGGGGCAAGGAGACGACTCTGGGGTGGGCCGACATCACGCTACGCTCGGCCGGCGCTCAGACCGCCATCACCTCGGCTTCCTTGCCGTGCACCAGGCGATCGACCTCGGCGACGACGTTGTCGGTGAGCTGCTGCACGTCGCCCTGCGCACGGCGCTCGTCGTCCTCGTTGACCGCCTTGTCCTTGAGCAGCTTCTTCAGGTGCTCGTTGGCCTCGCGGCGCACCGCGCGCACGGCGATCTTGCACTCCTCGCCGGCGTGGCGCACGACCCTGGTCAGTTCCTTGCGGCGCTCCTCGGTGAGCGCCGGCATCGGCACGCGCAGCAGGTCGCCCTGTGCGGCCGGGTTGAGGCCGAGGTCGCTCTCGCGGATCGCGCGCTCGATCTTGGCACCCATGCCCTTTTCCCACGGCTGCACGCCGATCGTGCGCGCGTCGATCAGCGTCACGTTGGCGACCTGGCTGATCGGCACCTTCGAGCCGTAGTACTCGACGTGCACCTGGTCGAGCAGCCCCGGGTGGGCGCGCCCGGTGCGGATCTTGTGCAATTCGTTCTTCAGCGCCTCGAGCGACTTGCTCATCTTGTGCTCGGCGGTTTTCCTGATCTCGGCGATGTCCATGTCGGCTCGACAACCTCGTCAAACGTGGACCAGCGTGCCCTCGTCCTCGCCGAGCACGACGCGCCTGAGCGCCCCGGGCTTGTGGATCGAGAACACCTTGATC
>WBZT01002826.1_pt1 | contig 11774 bp, 12 predicted proteins | sample 5204241 | NCBI WGS metagenome assembly WBZT01 (sample SAMN12344358, study PRJNA552823) | activated sludge metagenome | biome: Activated sludge suspended growth; feature: Nitrification reactor; material: Wastewater; isolation source: activated sludge from nitrification reactor of wastewater...
GCGCATTTCGTCGCCCTCGACGTCACCGATGTGGCGAGCATCCGCGCCGCCGTGGCGCACGCCGAGACCGAGATGGGCGTCATCGACATCCTCGTCAACAACTCCGGCGTCGCCTCGACGCGCAAGCTGGTCGACGTCACGCCCGACGACTACGACCACGTGATGGACACCAACACGCGCGGTGCCTTCTTCGTTGCGCAGGAGGTGGCGCGGCGCATGATCGCGCGCAGCAAGGGCGAGGCGCCGGGCACCTTCACCGGCGGGCGCATCGTCAACGTCGCATCGATGGCGGGCCTGGGCGTGGCACCGGGCATCGGCGTCTATGCGATGAGCAAGGCCGCGGTCGTGCACATGACGCGCGCGATGGCGCTCGAGTGGGGGCGCTTCGGCATCAACGTCAACGCGCTGTGCCCGGGCTACATCGACACCGAGATCAACCACCAGGTCTGGCAGACCGAGGCCGGCCAGCGCATGGTGCAAGGTTTTCCGCGCAAGCGCGTCGGCGCGCCGGCCGACCTCGACGTCGTGCTGATGATGTTGTGCGCGAACGAGAGCCGCTTCGTCAACGGTGCGGTGGTCTCGGCCAACGACGGCCAGCAGATCTGAGCAACCTGTGAACGAACCACCCACATCCGCGCGGCGCGCCCTGGCGCCCTCGACCGGCGTTGCAAATGCTCGCCCTGTCGCGCGATATGGCTGCGCTTTGCGCCTCGAGCGAGGTCGTCCTGTCGCGCCGCTCGGGCGCGACCGGTTCGTTCACAGCTTCTGAGCGGCGGCAAGGCGCGCACGGCGATGCGTCTGCTGACCCCGCTCGAGGCGCGCGTGCTCGGCGTGCTGGTGGAAAAGCAGTCGACGGTGCCCGACACCTACCCGCTGAGCCTCAACGCCCTGGCGTCCGGCTGCAACCAGAAGACGGCGCGCGAGCCGGTGCTGGAAGCCTCCGACGCCGACCTGCTGATGGCGCTCGACGGCCTGAAGGCGCTGGCCCTCGTGTTCGAGACCAGCGGCGGGCGCGTCGTGCGCTACGAGCACAACATGGCGCGCGTGCTGCGGGTGCCGTCGGCGGCGGTGGCGCTGCTGGCCACGCTGATGCTGCGCGGGCCGCAGACGGCGGCGCAGTTGCGACTGAACTGCGAGCGGCTGCACCGCTTCGCCGATGTCTCGTCGGTGGAGGGCTTCCTCGACGAGCTCGCGGGCAAGGAGCAGCCGCTGGCCGCGAGGCTCGCGCGCGCGGCCGGCGAGCGCGAAGCGCGCTGGGCGCATCTGCTGTGCGGCGAGCCGGCGCTGCCCGCCGTGGCGGCGATGGCCGCCAGCGCGACAGGGAGTCCGGCCGCGGGCCCGACCGCGAGCGTCGCCGAGTTCGCCGCGCTCGAGGCCGAACAGAAGCGCCTCGCCGCGCGGCTGGAGGCGCTCGAGTCGCTCGTGCAGCGCCTGGCGCGCGAGCTCGGCGTGTCGTAGTCCGGCATCGCTGCCGACGACGGAGGATCCGCGCGTGAGATTCACGATCCCCGAGCACAAGAAGCTCGTGCACGAGATGACGTTCCCGATCCGCTGGGGCGACATGGACGTGATGGGCCACGTCAACAACACCGTCTATTTCCGCTACTTCGAGATCGTGCGCCTGGACTGGATCTTCGCGCTCACCGCCGATGCGCACGGCGACAGGCAGGGCCCTGTCATCGTCAATGCCTTTTGCAACTTCCTCAAGCAACTGGAGTTCCCGGGCGACGTGCATGCCCGCATGTACGTGACCAACCCGGGGCGCAGCAGCTTCGACACCTACGTCACGATCGAGCGCGCGGACCAGCCCGGCGTCGTCTGGGCCGAAGGCGGCGCCAAGACGGTGTGGACCGACTACACGACGCGCAAGTCGATTGCCTTGCCCGACTGGCTGCGCGCACGCCTCGGCGTGTAGGCGCGCGGCGCACACGCGCCGAGCGTGAGCGCCTGCGTGCGTGGTGCGGTGGCCGCATCCGCCTCGCGCCGTCTGGCGCCGCCTCACAGCATCATGTACGTGGTGGTCGCGTGTGCGACCAGCTGCCCCTTGGCATCGACGATGCGGACCTCGCCGTACACGAGGCTCCTGCCCATGCGCAGCACGCACGCAACGACGCGTGCCTCGCCGCTGTCGGCGGCGAGCGCGCGCACGAAGTTGGTCTGCAGCTGCACCGTGCTCATCGGCTTGTAGCTGCCCACGCGCTGCAGCACGGCCAGTGCCATCGCCGTGTCGGCGGCGGCCATGAGGGCCTGCCCGCACAGCGCGCCGCCGGCATGCACGAGGCGCTCGCTCAGCGGCAGTGCCAGCGTGACGCCGGCGTCGCCGGCGTCGAGCAGCCGCATGCCGAGTTCGCGCACCCACGGCGCCACGCGATGCGCCAGCGCGTCGTCGAGCAGTTCGACGACGGCCGAAGGGGCGTCGGGGGCGCGGTGATGCATGGCAGCTCGCTGCAGGCGACGAAAGCGCGTGTGCGTGCGTCGATTCTACGGAGCGACGTTGCAGCGCGTTACGTAGTACGCTCAGGCGGCGATTCGGGCATCGGCCCGGCACGCGCGGACACGCACTCAGCGGAGAGCCTACGATGCGCAAGATCTATCCCAGCGCCGCCGCGGCCCTCGAGGGCATCGTGCGCGACGGCCAGCTGTTCGCCGTCGGCGGCTTCGGGCTGTGCGGCATCCCCGAGGCGCTGATCGAGGCGCTGCACGACAGCGGTGCCAGGAACCTCACCGTGATCAGCAACAACGCCGGCGTCGACGGCTGGGGCCTGGGCCGGTTGCTGCTGACGCGGCAGATCAGGAAGATGATCTCGAGCTACGTCGGCGAGAACAAGGAGTTCGAGCGCCAGTACCTGGCCGGCGAGCTCGAGCTCGAGTTCACGCCGCAGGGCACGCTGGCCGAGAAGCTGCGCGCCGGCGGCGCGGGCATCCCGGCGTTCTACACGCGCACCGGCGTCGGCACGATGGTGGCCGAAGGCAAGGAAACGCGCGCGTTCGACGGCCGGACGTACCTGATGGAGCGCTCGCTCGTGCCCGACGTGTCGCTGGGCAAGGCCTGGAAGGCCGACGAGAGCGGCAACCTCGTCTTTCGCCGCACGGCGCGCAACTTCAACCCGGCCGTCATCATGGCGGGCAAGGTGAGCGTGGTCGAGGTCGAGCAGATCGTGCCGCTGGGCAGCATCGACCCGGACGCCGTGCACCTGCCGGGCATCTACGTGCACCGGCTGGTGCTCAACGCGCATCCCGAAAAGCGCATCGAGAAGCGCACCGTGCGCGAGAAGACGGCCGCCTGAGCCGCTGCGCGACGATCGGCACGCATCGAGCAAGGAGAGCAATCGTCATGGCGTGGACCCAAGACCAGATGGCCGAGCGCGCCGCGCGTGAGTTGCGTGACGGCTACTACGTGAACCTGGGCATCGGCATCCCGACGCGGGTGGCCAACTACGTTCCGGCCGGCATCACGGTATGGCTGCAGAGCGAGAACGGCATGCTCGGCATCGGCCCCTTTCCCACCGAGGACGAGATCGACGCCGACCTCATCAACGCCGGCAAGCAGACCGTGACGACGATCCCGGGCTCGAGCATCTTCGGCAGCCACGACAGCTTCGCGATGATCCGCGGCGGCAAGATCAACCTGTCCATCCTGGGCGCGATGCAGGTGAGCGAGAAGGGCGATCTCGCCAACTGGATGATTCCCGGCAAGATGGTCAAGGGCATGGGCGGTGCGATGGACCTCGTCGCCGGCGTCGAGCACGTCGTCGTCGTGATGGAGCACGTGGCGCGCAGGAAGGACGGCGCTCACGAGCTGAAGATCCTGCCCCGGTGCACGCTCCCGCTCACCGGCGTCGGGGTGGTGCAGCGCATCATCACCGACCTCGCGGTGATCGATGTGACGCCACAGGGCCTGCGGCTCGTCGAACTGGCGCCCGGCGTCACGCGCGACGAGGTGCAGGCCAAGACCGGCGTGCCACTGCACTAGCGGCTGCCGGCCCCGGGCGCAGCGCAGCCGCAGGCTCCGAGCATGGGCGAAGACGTTTCGATGGGCGCCGCGAGCGCATCGCAGACGGCCGCGCGTGCGCCGGTGGCCCTGGTGATCGGCGCCGGCGAGGCCACGGGCGCCGCCGTCGCCAGGCGCTTCGCGCGCGAGGGCTACACCGTCTGCGCGGTGCGCCGCCAGGGCGAGCGGCTCTTGCCGCTGATCGCCGCCATCGAGGCCGCGGGCGGCCGCGCGCACGGCTTTGCCTGCGACGCGCGCGACGAGAGCGCGGTGATCGAGCTCGTCGCCGACATCGAGAATCGCATCGGCGCGATCGAGGTGGCCGTGTTCAATGTCGGCGGCAATGTCCACACGTCGATCCTCGACGAGACCGCCGAGCGCTACTTCAAGGTCTGGGAGATGGGTTGCCTGGCGGGCTTTCACGTCGGTCGCGAGGCGGCGCGCCGCATGGTGCCGCGCGCCCGTGGCACGATCCTCTACACCGGCGCCACCGCCAGCGTGCGCGGCGGCGCCGGCTTCGCCGCCTTCGCCGGCGCCAAGCATGCGTTGCGCTCGCTGGCGCAGAGCATGGCGCGCGAACTCGGCCCCAAGGGCATCCACGTCGCGCATGTCGTGATCGACGGCGTGATCGACACCGAGTACACGCGCACCGTCTTTCCCGAGCGCTACGTCGCCAAGGCGCACGACGGCATCCTGCAGCCCGAGGCGATCGCCGAGAACTACTGGCAGCTGCACGCACAGCCGCGCAGCGCCTGGACCTTCGAGCTCGACCTGCGGCCCTGGAGCGAGAAGTGGTGAGGTCGCCGGGCCGCACGACGAACGCGTCTTGCACGCGAGAGGAATCACGATGATCCACGCATGGCGTTCGATCCGTCCGGCGGCCTGCGCCGCCCTGATCGCCTTGGGCATCGCACCGACCCTGCACGCCCAGGGCGATCCGAGGTTCGCTGCCCGATGCAACATGTGGATGGAGAAGAAGGGCTACTCGACCGACTACATCGAGCAGCGCGTCGGCCAGCGCCCGGCGGGCAACCAGGTGGCCGACTGGGTCTCGAACCTCGAACCCAAGGACGCCAAGGCGGGCGACGTCGTCTTCCTGTCTACCGGCAGCGGGAGGGGGCAGCGCGCCGAGGTCGTGGAGGAGGTGCTGACGAACGCCGACGGCTCGATCCGTGCCTTGCGGACGAGCTCGATGAACATCGGCAAGATGGTCGAGCCGCGCTGCGACATCACGGAGAACTTCGGCAAGGTCGTGGAGCACACGGTCCCCTTCGACCACGTGGTCCGCGCCTGGCGACCCGATCGCAAGTGAGGTCGAAGGAGCCCGCGCGCCGCTGCGGCGTGCTCGCATCGCGGCTCTGCGCTGGCGCCCTGGCCCTGGCCCTTTCGGGGGGCTGCGCGAGCCGCAACGCGGCCGAGTCGGCCCCGCCTTCCGAAGCGCCGCAGGATGTGGTCGCGCCGCCCGAGGGTGCCACGGGCTACGAGGCCAAGCCGGGCTGGCCCGTGCGCTCGATGGCCGTGGCCGCGGCGCACCCGCTGGCGGCCGGGGCCGGCTACCGGATCCTCGCAGCCGGTGGCAATGCCCTCGACGCGGCCATCGCGGTGCAGATGGTGCTCGCGCTCGTCGAGCCGCAGAGCAGCGGGCTGGGTGGTGGGGCTCTGCTGCTGCTGTGGGACGGCCGGGCGCTGAGTGCCTGGGACGGGCGCGAGACCGCGCCGGCCGCCGCCGACGAGCGGCTCTTCCTCGGCGCGGACGGCAAGCCGATGAGCATGGCCCAGGCCATCGTGGGCGGCCGCGCCGTCGGCGTGCCCGGCGCCGTGCGCATGCTCGAGGCGGCGCACCGTGTGCATGGAAGGCTGCCGTGGGCGCGACTGTTCGAGCCCGCGATCGAGTTGGCGCAAGGCGGCTTTGCCGTCGGCGCACGGCTGCACGCGCTGCTTGCAGCCGATGCCCGCCTGCCGCTCGATCCGATCGCGCGCCGCTACTTCTACGACGCCAACGGCGCCGCCTGGCCGGTCGGTCATCGGCTGAAGAATCCCGCGCTGGCCGAGATCCTGCGCGCCATCGCCGCGCGCGGCGCCGACGCGCTGCTGCGCGGCCGGGTCGCGGCCGACATCGTCGCGCGCGTGCGCTCGCATGCCGCCAATCCGGGGCGCCTGGCCGCCTCCGACCTTGCGGCCTACCGAGCGCAGCGCCGCGAGCCGGTCTGCGTCGCCTGGCTCGTGCGCTATCGCGTGTGCGGCTTCGGGCCGCCCTCGTCCGGGCAGTTGACGATCATGCAGACCCTCGGCCTGCTCGAGCACCTGCCGCCCCCGGCCCGGCCGCTGGACGACGGCGTGCCCACGGCGCAGTGGCTGCACCTGTACACCGAGGCCGCGCGGCTGGCGTTTGCCGACCGCGACCAGTACATCGCCGACCCCGCGTACGTCGCCGCCCCGGCCGGGCGCTGGCGCTCGCTGGTCGACGGGGCCTACCTCGCGCGGCGCGCCGCGCTGATCGGCCCGACGGCGATGATGTCGGCCCCGGCGGGCCGGCCCGGCGCCCAGCCGCTCACCCAGGCGCCGATGGCGACGCAGATCGAGCGCGGCACCAGCCACGTGAGCGTGGTCGACGCGCAAGGCGGCGCCGTGGCGCTGACGACGACGATCGAGGCCGGCTTCGGCTCGCACGTGATGAGCGACGGCGGCACCGGCAGGAGCGGCGGCTTCCTGCTGAACAACGAGCTCACGGACTTTTCCTTCCTGCCCGCCGACGCTTCGGGGCGGCCGGTGGCCAACCGCGTGCAGCCGGGCAAGCGGCCGCGCTCGAGCATGAGCCCGACGCTCGTCTTCGACGCGCGCGACGCCCGCCTGCTGATGACGCTCGGCTCACCCGGTGGCGCCGCGATCATCCACTTCGTCGCCAAGACGCTGGTCGGCACGCTGCAGTGGGGGCTGGATGCGCAGCGCGCGATCGACCTGCCGAACTTCGCGACCTTCGGCGGCGCGCTGCTGCTCGAGCGCGGGCGCTTCGTGCCGGGCACCGCCGACGCGCTGCGCGCGCTCGGCCACGAGGTGCTGGAGCGCGACCTGACCAGCGGCCTGCAGGCCATCGAGCGCACGTCCGACGGCTGGTTCGGCGGCGCCGATCCGCGGCGCGAGGGCGTGGTGGTCGGGGATTGACGGGCGCCGGCGCGGCCCGCCGCGCAGCGTTGCGCGCGCGGCCACAACGGTGCGTTGCGCGCCGTGATCACAGCGGCGCGTTGCGCGCGCCGTGGCTCAGCGCCGCAGGTCGCGCAGCGCCAGCGCGGCTTCGCGCACCAGCGCGGGCCCCTTGTAGACGAGCCCGGTGTACAGCTGCACCAGCGTCGCGCCGGCCTCGATCTTGGCGCGCGCATCGGCTGCGCCCAGCACGCCGCCGACGCCGATGATCGGGTACTGCGCGCCCAGCGCCGCACGCAGGCGGCCGATGACGCGGTTGCTCGGCGCAGCCAGCGGACGGCCCGACAGGCCGCCGCTCTCGTGCGCATGCGCGAGGCCGGCGACGGCTTCGCGCGACACCGTGGTGTTGGTCGCGATCACGCCCTCGATGCCGTGGCGCTGCAGCGTCGCGGCGACGAGGTCGATCTGCGCCTCGTCGAGGTCGGGTGCGATCTTCAGGAACAGCGGCACATTGCGACCATGCTGCCGTGCCAGCAATGCACGCCGCTCGCACAGCGCGCCGAGCAGCGCGTCGAGCGCCTCGTCGCTTTGCAGCGCACGCAGGTTCTTCGTGTTCGGGCTCGAGACGTTGACCGTCACGTAGTCGGCGTGCGCGTACACCCCCTGCAGGCCGAGCAGGTAGTCGTCGGCGGCGCGCTCGATCGGCGTGGCGGCGTTCTTGCCGATGTTCAGCCCCAGCACGCCGCCGCCGGCGCGAAAGCTGCGCGCGCGCGCGACGTTGGCGACGAAGGCATCGAGCCCGTCGTTGTTGAACCCCATGCGGTTGACGAGCGCCTCGGCCGCAGGCAGTCGGAACAGGCGCGGCCGCGGGTTGCCCGGCTGCGGCCTGGGGGTGACGGTGCCGACCTCGATGAAGCCGAAGCCCATCGCGCCCAGGCCGTCGATGCAGCGCCCGTTCTTGTCCAGACCGGCGGCCAGGCCGATGCGATTGGCAAAGCGCAGGCCGGCGACGGTGAGCGCATCGTCGACGCGCGGCTGCGACCACAGGCATCGGCCCGGCGTGTCCTGCAGCGACGCGATCGCCGACAGCGTGAGGTCGTGGGCGCGCTCGGGGTCGAGCCCGAACACGAACGGGCGCGCCAGGGCGTAGGGAACGAGGGCCATGCCGGCATTGTCGCCGCGCATGCCGCGACGGCCGCGCCGCCGCACGTGCTGCGGCCTGCGCCGATACCGGTGCGCCGGGCTGCATGCTGCGCCTGCGAGCGGCGCCGATAATGACCGCACTCGGGCAGGATCGACGATGACGCAGGACGAACTCAAGGCCATGGTCGCGCGCGCGGCGCTCGCCCACGTGAGGCCGGGCACCATCGTCGGCGTCGGCACCGGCTCGACGGTCAACCACTTCATCGACGCGCTGGCGACGATGCCGGTGCCGGTGGCCGGCGCCGTCTCCAGCTCCGAGGCGAGCAGCGAGCGGCTGCGCCGGCACGGCATCGCCGTGCTCGACGCCGGCGCCGTCCAACGGCTGCCCGTGTACGTCGACGGCGCCGACGAGATCGATGCGCGCGGCTGCATGATCAAGGGCGGCGGCGCGGCGCTCACGCGCGAGAAGATCGTTGCCGACCTGGCCGAGCGTTTCGTCTGCATCGCCGATGCCGGCAAGCGCGTCGACGTGCTCGGCCGCTTCCCGCTGCCGGTGGAGGTGATCGCGATGGCCGCACCGCAGCTCGTGCGCCGCTTTGCCGCGCTCGGCGGCGCGGCCACGCTGCGTGCCGGCGTTCTCACCGACAACGGCCATCCCGTGCTCGACGTGCGCGGCCTCGAGATCGCCGATCCGCTCGCCCTGGAGACCGAGATCAACCAGTGGCCCGGGGTGGTGACGGTGGGCATCTTTGCGCGGCACCGTGCACACACCTGCCTGCTCGGCACGCCCGAGGGTGTGCGCACGCTGGTGTTCTAATCGGCCCAGAGCCGTTTCGATCGAGGAAGAGCCCAGTGGCCAAACCCAACTACGCATTCGAGAAGCGCCAGCGCGAGCGCGCCAAGAAGCAGAAGAAGGAGGAGAAGGCCGCACGCCGTGCGCAACAGAAGACGCAAGGGGAGGACGGGCAGGACGCGCCAGCGGACGAGGCCGCAGACGACGCGGCCAAGGGCGCCGCAGACGATACGCAGGCGTCGCCCGCCGATCCCGCGGCGGCGCGCTGATCGACGCCGGGCGCGTCGCAGCTACCGAAGGCCGGGCAGCTCGCCGGTGTGCCGGCGCTTCGGTGCCGCGCGCCCGAGCCAGCGGCCCGCATCGATGGCCGCAACCAGATCGCGTTCGAGCGGCCAGGGCGATCCGCCCGCCATCGCCGCGACGAGGCGCCCGAGCAGCGGCGCCAGCGTCAGGCCGCGCGAGCCGAGCGCGGTCACGACGAACAACCCCGGCTCACGCGCAAGACGGTGCAGGGGCACGCTGCGCTCGCGCGCCTGCCATCCGACAGCGGGCGCAACGCCAGACCCGATCTGCGGCTCCATGCCAGGGTGCTCGATCGACCCCAAGGTCGACCCCAAGGTCGGCGCCACGACGGGCCCGGCGATCGGCTGACGATCGATCGCGGTCAGCCTCCAGCCGACCCGACCCTGCCACGCCTCGGGGGCGAGCGGCAGATCGAGCCCGGTGAGGCGTCGCGCGCGTTCGGCGTTGAAGCGGTGGTCGTGCGCACGCACCGCGTCGTCGTCGTCACCGTCGTGCCGCGTGGCGCCGCACAGCAGTCGCCCGTCGGCCAGCGGCAGCGCGTAGCCATCGCCCACGAGCGGCAGCGCCAGCGGCGTGGTCGCGCCCAGCACGCTGACCTGGCCGCGGCTGCGCTCGATCGGCCAGCCGGGCCAGTCGAGCCCGCCTGGGGGCGCGAGCCACGGTCCGAGCAGCCGCGTGCTGGCTTCGGCCGCGCAGACGACGACGAGCGGCGCCTCGTCGACGACGTGGCCGCGCTCGTCCCACAGACGCCAGCGCGTGCCCCGACGTTCGATGCGTGCGATGGCGGTGTTGCCGATCCGGCGCGTGCCCTGGAGTGCGTGGCCGACGAGATCGCCCGGCGCCACCCAGCCACCGCCGGGAAAGAACCAGGCCGGCGCATCGATCGGCACGCCGGCATGCCGCGCGGCCTCGCTCGCCGCAAGCGGTTGCACGTACTCGGCCGGCAGCCCGCAGCGCGCAGCGAGCGCCTGCAGCGCCTCGAAGCGGCCCAGCCGGCGCTCCACCTGAAGCAGGCCGCGGGTCTGCCCGCGCACGCGGCCGGCGGCAACCGCCGGTGCGTACACGCGCGCGGCCAGCAGCGCCGCGCTGCGCAGCAGCCGTGCATGCGGCCCGTCGTCGACGTGCACGCTGCCGTGGAACAGGCCGCCCAGGTTGCCCGGGACGTCGCCGGCGGCGTCGCCGCGCCGGTCCACCACGCTCACGTCCCAGCCGTCGGCGTGCAGGGCCGCGGCCGTGAAGGCGCCGGCCACGCCGGCACCGACGACGAGCGCCTTGCGCTCGGCGTGCGGCACGCGCAGGTCGGGCGGCGTGCGTCGCCCGGCTCGCGGCACGTACCGCGCGACGCTGATCTCGCGCTTGCCGCCCACGCCCGCGGCGCGCTCGACCGCAAAGCCGGCACGCGCCAGCCCGTCGCGCACGCTGCGCGCCGCGCTCCAGGTGGCGGCCGTGGCGTCGGGCGCCGCGTGCCGGCGCAATGCCTCGAAGACCGATGGCGCCCACATCGCCGCGTTGCGCTCGGGCGCAAAGCCGTCGAGGAAGCAGGCATCGGCTTGGAGCCGCAGCGCCGGCAGCCAGCGCGCGATGTCGCCGAAGGCGAGCAGCAACTGCACGCGGCCGCCTTCGAACTCGAGCAGGTGCAGGTTGGGCGTGAGCGGCGGCCATAGCGCCTGCAGCGCCTGCGCCAGGTCGGCCAGCGGCAGGCCGGCATGCGCACGCTGCAGATCGGCGCGTGTCGGCGGGTGCTTCTCGACGGAGACGAAGTGCAGCCGTTCGCAGCGCTCGCCGTCGCCGCGCCACGCTGCCCAGGTGGCGAGGAAGTTCAGGCCCAGGCCGAAGCCGGTCTCGAGGATCGTGAAGCGCGCGCGGCCGCGCCAGCGCGCCGGCAGCGCGTTGCCGCGCAGGAAGACATGCCCGGCCTGTGCCAGCGCACCGATGCGCGGGTGGTAGATGTCGTCGAAATCGAGTGCGCGCGGCGCCTCGCCGCTCCAGTCGATGCGCGCCGGCGTGATCGGCTCGGTCTTCACGGCAGGGGGTGGTGCGGCGTCCGATCGCAGTGGGCAAACGACGGCGTCGGCGCGTGCCCGGGTCGGCCGAGACAGGAGGGCGCCCGTCGGCGCCCTCGTGCTGCCCAGAGCCTGGGGCGTTTGGGGCGCGTGGGGGCCGCGTGGGCCGCGCTCAGACGCGCTTGCGGTACTCGTGCGTGCGCGTGTCGATCTCGATCTTGTCGCCGCTTTCGACGAACAGCGGCACCGAGATCTCGAAGCCGGTCGCCGTGAGCTTGGCCGGCTTCATGACCTTGCCCGAGGTGTCGCCCTTGACGGCGGGCTCGGTGACGATCTCGCGCACGAGGGTGGTCGGCAGTTCGACCGAGATCGCCTTGCCGTCGTAGAAGGTCACTTCGAC
>WBZT01002602.1_pt1 | contig 11756 bp, 8 predicted proteins | sample 5204241 | NCBI WGS metagenome assembly WBZT01 (sample SAMN12344358, study PRJNA552823) | activated sludge metagenome | biome: Activated sludge suspended growth; feature: Nitrification reactor; material: Wastewater; isolation source: activated sludge from nitrification reactor of wastewater treatment...
TGACCGCCACCTTCAACACACCACTGCCGTAATAGGAAGCGCCAACAGTGATGGTCGCATTCTGGTAATCAATCGCCGTAACGTAACCAGTCACACGGGCTTCATAAGTCTTCGCGGAGCCACCGCCGCCACCGCCACCGCCGGAGTTGCTGCCACCGGAAGCATTGGCTGTCTGGTAGAAGTGGAACACGCTCACCGTGAGGAGGAGCGCCAAAGTGAGTTTGATAACTTTGCGGCTGCTGTTGTTTGATGGGTTCATGGCTTGAGATGGCTTTGTCCGTTATTTCGCTGTTTTGTATAGGGTTCAGCAGGTGACGCCCGCCCGGCGAGCAAATCGTTCCTGCTTTCCGATTCAGCTTTAGCAGCGACGATGCCAGGCGAAAACGCCCCCGGCTTAAGTGCATGGAGATCATTCCTCCCCATCTCCGCCAACATCCACCCGATGGGTTCAATGCGGCGGGTTTGCATGCGTTTTCGGGCCAGATCAGCGGATTCAGATAATCGTAGAATTAAAACTGTGTTCGCTTTGGACGCCAGTCTTGAAGGCGAGTCACCGGACAAATCGTTCCGCTGCTGAAACAGTCGGACCGGAAATGTTACGCCGTCGGAACGCGCTGCTGCGCGCCGGACCGGAGGCACACCACCACGCAAAACAACGACGCTGCGTTCATTGATTACGCCCCGCTCATCGTGAACGGACTTCGCGAACATGGTGCGCGTGGCCCCCGATTTCAGTGCCACGCCAATTAAGGAGAAGGCGTCCAACGCGCAACACCGACACATCCACACCATGCTCGTAACCGGCAACGAAGACCGGGAAGCCGGCAACTTCTCCGTGCGCTTGCACCGCAGCGACCCGCAAGGCGCAGAGCCCGGGGCAGCAGTCATCGCTAATAATCCGGGAGCCTCCAGGAACCGAATGGGTGAAGGGCTGTTTTCGATCCTCCAAAGACTGAATGCCGATCACGGAGTCAGCCTGAAGAATTTTTTGTCGGAATGTGCCGGGATGGTGGCTCGCATTTGGCTCCCGGAGATCTGGGGCGCCACGGGAACCGGAAGCCAGGGAGCGCCAGACAAGGATGTGCTTTGCAGCAGTCGGTAGCCCGGCGACACCACCGGCCATGCGATAACAACACTCCCGTTCGTGCGCGCAATGCTGGGCGCCGGGGCGAACCCGGACTGAGCATAACTAGCGGCCTCGGCCGTGTTGTTGTAAGGATTCGCATCCAGCAATGAAGCGGATACCGTGGCACGGTTCAAAAGTTCACCCGCCGCGGTGGCTTGAACGATGACCTGTGCCATGACCGCACCGTCCGGCGGAACCGTTCCCAAGTTGAAAGTGACGGCGGCGCCGGTGTTCGTGTACGAGCCCTGGCTGGAAATCGCGGACTGGAACTGGCAGTTCCGAGGCAGTTGATCAAAGAGCATGACGCCGCCAGCGCTCCCCGGTCCCTGGTTAGTGACGAGGATGGAGAACACGACGTTGCTACCGACGGGCACGCGCGACGCCGAAGCAGTTTGGGCCACGGCCAGATCCGGACCTGGAGTCGAACCGGTGACCGCGACGGCGACCGCGGCAATGTCCACCCCGCCGTTGCCATCGCTTATTTGATAAGTAAAAACATCCAAGCCGGAGAAATTACCAACCGGCGTGTAGGTGATCGTGCCATTGAGATTAACGACCGTCGTGCCGGAGACGGCGCCAAATGCGGCTGTAACTGAAAGCACATCGCCATCGCCGTCACTATCGTTGGCGAGCACGGCGATGTTGACCGGCGTGTTGGTCAGCTTATTCGCAACATCGTTCAAAGCCACTGGACCGTCATTGATGGAACCGACTTGAATCTGCACGATCGCGAAGTCGCGGGCATCACTCGGGTCGGCGATGAAATAATAAAAACTGTCATTGCCGTGAAAATCTGGGTTGGGCAAATAACGAATCTTCCCGTTCGGCAGTTCAAAGACGATCCCATGCGCCGGTTGGCCGAGCAGACTCAAATGAATCGGATCACCATCCGGGTCGCTATCGTTGGGCAGCACGGCAATATCCGTTCCCTGATCTTCATCCACCGTCGCAACGTCGTTATTGGCCACGGGCCGGTGATTGGGCGACGGGACGAGTTCCACGCAAGGCGAATACTCCGAACTGTCGCCGTTGACCAAATCTCGGGCTATGGCGGAAAGGGAAACACCGCTCCCGATGACAGCATCCAGTGTGAAAAAGCTCACCGCAAAATCACCGGAAGCGGAATTCGTTATCAACCTGCTCAAGATGAAGTAGCTCCCTTCCGTCGGTTTTGTTCCCGAGCACGCCTCGGGAAATTGACGATCCGAGTAAAAAGACAATTCGTAAACGCGGCCCGTCACGCCTTTTAATTTGCCCACAACATAAACGAAGTTGTTCGACCAGACGGCGGACGTGAGGTCGGGATAATTTTGCAGCCGATTCGGTCCTCCGTCAGAGTCGTTCAGATCGTTCGGCGTGATTCCATCTCCACGGCTGGTGATATTCGTAAAAGTAGGCGACCAACTCGCTGAATAGACCACTGATTCATTGGTGCCGCCCAAATCAATGCCGATTGGTTGCGTCGTGGCACTGCGGTCGCGGTTGCCCGAAATATTATTGGCCGAAAGATCATTGCCGGTGGCCGTCGCGTTGACACCCGTCGCCGTCACGACGATGCCGGGATAGGTATGGCCGGTGATATAGTTCCCACCAACCCGATTTGCGTTGGCAAAAGATGAGGTGAAAGTCTGGATGAAAACCCCGGCCAGGCGGTTCCATTCGATGAAGTTCAACTCCACGCGATTGAAGGAACCTTTGTCCAGTTGGACGCCGTTACCGCCGTTGCCATAAATCGTGTTATCCGCCACCTGGTTGTATTGACCGAGAGCGATGTTGATGCCGTCGCCCCAATTGCCCTGAAACATTCTACCGGCCGCAGGAGAATCCGGAGGCGAAACCGGCGGCCAGCCACCGGCCGGTAGTGCCTGGCCCAGAATATTGCCGGCGATAGAATTTGACACCGCGCTGCTGCCGAGAATGTAGATGCCGTGCGCGTAATTTCCCCCGATCCAGTTGTTCAAAATCTGGTTGCCGCGCTTCTGATTGATTTCGATTCCGTAACTGCCATTGCCCAGGGGGCGCTGATACGAATCCACGCCGACATAATTGTAGGCAATGATGTTGCTCGAAGCGGAGAAGCCCGGATTCAAAATGCCAATCGCAATGCCAATCCCGCCGTTACCGCTGATGATGTTCGGCTCATCAATCGAGCCGATGCTGTTTCGCTGGGACGAATCAAGGGCAATTCCGTGGCGGCCATTGGCCATTGATAAAAAGCCCGCGGTGCCGTTGCGATCGGTGCCGATGTTATTTCCCATGATCTGATTCCCACTGCCGCCCAGAATCTGAATCCCATCCTGGTTTTGGAGCGCGATGACATTTCCCCGCAGAAGGTTGCCGGAGCTGTTAGAAAGCGCGATGCCAACTTCTCCCCGGTGATTTCCGGGTGGCCGCAAGCCGGTGTGCTCCGTTCCGATGTAATTGTTCTCGATGACATTATAATTGCAGTTCGCCTCAATTTGAATACCGACCAGCGTGGCCATCAGATTCAAGCCGCGAATCACATTGCTGTTTCCGCTCTGAAGATCGAACCCCGCCGCCACGGGATAAAACCAATCGCCATTGATCGTGATCCTTCCATCTGGATTCGGGGTTTCCGCATCAATGGAAACGGTTTGAGTAATTGGCGGCAAAGCCGAGGCCAGCACGATCACCGGATTGTAACCAGGCAGATTGAAACGAATCTCATCCGGTCCGGGATGCGCATTGGCATCCATGATCGCCTTTCGCAGGGTTCCAGCGAGCAGGTTGGTATTCGCGGTAGCCGCGTCAAAAGTGGAGGTGACTGTGTAAATGGCCGCGCGGGTCGAAAAAAACCGATGAACGTGACGGCCAGAATGAATCTGAGAATGGTCTTCATGGCGCGGTATTGATCAAAGGATATAGAGAACTAATGATTATTATCAAGCGCCATTCATGGCAGTTGGTGCATCGAGCGGGCGCTTCGATCATCGCGCGGGCGCGCAAGGCGCGCAGCCGATGCCGAGCTCGTGGCCAACATTCGGGTAGCGACCAAAACGGGAAAGGCGTGCTTCGGCCCGGGCTTTGAGATTCACTGGGCGCGTGCAAACTCTCGTGTTCACGCGTCGACATTGGCTGAAGACGCTCGCGACGACCGGAGCAATGGCCCCGTTTTTCCCCGCGCTGGCTCGCGCCCCCGGCCACACCCGGTCCTTTCACGTTTGTCTCTCACCCGCCATCGTGGAACGCGACCCGGAATTGGTGGCGATGGTCCGCAGTGCCGGCGTGAGCACGGTCTGGCTGGCGGGGTACTTCTACGGGCATCAGCCATTTCCCGAAGCGCAATTGCGCCGGGCCCGAAAACAACTGGAGCGCGCCGGGCTCGACTCGGAATTGATCACGGTTCCGCTGGGACATCCCGGCGACTCGCTCGGCGCGAAGGATGGTGATTTCCCGCTAACGCCTCCATCGCATTGGCGAATGGGCCAAAGACCGGACGGCAAGAGCTATGCCGGCACCTCGTTGCACGAACCGGCGACGCAGGAGAACGCCGCGGCCCTCCGGAAACTGCGCCCGCTTGGATTCCGCACCTGCTTTCTCGATGACGACTTCCGGCTCGCGCGCGGGCCGGGCGAGATCGGCGGATGCTTCTGCGACGCACATCGCGCGGAATTCCTGCGCCTCGGCGGTTGGGCGGCGACGCGCTGGGACGAATTGAAAGACGACATCACCGGGCGCCGGCTCACGCCGCTGCTGCGCTCGTGGCTCGATTTGACCTGCGATGAATTAACCGCCAGTTTTCGCGCTCAACGCCACGCGTTCGGGGGCGAGCTGGGCCCGATGGTGATGTATCTCGGCGCGGAAAAGGCGGGACTGCGGCTCAAGGATTATCGCGCCGCGCCGTTCCGGGTCGGCGAACTGATGTTTGATGACCGGTCTTTCGCGCCGGTGAAAGGCAAGACGGATGAGTTGTTCAGCGTGTTGTTCCATCGCCGGTTTGCGCAACCGGAAAAGGCGTACAGCGAAAGCACGGCCTTCCCCGCCGACAAACTTTCGGCCACCAACATGGCGGCCAAGCTGGCGATCTCCACGCTGGCCGACGTCCGGCACACGATGTTCATGAGCGGACTGACCCCGTTCCCGCGTGACCATTGGCGCGTGCTGGCGTCGGCCATGCGTGAGCAGGCACGTCTGCACGAATTGATCGCCGGGCATCGCCCGCGCGGGCCGTTCAAACATTTCTGGGGCGAAGCGCAACGGTTCGTGGGCGATGACAAGCCGTTCAGTCTCTGGCTTGCCGCGGGCGTGCCGTTTGAAGTGGTTGATGCTATGCCGGCGGACGGGTGGACTTTCTTGTCGGACTTCGACGCGCGGGAACTGGCCACGCGAAGAACCGAAACTTCAACTCAATGGGTCGGCCGCGACTCGACGGGCACTCTCCCCGCCAGGAGCGAGAGACTGGCCGAAGCGCTGCCGACGCTGTTCGCATTCAAACGACGGATTCTCCCAAGGCTAAAAAACATCCCGCACCTTGCGGAAGACGAGCCAGCCGTTTGTGCCTGGTATGCAACCGCGGGCAAGGCGCTGGTTTGGAATCTCAGTGATCAACCACGACTTCTGACATTGGTTGATGGAAAAAAGCGGCATCCGCTACCGCTTGGGCCATTGGAGGTGGTTGTCGCACCCGTTTCAGCGCCATCAAGTTCCAAACTCGTAACGACTCCAGGCTTGGGCTGACAAAGCCTTCGGGGATAGCTAAGCTGGCCGTGTGAACAGGATGATCATACCGGCAAAACGGGCCGCGGGTTTGTGCGGAGTGGTTCTGGCGGTCGGCATAATGACGGGTTGTCATACTACTGCGGGCCATCGCACAACCGCGAAGTCGCATTCCGGCAACCCGATCTTTCCCGGTTGGTATGCCGACCCGGAGGGCGCGGTTTTCGGCAAGCGTTTCTGGGTTTATCCGACCTACTCCGCACCCTATGACCAGCAGGTTTTTCTGGACGCATTTTCGTCGTCCGATCTGGTGAACTGGACGAAGCACAGCCGCATTCTGGACACCAACGCGGTGCCGTGGGCCTGGCGCGCGATGTGGGCGCCGGCCATTGTGAAGCATGACGGAAAATATTTTTTGTTTTTTGGCGCGAATGATATTCAAAAGAATGAAGAAATCGGTGGCATCGGCGTGGCGGTGGCGGACAAACCGGCGGGACCATTCAAGGATTACCTGGGCAAGCCGCTGGTGGACCGCTTTTACAATGGCGCGCAACCGATTGATCAATTCGTGTTCCCCGACAAGGACGGCCAGTATTATCTGATTTACGGCGGCTGGCGGCACTGCAATGTCGCCAAGTTGAAGAAGGATTTCACCGGCTTCGAACCATTCGCTGATGGCACGACGTTCAAAGAAGTGACACCGCAAGGCTACGTGGAAGGACCGTTCATGTTCATCCGCAACGGCAAGTATTACTTCATGTGGTCCGAAGGCGGTTGGACCGGGCCGAACTATTCTGTCGCTTACGCCATTGCGGATTCACCGCTCGGTCCTTTCAACCGCATTGGAAGAATTCTCCAGCAAGACTCGGCGGTCGCGACCGGTGCCGGACACCACTCCGTCATCAAACTGCCGGGACGGGACCAATACTACATCGTCTATCATCGCCGTCCACTCGGCGAACGTGATGGAAATCATCGCGTGACCTGCATTGATCGCATGGAGTTTGACGCGCAGGGCTTCATCAAACCGGTGCGGATCACGTTCGAAGGCGTCGCGCGCGTCAAGCCTTGATAGCCGGATATGCCCATCTGGGGGGATTGGGCATTGAGTAGTGAGGAAACCTCCGATACATTTACATCATCAACCGCTCACCCAAATCACCCACCATGAGAAACAAGTTGCTCGCGGAATTCTTCGGCACGTGCTGGCTCGTCTTTGGCGGCTGCGGCAGCGCCGTGCTGGCGGCGAAATTCATTGCCATGGAAGGGGCCTCCCCGCTCAACCTGGGCATTGGCCTCGTCGGCGTAGCGTTCGCCTTCGGCCTCACCGTGCTCACCATGGCGTACGCCATCGGTCACATCTCCGGCTGCCATCTGAATCCCGCCGTCTCGATCGGCCTGTGTGTTGGCGGGCGCTTTAGTGCGGCGGAACTTTTCCCCTACATCATCGCCCAGGTGCTCGGCGGGCTGGCCGGTGCCGGGGTGTTGTTCTTGATCGCCAGCGGTCAGGCGGGGTTCAGCACGGCAGGCGGCTTTGCCTCGAACGGCTACGGCGAACATTCGCCCGGCCACTATTCGCTGCTCGCCTCGTTTGTCTCCGAAGCGGTGCTCACGTTCTTTTTCCTGCTGATCATCCTGGGCGCCACCGACAAGCGTGCGCCACAGGGCTTCGCGCCCATCGCAATCGGCTTCGGGTTAACCCTGATTCACCTCATCGGCATTCCGGTCACCAACCTCTCCGTAAATCCCGCGCGCAGCGTGGGACCGGCCGTGTTCGTGGGCGGGTGGGCGCTGCAACAACTCTGGCTGTTCTGGGTGGCGCCGATCGTTGGCGCGGCGCTGGCCGGCGTGGTGTATCCGGCAATGGCCGGCAAGGCAGATACCAAGTAGCCCAAGTGATTAAGAAGCGCCCCGGCGGAATTCCACCGGGGCGTTTTGCTTTTTTCAGATGGGTGAATGACAACGACGGTTACGCCAGATCAAACCGATCCAGGTTCATCACCTTGTCCCAAGCCTCGACGAAATCGCTGATGAACTTCTCCTCGGCGTCAGTGCTGCCATAAACTTCGGCGACGGCGCGCAGCCGTGAGTCCGAACCGATCACCAGGTCCACGCGCGTGCCGGTCCATTTCACCTTGCCGGTCTTGCGATCGCGACCTTCATACAGGTCCTTCATCTCCGAAGTCGCCTTCCATTCCGTGCCCATGTCGAGCAGGTTCACGAAGAAGTCGTTCGTCAATGTCCCCGGCCGCTTGGTGAAAACGCCGTGCGCCGTGCCGTCGGCGTTCGTGTCTAGCGCGCGCATGCCTCCAATCAGCACCGTCTTTTCCGGCGCGGTGAGCGTCAGCAGTTGCGCTTTGTCAATTAACAGCTGTTCGGCGGCGACCGCGATTCTGCCTTTGGCGTAGTTGCGGAAGCCGTCCGCCAGGGGCTCGAGCACGGCGAACGAAGCCACATCGGTCTGTTCCTGCGACGCATCCATGCGCCCCGGCTTGAAAGGAACGGTGACCTTGTGCCCAGCTTTCTTGGCGGCTTGCTCGATGGCTGCGCAACCGCCGAGCACAATCAGATCGGCGAGCGACACTCTCTTACCGCCCTTCGCCGACTTGTTGAAAGCGGCTTGAATGTTCGTCAACGTCTTGAGCACTTTCGCGAGTTGTTTCGGTTGATTGACCTCCCAGTCCTTCTGCGGCGCGAGGCGGATGCGCGCGCCGTTCGCACCGCCGCGTTTGTCCGAACCGCGGAACGTGGACGCGGAAGCCCACGCGGTGGAGACGAGTTGCGAAACCGACAAGCCGGACTTAAGGATTTTGTCCTTCAGCGCGGCGATTTCCTTCGGGCCAATCAGCTTGTGGTCGCGTTTGGGAATCGGGTCCTGCCAGATGAGTTCTTCCTTGGGCACTTCCGGTCCGAGATAGCGGGAGCGTGGGCCCATGTCGCGGTGGGTCAGCTTGAACCAGGCGCGGGCGAACGCGTCCGCAAACTGATCCGGGTTTTCCAGAAAGCGGCGGGCAATCTTCTCGTAGGCCGGATCGAACCGCAGCGCGAGATCCGTGGTCAACATGGAGGGCGCAATCCGCTTCGAAGGATCATGCGCGTGGGGCACCGTGCCGGCACCCGCCCCGCCTTTGGGTGTCCACTGGTGCGCGCCAGCGGGGCTCTTCGTGAGTTCCCATTCGTAGCCAAACAAGTTCCACAGGAAATTGTTACTCCACTTGGTGGGCGTGGTCGTCCACGTAACTTCCAATCCACTGGTGATCGCGTCTCCGCCTTTGCCGGCGCCGAAGGTGTTGCTCCAACCCAGGCCCTGCGCTTCGAGCGGCGCCGCTTCAGGATCGGCACCGACATGGGTCGCTGGACCCGCGCCGTGGGTTTTGCCAAACGTATGACCGCCGGCGATGAGCGCCACCGTCTCCTCGTCGTTCATCGCCATGCGGGCGAAGGTTTCACGAATGTCGCGCGCGGCGGCGACGGGATCGGGATTTCCGTTCGGGCCTTCCGGGTTGACGTAGATCAAACCCATCTGCACGGCGGCGAGCGGATTCTCAAGATCGCGGTCGCCGGAATAGCGTTTGTCGTCGAGCCACTTGGTTTCCTTGCCCCAGTAAACATCGTGGTCCGGCTCCCACGTGTCTTCACGGCCGCCGGCGAAACCAAAGGTCTTGAAGCCCATCGTTTCGAGCGCGACGTTGCCCGTGAGGATCATGAGGTCGGCCCAGGAAATCTTCTTTCCGTACTTCTGTTTGATCGGCCACAAGAGACGGCGCGCCTTGTCGAGGCTGACGTTGTCCGGCCAACTGTTCAACGGTGCGAACCTTTGCTGACCGCGTCCGCCGCCGCCGCGCCCGTCGCCGGTGCGGTAGGTGCCAGCACTGTGCCACGCCATGCGAACGAAGAGCGGGCCGTAATGGCCAAAATCCGCTGGCCACCAGTCCTGCGAATCGGTCATCAACTTCGCCAGGTCCTTTTTGAGCGCCGCGTAGTCGAGGCTCTTGAACTCCTTCGCATAATCGAACCCGCAGTCCATGGGATTGGACTTGCAGGAATGTTGATGGAGCAATTCGACCTTCAACTGGTTGGGCCACCAGTCCTGATTGGTTGTGCCGCCGGCGAGTCCGGCACCTTGATGAAACGGGCATTTGGATTCGGTTGACATAGATTTCGTTAGCGCAGTTGAGTTGAATTCGTTCTCCGGCAATTCGGCTACCGCTCGTCATTGGCTGGGCCGGGCGTCGGCTGGCTCATCGCCGCCGTCCATTAAAGCACCCCGCCCGGCGGGTTGAAATACTTCTTTCCTTTGGTCACGATAGGCAGCGCCTATGGAAATGCATCAACTCCGCTACGTGGTGGCCGTGGCGCGCACGGGAAATTTCTCGCGCGCGGCCGAACAATGCCACGTGGCCCAACCGTCGCTGAGCCAGCAGATTCAGAAGCTGGAGGAGGAACTGGGCGAACGACTCTTCGACCGCCTGAGGCACGAGGCGAAGTTGACGACGCACGGCGAAGGGTTCCTGCGCCGCGCCGGGCGCATCCTGGAGGAGGTGGATGCCGCGAAGCGCGAGGCCAAGGATGCGGCGGAACTGCTGCGCGGCACGGTGACGATCGGGGTGCTGCCGACCATCGCGCCCTATATCCTGCCGAAGGTGATGCCGCAGTTCGCGGAGCAATATCCCGGGGTCGAACTCGTGGTACAGGAAGACACCACGGCACGCCTGTTGAAACTGTTGCTCGGCTGCGAAATTGATTTCGCACTGGCCAGCCAGCCGGTCCGGGACGAACGGCTGGAGGTGCGCGAATTGTTCGCGGAGGAATTATTGCTGGCGCTGCCGCCGGGCCATCCGCTCACCCGCCAGCGCGCGGTGAAAGCCGCCGACCTGGAGCGTGAACGCCTGATTGTGATGAAGGATGGCCACTGCTTGGGCCAGCAGGTTCTGAGTTTCTGCGACCGGCGCGGCCTGCGGCCCGCCATCAGCTTTCGAAGTGCGCAACTCGAGACGGTCCAGGCCCTCGTATGTGCGGGAATGGGATTGGCGCTGGTCCCCGCGATGGCCGTCCGACAAACGGGCGAAAACCGCCCGGAATATCGTTCGCTACAATCACCCAAGCCCGAACGCAAGATTATCGCCGCCTGGACCAGGCAACGCCCGCCCGGGCGCGCCGCGAAAGAGTTTCTCAAATTGCTCGCGGCCCCCGCGCCGCGCAGGAGCAAATGATCTTCCCGAAAAACCAAATCCCCAAACCAGCTTGTTTTCGCAAGCTGGCGAATTGATGCTGGCCAGCGCATTCCAGTGCGAAGGCATCCTGTGCAACGAACTATGAAACGTCGCTTGATGATCTTGCTCGGTGCCGTCGCCACGTTTGGCTGGCTCAGCCAGAGCGCGGGCGCGGCGGCCGACGTTAGCCTGGCGGCGGCGATGAAGCGAAAGGACTTGGCCGAAGTACGACGACTCACGGCGTCGGCGATCAGGGAGTTGGGAGCGAAGGCCGGCACCCCTGACGCCGCTCCGGATTTCCAGCACGTGCCCGACGAAGCGACGCCGTTGTCGCCGGTGGAAATCAGCACGGCCTTTCAACCGTATCGGCTGCGTTTGCAGCGCGAGCGCTGGTGGCGTGAGGTCCAGCCGCCGCAGGAAATGGACCGGCCGTTGCGCGCCATCGCGTCGGTCGTGGAAGGCTGCCTCGCCGCCCGCGCCGCCGGTTGCGCCGACCCGGAGGCGCTGCTCCAAATGGCACGCGCGGCCGGCGAGGTTTTGCTGTGGGCGCAGACCAACGGCGGCCGCGGCGTGTTTCCTGTCCCCGCCTGGAAAGGCAAACGCGGACGGCTGGGGGAATTGTCCGATCGCTTCCTGGAACGGGCCGAAAAGGCGGGCCGCCTGGCGGAGCTGACGCAAAACGGTTGGATCGTGGATGACACAGGCAGCGGTGATCTCCAATTTGACAACGGCGTCAGCGG
>WBZT01002833.1_pt1 | contig 11753 bp, 11 predicted proteins | sample 5204241 | NCBI WGS metagenome assembly WBZT01 (sample SAMN12344358, study PRJNA552823) | activated sludge metagenome | biome: Activated sludge suspended growth; feature: Nitrification reactor; material: Wastewater; isolation source: activated sludge from nitrification reactor of wastewater...
TCCATTTTTGCTACCACTTATTATGATTTTTCTATTCCCCTTTATACCTGCACATTGTGCCACATCATTCTCTCGATGTCAACTGATGGGTGGTAAGGTCTCGACCGTATCTTCGATATTGATAAAGGAAATTACTGTAATTAATAGCGCTGAAGACGCAACCAGGCCAATAATGGAAGCAAATCCAACGAAATTGCTAAAGAATTCGCTTAGTTTAGAGCAGAAACTTGCTTTGTTAGACTCAGGCTCTTCTTCCACAGATGAAGAACATAAAGCACCTGACATAGCTCCAACAATCACAAAAGTCATTATTGCACCAAAAATAATTATTATGCTCTTCATGGGCGCTCTTTCGCTGTATTCGGGCCAATAAGCAGAAAGCAAAGAGGCATTTAAAGAAGTATAGCAGGTCGTTGCAATTCCGCCGCCTACAAGTGCAGAATAAGTTCTTTCGACCATAGTGCGACGATATTTCAACAAACTTTTGCCCAATGTCAACTTTAGCTCATTTACATACTCAGCATTCGCTTGATTTTTGACGAAGCCATCAAACGATTTTGCAATCTCTGTATCTTTCAGTGCTTTGTCTTGCGGTACAAGCCTTTCATATAGCATAGGACTCCAGTCGTTTTTTAGAAAGCATAACCCCAATTCAAATGTCGTATTACCTTGCTCGTCTTCCCTATTGCCTTGTAGGAGTATAATACCTTTTCCATCTATGCGATATAATTCAGCGCGCGCTTCACGAAAATCGTCTACATAAGTAATGTTATCATCATGAACATTAGAAGCAGGAGGCTTGCTTGAAGGTTGTATGCTATCGCGTCCAGTGAGCTTCGAGTCCTTGTCAAAAAATGCGATTTTCCTGCATACAATAATGTTGCTAAAACACTCGTCTCCCAACGCTCTTAGCTCTTCATCCGTAACTGATGTAGGTCCGAACGTCATATAGCTTAGCATTCTTTTCATAGCATCTCCTTTTTACTCGTAAATTAACATGAATCACATTAACAATAATATTTATTATTACTTTTGCGTACGCACGTATTATATCATTAGTTAATTGCATAATCAATAGAATTATATCGTCTTTTGGAGCTAAATACGATTTTTCCAAAATATGGCAATGATACTGAGTATTCAATTATTCGATTCTTGGCTACATCTCCTTAAATTTATGGAGGATTGCTCCCATCAATTAACAGGCAAAAAGTCAAAATGAGCACTGCTGATTTTATGCATATCGCTCTTGAAAGATCTAAATATAACATGTATTATGTAGCATGCTTAAAGTGCATACTTATTAACCAATAGATAATGTCATTTTGCAGTATAGAGTGCCTCCTATGCAGTGCTTTCATTGCAGAAACTTCGTACAGTCTAATACCATTTTCAGTTATAATCAGACATATCCCTTTTTTTTATGTCAAAATTGCTTAAGAAAAAAGTATGAAATATAGTATATTACAGATTTTTTCTCCATGCATTTCGCTCATATAAAAAAGCGATCTTTTTGATTACAACTAAACAATTGTATAATTTTTTCATATAAATATAGATTTAATATACTGAGCTTTAGGCAACATAAATCACACAAAAGAAGTAGAATATCCATATGAAGCAATTTTTTACATAGCATAGCCTATTATATACATAACAAACTTAAACAAAGCTCGTTCCAAAAACTAGGTGCCTTTGGTTGGTTGCGTATATTGTTAACAGTGTCTAGCTTATTACATAGCAAATCTACATCAGATCTTTATAAATATTAATATAATATATATTAATATTGCTTTTTTATTTAAAAAAGTGTATTATTTAAACTTAAATAGATTTGTTGGTATAAAAAATATGACAAAAACTTTTTCTGCCTCTCTTGTAGATGTATACGTTGGCCTACGCATTAAAATGATAAGAAAAGATAGAGGTATAACTTTAGAACAAATGGCCGAAGCATTAGACGTTACTTTTCAGCAGGTACAAAAATACGAAAAAGGCGAAAATAGACTAAGCTGCGGAAAATTATATGAGATTTCGTTATTTTTCAGCGTAGATCAAAATTTCTTTTTTCAAGGCTATGCTGGAGGCAAGACTGATAATGACAATCAGTCCATAATGTACCTTACTGATAACAGCAAAGATAATACTCCTCCAAAAAAGACGAAAGAGGAGGAAAAAATCGCAAAAGCTGCAGTGGAAAGATTACTTAATATAAAAGACAAAAGGATTAGGGACAATATCATAAGTTTGATAGAATTATTGAACAAAAAATAACTTAAAACGAGTATTATTTACAATGTTCAGAGAAAGTGTTTGCTCTTGTGTCATATAGCCTGTATAATGTTGGCACGATGCATTTTTAATGTTATTGATTTTTATATAAACAAATTATGAGGTATATTATGTTCTGTAACCCCCTAGATCCTTCGGATTGCAAGCTGATATTTGTTGGTGGCGTATTAGTTATAAGCATGCTTGCTTCCGTTGTCGTATTTCCATTGCACTTAACGGGCGCTTTAAATAATGGTATAGCATTTGCTGATTGGCAAAATTCTATAGGCGCTATAACAGAGATTCGCAAAGTTGCGTTGGATAGCGTAGGGATTAAAGAGGTGAAGGTCTCTGAATTTTACTTTAACACAGCACCAGACGCACAGAACAATCTAGTTGAGCAATTGTTTATCAAACTTAATTGCTTCAATAACGTTTATCACGATATTAATGTCACGAAATTAATTGACAATCCAGATCTGCTAAACAATGCAACGTCTATATTGCATAAATTTGGCCAGGGCCCTGTAAGTTTCGGGGAATTACTAGAAAATTATGAATCGCAATTCGCTAGTGTCAAGGGCTGGGGTGTTATGTTTGGTCTAGCAGGTCTATGCACCATTATTGGAATAGGCGTAGGCATAGCTTATGCTAAAGGAAAGTGTGCGTAATTTACGCTTCACAAAAAAAACTATTATTACTTCATTCAGGAGGTTTTTATGAAACTTTGTTGCACTGCAGCTGGCACCTTCGTTAGGACTTGGCCAAAAGCTACAGCTACTGTACTATTGATTCTGGCTGGTATCGAAACTTTATCAGTATGTGCCAGTTTTTTTGGACCATTTGATGGTAAATTAAGGTTCGATTTTATCCAAAAGCTTAATGGAGATTTCGTGCAAATTGCCAATCAGCTTGCTACAACAAATGGCGTGTCATCTTTATCTTGCGCTAATCTGAAATTAGTAAAAGAAATTGATGTTAATAACGTAGCAACGGAAAAATTGGTACTGGAAATGACTGATTCTAATGCTACGCAGCCGATTACATTAACACTCAGTGATATTACACAGCATCAAGATTTTGCTAATAATGCAACAACTGCGCTACATAGTCTAAATATGGAGAGTATTACATTGCAATCATATCAAGAATATTGCACAGGACGTATGGTTCAGCTTATTGTGAATAGCGCATTTGCTGCTGCAGTACTCGGTGTAATCATCTGGGCAGCACCTCGTATTATCAAAGGCCAAAGTGAGCAGATGTCAACGTTTACAGAAGTACTAAACTAAAACTAGCTTGGCAATAATTCATGGGAGCATGTATAGGCATCAAGGCTCTTTGGGACAGAGTGCGATGCCATTATAATTGTTCCCATATTTTTTGCACGTGCTAAGATCAGGTTGCAGATTGTTTCTATGCCGTCATTGTCCATATGCGTAAATGGTTCATCAAGCAGCCATATATCTGCGATTTTTAGCAACAACCTTGTATACTGCACACGCCTTTGGAGGCCAGATGAGAGCTCATATACGTTCTTCTCTAGATGTGCTTCCAGCCTCATAGTGTGTATCGCTGCCTTAAGCAATAACTCCGAGCCATATATTCTTGCCCAAAACATAATATTCTCAATAACAGACAAAGTTTGATCTAGCCCAAGTTCGTTACCTATATAGCATATTTTTGTCCTATATTCCTCATAATGCTCCAAAATAGAAAAATTATTTACAGTAATTGCGCCAGCTCTATAATTTCGTAATCCAGCTATAGTTTTAAGTAAAGTACTTTTTCCTACTCCATTTTTGCCATTTATGCATAATACAGCACCTGGCAACACCGAAATAGAAATTGGCATTGTGATAGGTTCATCATTTACGTATGCAGATATATTGTCTAATGTTATCATTGTTTCGCATCAAAATTGCAATCTATGAGCATGCCCATAACGCTTTTTACATAAGTTAATATATATTCCCATGCCAATAGCAAACGAAATCATGGACGAGCCACCATAGCTTATAAAAGGCAATGTCATTCCTTTTGTAGGGAAAAGATTTAATGTTACGCCTATGTTAAATATAGCCTGAAATGAAAAATGCAGCAATATTCCAATAGATGCATACATGTGGAATAGGTTATACTCTTTCGTAAATTTAAGCAAGCCCCTTACTGTAATAAACATAAAAAGCAATATCACAAATACTGCAAAACAAGCTCCGAATTCTTCGCCGGCTACTGCAAAGATAAAATCTGTATGACAATCTGGCAATGAAGATTTTATAGCCCCTTCACCAGGCCCACGTCCAAAAAGCCCGCCGTTAAGATATGCTTCAAGTGATTTTGTTACTTGATAGTTACTGTTTTGATCTGAGCCATATAAAAAACTATTCACCCTTTTTGCTACGTGCGGAAAAAAGTAATAAGCGCATATACTTCCAATTATACTGAAGACAAACATAATAATTATTAATATTATTGAAATCCCAGCGATAAAGAACTGCCCCATAGTAGCGATCGTCATAGAGACGGTCATACCAAAATCTGGCTGTAGTAAAAGCATTGCAACTATTGCAAGAAAAAAGCCAGTAGATAGTGTAAATCCTGGGAAATCCTGATTCAAGCGCTTCTCAGCAAGTAAATTTCCTATCACTACAGATAAAAAGGGTTTAGCAAATTCTGATGGTTGTATGGTCAATCCAGCCATTGATATCCACCGTTTTGCTCCCTTTGCCTCATCTCCAAATACTAACACAAGTGCCATGCATAACATAGTACAAATTAGGCCATAAAAGCATATCCTTTTTAGCTTTGCTTCCTGTATAAGCATAAATACCGCCAAGCATACTAGCGATATTGCTACAAATAGAATGTGCTTATATACAAAATGGAAGGTACGTAACTTAACTCGTTCCGCAACCGGTGGGCTGGCTGTTGATATAAGCATTACACCGCACAGTATCAAAACAAGGATGGAAATCAATATAGGAACGTCTATCTCCCATAACAGTTTGCGCCATATGTTATTACCACGCCTGTACAGCATTATTATTTCTTTTTGCGCATAAACGCTGGAATATCCAAATTAGCATTATTGGAATTATGGAGAACATTGTCTACATCGTTTTTGCTGCCCATGAATGTTGCCGCAACCCTGCCAAATAAACTTTGCTTTGGCTGTGTTCGTGCCGCGTTACCTTTATGAAGATCCTGCACCACATCGCCAAGAGCATGATCTTTTTGTATATTTTTTGAGGCATGTACGCCCGCAACCATAGGTGGAAGTTCTCCTTCACCATCGTTTTTAAAATCCTCAATATCTGTTGCATTAAAAGCAGCTGCAGCTTTCGTTATTGCGTCAAGTGCACCTTTAGTTATGCCATCACCACCAAAACCTTCATCACTTTCCTCATCACTGAAATCACTTTTGTTCATAACATCTATAAACGAATTTGCTTCACTCTTTGGTTTTTGTGCTACAGGTGGTATAAAAGCTCCATTAATATTCTGTGAAGAGCTGCTGTCCTTACTGTAACCCATCGCAACATTATCAACAATAGTGTCCTGATTGCCTACATTCGCATCGCCATAGCGCGCAGCATCATAAGGTGGTTTCATATCTTGTTGCTGTGCTTTTGCCTGAGTACTTGAGCTTGTTTGCACAAGTGTTTCATTATTTTGCTGTATACCTGTAGCGAACACAGAAACTTTTATCTTATTACCCGCATCGGCATTAAATGCAGAGCCAAAGATCACATTAGCCTCAGGGTGAACTTCTTCTCTTATCCTATCTACGATAGATTCCAGCTCAAATAAGGTCATATCTGAGCCGCCAGTTATATTAATAATGACACCAAGTGCGCCCTTAATGAAGACGCCTAATAGTGGATTCGATATTGCAAGGTCTGCAGCTACTATAGCCCTATTCTCACCTTCAGCCTCCCCAGTACCCATCATAGCTTTGCCGCCTGACACGCTCATAATAGTTCTAATGTCTGCGAAATCAAGGTTAACCAGCCCTGGCATAGTAATTAGATCAGACACCCCTCTGACACCGAGCAGCAGTACATCATCTGCCATACTAAATGCTTCAGTAAAGGTCGTACGTTCATTAGCAACCCTAAACAAATTTTGATTCGGTATTATTATTACAGTATCAGTGTATTTGTATAATTCCTCTATACCTTGTTCGGCTATACGCATTCTGCGCGCACCTTCAAAATGAAATGGCTTTGTTACAACAGCAACCGTGAGTATCCCACGTTCTTTAGCAGCTCTGGCAACAACTGGAGCAGCTCCCGTGCCTGTGCCACCACCCATTCCTGCTGTGATGAATATCATATCATAACCATCAAGCGCTGACAAAACTTCTGACATCGATTCTTCAGCTGCATCTCGGCCAACTGCGGGATCAGACCCAGCGCCAAGGCCTCGCGTCAGCCCAACTCCAAGCCTAATCTTTTTAATAGTAGCAGAATTCTCCAGAGCTTGGGCGTCAGTATTAGCTGCCCAAAAGTCTATACCATTAACTTTACCAACCATGTTGTTCACTGCGTTGTTACCAGCTCCACCGACGCCAAAAACTGCAATCCTCGGCTTTAAATCATGATTGTCTGCAATATTGATCTTGATAGTCATTATCTCTCCAACATATATCCCGTATGAACTATATCATGCTCATATATTAAGGCAACGTTTTTCTCACTATACATATACTATTATAATATAGTCGATATCTACAGAAAAAATACCAGCTCTATTTGTTATATTTGCTTGCAAATTTTGCTTATATGTAAGCAAGCAAAGAATAGTGTCTAGAAGCTTAAATGTAGAGCTTATTACATGCCTTTTTTCACATCGCTCCAAACTTTTCTCTTTAATATAATAAATATCGCAGTTAACACGGCTAAGAACGCCAGAGTTTTAAAGCCTAAACCTTTACGTTCCTCCATTTCCGGCTCTGCAGTCCATTGTAAAAAATTTACAACATCTTTACTCATTTGCTCAATAGTTGCTTCTGTACCATCAGAATAAGTCACCTGGCCAGGCTGTAATGGCTGCGGCATTGCAATCTGACTTCCACCACCGGCAAAATAGGGATTATAATTCATATTTTCAGCAAGTACGAAGCCTGCAGGCACTGCACTATACCCAGTTAATAAAGAATAAACATAATTAGCTCCATTTTCTCGTCCCTTTATTATAAGTGAAAGATCAGGCGGATAAGCGTTATTATTGGCAGCACGTGCAGCTTGTTCATTTGGGAAAGGTGATGGAAAAAAATCTGATGGCACGCCAGGCCTTTCAAACATAGAGCCTTCAGAGTCTGGGCCATCATGTATCGTATAAGATGAGGCAATGGCTTTTACCTCTTCCTTGCTGAACCCTATTGATTCAAGATTACGGAAAGCTACGTGCTTTATACCATGACAAGCAGCACATACTTCCTTATAAACCTGAAAACCACGCTGCACCGAAGGTCTGTCAAACTTTCCAAACGGGCCATCAAAAGGCCATTTTTCTGATTTAGGATGAGCCTTGTCTGAACCTGCAAAGGCTGCAGATAATGAAAAAGCTGTGATTAAACCAACAACACAATAAGATATAATTTTACTCATACTGATAAAACACTCCCGTATATAAATATATTTGAACAGCTATGCATTCTGGATACTATCCTACCTGATTTATGCCGATAAGCAAGTATTTTATGCGATACTGACGACGCAAACAAAAAATGAGGATTAGAGAGGTATATTGCTAAACATTTCGTTCAAGAGTGCAGTCCTGTCTTGATATTTATTTGCCATGTATTTATATTTTAGTGCATTCATAAATTCCTTAATTTTATGCATATAATACGGCTTTGAAGTCAGCCTCAATATTGTTGCCCTATGACCAATAGCGTTCACGACATCTGTATAACTATCTTCATTTTTATATGACTCTACTCTATCTATTACGTCATTATTAATAGGCTTTTTAGCCAAAATCATATTTATACTAAGAGAACTTGGTATTAATATTGCATTCATTATGCTAAAACCAGCCTTTTTTATCAACAATCGTATAGTATGAAGGTTGAAACAGTTTATATTGGTCAAGCTTAATTTTGAAGCTCTGGCAGAAAATAATGTCTCAATATTAGGTATTTGAATATTCAGCAGTCCATCATCCTTCATAGCTTGGCGACATTTCTGCAATAATGCAAGAGGATCTATATAACATTGCAATATGTTATGTGCTATAATCATGTCATATTTATTATGTTCTAATAAAATAGAATCCAAAAAATGACGCTGCACATTAAGCTTAAGTTCTGTCTCAATATAATGCACGAAAAAAGGATTGTGCTCTATGCCATAAACTTCATACCCTTTCATCCTCAATAAATGCATAAACTCTCCAGTATTTGCACTTAAATCTAATATTGCGCCCTTGCCTTTTAACAAATTTTTTATTCTATGGTATTTCGCCATACTATTTATCGCATGCTTATAGATAGCGGGCCATTTTGGAAGACCATTGCTGTAAACTTGGCTTGAGTAATTCATAGCATGTGCGCTTTCTAAAGTATTAATGTCAATACCAACAGTCGTGATTACGCCGCAAGCTTTGCAGATAAGTTTATCATAATTACCGTGCCAAAACTTATTTGTATGAACGACGTGCATTTCATTATGACCGCATAACCAACAAAAATTATTCTTTTTCATAAAAACCATCATAATATTGATTATTACAATAATAATACAACATATTTTACATTATGTAAATAAAAAGAATTAAACCTTTCTCAATTACAAGTCATGTGATGCGGTACTTGCCAAAAAAAGTAAAAAGATGATAATTCAACCTATGGCGAGCTCAAACTAAGGGCCATACTGGAGTGTGTCATCAATAATCAATTACAGTTCTTTCTAAAGTATTATAACCACATTGGGGCTCATTCTTGCTTTTTAATCGTGCTTTTAGGCTTGCCCACTTTGCAATATATTATCACCACGCTCCCATCGTTGCACAATTCGCTACATCTTAAGACCATCCACATCTTGATTTTTTTGTTGTAATATTTGTGTATATGTATTATGCTGCGCTATGGCATATATCTAGCCGCTGTTAATAGATTTTATGTACAATATTTAGCATAATCGCTTGATTAATTTCATCTATTTTCCGAAAATGCCTTTAATGGGATTCTCAAAAATAGAATGGTTAATCAAAAAGTTATTTGGCCTTATACGCAAAATTTTTGTTAACAGCTTTGAATATCAGTTCTCAGTTATAATCTACATAGCATTTTTCTATGTCAAAATTGCTTAGAAAAGGAGCATTTATAATACGCCATATTAAAGCTTTTTTCTCTGAACATTTTGTTAATACAAAAAACGATCTGCCTAATTATAACTTATATTCAACATGAATCAAGCCTTGGAGTTTTGATCTATAGGGCTTAAATTAATTTTGATGATTTTTTCTGCAGTATATATAGCTATTTCAAAGAGAAAATTATCAAAATAAAGCAAAAATATCGCAGATCCAAAACCAATGTTTGATACGTGCTGGGTGTGTATAATACTTTTTATTTGGCGAGTTAAATACTTAATCATTAACCAAGGAGCGTTGTTCAATGCGGGAAAAAATAATATCATTCATACTTTCTCCTACGGTCTATATACATAATGATCTATTTCTGGAATATATTATAAATAAATCTAGAGAGTTAACAGAAAAAGAAGGATTCGAACGCGACGCCGTAGAACCAGTTACATGCAAGGTAAAGCATATAGTGAGGGCGTCAGTCCTGCCAGTACTTGGCACTTCCGTAGCTCAATTTATAGTCCTCTATTCTTGTTTGTATGTATTAAATATAGAAAAAATTGCATTGCAAATACCGCATTTTTCGATATTAGGGCCTTTTATATCTGCAATCGCTGGTGCTTGGCTATCCCAACATAGTGGCATAAGCGGAAAATTATATGGAGCTATAATCTCTGTTGGCATATTTTATTTAGTACAAAATCAGAATTATTTACTTTCAACTGTAGCGGACAACTGGGAAGATTATCAATTGTTTTTAGCTATGACAGCAATTGCTCTTACTATCTTTATTACTGCAAATGAAATAGCTTCTATTATATCTATCGCAGAGGGTATGCACCTACAACTCCCGTATTACAGTCATTTTATAATACAGCGAGCAAATGAAGTACATATTACAGCATCACCAATGCAGTCAGATAATACTAACAACGCTGGGAATGACCTTGACCCACCTAACGAAGGTACAAATGAGCCCAAAACTTGGACAGATACGGCTAAAGATGTTGGACAAACTGTAGTAAACGCTGCAGTCTTTACAGCAAAGGTAGCTAGTGTAGTGAAGGGCATTACCTATATTGCTGGCGGTATATCATCTTTTTTTCTATAACAGGCTTGTTCAGAAATTCGCTTATGGCAGAGTTTATATTTGAAACATATGGCTTGAATATTGATTTGACATGTGATAGAGTAACAGCAGTTCAGTTTGATACTGTTATAAGGAATATTTTAGGAGGTTTTTGTGAGTAATATTTCAAGTCTTGTAACTAAGCACGCTCCAGATTTTGTTGCTGAGGCTGTTATGTATGATAATACGATAAATAAGGAATTCTGCTTTAGCGAGTACGTAAAAGGGCATAGCGCAGTTTTGTTCTTTTATCCACTGGATTTTACCTTTGTATGCCCAACTGAGTTAATAGCGTTCAATAAAATGCTTGGTGAATTTGAGGCTCGTAATACTAAAGTGATAGCGGTCAGCGTTGACTCTGTGTATACACATGTTGCGTACAAAGCTACGCCGATTTCTGGTGGCGGTATAGGGCAGGTTAAATACCCTATGGTTTCTGATATAAAGAAGCATATATCGAATGCGTATGGCGTTTTATTTAATGAATCCGTATCATTGCGTGGTACTTTTATTATAGACAAAAATAGGATAGTCCAAGCAGCTATAGTGCAGAATTTACCGCTTGGTAGAAATGTTGAGGAGGTTATACGCCTTGTGGATTCGATGCATCATGTTGAGGCACACGGAGAGGTATGTCCCGCTAACTGGCATAAAGGCGCTGAAGCCATGTATGCGACGCATGATAGCGTCAAGCAGTATAATATCAAGCACTCTCAGTAGCTTAGTGTATGACTGCGCATTGTAAAGTAGCTGTGATTGGCTCCGGCCCTGCCGGATATACTGCTTCCATATATTCTGCTAGAGCGGCATTAGAAACTGTTATATTCAGAGGTATGCAGCCTGGTGGGCAACTGACTATCACTACCGATGTTGAGAATTATCCTGGTTTCGCTGATCCAATACAGGGAACATGGTTGATGGAGCAGATGGAGGCTCAGGCTGCAAACGTTGGCGTGAAAATTGTTAATGATGAAATAGTGTCAATAGATTTCAATGCAAAGCCTATGGTTCTTGTAAGTAGCGCTAATGGCGCATT
>WBZT01002704.1_pt2 | contig 11746 bp, 9 predicted proteins | sample 5204241 | NCBI WGS metagenome assembly WBZT01 (sample SAMN12344358, study PRJNA552823) | activated sludge metagenome | biome: Activated sludge suspended growth; feature: Nitrification reactor; material: Wastewater; isolation source: activated sludge from nitrification reactor of wastewater treatment...
CGAGTTCAAGCGCTGGGGCGTCGCGAACTTCGTCGCGCTCGCCGAGTCGCTCGCGACGGGCGACCCGGCGCTGCGCTTCGCGTGGGTGCTCGGGCCGCAGGAGATGGACGCGTTCGACGCGATCCTCGGTTCGCGCATCGGGCCGCGCTCGACCGTGCTCGGCAACATGGCGCTGGCGCAGCTCGCTGCGGCGGCGTTCGCCGTCGACGGCGCGGTGGGCAACGACTGCGGGCCCGGCCACGTGCTGCAGATGTGCGGCGCGAAGTTCACGTGCGTCGTGAGCGACCACGACGGCGAGGGCGCGATCCGTGCCGACGAGTGGATCGACGCGCGCTCGCGCGGCTGGGCCGTGATCGGCGCCCCGGGCGCGCCGATCGCCGACGTACCGGTGCCGCGCGTGCGCGAGCGCACGCTCGCGATGCTCGACGCGCGCTGAGCGCCGCGCCGCGTCAGGCGCGGCGCAGCAGCAGCAGCGTCACGTCGTCGGCGCGGTGCTCGCCGGCGGCGAACGCGTCGATGCGCTCCAGCAGGCCATCGGCGACGCGCGCGAGCTCCGGCTGCCCGCCCAGCTCGCGCAGCGCCGCTTCGATGCGCTCGCTGCCGAAGAACGTCTGGCCATGCTGCGCCTCGGGAATGCCGTCGCTGAAGACCGCGAGCGTCTCGCCGGGCGCCAGCGTGGTCTCGCCCGCCTCCCACTTGAAGTCGGAGATCATGCCGACCGGGATGCCCGTGGCGGCGAGCGTGCGGACCGCGTCGCCCGCAACGATGATCGCCTCCGGGTGCCCGGCGTTGACGTAGCGCATCACGCCGCTCGCGGGATCGAGCCAGCCGACGAACAGCGTGACGAAGCTGCCCGCGTCCGAGCTGCGGTGCGTGACCTTGTTGAGCTGGCGCACGAACACCAGCGGGTCGTCGCACGCGTCGTAGAGCACGCGCGCCGACGACAGGATGCTCGACATGAGCAGCGCCGCGCCCATGCCCTTCCCGGAGACGTCGCCGAGCAGCACGATGCGCACGCCGTCGTCGCGCGTGTGGAAGTCGTACAGGTCGCCGCCGACCTCGTAGCAGGTTTCGAGGCGCGCGTGGAACGACCAGCCCGGCGCGTCGGTCGGCGTCGGCGGCAGCAGCGCCTGCTGGATGCGCGTCGCGGTCGCGAGCTCCTGCGCGAGACGCTGGCGGGCGGCCTCGGCTTCGAGCAGGCGCGCGTTCGTGATCTTCACCGCGGCCATGTTCGCGAGCAGCGTCAGCAGCTCGAGCTGTGGTTCACCGTACTCGACGCGCGGATCGCTCGTGTCCACGTAGAGCAGGCCGAGCACCTGCTGGTTATCGTAGAGCGGAACGGCCATCGCGCCGTGGATCGCCTGCGCGATGATGCTCTGCTGGCCCATGAAGCGCGGGTCGTTGAGCGTGTCGCGCGCGATCACCGACGTGTTCTCCTCGAGCACCGTGCGCACGATCGTCTGCGAGAGCGCGAGCGGCTCGCTCGTCGACACGGGCCGGCCGCCCGGACGCCGAGCGGCCATCGGCGCCAACTCGCCGCCGCCCTGCGGGCGCAGCAGGATCACGAGACGGCTCGCGGGCACCGCCTTCTCGACGAAGCCGAGGATCTCCTCGCACGTCTCGCGCAGCGGCCGCGGCAGCACGAGCAGCTGGCCCGCCTCGGCGAGCAGGTGCATCAGCTTGCCGCTCTCGCCGGAGGGACCGGTGGCGGCGGTGCCGCGCTGGAGCACGTCGGAGACGCGCAGCTTGATGCTCGAGCCCAGGCCCTGCGACTCGCTGTAGCGAGTCGCGGTCGACTCCTCGCCCGAGACGCGCAACAGCACGTGGCCGATCTCGATCGTGTCGCCCGGCCCGATGCGCACGGGGGCCACGGCGTCGTTGCCGTTCACGCGCGTGCCGTTGCGGCTGCCGAGGTCGCGCACGGTCCACTGGCCGCGCTCGACCGCGAACTCGGCGTGTTCCTTCGACACCGTGCCGTCGAGCAGCTGGATGCCGTTGACCGACGAGCGGCCCGCGCGCACGGACGCTCCGCTGAGCGTGAACGAGCGGCTCTCGCCGCCGACCATCCCGGAGAGTGTGAGTTCCATGGGCTCACGCTACCACGACGGCGCCGAACCGAAGGACCCGATCACGCGTTCGGCTCCGCATGCGCGCGCTCGAACCGGCGGTCGGGCACGAACCACACGATCGCGACCGCGACGAACAGCGCGCACGAGGCCTTCGGCGCCAGGAACGCGAGCCCGATCGCGAGCACGTAGGCGCCCAGCGACAGGACGCCCTTCAAGTCGCCGCCCAGCGCCCGCGCGAACGCGGAGTCCTGCCCGTGCAGTGCGATCAGCAGCCGCGAGAGCACGAAGTACGAGATCGCCGACATCAGCAGCACCACGCCGTACGCGGCCACCGGCAGCGGCTCGAACGGCCGCTCACCCATCCAGTCGGTGACCCACGGGGTGAGCGACAGCCAGAAGAGCATGTGCATGTTCGCCCACAGCACCCGGCCGTTCACCCGGTGCGCCGCCTGCAGCATGTGGTGGTGGTTGTTCCAGTAGATCGCCACGAACAGGAAGCTGAGCGCGTACGTGAACAGCTTCGGCGCCACCGCCCACAGCGCGGCGAAGCTCCCGCCCTCCGGCACGTGCAGCTCGAGCACCATGATCGTGATGATGATCGCCAGCACACCGTCGCTGAACGCTTCGAGTCGTCCTTTGTGCACCGCGGCCCTCCGATGTGCCTCCGCGTGGCGGCGCGGGCGGCGCGTCCCGTAGACTGCCGCGCCCGCACCCGATCCCCGGAGGTCTTCCCGATGTCGAACCTCGCCACCGACGACGCCGTCGCCGCCTTCGCGCTGGCGCCCGGCTTTCGATGCGCCGCCACCGCCTGCGGACTCAAGAAGAGCGGCTCGCTCGACCTCGCGCTCGTGTGGGCCGACGCGCCGTGTTCCGCCGCGGGCGTGTTCACCACGAATCGCGTGCAGGCCGCGCCGGTGCTCGTCGATCGCGCGTCCCTCGCCGCCACGGGCGGCCGCGTGCGCGGCGTGCTCGCCAACGCGGGCTGCGCGAACGCGGTCACGGGCGAGCGCGGGCTCGCGGACGCGCGCCGTATGCAGGCGATCGGCGCGGGCGCGACCGGGGCGGCGCCGGACGAAATGCTCGTGCTCTCGACCGGCGTGATCGGCGTGTTCCTCGACATGGACAAGCTCGCCGCCGGCGTCGAGGTGCTGAAGGGCCCGGACGCGAAGCGCGCCCCCGGCGACGCCGCGCGCGCGATCTGCACCACCGACACGCGGCCCAAGATCGCGTCGGTGCGCGCCGCGCTGCCGGACGGCGCGGTGACGATCGCCGGCTTCGCCAAAGGCGCGGGCATGATCCATCCGAACATGGCGACCATGCTGTCGATCGTCACCACGGACGCCGTGATCGAGCCGGCGCGCCTGCAGCGCGCCCTCGCACACGCGGTCGCGCGGAGCTTCAACCGCATCAGCGTCGACGGCGACATGAGCACGAACGACACGGTGCTCGTGCTGGCCTCGGGCGCGTCGGGCGTCGCGGTCGACGACGCGGGCGAAGCGGCGTTCGCCGACGCGCTCGCCGGCGCGTGCGCGTCGCTCGCGCGGCAGATCGCGCGCGACGGCGAGGGCGCGACGCGGCTCGTGGAACTGCGCGTCACGGGTGGCGCGAGCGAACGCCAGGCCCACCGCGTCGGCGACGCGATCGCGTGCTCGCCGCTCGTGAAGACGGCGATCCACGGCAACGATCCCAACTGGGGCCGCATCCTCGCGGCCGCGGGCTACAGCGGCGAGGCGATCGAGCCGGAACGCGTGCGCCTCTGGTTCGGCGACGGCGACGCGGTGCAGCTGCTCGATCGCGGGCTGCCGGTCGCATTCGGCGCGGCGGCGGCGTCCGGGTTGCTGCGAAGCGATCCGGCGATCGTGCACCTCGACCTGGGGCTGGGCGAGGCGTCGGCGATCGTGTGGACGTGCGACTTCAGCGCGGACTACGTGCGCATCAACGCGGACTACACGACGTGACGCCGCGCCGGCCGCGGCTCGGGCCGCGGCCGGCGCGGTGACGTCGCCGTCAGAACCCCGTGAGGAGAATCTCCGCGAGCGGCCCCTCGCTGTGGATTTCGCGGCTGCGCGTGAAGACTTCCTTCGGACCGATGGTCGTGCGCTGGTAGCCCAGGCGCACGCACAGGTCCGCACGCTCGGCCCGGAGCAGGAACACGTTCAGGTCCGCCTGCAGGCGTGTGCCCGGCAGTGCGAGCTCGGGACCGAGAAAGTTGTAGTAGGGCGTGTAGTAATGGCTGTTGCGATCCTCGAGCTTGCCGAAGATGTGGGCCGCGCTCGCGTCCACGCTCGCGTAGCGGAACAGCTTCATGAACACCGACGGCCCCAGCAGGTAGCCCGAGTACCTGAACGACTCGATCTCGCCCGGGAACTCCATCGTGAGATGGCCCATCGTCGCACCGATCGAGAAGCGATCTCCCTTCAGGTTGAGCACGACGTCGCCGTGGAAGTACCTGGTGCGTTCGAGCGTGGTGTCGCGAAAGCCCGTCGCGGTGACCTCGCTCTGACCCAGCGCGAGGCCAACGGCCACGGCACCGCGCCACGCCGTCTCCCCGGCGGGGTTGTGGTGCACCTTCTCCACGACCCACTTCTTTCGAAACTCGTCCCATCGCCGATCCACGGTGTCGTACGCGCCGTGCCCGCGCGTGGCGCCGGCGGCGCCGGGACCGAAGTTGCCCATGCCGGCGGCACAGCCGGTGAGCAGGGGAAGGACGACGAGCATCGCGAGCAGGCGAAGACGCACGTGGGGACTCATGGGACGGCCTCCGGATGGATGGGAGTACGAACCGGTGCGAGTGCGGCCGGCGTGCACGGATCGCGAGGGGAGTTCCGGAGGCGTGGCCAGTCGTGGGGCGGGATGCTAGCAACGGCGTGCCCGCGATCGCGCGTACAAAATGCGCGGCGCCCCGCCGCGATCGCATCGCGGCGGGGCATCGGCGTCTTCGGCCAGTGAGAGGATGCGCTCAGTTCGCCGCTGTCCCTCCCGGGCCCCGAATCCCCGCGTCGGCCTCGCGGCTCGCCTCGAGCGTGCGCTTGATGCGCGCCCGCGTCTCCGCGAGGTGCGCGCGCGTCGGATCGCCGAGCAGCGCGCCGGCCAGCAGCGCGCGCGCGGCGCGCGCGTCGACGCGCGCGAGCTGCAGCCGCGCCAGCGCCCGCGCGTCGTCGGGAGCGCCGGGCACCGAGCCCGTGACGAACTCGCCGAGCCGGTCGACGTACGCGCGCTGCAGCTCGCGCCGCGTGCCGGTGCCGTCGAGCGCCTTCGTCGCCGCGGGCGACGCGCCGCCGACCTCGCCCCACAGCGTGCGCGTCAGCCGCTCGAAGTGCTCGGCGAGCCGGTACGCGTCGGCCGAGCGCGACTCGGACTCGCGCAACCGGGCGAGCAGCGGCGCGGCGGTGGCCGCGCGCATCAGCGCGACCTGGATGCCGAGCACGCGGTCGTTCCACGCGTAGTCGACACGCGAGGCGAACAGGTTGGTGCCGCCCCACTGCGACCAGCGGTCGGGCATCAGCCGCTGCAGCAACCGCGGCGGCACCGCGAACGCGTCCGCCGCGAACACGCGCGCGCCGAGGAACTCGAGCGCCTCGCGCTGCTTCGCCGCCGGCACCGGCACGACCGGATCGATCTCGCCCGGCTGGCCGCGATGCACGCGCGACACGGTGGAGCCGCCGAGGTACTTCACCGCGAAGCCCGCGGTGAGCCCGTACTGGCCGAGCACGGTGTCGAGTGCGCGCCGCAGCGCGCCGAGGTCACCGCTGGCGCCCACCACGCGGTCCTCGAACTTCGGGCTGCGCCACAGAGCCGCGAGGTACGCGGTGCGCTCCTTCGCGAACGCGAGCGGATCGCTGCCGAGGTCGTAGATGTTGCTGCGCGGATCGCAGGCGTCGACCGGGTACGTGTCCTCGTCCGTCGAGTACTCGTGGCCGGGCTGCAGCGACTCGTCGGCAATGCGCTTCGCCGCCGCCGCGTCGGGCGTGTAGCCGAACCGGATGGCCCAGGTGTCGTACGTGCCCGCGCCGGTCGTCCAGTAGTCGCCCTGCTTCGCGCGGTCATTCGCGATGTTGGGCGACGGGTACTCCATCACCGACGAGTAGAGTCCGTGCTCGCGCGTCCACGCGCGGTCGTGGAGCTTGTCCATGGGCGTCGAGGTGCTCGAGCGGAAGTTGTGGCGCAGGCCGAGCGTGTGCCCGACCTCGTGCATCACCGCCCAGACCACCGCGGGCCTCAGGTACTCGTCCGGCACCGGAGCGCCCGGCGGGATCGCGTCGTCCATCAGCAGCGAGAGCCGCTCCAGCGCGCCGGCGTCGAGCGCCGCCGCGCCGAGATCACAGCGCATCTCCGGCGCGATGCCGGGCGTCGTGGGCATCGTCGAGGGCAGGATCGACGCGGCGAGCTCGTCCGGTCCCGAGAAGCGGCGATAGAGGTTGCGATAGCTCTGGAACATCGACGCCTCGAACAGCACGTCGGCGTCGAGGATCTCGCCCGTGCGCGGATCGATGCGGCTCGGCCCGATCGCGCCGAAGCTCGGCTCGCTCGAGGTGATCCAGCGGATCGTGCTGTAGCGCACGTCCTCGGGATCGAACGTCGAATCGTCCGGCGCGTCCTTCGCGACGATCGCGTGGCGGAAACCGGCGGCCTCGAACGCGGCCTGCCAGCGCTCGACGCCCTCCTTCACCCACGGCCGGTACTTCTCCGGCACCGTGCGGTCGACGTAGTAGACGATCGGTTTCACGGGGTCGGAGACCGCGGCGTTCGGGTCCTGCTTCTCGAGCCGCCAGCGGTTGGCGTAGCGCACGAAGAAGTTCTCGTTCTCGTCGCGCGAGAAGTCCTTGCGCGTCGTCATGAAGTAGCCGACGCGGTCGTCGGCGTCCCGCGGCGTCATCGGCGTGGCGGGCAGCTTCGAGAACGAGTAGTGCACGCCGATCGCGACGTAGCGCGGATCCGGAACCGTCTCGAGCGCGAGGCCGCTGCGGTCGTTCGGCGAGTACGTGAGCAGCGCCTCGACCTCGCTGTTCTCGGGAAAGCCCTTCACGGTGCCGAGCGCCGAGCGTTCCTTGTCGAAGCGCACCGACTTGCCGCCGAACGCGCCCTTCATGCGCTCGCCGAGGTCGGTGAGGTCGCTGAGCACCACGGGCGCGAAGTCCACCAGCAGCTTCTTCGTGGAGTCCTGCTCGCTCTCGATCTTGAGCGAGGCCACGACCGAATGACCGATCGAGAGCTCGCGCGCCGCGTCGATGGGCGTGCCCGCGGGCGAGGTGAAGCGCTCGTTCACCTCCACGAGCAGCACGTGGTCGCCCGAGCGCTCGAAGCGCAGCACGCGATCGTCGAGCGGCAGGCCGCCGAGCAGCCCGTTCATCCCGATGCCGCGCGAGAAGCTGACGATGCCGAGGAAGGGCACGTTCAGCTGCGAGGGATCGAGCTCGAGGTAGAGGTTCTCGCGCTTGCGGTGGAAGGTGAGGAAGCCCGCGATCGTCTCGGAGTCCTTCACCAACTTCTTCCACTCGCCGTACGGCTTCTCGGGCGCGGCGGCCGCGGGCGACGCGGGCTTGTCGGCCGCGAGCGCGGGCGCCGCGAGCGCGAGCGCCGCGGCGAGCGCGAACCACGGCGCGAATCGGATCGGGTGACGCGGAATCATGCGGGGCTCCTGGATGGAATGCGCGAAACGGGCGGCGACGGGCGACGCGAGTGCACCGTAGCGAGGCGTTGCGCTTCACGGCGACGCCGCATGGACCGGCGCACGCTTTCCGCCGACGCGCGCGGCGGCATCGCCTCGGACCGGCGTCCCGCGCCATCGCGCGGCCGCGCTTCGAGCCGCGCGCTCGCCGCGGGCTGTGAGAACATGCGGCCGACATGACGTCCGACGCCCCGTCCCGGCATTCGCTCCGCTCGCGACTCGCGCCGCGGCTCGCGATCGTGCTCGTGTTCGCGGTCTTCGCGGCGCTGTACGTGGCGCTCAAGGCGAAGCAGTTCGTCGCCTTCGGCACCAGCTTCGAACTCGCCGACTACGGCTCGATGCTGGCGAGCGTCTCGCGCGGCCGGCTGCTCGACATGCCGGGCACGCCGACGTCGTTCCTCGCCGACCACTTCCAGCCCGTGCTGCTGCTGCTCGCGCCACTGCACGCGCTCGCGCCCTCGCCGTGGACGCTGCTCGTGGCGCACGCGCTCGCCGCCGCCGCGGGGGCGCTGCCGCTGTACGCGCTCGCCGCGCGCTTCACCTCGCGGCGCTGGCCGCCGCTCGCGTTCGCGCTCGCCTACCTCCTCTCGCGCGTCACGCTCAACGGCCTGATGTACGACGTGCACCCGGAGGTGCTCTACCCCGCCTGCTTCTTCGCGGCACTGCTCGCGCTCGAGGAGCGGCGATGGTGGAGCTACGCCTTCGCGCTCGTGCTCGCCGGCACGGTGAAGGAGGACGCGTGCGTCGCGTTCCTCGGCCTCGGCGCCTACGCCGCGCTGCGAGGCCACCGCCGCGCGGGACTCGCGACCGCCGTCGCGGGCGTCGCGCTGCTCGCGCTCGTGGTCGGCGTCGTGAGCCCGCACTTCCGCGGGCCCGGCGCCGGGGCCGACTACCGCTTCGCCGCGTACTGGTCCGGCTACGGCGCCACGCAGCACGAGATCCTGCGGAACTTCCTCGATCCGCGCCGCCACGCGCAGGTGATCCTCACGCCGGCCAAGCTCCGGCAGATGTTCCACCTGCTCGCGCCGTTCCTGTTGCTGCCGCTCGCCTCGTGGCGCGCGCTCGTCGCCCTCGTGCTGCCGCAACTGTTCCTGCTCTACTCGTCGGACAACGGCCTGCTCAACGGACCGATCCTCTACTACGGCATGCTCGCGCTGCCGTTCCTCTTCGCGTCGGCGCTCGCCGGCGCCGAAGCGATCGCGCGCCGCTTCGGCCCGCGGCGCGAGGCTGCGTTGAGCGTGCTCGCGACGCTCGTGCTGCTCGCCACCGCGGGCGACTCGCGGCTGCCGCGACTCGTCGCGGGCCTGGCGAAGCCCGTGCCCGAGCGCTACGCGAGCGTCGCGCCTCGTCTCGCGCGCACGCTGCCCGCCGACGCACGCGTGTGCGCGCAGGCCGCGCTCCTGCCGCACGTCGCGGTGAGCCCCGACCGCACGGTGTTCCCGCTGCGGCTCGAGCGCGCGAACGTCGTCTTCCTCGACCTCGAGGGCAATCCGTGGCCCTACGACCTCGCCGGCCTCGCGCGCGCGGCCGACAGTCTCGCGGCCAGCGGCGCGTGGCGCGTGCGCACGCGCGAGTCGGGCTTCGTCGTGCTGGAGCGCACGGCGCCCAACTGATCGCGGCGCAGGCGACGCAGGCAACGCGTGCCGCGCGTCGCGCCCCCGCACCCCGGTCCGCCGCCCGCGCTATGCTCGCCGCATGAGCCTGCCCATCGAAACACCCGCCGCCGAACCGCTCGTCACCGGCGAAGCGATCGTCTACCGCCTCCACGACGTCGGCTACGCGATCCACCTCGACCGCGCGAGCGAACACCTCGCGCCCAGCGCGCCCGAGCGGCTGCGTCCCGTGCGCGGTCAGGCGCAGGCGATCCAGATCCCGAACCCGCCCGTCACCGTCTCGCTGGGTGCGCACTCGCTCGTGATCGGCGGCGAGACGCGCACGGCGGAAGTCTCGGCGCGCCTCTTCGACTTCGGCGTCGTGTCGCTGCGCGCACGGCTCGTGGCGCCGCCGCAGATGCCGTGGAGCGCGTTCGCCCACCTCGGCGTCGAGATCGCGTCGGCGCCGGCGTGGAGCGAGTTGTTCGAGGGCGTGCTCGCGCGGCTCGTCGAGCGCATCCGGCCCGCGATCGATCGTGCGGGCCGCGCGCCGGTCAACGAGGACTACGTCGTCTTCCGCGTGAACCGCCTCGAGGACGCCTCGGGCGCCAGGCTCGGCCCCGACGCGCTGCGCGACGAGGACGTCGCGCGGCTGCTGCTCGGCGAACGCCGGCCGCTCGCCGCGGCCGCGCGGCGCGAGATGCTGTCGAGCCGCTTCTCGTACTTCGAGGACGATCTCGCCGTGCTGACGTGGGGCTCGGCGCTCGTGGTGGAGCCCGTGGCGGAGGACACCGACGTGCAGTACGTGCTCGAGTTCGCGAACGCACAACTGCTCGAGCTGCGCTTCTACGACGCGGTACTCGACGCCGAGCTGCCGCACATCTACGGGCGCATCGGCGAGGCGAGGCGCGGCTTCCACCTCGTGGGACGGCGCTTCAGCGGACTGCTCTCGACGCTGCAGGCGCGCGTCGCCGACGCGACCGAGGTGGTCGAGCGGGTCGAGAACGCGCTCAAGGTCACCGACGACGTCTTCCTCGCGCGCATCTACGCGACGGCGATGGAGCTCTTCCGCGGGCGCACGTGGCGCGCCGGCATCGAGCGCAAGGTCGCGATCGTGCGCGAGACGTACGACATGCTGAACGCCGAGTCGCTCGCGCGCCGCTCCGAGATGCTCGAGCTCGTGATCGTGCTGCTGATCGCGTTCGAGATCGTGCTCGCCGTCGTGCTGCGCTGACGCCCCGGCGCCGCCGCTCCCCGTCCGGGGCGCGCGCACGGCGTGCGCCGCGCCGCGGGCGGGCGTAGTCTCGCCGCGGAGACTCGTACCGCCATGCGCTTCCTTCGCCGGACCTTCCTGCTCCCGCTGCTCGCCGCGCTGTGCGCGGCCGCTCCCGCCCACGCCGCGCCCGCGGCGCGACACGCGATCATCGTGCTCGTCGACGGTCCGCGCTGGACCGAGACGCTCGGCGACACGCTCGCGCGCTGGACGCCGCACCTGCGCCACGAGCTCGCGCCGCTGGGCGCCGTGTGCGCCGACTTCCGCAACGAGGGCGCGACGGTGACGATGCCCGGCACCAGCGCCGTGCTCACCGGCACGTGGGAAGCGCTCGCCAACGACGGCAGCGAGCGTGCGCACGTGCCGACGATCTTCGAGTCGTGGCGCCGCACGAGCGGCGCGCCGGCGACCGACGCGTGGATCGTCTCGACCAAGCAGAAGATCACCACGCTGGCCGCGAGCGACCTGGGCGACGCGGCGGCCTACGCCGCGAGCACGATCGTCGCGAGCAGCAGCGGCGCCACGATGAACGCCGGGCTGCAGGTGCTCGCGCGCTTCCACCCGACGCTGATGGAGATCCACCTCGGCGATCCCGACGTGCGCGGCCACGCGAACGACTGGGCCGGCTACACGGCCGCGATCCGAGAAGCCGACTCGCTGGTCGCCGTGCTGTGGAAGGCCCTGCAGGCGGACACGGCGCTCGCGCGTTCGACGGCGATCTTCGTCACCGACGACCACGGCCGTCACGACGACGCGCACGGCGGCTTCGCCAACCACGGCGACGGCTGCGAGGGCTGCCGCCACGTCATGCTCGTCGCGTTCGGCGCCGGCGTGCGCGCGAACACGTGGTCGGACGTGCGCCGCCGCCAGATCGACATCGTGCCCACGATCGGCGCGCTGCTCGGATTCCCGACGCCGTTCGCGAAGGGCGAGGTCATGACCGAGCTGCTCGCGCCCGCGGCGCCGGCGAGCGCGCCTGCCGCGGACCGGCCCGCGAAGGCACGCTGCGCGCAGCCGTCGACGGCGCGTTCGCGTTAGCGCCTCAGGAGGGGCGGCGCGCCGCCGCGGCGATGCCCCGGCGCGCACGCGCCGCCGCATCAGCCGGGCGCACCGCGCCCTCGCCCGTCAGGCCCCCGTCAGCAAT
>WBZT01002835.1_pt1 | contig 11734 bp, 9 predicted proteins | sample 5204241 | NCBI WGS metagenome assembly WBZT01 (sample SAMN12344358, study PRJNA552823) | activated sludge metagenome | biome: Activated sludge suspended growth; feature: Nitrification reactor; material: Wastewater; isolation source: activated sludge from nitrification reactor of wastewater treatment...
CGCTGATGCATCGGATGCAACAGGCACTACAGCAAGCGTTGGCGTTACATCAAAGCGGCCAGCTCACCCAAGCACAACAGATTTATGCGCAAATCCTGGAGACGCAGCCACAAAATCCGGATGCGCTCCACCTGTCAGGCGTCATTGCATTCCAAACCGGCAATGCCGACGCTGCGGTGGATCTCATCAACAAAGCCATCGCTATCGCACCCGATAATGCCGGCTATTACTCAAACTGCGGCTTGGCACTCCAAGCACAGAATCAACCAGAAGCCGCCATTGCGAGTTATGACAAGGCCATCGCCCTGTACCCGGATTATGTCGAAGCTCATTTTAATCGCGGATTGGCACTCCAAGCCCTTAACCAACTGGAAGCAGCTATCGCGAGTTTCGACAAAGTCATCACCTTGCAATCCTCACATGCAGAAGCTTATTTTAACCGCGGCCTATCGCTGCAGGCTTATGGCTCGTTGGAAGCGGCCATAGCAGACTATGCTCAGGTCATCACCCTTAAACCGGATTGTGCTGAAGCCTACAACAATATTGGACTCGCGCTCCAATGTCTCGACCAACCTGAAACTGCCATTGCTTATCATGAACATGCCATAGCACTGAAACCAGGTTATTCCGGTGCTTATTCAAATCTTGGGGTGGCACTTCAATCACTCAACCAACTCGAGGCGGCTGTCGTAAACCACAATCAAGCAGTTTCTCTTGAGCCACTATCTGCTGAAGCTTATTCCAATCGTGGCGCGACGCTTCAGGCACTACATCAGCTGGAGGCTGCGCTTGTCGATTTCGACCAAGCAATTGCACTGAAACCGGATAACGCCCAAGCTTATTCCAACCGTGGTACGGTGTTGCAAGGACTCAACCGCTTTGACGAGGCACTTGCCAGCCATAAACTCGCACTTACCATAAAGCCAGACTATGCTGATGCACATTGCAATCAAGGCGCTACTTTGCAAGCGCTTAATCAGCTGGATGCCGCCATTAAAAGCTATAGCAAGGCAATCAGCCTTAACTACCATCATGCCGAGGCGCACGCCAATAAATCAATGGCACTTTTACTATCAGGGGACTACGCCAATGGTTGGGCAGAATATGAGTGGCGTTGGAAAAACAAAAAAAACAATCTGAAAGAGCGTAACTTTACCCAACCTATTTGGCTGGGCGAACATCCGATTGCCGGGAAAACAATTCTACTGCATGCAGAGCAGGGATTAGGCGATACGCTGCAATTCTGCCGGTATGCAGCAAAGGTTGAAGAATTAGGTGCCCATGTCATCATGGAAATCCCGCCTGCGCTTCTGGAGTTGCTCAAAGGACTGAAAGGTGTAGCTCAGTGGGTAGCCACCGGAGACGTATTGCCTTTCTTTGATTACCACTGCCCAATGCTTAGCCTGCCTTTAGCTTTTAAGACCGATCAACACTCAATCCCACATTGTCATCGCTACCTGCAAAGCAATGCACAAAAGTCAGCCTACTGGCTTCAAAAGCTTGGGCGCAAAACTCGTCCTCGCATCGGACTCGCTTGGAGTGGCAGTCCAAAGCATATTAACGACCGTAATCGCAGCATTTTTCTATCTGATTTAATCCGCTATCTGGATACTGACTTGCAGTATTTCAGCTTGCAAAAAGAGGTTCGTGAGATAGATGCAAATTCGCTTATATCCTCGGACATACTACACTTCGGCAATGAATTAAATGATTTTGACGATACTGCCGCACTGTGTGAGCAAATGGATTTAATCATTAGCGTGGATACCAGTGTGGCACATATGGGCGGCGCTCTGGGCAAACCCACATGGGTGCTGTTGCCATATTCTCCCGACTGGCGCTGGTTACTGCACAAAGACGACTGTCCTTGGTACCCCAGCATGAAGTTATACCGTCAGGAAAATATCGGCGACTGGGAAAGTGTACTTATAAAGATAAAAGAAGATTTACGCCTCATAACAAGCGGTTAACTTATGGTAAGCAAAGTGGCCCATCTGGAAGGATTGGTAGTTGCCGCCTATGGCAAGCGCTACGACGTTGAACTGCAAGAGGGTTCAGTAATCAGCTGCGTCACCCGCGGCAAAAAGAGCGAGCTGGCCTGTGGCGACCGCGTCAGTGTCAAGACCACTTCAGCAGGCGAAGGTGTCATCGAACAATTCAATGAGCGTATCTCCCTGCTTTACCGCAGCAACGAATTCCGCAAGAAACTCCTGGCCGCCAATGTCACACAAATGATTCTGGTGGTGGCCGCACGCCCTTCCTTTTACCCGGAGCTGCTGGATCGCGCCCTGATTGCCGCGGAAACCGAGCATACCCGAGCCATCATCCTGCTCAACAAATGCGACCTGCCGGAAAGCCGCGAGGCCATGGAACAGTTGAAGCCCTATGCCAACCTTGGCTACACCGTCATACAAATCTCGGCGCATGGCGACCTGTCCCCGCTGCAACCCTGGCTGCAAGGCCAGACCAGCATCCTGGTGGGGCAATCCGGCATGGGCAAATCGACCCTGGTCAACGCACTGCTGCCTGATGCCAAATCACGCACCCGCGAAATTTCCTCGGTACTGGACAGTGGCAAACACACCACCACGGCAGCCCACCTCTACCACCTGGATCACAACAGCCACCTGATTGATTCTCCCGGCCTGCAGGAATTCGGTCTTTCTCACCTGAGTTTCGACCAGATCGAGCATGGCTTTATTGAATTCCGCCCCTATCTGGGCAAATGCCGCTTCAACAACTGCCGCCACGCCAGCGAGCCGGGTTGCGCCATTCATGCAGCAGTGGAGTGCGGCAAGATATCTGCTGAAAGATTGGCTTGTTTTCACCGCCTGGCAGGGAAACCCGCATGACCACCGCTTTTATCAGCCACCCGGATACCCTGCTGCACGTCATGGATGGCAGCCATCCGGAATCGCCCGCCAGGGTCAGTGCCATCCGCGACAAGGTGGTTGCCAGCGGACTGCTCAAAATCCTGCAACAGCATCAGGCACCTGCCGCCACCGATGCCCAGCTGCAGCGGGTACACAGCGCTGAATACGTACGCTACATTCGCTCCGTGGCGCCACCCGCCGGCAAAGTCCGCCTCGACCCCGATACCAGCATGGGGCCGATGTCTCTCTCTGCCGCGCTGCACGCCGCAGGTGCCGTGGTGCTGGGGGTTGACCTGGTCATGTCCGGCAAGGTGCAAAACGCCTTTTGCTGCGTTCGCCCGCCCGGCCACCATGCTGGCAAGGCCCATTCTGCCGGCTTCTGCATCTTCAACAGCGTGGCGGTGGGCGCGGCACATGCTTTGGCGCAACATGGCATCAAACGGGTGGCCATTATTGATTTTGACGTCCACCATGGTGATGGCACTGAAGACATATTCCGCGACCATCCAAATGTCATGTTGTGCTCCACCTTCCAGCACCCTTACTATCCGCACCGCGGGGCCGACACCAGCACCGAGCGCATGGTCAACGTGCCACTCAAGGCAGGAACGGATGGCAAGGCTTTTCGCGCCGCCGTGGAAAATGAATTTGCCCCCGCGCTGGAGAAATTCAAACCGGAATTCGTTTTGGTTTCCGCCGGGTTTGACGCCCACCGCGATGACCCGCTGGCCGGGCTGAACCTGGTGCGCGATGATTACCTATGGGTGACACGTTTTGTTATGGAAATCGCTGCCAAACACGCTGATAATCGCATCGTCTCAACGCTGGAAGGCGGTTACGACCTCACCGCCCTGGCCGACAGCGCTGAAGCGCACATTCGCACTTTGGCAGGAGCCTGAAATCATGCTGACCTTGCGCACTAAAATAACCGGTCTGCTGGTACTTTACTTTGTGGTAGCACTGACCGCCATTGGCTCCACACTGTTTGTTTCATGGCGTCTGGAAGGTGGTGCAGCCGCCATCAACGACGCCGGGCGTGAGCGCATGCGCTCCTATCGTATCGCCTTTTTGCTGTCGCAACAGGCACGCACGCCTTCACCGGAGTTACGGCAGGATATCGAGCGGGAAATCACCCTGTTTGAGCGCACCCTGATTGAGCTTGATCACGGCAACCCGCAACGCCCGCTGTCCCTGCCCAAGGATCCCGCTGTTCACCAGCAGATGAAAAAACTTCAACAGGAGTGGCAGGGTGAGATCAAACCACAACTCTCACGCATTCTCAGCAGTCCCAGTCGGGAAGAACAGGAACTCGCCCTGGCAGAATACCGGCCGGCGCTGGAACATTACGTCGCCGGCATCAACGACCTGGTGACCATGGTAGAGCACAGCAATGCGCAGGCCACAACCCTGCTGCGTATCCTGCAAATCGCATTGGTCAGCCTGGCGTTGATCGGCACCGTGGTTCTGGACTTCTTGTTCGGGCTGCTGGTCATCCGCCCGGTTGCAAGGTTGCAGGAAGGCATAGGCCGCATGGCAGATGCCGACTTTGAAGTGCGCCTGCCGGTCAACAGCCAGGATGAACTGGGACGTCTGGCCGATGGCTTCAACCGCATGGCGGGTGAGTTGCAGGACATCTACCAGACCCTGGAACAGCGTGTAGAAGAAAAAACCCGCAGTGTGGAAGCCAAGAATCGCGAACTGGCTGCGCTGGACAAAGCCATGGCCGTCTCCGAAGAGCGCAACCTGCTGGCGCAGGAATTACACGATAGCATTGCCCAGTCGCTGGCCTTCCTCAACATCCAGGTGCAACTGTTGCATGATGACCTGCAAAAAAATCGCACGACCGAAGCCTTGCAAACCTTGGAACAGATTCGTGAGGGCGTACAGGAAAGTTATGACGACGTGCGTGAACTGCTGGTGCATTTCCGCACCCGCATCGGTAGCACTGACCTGGAAACCGCGCTGAAAAGTGCACTGGAAAAGTTCGAAGCACAAACCGGCGTCAGGACACGTTATGTCCAGTACGGCGCACCGCCCGAATTGCAGCCGGAACAGGTGCTGCAGGTCATGCACATTGTGCAGGAGTCACTTTCCAACGTGCGCAAGCATGCCCACGCCAGCGAGGTGGAAGTGGAGCTACACTGTGCCGGACGCGGCTATGTCACCATCCATGACAATGGTAGCGGCTTTGACGCTGCGCACGATGCCGGGGAAACCCACGTTGGCCTGCGTATAATGCGCGAGCGTGCCCACCGCATTGGTGCAGATTTAACTCTGGACTCCGCGCCAAGCCAAGGCACGCGCATCCATCTTACATTACCCAATCCGGGGATCCAGGAATGAAGCCACTACGCGTACTGATCGTTGACGACCACACCCTGTTCCGCAATGGCATCAAGCTGCTGCTGCAACGCCAGGAGGGTTTTGAGGTGGTGGGTGAAGCCGGCGACGCACTGGAAGGCGTCAAACTGGCCAAACGCCTCAAGCCCGATGTGGTGCTGCAAGACCTGCACATGCCCGGCACCACTGGTCTGCAAGCCCTCCCCCTGCTCAAGGAGGAAGCACCCGGGGCGCAGGTGGTGATGCTTACCGTCTCAGAAGACGCTGAAGACCTGCTCGAAGCCTTGCGCAATGGCGCACGTGGTTACTTGCTGAAAAACATAGATACCGATTTCCTGCTGGAGTCCATACGACAAGCCGCAGCCGGAGAATCCGTCATGTCGCAGCAAATGGCGGGCAAGCTGGCCGACGCCATGCGTTCACCCGGCAAACCTGCTGCTTCCTCGGATATCGGCAAACTCACCCCGCGTGAGCGCGAGATCATTGCCATGCTCGCTAGCGGCGCCAGCAACAAGGAAATCGCCCGCAACCTCGATTTGGCGGAATCCACAGTCAAGATTCATGTCCAGGGCATCCTGCGCAAGCTCAATCTCACCAGCCGCGTGCAGGCCGCCGTATTTGCAGTAGAAAACGGACTGGCACCGGAGAAATAAAACCAAGGCTGGCGCCCTACTGGCATTAGGGCTTAACCGCGCTTACCGGTATAATTAACCCCATGGATTTTCTGCCCATTTTCCTCAACATCCGCCATCAGCCCTGCCTGGTCATTGGTGGTGGTGAAGTGGCAGCACGCAAGGTCTCCATGCTGCTCAAGGCACAAGCCCAGGTCACTGTCATCGCCCCGGAAATCTGCCCGGCATTGCAGCAGGCGGACATCCGGCACATTGCGGCAACCTTTCAGACCAGCCATCTACAGGGCGCAAAACTGGTCATCGCCGCCACGGATGATCATGCCGTGAACATCGCGGTGCATGCCAACGCAACGGCGCAAAACATCCCGGTCAATGTGGTGGACAACCCTGCGCTGTGCACGTTTGTCATGCCCTCCATCATAGACCGCTCGCCCATTGTGATAGCCATTTCCAGCGGTGGCGCTGCACCAGTGCTGGCGCGCCTGTTGCGCGCGCGTTTGGAAACCCTGATCCCCGCCGGGTACGGCCGCTTGGCCGGGCTGGCAGCCAAGTTCCGCGACCAGGTCAAACAACGCTTTAGCGAAGGCCTGCCACGCCGTGCCTTTTGGGAAAACGTATTCGAAGGTGCCATCGGTGAAGACATGCTGGCCGGGCGCGAGGAGCTCGCTGCACAACGGCTGCAACAGGCCATCGACGCCGCTTCAGCGCCTGCCAGTGGAGAGGTCTATCTGGTGGGGGCCGGGCCGGGCGACCCCGATCTGCTTACCTTCCGTGCGCTGCGTTTGATGCAGAAAGCCGATGTGGTGCTCTATGACAACCTGGTAAGCGACGGTGTAATGGAACTGGTGCGCCGGGATGCGGAGCGCATTTATGTCGGCAAAAAGCGCGCCGACCACACCATGCCGCAGGAAGGCATCAATGACCTGCTGGTAAGGCTCGCCAAGGAAGGTAAGCGCGTGTTGCGGCTCAAGGGTGGCGACCCGTTCATCTTTGGGCGTGGCGGGGAAGAAATTGAACAATTGGCGGAACAAGGCATCCCTTTCCAAGTTGTGCCCGGCATCTCTTCCGCCAACGGTATTGCCAGTTATGCCGGCATTCCCCTCACCCATCGCGATTATGCCCAGTCAGTGACTTTTACTACTGGCCACCTGCGCGACAACACCTTGGACCTGGACTGGCCGGCACTCACTCGCCCGCAACAAACCGTGGTGATCTACATGGGGCTGACCGGGTTGGCGGAGATATGCCGCCAACTCATCGCCCATGGCTTGCCTCCCACGCATCCCGCTGCGGTCGTGCAACAAGGCACCACCCGCCACCAGCGCGTGATGACTGCGACCTTGTCTGATCTGGCAGAAAAGGTGGAAGCCGCCGGATTCAAGGCGCCCACACTGACGATAGTGGGAGAAGTCGTGAAGCTGCGAGAAAAATTAAGCTGGTTCTAGCTTGAATTAGTGACTGGTACCCGCTGATCGTGTGATCTTGTTATGCACGTTGTATTTCCCTGATGGTTTCTTCATGGGCACCCGCTTGATTTCCTTCAACGACTGCGCATCGTAAATCACCAGCGCGCCGTCATTTTCCCACACACTCACCAGTGCATATTTCCCATCCTGGGTAAATTCGACATGGGCCGCCGTCTTGCCCGGTGACGGCGTGAGCGTCGCGGCGATTTCCAGCGTCTGTTTATCAATGAGTTGCAGGGTGTCCTTGGCGGCACCGTTAAATACGTCAGTCCAGGCGTAGCGCGTGTTCTCGTGGCTGCGCATAAAAAATCCGGGGCCGGAGGTCTTGATCTGTTTGACCACCTGCCAGTTAGTCATATCAATCACCGTCACCACGCCATCCTTGAGGTTGGGGGTCGCCAGCACCGGCCTGCCCTGCCATTCCCAGGTGATGCCGGAGCCGAGGTGCGGCAAGCCGGGCAGCGGCAGGTCGGCTACCCTGCGCCGGATATCGAGGTTGACCACCTGTCCCTTGCCCTCGCGCGAGGCGCCGATCAAGTAGGTATAGCTCTGGTCGAAGAAAAAGTCGTCGAGCACGGTTTCCAGCGGCGTGCGGCGCGGGTTGAGCTTGCCGGGAATGGCAATGGCTTCCGCCATCTTGTAGTCGTGTACATACCCCGGATAAATCGGCGCGGCGTTGTCGTCATAGCTCACTTCCCACAGCTCCGGCACGTCCTTGAGGGCGACCACGAAGCTCTTGCGCGGTGCGGCATCGTACACCGCCGACACGCGCGAGCTCTGGCCCTTTTCGTCGAGAGCAGGGATGGATTTCACCAACGAAAGATCGGTGGCATCGAGTAGCACTACGCTGTGCGGCAGGTAGTTGGCCGCCATCACATAGCGACCATCGCTGGAAACGGCGATATTGCGCGTGTTGATGCCGACACGGATTTCGGCGATGTATTCCAGATTCCAGATATCGAACTTGGATACCCAGCCGTCACGCGAGGCAAAATAGACGTAGCGTCCTTCCGGCGAGAACTTGGGCCCGCCGTGCAAGGCGAAGCGCGTGGGGAAGCGCTTGATCGGCTCGAAAGTGTCCCCGTCCAGCAATGTGGCGTGGTGGTCGCCGGTTTCCACCACGATGAACAGGTTGAGCATGTCGGCCTTGAAGGCCGGCTTGTCCGGCAGACTGCCAGGCTTGTGGACTTCGATGCGCGAAGCGCGGATTTCGGCATCGCCCCACGCCGGCGCCTGCGGCAGCGGCGTGTAAACATAATTGACCAGTGCGTCAATTTCATCCCGCGACAAGTTGTCACCAAAGGCTGGCATACGCGTGGCTACGCGGCCTTCGGTAATTGTCCTGGCCGTTTCCGGCTTTTTCAGCCGCTCCAGGCTTTCTGGCAGCAGCGCCGGGCCGGTGCCACCCAATCTGCTGGCACCATGACAACTGGCACAATGTTGCTGAAAGAGTTGTGGGGTGTCGGCAGCACTATTGTGGCAAGCCAAAACGGCCAACAGGACAAGTAGCAAGCGCATCATGCCACCTGTTGCAGCGTGATTTTGCTGTAGGGTGTGACCGCAATGCGCTCCCTGTCCGTGCTCACGCCTATCTCCTCGTCACTCAAATAACAGGCAGGGTCTTCCTGCCATGCATCGCCGGTGAGTTGTTGCGCGCGCACCCGGGTATTGCCGCCGCAGATATCGAAATAAGCACATTCGCCGCAACGCCCTTTCAGCGTTCTTGGGCTGGCCTTGAGCCCGGCCATCAGTGGGTCGGAGGTGTCCTGCCAGATTTCGGAAAATGGCCGCTCGCGCACATTGCCCAGCGGGTAATGCCACCAGAAGGTATCGGGGTGAACCACGCCAAGGTTATCAATGTTGGCAACATTGACGCCACTGCTATTGCCGCCCCATTGCGCCAGCTTGGCACGCATGTGGTCTTCGAGATGCGGAAAATGTTTGCGCACCCAGAACAACAGGTACACCCCGTCGGCATCGTTGTTGCCGGTGACAAATTCGCGCTGCCGCCCCTGCTGCACGTCGTTCCAGCAAGTATCGAACAGCAGGTTCATTGCGGTTCTGGTGGTTTCTAGGAAAGCGTCATGCCCGCGGCTCTTGTTGCCGCGCCCTGCATAGTTGAGATGCGACAAATAGAATTTGTCTATGCCCTCGTTTTCCACCAGTTGCAGCAACCCCGGCAGATCGTGGGCATTGTCCTGCGTCAGCGTGAAGCGTACACCGGCCTTGATGCCGGCATCGCGGCAAAGCTTGATGCCATGCAGAGATTCCTTGAACGCACCCTGCTTGCGGCGGAATTTGTCGTGCGTGGCCTCAATGCCATCCAGGCTGACGCCCACGTAATCAAAACCAACCGAAGAGATTTCGCCGATGTTACTTTCTGTAATCAGTGTACCGTTGGATGACAGCCCAACGTAGAAGCCCATACCCTTGGCGCGGCGGGCGATATCGAAAATATCCGGGCGCAGCAGCGGCTCGCCACCGGACAGGATCAGCACCGGCACGCGAAAAGCCTTGAGGTCGTCCATCACGGAGAACACTTCTTTCGTGCTCAATTCCCCAGGAAAATCCTTGTCGGCGGAAATCGAGTAACAATGCTGGCAAGTGAGGTTGCAGCGGCGGATCAGGTTCCAGATGACCACCGGTCCCGGCGGGCTGCGCTTGGGGCCAAGCGGGGTCGGGCTTGCAATTTCCTGCATGTATTGGCTGATGCGAAACATTAGATTCTGAGCCCCGTTTTTTTCAAGATTTTTGTGCTGTAGATAATTGATCGTTCACGGCAGTGCTCCCCCAAAAGCTCGGCGATCTGCCCGGCTTTGGCCTCCACTTCTGCCCGGTCGCGGCCATGTACCATGGCGAACAGGTTATAGCGCCAATCTGGCAGATGGCGTGGCCGACGGTAGCAGTGGGTCACAAAGTCCAGTGCGCCAACCTGCGGTCCCAACCGCTCTATTTGATCGTCGGCAACGTCCCACACCGTCATGCCATTGGCATTCCAGCCCAGCGCATAGTGGTTGGGTACCGCGCCTATACGGCGAATCACGCCGCTTTCCAGCATGGCCCGCATACGACGCATCACCACTTCTGGCGGCACCCCCACCTGCTCTGCAATCACATGGTAGGGTTGCGGCACCAGCGGCAAACCAGCCTGGGTGGCTTGCACGATGGCCCGATCAACCACGTCCAGTTTGGGACTCATGCGGCAAACCTCGCACCGACAAAATACTCCTGCTCCTTGGGCATGTTGTAAACAGGATAACCACTTTCCGCTTCAATTCGGGTGATGGCTTGAGCGATGCCTTCCGGGGTTTCCGTTGCCAGCACAAACCACATATTGAACGCGTGTTCACGTTGGTAATTGTGCGCCACTTCCGGCAACGCATTGACGATCTCTGTCACGCTTTCAAAATCAGCTTCGGGTAACTTCATCGCCGCCAGGCTGAATGCACCGCCCATGCGCTCGATCTGGAACATGGGGCCAAAGCGCGTCAGCACTTTTTCAGCCAGCAGTTTTTCCAACCGGACTATCAAGTCTTCCTCGGTGATGCCGAACTGTTGCGCCACTTCGGCATAAGGCCGCTCGCAGATTGGGAAACCGCCTTGCAGCCCGTTGACAATGGCTTTATCCGTTGCGTCCATCTGGTACATAACGTGCTCCACACTGTTTGAAACGGCGACGGCTGAATAATATTTGTGTCGGGCAGGCATCCAACCCGGCATTGGCTGCCAGCGTGGCGACATGCTGACGCACCACGTCGCGGTTGGTGCCATGCACCATGCAGAACAAGTTATAGGGCCAGTCCGGCAATTGACGCGGACGGCGGTAACACAGCGTCACACCTTCCTGCTGTGCGGCAAGTTGCCCCATCGCGCTGACTTGATGATCCGGTACATCCCACACCACCATGGCGTTTTCCCGGTACCCCAGTTCGTGGTGGCGCACGACCACGCCAAACCGTTTGATGACGCCCTGGCCGCGCCAATCCACCACCTGGCGGATCACTTCATCTTCCTGGAGATTGAGGTTGGTGCTCAACGTGGCAAAGGGCTGCGGCTCCAGGCTGATCCCGGCTTGCAGTCCGGCGACTATCGCGGCCTGGGCACGATCCAGTTTTACACGGGTACTGCTGCCTGCCGAGCGGCGACAGCCACGGCCATGCAGGTCAAAACCAAGGTCAATATGAAAGCGCTCCAGCAGCGGCAATACCAGCATGGGATAACCGGAAGCTTGTGCGATGTTTGCAAGCACGTTGTCCAGCCAGTCCTGATCGGGCGCCGCAACCACAAACCACAGGTTGTAGTGGTGTTCACGTTCGTAATTATGGTTGATCTCGGGCAGCGCATTGATCCAGCGTGCGGTTTCCTCTAGTTTCTCAGGCGGCACGGCCAGCGCCGCCAGGGTGCTGGCGCCAATGCAGCCAGG
>WBZT01002836.1_pt1 | contig 11733 bp, 8 predicted proteins | sample 5204241 | NCBI WGS metagenome assembly WBZT01 (sample SAMN12344358, study PRJNA552823) | activated sludge metagenome | biome: Activated sludge suspended growth; feature: Nitrification reactor; material: Wastewater; isolation source: activated sludge from nitrification reactor of wastewater treatment...
ACTCTTTGTTTACGGTAAGCTTTAATTCTTTGAATAATGCATTCAAATTGGTATTGATCACCGCAATTCCTATATTCTCGTTGTTTATCCAAATGGGACAAGAGGCTCTCAAAGTAGCCATAACAGGAACGCTAAGTTTTCCATGTTCCTTGTTAAGATCTATGATAGAAAAACTAACGGAATCTTCAGGTAACACAATGGTTTCCTTAAAATAGGTTGAACTTCCTTTCTCCTGTAGTTCCTGTTGACCAATGACATTGACAAAATTATTCATTCGGTCTACGCGAATAATTTCTTTGCCATTATTTCTTTTACCGATAAATCTTATTTGAGCATAATCCGGCTTGGACGATAAAAAACTTACATAATCTGCTGTCAATATTTCCCTTTTGTATTCTTCATTTTTTGTATCTATAGCCTGTACATAGTCTTTGAGATAAGGACTACGCGAAATAAAGAGTACATCTTTTTTAATGTTGTCAAAATAGCTCTGGAGTTTTACATCTAGGATATCAATGGTGTGTTTGGCATTTTGCTCTGTGGATTGGTAAATGATGTTATAACTTATTTTATAAATGAAAAATCCAATCAATAAAGAACTTAACAAAATCAGTAAAATGTAGAATATGGCATTTTTGTATGCCAATGAAATAAATTTCTTTTGCTCCGAAAGGTTATTTGTTGATTTCATTTATTTTCTTCCAAAATCGGCAGGAATTTCACCCCATTGTAGGGTATCCCATTTGATGATGGGATTAGAATAAGAATTAGAGTTTAACCAAGTTGTTGCGCGAAGTAGCAAATCTTTAATTTCTGTATTGGAATGATTAAATTCAAGTTTGGTATTCGCTTTTTTTCTTTTGATCCAGCTTATAGCTGTAGCAGAGTCCGAATAAATAGCCGTATGTTGTTTGTTATTTTTTTTAAGGTAGGCCAATGCATGAACGATGGCGAGGAATTCGCCGATGTTGTTTGTACCATTTTGTAAAGGACCAATATGAAAGATTTCAGTTTTAGAATAAGGATCTACACCCCTGTATTCCATTTTTCCTGGATTTCCTTCACAGGCTGCATCAACCGCTATACTTCCGACAGGTACAAATTTTTCCCAAAGGGTGGAGTTGGTTTTTATTTTGGATACCTGTGATTTTAAACTTGCGGAGAATCCATTGATAAAGGCCTCTTTGGCTTCATCAGAAGAGTCGAATGCTTTGTACTTGGCATTGGGATAAGCTTTAACCTGTAACAAGCAGTCTGCCCAGTTCTTGTATATCCCGGGGGTATGTCCTTCCCATACAACATAATATTTTTGTTTTGACTTTGCGGACATATCAGAAGTTATCCAATTAATCTTTAAAAACTTCTGTCTCTTGGGTGATGGTTATGAATTCACTGAACTTTCCAAGATATCGCGTGGATCTGACCAGATGATTGTCAATCCAATGATAATTTCCACCGCGGGGTTTTCCCATCAGAATACCATGAAATTTGAATTGATGCTTCTTTAGCCAGACTTCTGTAATCTCTCTAAGGTCTTCGGTTCTGCTGGTAAAGAAGGTGATAATGTGTCCCTCGTCGTACCATTTATTAATATAATCTTTGGCGTCCGGATAAGGCAAGACGGTTGACATTCTTTCCGGTTCTTCATTAGGGACGTCGTCACAAATGGTTCCATCAATGTCAATTAAAAAATTCCTGACTTCTGATTTTAAAATAGGACTAACGCGTTGGCCGCTGGAGTCTAATTCAAAATTTAACTTTAATTCTTCATTGGACATTGGATAAAAAATTAATTATTTTTTGAGCCATTGATTAAGCCAGGCATAAAATTCTCGTTGCCATAGAACGCCGTTTTGTGGTGTCTGAATCCAATGGCCCTCTTCTGGAAAAAGAACCATTTTACTCGGAATGCCCTTAAGTTGTGCGGCCTGAAATGCTTGCAATCCTTCACTCAAAGGAACTCTGAAATCTTTTTCTCCATGAAAAATTAATATTGGTGTATCCCATTTATCGACAAACTTATGGGGCGAAAATTTTTCATATTGATTTTGATATTTTTTATCCCAATAAGGCCCTCCAATATCATAATTTGCAAACCACATTTCTTCTGTTGTTCCATACCATGATTCCATATTGAACATTCCGCAATGCGCAATAAAACATTTAAAGCGCTTGTTGTGGTTTCCTGCTAAATAATACACAGAATACCCTCCAAAACTTGCGCCGACGGCACCCAGATTATCTTTATCGACATAGGAATCTTTACAGGCATCATCAATGGCTGTGAGATAATCTTTCATACATTGTCCTCCCCAATCTTTTGAAATAGCGAGATTCCATTCCTGACCAAATCCAGGCATTCCCCTGCGACAAGGTGCCACAACAATGTAGCCATTTGAAGCCATTAGATCAAAATTCCATCGGTAAGAAAAAAACTGACTCACCGTAGATTGAGGTCCGCCCTGACAGTATAGTAAAGTGGGATACTTTTTATTGGGATCAAAATCCGGAGGATATATGGTCCATACCAACATTTGTTTTCCATCGGTAGTCTTTATCCATTTGGATTTAACCGTTGGCTTTTTTATTTTATCCCAAAGCTGATTGTTCGTTGAAGAAATTTGCTTAAAATCTGATGAAGCCATATTATAGTAATAAACTTCAGCAGGTTGGGTCATCGAATTTTTTGTAAGAACAATCCCATTTGAAATTACTTTATATACTGTTATATCATGAATACCGTTGGTAATCTGTTTGATGCCCATGTTGCTCAGGTCAATAGACATAATTTGTCTGCAAGCATTGACGGCTGAAATAAAATATATCATTTTTCCGTCAGCGGACCAACTTGCATCCTCCATATCGTTGTTATAATCTTTTCCAAGATCAATGGAGTTCATGGTATTCAAATCAACCATGGTCAACCTGTTCTTATCAGCCTCGTAGCCTGGCGTAAGCATACTATTGAAAATGATCTTAGATCCATCCGGTGAGAATTGGGGTGACTTGTCATAGCCCATATTGGATAAACTGATATTCTTAGATGTTTTCAATTTGGTATCATAAACGATAATATCTGTATTCGTTGAAAGAGCATATTCTTTTCCAGAAAGTTTTTTGATGCTGTAAGCTATAAATCTTCCGTCTCTGCTCACGCTTATCTGATCTATTCCGTCAGAAGGTTTGGTAGGTGCTTCAAATGCTTCATTAACAATGTTGACGGCTTGTGTACCCAGCATTCCGTTGTTGTAATCAATGTAAAAAACATTGCTGTCAAAACCGTCATCATAATTTTTCCAGTGTCTGTACATCAGATCAGAATAGATGCGGGCATTTGCTTTGGGAAGATCCGGATACATCTCCTGTGTTGACTTTCGATGTTTAACATCCTGAAGAAAAATAATTTTATCAGAAGATGGTGACCAAATAAATCCGGACATTTCAATATCTGATAATTTATTCTGATCTGATCCATCTATATTCATCTCATACAATAGACCATTCAAAAGAAAATTAATTTTGTTGCCATCCGGTCTGAATCTGGCATTGGACTCAAATCCATCGTAATTGGTGAGCTTCTTTGCAGGAGCTGAACCATTAGAAGGTACCAGGTAAAGATCAGAGTTGGACTTGTTTTCCTGAACATTATATCGAACTACGGAGAAAACGGTCCACTGACCATTAGGGCTGACATCTTCCAGGGATACACGACCAAGTTTCCAAAGATTCTCAACGGTTAAGTTCGTTTGCTGGGCAGAAAGTTGTAACAGAAAACTAGCCCATAACAGGAATACAATATGGTTTTTCATTGGTAAAAATTAGAAATTAAGGTTAGGCTTGTGCAACAGGTGTATTAAAAGACATTGGTGGAAACTGATTGGGTTCAGGATCCTGAATATAGCCAAACTGTCCTTCATATTTAGTAATATTATCGGATAATGCTTTTAGTAAGCGCTTGGCATGTTGAGGCGTTAAAACTACTCTGGCTTTAACTTTTGCTTTAGGAATATTAGGCATTAAGCGTATAAAATCCAAAACAAATTCGGAATGAGAATGAGAAATAATCGCAAGATTGGAATAAATTCCTTCGGCTACATCTTCCGGAAGTTCTATGTTGATTTCATTGGTATTTTTAATCTGATCAGCCATGGTCTAATTGATTTTAAATGCAAAAGTACTATTTTTTAGTCGTAAAATGGGATATTTGGTGGTCAACTCATGAATCCGCCTCAGAGACATCCAGTTCATTGGCATCGAGCTCAATGTCCATTCCATCCAACCATTTTTCATAATCTTTTGGATGTATAATAACAGGCATTCTTTTTTTACTGTTGTGTATTTCAGCCATCAATGGATTGGCAGAAGTCGTTAGGATGGTATAGGTTTTTATGAGCTCAGCAGTCTCGGGATGAATCCAGTGTGACCAAATTCCGGCAAATACAAACACTTCTTGATTTTTTACCTTTATGAAATATTTCTTTTTCAATTTTCCTTTGGGATCAAGCCACTTCCATTCGTAAAAACCATTGCTTATTACCATACAGCGGTTTTGTATCGAATCGCGGAAAGATGGTTTTTCATTCAATGTTTCGATCTTGGCATTTAAAGTATATTTTTTTATTTCGTCCTTTTTCGACCAGGAAGGAATTAGTCCCCATTGATACCGCTGCAATAGATTTCTTTTAACGTTCGTAATTACAGGAGTTTTTGGGTGGGTGAATGCATTTATATAAAACTGCGGAGCGAGGTCTTCCATATTTTCCATCGTAACCCTGAAGTGCTTTGCCAATTGTTTATCTGTCATCGAAATCAATGAATGAAAGCACATATGTTGATTTGATTTATATTTGTTTTAATAATTAAAGAAATGCTTTATCCATATCAAATCAGAACAGAGCAAGAATACAACGAAAAATATTTGCAAAGTGTTTCAGATCCTGAAAATTTTTGGTCATCGGTTGCAGAAAATTTTATTTGGAAAAAAAAATGGAGTAGGGTACTAGAGTATGATTTTAATTCAGCCAACGTCAAATGGTTTCTAAATGGAGAATTAAACATTACCGTAAATTGCCTTGACAGATATGTTCAAACTCAGCCGGATCAATATGCAATAATCTGGGAATCCAATTTTGAAAATGAAAATCCGGTGTATTTAACCTATAGGGCATTGCATAACAGAGTTCTTCGTTGTGCCCAGATGCTGGTCAATAATGGAATTCAGAAAGGTGACAGGGTTTGTATTAATATGGGTATGATTCCTGAACTGGCAATAGCCGTTTTAGCATGTGCAAGAATTGGTGCAATTCATTCTGTAATTTTTGGTGGATTCAGCGCACACAGTATTGCCGATCGATTACAAGATGCAAGTGCCAAAATGATTATTTGCTGTGATGGCGCATTTCGCGGTGAAAAAATTATTCCAATTAAATCAATGGTTGATGAAGCATTGGAACTATATCCTAAAATTCAAAAAGTAATTGTATTTCGTAGAACCAGATCTGAAATTACCATGAAAGCGGATAGGGATGTATGGTGGCATGATGAGGATCAAAAAATTGTAGAGCTGCAAGACTGTCTTGTTCATGTGGATTCAGAACATCCGCTTTTTATTCTTTATACTTCAGGATCTACCGGGAAGCCCAAAGGAGTAGTTCATACGGTTGGAGGATATATGGTTTATGCTGCCTACACTTTTGTTAATGTGTTTCAGTATCGCCGAGGTGAGGTCCATTTTTGCACGGCAGATATAGGTTGGATCACCGGTCATTCTTACATCATTTATGGACCCTTACTGGCTGGAGCATGTTCTTTGATGTTTGAGGGAACACCAACCTGGCCCGATGCAGGCAGATTCTGGAAAATAATTGACAAATACCAGGTCAATATTTTTTATACGGCGCCTACTGCGATTCGCTCCTTAATGAGTTATGATGAATCTTTTGTTCTGGATAAAAATTTAAGCAGTTTAAGGGTAATTGGATCGGTTGGAGAACCCATTAATGAAGAAGCCTGGTTGTGGTATTTTAATTATATTGGAAAGTCAACCTGTAGTTTGGTTGATACATGGTGGCAAACAGAAACGGGTGGCATTTTAATATCAAATCTTGCGGGCGTAAGTAAGTCTCTGCCGAGTTTTGCCGGCAAACCACTGCCTGGTATTCAACTGGAATTATTTACTGAAAAGGGAGATGAAATTCAGGACGCCAATGTTCAAGGGATATTGTGTGTTTCTTTTCCTTGGCCTGGGATGATTCGTACAACTTTTGGAGATCACGAGCGATGCATAAATAATTATTTTGCAGCTTATCCAGGAAAATATTTTACTGGTGATGGCGCTTTGAAAAATGAAGCGGGCTTGTTTAGAATCATTGGTAGAGTTGACGATGTTTTGAATGTTAGTGGTCATCGAATTGGAACGGCTGAATTGGAAGATGCTATCAATAGTCATCACCTCATCATAGAAAGTGCGGTGGTTGGCTATCCTCATCCGATCAAAGGAGAAGGAATATACGCGTATGTTATTGCTATTACAGAAAATATTAATATTGACTTGGTTACAAAAGAAATACAAAATTGCGTTAGAAATCAGATAGGAGGTTTTGCTGTGCCCGATCTAATTCAATTTGTAACGGGTTTGCCCAAAACGAGAAGCGGAAAAATAATGCGAAGAATTTTACGTAAAATCGCCGAAGGAAATACAGATCAGCTTGGCGATCTTACAAGCCTTCTGGACCCTGGTGTTGTAAATAAAATAATTGATGAAAAAACAAGAAAATTATAAGCTCTTTTTGCTCTAATTCAATGCCAGAAATACCAATAGAAAAATTTGCGGTCTTCAGCCAAAGCATAATGAACCTGGCATTGGATACATGATAAGATGGTAGAAAGAAAGAATATCTGTTTTTTACATGGCTTCCGCAACCACTTCCTTTACATTGGGTATCATTCTTTTCATAAGTCCTTCAATACCTGATTTTAAGGTTACGGTAGAAGAAGGGCAACCACTGCAAGAACCTTGCATCATGACCGTTACTACACCATCAGCAAAAGATTTGAATTCTATATTCCCTCCATCCATTTCAACGGCAGGCTTGACATAATGATCAATGATTTCTTTTATTCTTTTAATTACATCAAGTTCTTCTTCGGAGTACGATTCAGAGAGATGATCTGATTGAAGGCTATCAATATAATTTTGAAATCCTTCTTTGATGATTTCTTGTCCGGATTCAACATATTTTTTAACAAAATCCTTTAAGGGCACCATCAATTCATGCCAGTCATAGTCAGGCTTTTTTGTGATGGTCACGAAATTATTGGAGATATAAACGGCTTTGACACTTTCCTGATCATATAAGGCTGAGGCCAGACCTGACCATTGTCTGGCTAACTCCGATTCCTTAAAATCTGCAACGCCCTGAAATAACATTCTGTTGCAAACGAATTTTAAAGATTCTGGATTTGGGGTCTGCTCGGTATAAATAAGCAATGGATGAATTTGCGTTGTTCCTGTTTCCATATAACTTCAATGTAGGTTTCAAACAAAGAAAGGTCGACTTTGTTTACTACAATTTTTTTACAAAATTATAATACTAAAAGAGTTTGTAATCTTAAAATATTTTATTTGTTTTCTTAAATAATATATCCGGAATTTCTTCAAATTTCTAGGTTCTTCTATAACTCATCCCGAAATCCTTGGTATTTCTAGGATCTTCGATCATTCATCCCGAAATCCTTGGTATTTCGAGGATCTTCGATCATTCATCATCTTTTCTAGAAAAAACCTAAAATCAGTGTTTTCCCCAATTGATAATCTAAAAACCCGCTATTATATTTGTTGAGTTGGAAGCAGCATTCAGGAGATTGGCTGGGTCTTTTGAATGGCCATATATCGTAGATAGAAGATCAGCAGGGACAAAAAGAAGATTAACCCATTTCAAAATTCTTAGGTGTTTATATTTTCTTAACCGACAGAGGAAACGCTGTCATAAAACAATTTTTTATGCATTAATTATTTCTTAATGTGACAAATGACAATTGATTATGATTAAACAGATATTCAATATTGCAATGCTAATTGGATTTTTTAACCAATTTTCTTTTGGGCAAGAAGTTAACTGGGTCAAGAAAATTGGAGGTAAAAGTATCGATAATGGATCAAGCCTTACTTTTGACTCACAAGACAATTTGTATTATTCTGGAAACTTTTTAGATACAGTAGATTTCGATCTTGGTCCTTCTCAATATAATTTAATCGACAAAGGTGTTGTTTATAATTATCCAGATTTATTTATATCTAAAGTAGACGCTGATTGTAATTTTATTTGGGCAAAGTCAATTGAAAGTACAGGTACAAGTAGGGGAGGAAATCATATCAGTCATGGTGAAATATTAATATCTGGAAAGTTTATTTATATTGTTGGTCGTTTTTTTGGAACTTTTGATTTTGATCCGAGCGCAAATATTGCAAGTCTGACGTCGACAATTTATTATAAATATGATGGGTTTATTCTTAAGCTAGATTTGGATGGAAATTTCCAATGGGTCAAACAGTTAAAAGGAGATTCCAACAAATCGGTTGTATCAATCGATGATGACCAAAGTGGTAATCTGTATGTTACTGGATTTTTTGCTGCTTCCGTAGACTTTGATTTTGGATCAGGTACTAATGTTCTTCAAGCATATGATTATGATACATATATTCTTAAAATGAAACCAGATGGAACAACTGTTTGGGCGAAACAATTGAAAGGCCGAACAACAGGAAATAGCAGTTCTAAATTGAAAATAGACGACCTCGGTAATATTTATATTTTTGGTCAATTTACCGGCTTGACCGATTTTGATCCAGGTGCCGGAGCGAGTAATTTGAATTCCAATGGAGAATTTGATATCTATTTATTAAAGCTTAATCCTTTAGGTAATTTTTTATGGGTTAGATCTTACGGGGGAATTGATAATGATTATGCAGAATCATTTGATATTAATAAGGACGGAGATGTATACTGTATAAGTGAATTCTATGATCAAACTCAGGTTAACCTGAAGTCAGGAACTAAAATCTTATATTCATTTGGAACTTCTGATGTTATAGTTACTAAATATAATTCAATTGGCGATTTGTTATGGGCTAATAACTTTGGGGGTAAAGACGCAGATATAGGGGCAGATATTAAAATTGATTCTTACAATAAAAAATTATTCATTACAGGTCATTTTAATGATACAGCGGATTTTTATTATACTTCCGGGGGGAGACGAATTGTGTCAAAAGGTGATTTTGATGTGTATTATTTAACTCTTGGTTATGATGGGGAATTTATTTGCGTGAATGCTACAGGTGGTTCTTGGTATGATTTTTCATCAAATTTAGCCTTAAACAGCAAGAGAGATTTGTTTTCAATAGGAACGTTTAATAATACAATAGATTTTGGATTTGGAAATGGAAGTAATTCAATTACTTCAAACGGTAGTTCCGATGCTTTTTTATTAAAGTTTAAAAACTGTGCTCAAAAATCAAGTATAGATAAAATTTCAGCTTGTGATTCAGTTAAGTGGATTGATGGTTTAACTTATTATTCAGACAACAATTCAGCTAAAATAAGCTTTAATAATATTAATTGTTGCGATAGTACAGTCTTTTTAGATCTTAAAATTTATAAGCATGAAACATTAAAAGTCGATCTTACAGTATGCGATAGTATTTCTTTCAATTCGCATTCATTTTCTCAATCGGGTAAGTATTTTCTGAAATCATCAAATATATACGGATGTGATAGTATAATTGAACTCAATCTAATAGTTCATCCAAGTAAAATTACTGATATTAAACTAACATCGTGCGAACCAATTACCTGGAATAATGTACAATACACTAAAAGTGGTGATTTTATACAGTTTAATAATACTTCTAAGGGTTGTGATAGTACAGTGATATTGCATCTTACCATTGATTCAATTGTACAAAACCATCAGAGAATTCAATCCTGCGATCAATACACATGGAATAATATTACATACAAACAATCAGGAACTTATAGAGATAGTAGTACAAGTCTGCAGGGCTGTGACAGCATTACTACCCTGGATCTGATCATCAACAACTCAAGCAATTCAACGACAAGCATTCGAAGCTGCGATACGTATACCTGGAATGGAAATACGTATACCAACAGTGGGACGTATACATTCAAAACTCAGAATGCACAAGGCTGTGACAGCACCGCAACATTGGATTTGCAGATTGATAAGTCCAGTATTGCCTTACAATCGGCAACAAGCTGTGATTCGTTATTATGGAACGGAACAGTCTATACCACAAGCGGAATATATACACACAAAACACAAAATACTTCCGGCTGTGACAGTACCATAACGCTGAATCTAAGTATCCAAAAATCAGATACCACGGTTCTTCAACAAAAAGCCTGTGATGGCTACAACTGGAATGGAAAGACCTACACACAGAGCGGATTGTATCAGGATAAAATGCAGAACATCCATGGCTGTGACAGCATTATTCATCTCCAGCTAACGATTAATAAATCCAATACCGTAGACCTGCAATATTCAGTTTGTGATAGTTTGAATTTCCTCGGAAAGACCTTAAATACAAGTGGCCATTATTCATTTACTATTCCGAATACCCAAGGCTGTGATTCCATCATCAATCTGAGTCTAAACATCTCCTCACAACATTACAAGGACAGTGTGTCGAACTGTGGAAGCTATGTCTGGCCCATAAATGGAAGAAGTTATGACAGTTCAGGAGTCTATGTAGAAAGATATTCCAACGCAGCAGGCTGTGATTCCATGTATGTGTTGAACTTAAAAGTTAATAAGAATTACGAAATAAAGGAACAAGCAGAAGTTTGCAAGGAATATCTCTGGCCTGTCAACAAACAAGTTTATACGCACTCCGGATTATACCGTTATCCGTTCAAATCAAGTCAAGGTTGTGATTCAATTCTAAGTCTAGACCTTAGGATCAATCCTGAATTCAAACAAATCGATACGGTTATAACAACTAGCGAATATCTCTGGCCAGTTAATAAACAGATTTATCCATCCTCCGGCAGCTATGAAGAAGATTATACATCGAGTAATGGTTGCGATTCCATCCATCTATTGCTGTTGACGATCAATAAAGAAGTGTCCATCTACTATCCCAACGTCATAAATCCGGGCGGTATCAATGAATGGTTTACAATTTTTGTTTACGGAGGTGTCGATCAGATCAAAGAACTCAGCATCTACGACCGCTGGGGATCACTGGTATGGCAGAAGGAAAGTTTCCCACCCAATGAATTACAACAAGGATGGAACGGACTGTTCAAAGGACAGAAGGCCTTGCCGGGTGTTTATGTTTGGAAAGCAGAGATCGAACTTCAGGATGGAAGAATTATTATGGAGAACGGTGATGTGACAGTGTTGAGGTAATGAACCCATCCCGGCCTTCCCTTAAAAGGGAAGGAGCGCTAAGTGTTAATAATAAATAAGGGAAACATATGAGACACGATGAAGCTATTTATTTTGCTAGGTCTTTAAGAAAAAACATGACCCCTTCCGAAAAAATATTCTGGGAGAAAGTCAGGAATAGAAGACTTTTAGGTTTGCGATTTTTAAGGCAATATAAAATTGCACATTCTGAAGTCATGGGAATAACAAATTATTTTTTTGTCGATTTTTATTGTCATGAATTAAAATTGATTGTTGAAGTAGATGGAAGCATAC
>WBZT01002839.1_pt1 | contig 11729 bp, 12 predicted proteins | sample 5204241 | NCBI WGS metagenome assembly WBZT01 (sample SAMN12344358, study PRJNA552823) | activated sludge metagenome | biome: Activated sludge suspended growth; feature: Nitrification reactor; material: Wastewater; isolation source: activated sludge from nitrification reactor of wastewater...
CGGGCGTCGATGAGCTGAATCTTGCACTTGCGGTGGGCGGCCTTGCGGTTGGTGACCACCCAGATGAAGGTGCCGATGCCGGTGTTGTAGAACATCTGCTCGGGCAGGGCGATGATGGCTTCGAGCTGGTCGCGCTCGATGATCCAGCGGCGGATCTCGCTCTCGCCGCTGCCGGCGCCGCCGGTGAACAGGGGCGAGCCGTTGAAGACGATGGCGGTACGCGATCCCGGCTTGTCGCGGTCGCCGGACTGGTAGTCCTGGAACTTGCTCATCATGTAGAGCAGGAACAGCAGGGCGCCGTCGTTGATGCGCGGCAGCTTGCCGCTGTAGCCGCGGAAGTTGGGCCAGCGGTCGATGACCTTCCTTTCCGCCTTCCAGTCCACGCCGAAGGGCGGGTTGGCCAGCAGGTAGTCGAAGTGGTGGTCCGGAAACGGGTCGTCGGTCAGGGTGTTGCCCAACACCACCTGGCCGTCCTTGTGGCCCTTGATCAAGAGGTCGGAGGCAGCCACGGCATACGAGCGCGGGTTGTAGTCCTGGCCGAAGACCTTGACCGTGGCCTGTTCGTTGTGGGCGCGAATCCAGTTCTGCGCCTCCGCCAGCATGCCGCCGGTGCCGCAAGCCGGGTCGCAGATGGTGACGATGACGCCGGCCTGGGTGAGCACACGGGTGTCGGGCTCCAGCAGCAGGTTGACCATGAGCTGGATCACTTCGCGCGGAGTGAAGTGATCACCGGCGGTTTCGTTGGCTGCTTCGTTGAAGCGCCGGATCAGGTCTTCGAACACCAGACCCATGGTGATGTTGTCGACCTTGCGCGGGTGCAGGTCAATCTCGGCGAACTGGGCGACCACTTGATACAGACGGTTGGATTCTTCGAGCTTTTCGATTTCCTTGTCGAACTCGAAGCGCTCGAAGATCTTGCGGATATTCTCCGAGAAGCCGTTGATGTAATCGGCCAGGTGGCGGCCCATGTTGTCCGGGTCGCCCTTGAGCTTGGGGAAGTCGAGCTGGCTGTGGTTGTGGAAGCCCAGTGAGGTGCCGTCTTCATCCTTCGCCAGGTTGTTGAGGATGACGTCGATATTAGGAATGCCCTTGCTGCTCAATTCGGCATGGCGCTTGAGTACGGCCGCCTTGCTGGGCGCCAGCACGGCGTCGAAGCGGCGCAGCACCGTCAGCGGCAGCATCACGCGCTCGTATTGCGGTGGGCGGTAGGGACCGCGCAGCAGATCGGCGACAGACCAGATGAAGTTGGCAAGTTGTTGAAAGTTGGAGGTGGCGCTCATGTCTTGATTCTGAGATGTGAGGAGTCAATTGGCGTTGCAATTGCCCGATTTCTTGTGCCCGTGATGATCACAACCATTTGACTTTCCGGTATGCATGAGCACTGCCTGACAAAATCAAGCCAAGGGTAGCATTTCAAGGGCTGCTTTTGGGTGCGGGAGACGTAGCGCGCATTCTTTCTGAATTGAGGTTTGAGGTTCCCTCGGTTTTTCGTCTTCCAAAGAGTGGGTTTCATGCGACCAGTTTTGCTTCATGTTGCCGGCTGAGCCAAGCCGCCAGGAACTGCGTTGGCGACTTGTAGCCGAGGGTCGAATGCGGCCGTTTTCGGTGGTAAAAGACTTGAGTGTATTCAAAGGCAGCCGCTTTGATCTCGGCGTGTGTGGCGGTGCAAACGCCCTGGACCCGCTCGTTTTTGAAGCGGTTGAACCCGCTCTCCGTCGGCGCGTTATCCCAGCCGTTCCCTTTGCGGCTCATCGAGTAGGTCCTGCCGTATTCCTGGAGCTTGTCCTGAAAGACATGACTGACGTACTGGCTTCCCCGGTCGGAGGGGGGCAGCAGCCTTGGCGCGGGTTTCTTGCGGAACCCGGCCAGGGTCCGCGCATCCGTCACGATGTCCGCCGTCATGCGCGGCTTGAGCAACCCACCGACGACTTCGCGGTTGAACAGGTCGAGCACGATGGCCAAGGAGAGCCCGTCTTCATCCGTCCACCGATCAGTCATGTCCGACGTCCAAACCGGATTCGGCGCCATCGGGGTGAAGTTTCTGGCGAGAAGGTTCTCCGCTACCGGCAGACCAGGCTTCGAGTCCGTCGTGACCGGGTCGCGCCGCTGGTGGCGGTCGGAGATCCCGTGGTCGCGCATCAGTCGTTCGACCCGTTCTGCGGGCCGAGAAGCCTCGGGTACGCAGCTCGCGCCTCATGCGCGGGCTGCCGTAGGCCCCTTGGAGTTCGGCAGGAATCGAGCGGATCAGGGCCCGCATCTGGCGGTCAGACCGGCGCTGGCGATCCGGCTTGCCGCCACGCTTCCCGGCCCGATAGCCGCTGAGGCGGAGGTCGAGCCCGTCGCACCTTTCGGCCGGGGCAAACGCATTTCCTTGCTCGGCAATCCAGGCGACCTTCACAGAACCTCCCTGGCGAAGGACGCCGCCGCTTTTTTGATGATATCAAGCGCCCGCTTGAGCCGGAGATTTTCGGCACGCAGCCTGGACAGTTCCCTCTCGTCCGGCGTGACCACTCTGCCCCCCACCCCATTGAGCTGGCCTTCTGCAGACGCTTTTATCCCGTGACGCAAGGTCTGGTCGCCCAGCCCAAGCTCCTTGACCACGGCACGGATGCTTTGACCCTCCTGGGCCCGCTTGACCGCCCGTTCCTTGAACTCGGCAGTGTAGGCCTGCTTCGGTCTCTTCATTTCCTGCCTTCCAAAAGTGACCTCAATTTTAGGTCGCCCTGGGCAGACGAAATTTCGGGGGAACCTCAGTTGGTCGGAGCCTGATTCTTCACTTCAGCATGCAACGGTGGCCATGATGCTCAATGCGTACTGTCGGCCACAACCGGCCGCCTATTCACTTAGCCGAATAGCTGACAGGCGCGCCCTTGTTATTCCATCAGGTTCGCAGCAGAATGCGGCTACCACAATGACCTTCCGGCTCTCGCCGGTGCATTCCAGTAAGGGATTGGAGACCAAGAATGCCTAGAAAAATGGGGAATCAGCTATTTTGTTTGCTTACCGCCGCCATGACGGTGATGGGCGGGATCTACGCCAGCCAGGCCATTTCCGCTACTCCTGATCCCGTTCAGGCTCGCAAGGATTTGAAGACCATGGGACTGGAATACAACGGGCAGGAGTTTGCAAAAGCCGCTGGCAATGGCGACATGACAGGTGTGAAACTCTTTCTGGATGCAGGAATGGATGTCAATGAGGGAGGTGGAGCGGCACTCGGACTGGCCGCCGGCAGAGGGCGGCTCGACATGGTCAAATTCCTGCTGTCCAAAGGTGCCAAACCGACCTCAAATGCACTGCAGTACGCTCGAACGAGGGGACATAAGGACATCGAGCGGATACTGATTGAAGCCGGAGCGAAAGAATAGGATCCCGATTTCAAAGGAACCCGTAGGGAAAATCCAGCCCACACTTGGGTGACGAATCCCCCAAAATCTGGATCGATTGGTCTGAGCCTCGCACCGGTAAACCGCCATCGCTGAATTTTCGGATTAGGGGTCAGCGATACAGCGGGGAACGGACTCCCATTGAGATGAATTACCGGGTGCCCAGTAGTGGGCGCCATTTTGGCGGGCCAGATTTGCAGGCTGCGCCGGCTTCGCCGATCATGGCAAGCGACAGCTTCGAGGCCACCATGGAAAAACCCAACGCGCCTTCCTGCGAAAAGAACCGGGAACCGATTCTTGACGTGCTGCGCCAGCACTTCGCCGATCGCCACCATGTGCTGGAAATTGGCAGCGGCACCGGCCAGCACGCCATCTTCTTTGCCGAACACTTGCCGCACCTGACCTGGCAAACTTCTGATCGCGCAGAAAATCTGCCCGGCATCTCTGCATGGCTGGACGCAACCGACCTGCCTAACACCCCGCCACCCCTGCAACTCGATGTGCAGAAAACCTGGCCGGTCCGACTCTACGATGCGATTTTCTCGGCCAACACCCTGCACATCATGCCCTGGGCCGCGGTCGAGTCCCTGTTCGCCGGCCTGACCGGCATCATGGCTCGCGACGCCAAACTGGCAATCTACGGCCCCTTTAACTACGGCGGCCAATTCACCAGCGACAGCAACGCCGGTTTCGACCGCTGGCTCAAGGAAAAAGCGCCACACCAGGGAATACGGGATTTCGAAAAGGTACATGCCCTCGCGCTGGGAGCCGGAATGGAACTGCTTGAGGATCGGGCCATGCCGTCAAATAACCGCTGTCTGGTATGGCAGGCAGTGAGTAGTGTTGAGGTTTGGTGAGTAGTGGAAGTCGGCCAGGTGCAGCCGTACGTCTCTACGAACTGCTGGTCATTCGAGCGGCTGCCTCACTTTGAAACCTGCCGCACAGGCTATGCGAACAACTCGGCCGAAGCCGACGTAAGCGTTGAACTGTCGATGCGTCCGCTTTGTCTCCCTCAGCGGCTGTCCGTCGACGTTCCCGACTTTCTGGTGTTCGATCGGGAAGATCTGCCATACCTCAAACCTGATCGAGAAATTCGATTGCTTCTACTGCTCGTACGGCAATGGCGTTGTGGTGTATGCGTGCGAAGTCGCGGCTCACGATCGCTATCCCAGGTTCTTCGAGTACGGCGATGCTGAGGCTGATTGGCAGGGTCTCAACCGATTGCGGCGGCAATACGAAGACGAAGGGCGCAAGTAAGGCGGGAGCGGGTGGAATTTGCAGTCCGCAGTGCGTTTGCCAGACACTCTGATCCAGCAATTGGTCAGGCAGGTTTCGGCTGTCTTGCTCTGGTGCCAGCCGTGGCGGCGTGCCGGCTGCTAAAGGCGGCTGTAAGTTTTGCCTTCCTAATTGCGACAAGGTCCTGGACAGCGAAGCGTGGCGCGCAGTGAATCAACGCAGAGAGCAGGCCCATGCGGCAGATCTCGGAACATTTCGCGGGAACGCAGGCGGATTGACGCTGTCCCCCAACGTAACCGGAGAGCCCTTTCGATGAAACGCTATACGAAGAATGAAGCCGCGATTGCGGCCCTCAATGCCGAACAGTACCGGGTCACCCAGCGCAGCGGGACTGAATACCCGGGAACCGGCGAGTACCTGCACAACGACGCGCCCGGCATCTACGTCGACATCGTTTCGGGTGAACCGCTGTTCGCGTCGAGTGACAAGTTCGAATCGGGCTGCGGCTGGCCGAGCTTTACCAAGCCGATCGTGCCAGAGTACGTGAACGAATCGCGTGATGCCAGTCACGGGATGATTCGTACCGAAGTGCGTTCGACGCATGGCGACAGCCACCTTGGTCACGTCTTCCCCGACGGCCCTCGCGACCGTGGCGGTCTGCGCTATTGCATCAATTCGGCGTCGCTGCGCTTCATTCCGCTTGAGCAAATGGAAGCAGAAGGCTACGGCGAATACATCGACCAGGTGGAGGTGCAGTGATGGCACATTCTGAACGTGCAGTGCTCGCCGGCGGCTGCTTCTGGGGCATGCAGGAACTGATTCGCCGCCTGCCGGGCGTGCTGTCGACGCGCGTCGGCTACACCGGCGGCGACTTGCCCTATGCTACCTACCGCAATCACGGTACCCACGCCGAGGGCATCGAGATCGTGTTCGATCCCGAGCGTACCAGCTACCGGCGCCTGCTCGAGTTTTTCTTCCAGATCCATGATCCGACGACGCGCAATCGCCAGGGCAACGACAGGGGATCGTCATACCGCTCGGCCATCTACTACGTCGACGAGGCGCAGCGGCAGGTCGCGCTCGACACCATTGACGATGTCGATGCTTCCGGCCTGTGGCCGGGCAAGGTGGTGACCGAACTCAAGCCGGTCGGCGAATTCTGGGTAGCCGAGCCGGAGCATCAGGACTATCTGCAGCGCTATCCCGGCGGTTACACCTGCCACTACCCGCGCGCCAACTGGGTCCTCGCCAAAAGCGGCGCCAAAGTCGGCGGCTAGCCACGAAATCTCGCGGGTGGTTCCTCCGGCAACGCAAGGAAGGCTGCTCGGATTGTGAATCGCCCCGGCTTTAGTAGACACTCTCAAGCCGGCTGAACGGCAGGTGATGACAACGGGCGGGGGGTCGGCCAGAGCAGTCGTTGGGGGTGGCGAGGATGTATGGCTGGAGTCGCACCGATTGCTGTCGCTGTCAGCTTGAATGGCTTGACCGTTAGCTTTCCCGGATGACGAACGCGAACTACCGAACTACCGACTCACTTTGGCCAGTACCATTGAATTAGCTGGTAAACTCAAGAGCGGTAATGGTCTGCCCTAAACACGATGAAGCGTCGCTATGCCCAGTTCAATCCCAAGCGCAAACTACTCTCGCCCGCTTAGGCGGAAGTTCGCGTGGCCGAACTCCAGGCGTTGGCCAGTCGCGCTCGCTATGGCGGCAACCCAGAGCATAAGAAGAACCCCGGCGATTTTGGGCTCGTTCCACCCTCCGATCCAAGACAAGGGAAATCGCTGTGCGATTTCGCCAAGATTTTTAAGCGTAACGAAGCTGAAGAGTTACTTCGCGCGGGACTGCGCAAGGGCCTTGTGAGCGACCGGATGGTTGGCGATTGGCCGAAGAACGTATGGGCAGTCACTGACGACGGTTTTGCCATGGAAGCGCAGCTTGAAAACCCCGATTCAGGGACCTATCACGGATACCCCATCCCTGCGACTGATCCGCTGTTGCTGGAAGTCATTCGTCGTTGGGGGTGCCTCCATGGCTGAGCTGCGCATCAACGCCAAGTGGATGGCATCAGCATCCGGGGAACCGGAAGTCATGGCTACAGCAGCCTGGGTCGACATGTATGTCGACAACATCAGCCTGACTCGGAACCAGGACATCTGGGCGGAGACCGTACGTGACAACGTCTTCGTCTCTGCCTACCCGCTGGCTATGTGGTTTGCGAGTTCGTGGTGGCGCCTCAACCATGAGCCCCTGCCAACGCAGCAGCCTGGCCATGACTGGCGTATGGTCCATGAACTCGGTGCAGCCAATCACGGCTTCGTATGGCCACGCGTCATCTTGATCCCGGATGGTGAGGCGATTCACGTGTGGGCCGGGACGTCGATGGCGCCGGACCAGTCGGTGCAATACCTGCAAGCGCTGGAGGTGCCGAGAACGATCACGTTGGCTGGCTTTCAGCAGAGCGTCGAGCGCTTCATATGCAGCGTGCTGGCCCGCTTGAATGCCAAGGGGTACGCGGGGTCGAACTTGGCGCACCTGTGGGCCCTCGTGCAGGAAGATTCAGCAGACCCCGAGGCGCACCGCCGGAGGAAGTTGGAGGCCGAACTGGGATTCGATCCCGAGGAGTGTCCGGAGCAAGCGCTGAGCGCGGCATTGCTGTGGGAGAGCCAGGTCGGAGAGGAGGCACTGTCAGAGCTGGCACCGGCGATTGCAGCGTCGGGAGCCACCCCGGATTTGGCGCTGATTGGGCAGCTGGCTAGCGCCAGCGGAATTGTTGGCATCCCCGATATCTCGCCTGACAGCATCGATCACCTGGACCACGGGGCACCCTGGGAGCGCGCGATTCATGACGCTCGTGCGCTTCGTAACAAGATGGGCAATGTCAGCGGCCCAGTTCCCGACCGCACTCTGCATGACTTGCTTGGCATCAGCAGTGAAGCCGCAACCAATTGGTCGGCGCCGGTTGGACGGTCGCCAGTCGCGGTGGCGATACCGCTGAACGATCACCAATTGAAGTTCGTTCCTCGCAGGCGCAACCTTGCAGGGCGGCGCTTCGAGCTGGCGCGTTTCCTGGGCGAGTACCTCCGTCCCTCGACCCGCGAAGCGCGTTGGCTTGCATCAACCGACCTATCGACTTTCCGTCAAAAGTACCAGCGCGCTTTCGCCGCAGAGTTTCTTTGCCCCATCGATTCATTGACGTCCTTTTTGGGCAGTGATTTCTCTTCATACGCCAGGGAAGAAGCCGCCGCTGAGTTCGATGTCAGCGAGCAGACGATCACAAGCCTGTTGCTCAACAATGGCTACATTCACCATCATTGGACTGATAGCATGCCGTATCGCATGGCGGCCTGATCTGCTTTTCGTGATCTCAACTGCCGCTTAGGGTCGAGAGTTCGCGTTCCCCCAGGTAGTCAGCTGATGTTCATCCGACCCAAACGGTCATGACTTTTCCAGGCACCCCCGATCATGAAAGTCATGAACGTTCCCCTCTCCCCCCGGCCCCTCCCCCGCGAGGGGGGAGGGGAGATTCGTGAGTCGCTGACGCGACTTTCACAGTAACCGCCAACGACAGCAATCCGGGCGATACCGGCTCTCTACCCTCGCCATCCTCAATGGCCGGTGAGGCCGAAGGTTGGATTTGTGCACGCACCACCCAAGCCCCAGCGCTCGGTTACTCGGCAAGACGATCTCCCGCAGCCGCTGCAGTTTCGGCGCCACGACCGACAATCAGTGCCACACGCCAGCGGTCGCGTTCCGCCAGCCGCCGCATCAGCGCCCGGAAGGCGTAGCCGAGAAGCGCGAAGACGACCAGGAAACCAAGTTGCCTGCCTGCGTGGCCCCAGTCCATCAGGCAGGATCAGCGCCAGCCCCCCTGGATGACGATATCGTCGAGGGAGCGATGAAAACCCTTGGGCAGCCCAGGCTGCAGAATTGACCCCTGTCAGACCCGAGCAAAGGAAGCGTGGCTCCGGATCTCATTGCTCGGCCAAGCGATGTAACGCTCACCGTTTGCCGTGTCCCGGCCTGGTGCCGCCACGTGCATCCTGCAGGCACTCGTAGGCACACCTGGCACAGCGGCCACAATCCCGGATAATGCCAAGATTCAGGCAAAGGTCTTTCAGCGTGCGTGCACCGTCCTGTACTGCTTCACGGATGTGCTGCTCAGTCACTGCCCGGCATACGCAAACGTACATCCACGGCCTCCACCAGAAGAAAGGATGAGATTGACGATGATCCTCATTGTAAGAAAATGAGAATCATTGTCAATCAGGAAGGTCGTGATCTTTCCCCTTTCTTGCCGGGCGCACGATCAGGGTCCGACAGCGAAGCTGCCGCGCAGGCTGTGACCAGCTCGCATCATAATGATAAACTATGAAATTTATGTTTATAATCAATTTGATTGATCGAGAAATTCTGCATAGAATGTGTTCGTCAGGTGCCCGAGCAACCCGCCTCGGCTTCCTGAAAACCACAGGACGATGCGGCTCGCGGGCATCGAGAAGGAAGACCATCCGCACGGAAAGAGGTCGAACTTCTTCCCCCCAATGCCTTCAACCCAGGAGAAACGACGATGAACGCCAGGAAAACCCAAACCCCTTCGATCAATATCGGCATCAGCGCCAGCGAGCGCGAAAAGATTGCCCATGGCCTGTCCGCCCTGCTGGCCGACAGTTACACGCTCTACCTGATGACGCACAACTTCCACTGGAACGTTACGGGACCGATGTTCAACACCTTGCACCTGATGTTCATGGGCCAGTACACGGAACAGTGGAACGCGCTCGATGTCATCGCCGAGCGGATTCGCGCACTTGGGCATCCCGCTCCCGGCACCTACAAGGAGTTCAGCCGGATGAGCTCGATCAGCGAGGTGGAAGGGACGCCCAAGGCAACCGAGATGATCCGGTACCTGGTTGACGCCCAGGAAGCCACGGCACGCACCGCGCGCGAGCTGTTCCCGGTGGTCAATGCCGCGAACGACCAGCCCACCGCCGACCTGCTCACCCAGCGTCTGGAAGTACACGAGAAGACCGCCTGGATGCTCCGCAGCCTGCTCGAAGAGTAAGGCCGGCGATCTGACGGTCATGACTTTTCCGGGCACCCCGGGTCATCGATCCATCAAAGTCATGACCCTTCGACCCTTTCCCTGCCTGGCCGGGCGTCTTCCGCCGGCCGGCACGGCAGCGCGGGCCGGCTGCGGCGGCGCGGAGCCGTGCTCCGCGAAACCACGCCTTCGCCCCGCAAGGGGGTGGGGAGATTCGTGAGTCGCTGACGCGACTTGCACATGAATCCTTGATGAGCGGGGGTGCCTGGAGAAGTCATCACGTGCTAGTAGTTCGTTTCAACAATAGACATGAACATTTGGCGATAATGACATGATTTGATAACCATTGTGTTGAGGTGTAGTCATGTCGGGAAAGACGAGTCGGGCGGCACGGGTATTGACGGCGGCGGAAGAGGAGATGCTCGGGGGTCTGGCCAGGTCGAGAACGGCGCCCGTACGGGAAGCCGAGAGGGCGAAGATTCTGCTGGCGTACGCGGAGAAGCGGTCGATTACTGAAGTGACGCGCCGAGTGGGAGTCGGAGGTTTGACGGTGTGCAAGTGTATCGACAAGGCTCTGGCCCATGGTGTGGCTGCTGGGCTGAAGGATGCCTATCATCGCCCGCATGCGCCCGAGATTACCGAGGAGGCCAAGGCGTGGGTAGTCAGCTTAGCCTGCACAAAACCGAAAGATCATGGAAGGGCTGCGGAAGTGTGGTCGATTTCGGCGTTGGCGGAATTTGTTTCGAGCCATGCCGAGGAGGCCGGCCACCCGCGTCTGGCGCAAGCCGGCAAGACTACCGTCTGGCGGATTCTCAACGAGCGGCAGATCAAGCCGCACAAGATCCGCTATTACCTGGAACGGCGCGACCCAGAGTTCGACCGGAAGATGCAAGAGGTTCTGATGGTTTATCAGGAGGTGGCTGTTCATGATGCGCGTCCCAATCCGATCTACACCGTGAGCGTCGACGAGAAGCCGGGTGTTCAGGCGCTTGGTCTGACAGCCCCGGACCTGCCCCCGGTGCCGGACAAAGCGGCCAACCTCGGGCGCGATGACGAGTACGTTCGCCATGGCACCGTCTCGATTCTGGCTGGCATCGATCTGCACTCCGGTCACATCTTCGAGCGAGTCGAAGATCGGCACCGCAGCGCCGAGTTCATTGAACTGCTTAAGGACATCGACGCCCACTATCCTCCAGAGGCGATTGTTCGTCTCATCCTCGACAATCATTCGGCACACCTCTCGAAGGAAACCCGGGCCTTCCTCGCGACGCGCCCTGGGCGCTTCGAGTATGTCCACACCCCCAAAGACGGATCCTGGCTCAACCTCATCGAGTGCGCCTTCTCGAAGATGGCTCGCTCCTTCCTGCGACATATCCGGGTCACCTCTGTGGACGAACTCAAGACACGCATCCGCCAAGGGATCAATGAGATGAATGCTGCCCCAGTCGTCTTTCGCTGGAAGAAGTTCGATCTCGCCATGGCCTGATCTTTATAAGCGGTCTCGAATAAGTTCTCCGACAATCACAGGGCTGAATTCCTCCTCGGATCGCTACTGGAATGTCGGAAGACTTTTCTAGGACCGCTTATGTTTTATTGGAACGAACTACTAATCACCGCGCCTAGCAGCCTACATAGTCGCCCCTGGGTTTGCCAAGCATTCAATTGATGACGGTTCGAAGGGTAAAGATTTCAGTGAGGTTCCCTCGGTTTTTCGTCTGCCAAAGGACGGATTTCATCCTACCACCTTTTCCTGACGCTGCTCGCTGATCCAGTTCTCCAGGAACTGAACCGGCGACTTGTAGCCGAGTCAAGTCCAAAATTTGCTGTAAATTCTCTCGGTCGGTTCGATGACACTAAGTTAACGTCAGTTCGGGATAACGAAGCCGGGAATGTGGCACTAACGCATTGATGAGAAACGGATGAGCGCCGATGCTGTCTTGGTATATTGGGTGCACAACCTAAGCCGGCGAAGCCGGAACCAAACAGTGTCAACACCGATTGAAAACTGACACAGTTTTTCCTTTGTCACCGATTGAAAACTGATACACCCCCAATGCTGCTTGATG
>WBZT01002840.1_pt1 | contig 11729 bp, 9 predicted proteins | sample 5204241 | NCBI WGS metagenome assembly WBZT01 (sample SAMN12344358, study PRJNA552823) | activated sludge metagenome | biome: Activated sludge suspended growth; feature: Nitrification reactor; material: Wastewater; isolation source: activated sludge from nitrification reactor of wastewater treatment...
TGGCCGTTGAGGTTCCGCAAGCGCCGGACGGCTTTACGCCGGACGCGGAGCAGGCAGCCATGTTCGCCTTTTTTAACGGCGAGTCCTATACCGTCGACATTCCCGCTATCCGCCGGCGCTACCCGCCACTGAAGACGTTTGAGCAGCACCTGCGGGCGGGCGGCTGGGAGAACTTGCCTGTCCTACCCATTCCTGAAGGTAACGGCTGGGGCGACTAACACAGAGCAACGGGGGAGATGGGTTCGCGGACTCGTGGGGCGCGGACGCGGTAAGATGGAGCAGACTCCAGCGTCCCAGGCGTTGACCCTGGAAATCTGCTCCGTCGGCCGCCTCCGCGACTCAATTCGTTTGGCGTCGATGTGGATTTAAGCCGTTAACCGGATATGAATGCCCGACGGATCGACCACGCGCAACTCGTGGCCATCACGCTCGAACGGGTAGTCCGCGGCGCTCAAACGCGCGGCGATGGCATCCAAAGCAGCCGCGTCTGGCTCGCGGATTTCGTACCAGAGCAACCGCGCTGCGTCTTCCGGCGCGGGCGGCAGACCAACTCCGGCCCACGTGTTCGTCCCAAAGTGATGGTGGTAGCCGTTGGCCGACAGGAACGACGCCCCCGAGCCGTAGCGCGTCATCAAATCGAAACCGAGCCGGTCAATGTAGAACTGCTCGGTCTGTGGAATGGAAGCCACTTGCAAATGGATGTGGCCCATCATCGCGCCAGACGACAGGCCGCGCCACGCTCCGGTGCGCGCCCCTAGGACGCCCTCAAAGTCGATCGGGTCCACCGTCATCTTCAACGTCCCGTTCGGAAACTGCCACTCGTCGCGCGGCCGGTCGCGGTAGATCTCGATGCCGTGGCCGTCAGGGTCGGTGAGATAAATCGCTTCGCTCACCGCGTGATCGGCATAGCCGCTAATCGGCCCGCCGACCTCAACGAGGTGAGCCAGCGTGTCGCCCAGATCGGCGCGCGAAGGCAGCAGCAGCGCGAAATGGTAGAGGCCGGTCGCCCGCCGCACTCGCGAAATGCCGGGCTGGCCGTGGAGCACCAGCAGCGTCTTGCCATCCACGCCCATCTGCGCGACGTTGCCGTCGCGGGCCAATTCGCGCAGACCAATCACGTCGCTGTAGAAGCGAGTGGAGCGGTCCAGATCGGCCACGGCCAGGGCGACGCGGCCGATATGGGGAAGGGGCATCTGGTCAATCATAGGTCAGCCTCCGGTAAGTATTGTAACATGGCCCGGGCGAGCCGAGGGGAACGTCTTTGCCTCTGATATCCTGTCGTTTACGGCAGTCTTCCACAACGTCGCGCAAGCCAGACGAGGGCCTTGTCATTCCGCTCGTGCAGAATGGCTTCGTCTCGCCCTCGTCTGGCCCTCTTCGCGCCACGCAAACCGGTGTGGTCGGGCAGTTACGCCACTTGCGCGGCCTGCGCCTCCGGAACCTGCACCAGCTCAAGCTCGATCTCGATAGTGACCTGCTCGCCGACCAGCAGGCCGCCCGTCTCCAGCGCCGCATTCCAGGTAAGTCCCCAGTCGGTCCGATTGATAACGGTCGAAGCCGAGAAGCCGGCGCTGATGGTGCCCCAGGGACTCTTGGCGACACCCGAATTGACCACGTCCAGCACTACTTCGCGGGTGATGTCGCGAATGGTCAGGTCGCCGATCAGCTTGCCGTGGTTCGCCGACTCCTGGACGACGCGCTTGCTCTTAAAGATCATCGCCGGATACTCGGCCGAGTTGAAGAAATCAGGCGAGCGCAGGTGGTCATCGCGCTTGCTATCACGGGTGTTCACGCTGTCCGTGTAGACCTTTGCCTCAACGGTCGTGTTGGCGGGCGTCTGCTCGTCATAGTTGACGGTTGCCTCAAAGCGCGTGAATTCGCCGCGCACCTTGCTGATCATCATGTGTCGAACCGCAAAGCCAACGTGGCTGTGGGAATTATCTACTTGCCAGGTCATGGGTAATCTCCTATCTTTTATATCTTCGTCCCGTTTTGCATGTGGACTACAGTCCGCTTATCTGCTATAATATTAGCGGACTCAAGTCCGCTTGTCAAGGGCAATCTGAAAACTGGTTGGGCGGCTTGAAACAGGGGTGTAATGCAACGAATTGATCTGACAACAATGGAAGAAGGAGGCGCGGCCGAGCGGCACGAGCGCGCCGATGCTGCCGCCAACCGGGCTCTGATTCTCCAGACGGCTGAAACGCTGTTTGCGGAGCGGGGGGTGGCTAGCGTATGCATGGCCGAGATCGCCGAAGCCGCCGGTGTGGGCAAGGGCACGCTCTACCGCCGTTTTGCCAACAAGGCGGAGTTGTGCCTGTCATTAATGGACCGGCAAATGGCTGATTTCCAGGCGGCGATGCTGGACCGCTTCCGCGTACAAACGGCCGAAGGCGTTGCCTACCTGGAGCAACTGGCGCGCTTTCTGGAGGCGCTGGTGATCTTCACTGAAAGCCATTCACCGTTGCTGGTCGAGGTAGCGCGCGGCGATCTCCTCCACTCGGAGCAACGCCTGAAGCTGCCTCACTTCTGGCAATACATGACGGTTAGCGCGCTCCTACGCTCGGCCGCCCGCCGCGGCGAAGTTGACCACGAGCTGGACCTTGATTACCTCGGCGAGGCGCTGTTGGCGCCGCTGGAAATCGACATCTTTCGCTTCCAGCGCGATGTGCGCGGTTACTCCGTTGAGCGAATTGGATCGGGGCTGCGGGCGTTGGTGGAACTGCTGGGACCGACTGAAGGCTGACGGGCCGCGCGGCGCGTGCTACACTCCGGCCAGGAAACGACTGACCAGGAGTCATACCGCATGAGCGCCACGCGACAGAATGGCGCGCCGCGCGGGCAGAGGTCGCTCGCGCTGCTTCTTGGCGCGCTACTATTGCTCACTGGCCTGGGTTCGACCCTCGCGGCTGGCAATCGCGGCCGCCAGGCCGCTGATTACCCCGCCTTTGGCGTTGTCTTCATGAGCTCGGCCGAAGATCGCGCGCCGGGCAGCGGCCGCACGCCGGCCTCGCTCGAGCAGCAGTATCAGAACGGCCTGGCGACCGGTGCGGCCTGGAATCGCTGGCCCATCTACTGGTTCAACGTCGAGCAAAGCCCGGGCGCGTTCAACTGGGCGGCGCAGGACGCGACCGTGCAAGCCGATGTCGCCCACGGGCTGGAGCTCAACGCCATTCTGCTCGGCACGCCCGGCTTCTACACATCAGGCGACAGCGTGCGCGCCAGCCGCCCTCCGCGGCCGCGGGCGGGCGTGCTTAGCCTCGATGCGCCGGAGCGGGCTACGCCGCTTGGTCTCTACGAGCCGGTCTTCGCCGATGGCAGCGACACCCTTGGCCCCAGCAAACAACCCAACGCGGCCAATAAGTGGGCCGTGTTCGTCACCGCCGCCGTGAACCGCTACAAGCCCGGCGGCGCGCTGGCCCAGGCTAACGGCTGGCCCGCGGGCGTGGGCGTCACTCACTGGGAGATGTGGAACGAGCCCGATCTCGACATCTTCTGGGACGCCAGCAAAGAGGACTACGCGCGGCTGCTAAAGGTCGGCTGGCTGGCGGCCAAAGCGGCCGACCCCGGGGCGCAGGTGCTCTTCGCTGGTCTTGCAAATTCCAATAAGAAGGGCGATTACAGCTTCCAGTACTACCGCGACGTGCTGACCATTCTCGCGGCTGACCCCGGCGCCGCTCCAGCTGGTTACTACCACGATATCCTGGCCACTCACAGCTATTTTCACGCCTGGAAGTCGTGGTTCCACGTCTACCGCGCGCTGGGTACGATGCGCGACTTCGGCTTCGAAAAGCCCATCTGGCTCAACGAGTCGGGCGTGCCCGCCTGGGACGACTATCCCGGGCCCGTCTGGGACCCGGCCAGCGCCCTCCGGGCGACGATGGACGAGCAGGCCGCCTACACCATCCAATCCGCATTCTATGCCTTATTCGCGGGGGCCGACGCGGTGTTCCATTTCCAACTCTACGACGGCTGCGGTAATCAACCGGCGGGGACGAACTTCCCGCCCCACAACGGTGAACTGTGCGACGCGAACGGCCAGTACCAGGGCAAGCCGTGCGCCGGGGACGCCAACGGCCTTTTCCGGAACCCAACGGACATGAGCTGCTTCACGCAGCACCCGCAGCCGGGCAGCGCGCGGCCGAACCTGGCCGCGTTCCAGGTGCTGACCACCTATTTACAAGGTACTGAACCTTACTGGCGGCGCCGGGAAGGGCAACCGAACGCCTGCCCGATGGAGGCAACGAATGGCGGCATCTACCAGACGCCGCCGCAGGAGTGGATTGCCTTTTACCGGGCGGCGACCGGCGAGCGGATCATAGGCCTGTGGACGCTGTGCGACCGGTCGGAGACGGCAATCATCGACGCGACCAGCCCTGACGGGCGAGCGATGCTGGTTTTCCCCGACGGTGGGACGCAGACCATCGCCGCCGTGGACGGCCACTACGCTATTGAACTGCCACCGGCGACCAATCGTAACCCATTCCCGGGCGGCGCGTCGCCCAACCCGATCTTTCCCATCGGCGGCATGCCGGTCTTGCTCGTCGAGAAGGACGATCGCGCGCCCAGCCTACCTTTTCGCGTCTTCTCGCCCTTCGTCACGGGCGCGATTAACTTTCCGTAAGATAGGGAATTAACGGAATCCCCTAAGTTCCACAGATCATCGTTCAAATCCGTGGACTCTCTTTATCTGACTGCGAGGCGCACGTGGAAAACCCGATCCTGCTGGACTTTCCCTATAGCTTTGAGACGGAGCGACTGATCATCCGCGGCCCGCAGCCTGACGACGCAGGGCCGCTGCGCGCCGCGGTGGTGGAATCACAGGCCGAGTTGAAACCGTGGATGCCATGGGCGGTTGACGTTCCGAGCGAGGAGTGGTATCGCGTGCGCGTCCGCGAAGGACGGCTTAAGTTCTTAGCTCGCGAGGACTTGTGGATGATGCTGACGCTGAAGGATGGCGGCACCCTTATCGGCGGCAGCGGGCTGCACCGCATCGAATGGGCGGTGCCTAAGTTCGAGATCGGCTATTGGGTGCGGACGAGTCACGCGGGCCAAGGCTACGTGACGGAGGCGGTGAACGGCATCGCGCGCTTCGCCTTTGAGACACTTGGAGCGCGGCGGGTGGAGATTCGCTGCGATGTGAAAAACGTGCGCAGCGCGGCCGTGGCCCGTCGCGCCGGTTTCACATTGGAGGGCACCTTCCACCACGACGCCCGCGACCACTTCGGCGCGCTGCGCGACACCTATATCTTCGCCAGGGTGCGGCCAGACTAAGCGGATTGATCCGCAGATTCAGCGGATGGGGCCGATTTCAGAGCGTCCTGCGGCGATTGTCTGAAATCTGCGAAATCGGCCCCATCGGCCGATCTTGCTTCTTTGTCGCCTACTCCGCCCCGTACATGGCCTCGATCTCGTCGAGGTGCATGTCGCAGACGACCTTGCGCTTGAGCTTGAGGGTCGGCGTCAGTTCGCCGCTCTCGATGCTGAATGGCCGCGACAAAAGCGTGAACTTGCGCACTTGTTCCACCCTGGCGAACTGGGGGTTGACGCTTTCATCGATCTCCGCCTGAATCGCCTCGATAACCATGGGGTGCGTGTGCAGCTCGCTGCCTTCGATGCCATTGGCCTCGGCAAAGCGCTCCGCCTTCTCCGGGTCGAGCGTCAACAGGGCGCACAGGTACTTGCGCCCCTCGCCAACCAGCACCGCGTCACCAATCAGATCGATATTCTTCAACGCCGATTCGATGTTACGCGGGGCGATATTCTTGCCACCCGAGGTAATGATGATGTCCTTCTTGCGGCCGACGATGCTCAGGAAGCCGTCCTCATCGAACTGGCCGAGGTCGCCGGAGTGGAGCCAGCTATCCACCAGCGTTTCTTGCGTCGCGGCGGCGTCCTTGTAATAGCCCAGGAAGACGTTAGGCCCGCGCAGCAGGATTTCACCGTCCGGGCCGAGCTTGACTTCGCTGCCCGGCCATACTTGGCCGGTTGTGCCCAACTTGGTCGCTCCGGGCCGGTTGAAGGTCGTCGGCCCGCAGCCCTCCGACTGACCATAGACTTCATAAATGGTGACATCGAGGCCGCTAAAGAATTCCAGCACGCTTTTGTCAATTGCCGCCGCGCCCGACACCGCGATCCGCGTCCGGCTGAAGCCGAGCAGGGGCTTCACTTTGCTGAACACGAGGCGGTCGGCCAGGCGGTATTGGACGGCCTGAAGGCCATGCGGCTGCTGGCCGCCGTTGCGCAAGGTGACGACCTCGCGGCCGACGCTCTGTGCCCAGTCGGCGATCTTCTTTTTCGTTCCTTTGGCCTCACCCAATCGCTCCGAAACGCGCGCGCGGAAGCGTTCCCAGACGCCGGGCACGGCGAAGAAGACGGTGGGCTGCACCTCGCGCAAGTTATCTGGCAGCTTGGTCAGCGACTCGGCATAGTAAACTGGATAGCCAACGGAGGCCGCCGTGTGAATGGTGAACATCTGCTCGGCGATGTGCGACAGCGGCAGATAAGAGAGCAATATATCCCCGGGCGTTAGCTTGAACAGGTCCGCGCCATTGCGAGCCGTGGACGCCAGATTGCCGTGCGATAACATGATGGCCTTGGGCGGGCCGGTTGTACCGCTGGTGTAGATTAGGCTGGCGAGTTGCTCCATCTCGATGGCGGCAATGCGGGCCTCCAGTTCGGCCTCGGCCGTCTCCTCGGCGCACGCCAGAAAATCGGCCCACGAACGCGCCAACGGGTCGTTGATCTGCGTCCCGCGCATGAGAACGGCGCACTTCAGATGAGGGAGTTCATCGCGCACCTGGTTGATCTTGGCCCACTGGCTCTCGTTCTCCAGGATAACAATGGGGGCTTCGGAATGGTTGAGGATGTACTGGACTTCAGACGGGCTGTTGGTGGCATAAATGCCTGCGCCGACCCCGCCGGCCATCATTGCCGCCAGCTGGCCAATGACCCACTCCGCGCGGTTGAAGCCGAGCATGCAGACGACAGTTCCAGGTCGGACGCCGAGGGCCATCATGGCCCGTGCTGCGCTCCGCGTTTGGGAAACGAACTCGTCCCACGAGGTGGGAACCCAGGTTGAGCCGATTTTCTCGTAGTAAGCCGGCGCGGCCGGCCGTGTCCGGCGTTGCTGCAGGAACCGGTCGATAATGCTGTCGCGTCTGCTTTCTGCCATCTAGGCCATCCTCCATTGTTAATTGCCTGGTGAACACGTGCTTTGAGGGTGACCATTATACGCGAAAACGCCAGAGAAAACCGCGTGCATGAGCCCAATCGCGCCCTAATGCACGGAAGTTAAGGCGATAGCGAGGATTGGGGCATTGTTCGGGAGGCAACAGCCGGACTACGCGACCGTTAGATTGTCCATCCAGGCGGGCCGGTGAACGGCCGCACGTCGTCATCGCAGAGTAACTGGCGGACGCTCTGCGCCAGGGTCATGCGGCCGGTCATAACCGCCTCTTCATAGCGGCTGGTCCATCGAAAGATGAGACCATGAGCCTTGCGCAGTTCCACCAGCATTAGCTGGGCCAGGGCGCCGCCATCGGCTAGGAAGCCAGAGGTAACGTAATCGCGCTCTAATTGCGCGTAGTCATAATCCAATCGCACGACGTTAAGCGACCACGCGCCATCCCATTCAAAGCGGCCGTAGCTGGCGCGGCGATCGGCGTCGAAGGAAGCGCCGACCGATCCAATGTTGACGACAAAGGTGCCGTCTATCTGGCGGATGAGCGGGCGATGGGTGTGGCCAGTGACAAAGACCGTCGGGGCGGGGGCGATCTGGCGGCGCAGGTCTTCGTCAGGCGTCATCGGATAAACGCCGTCGCGGTTGCTGCGCATCGATGCGTGGACGACGCGCAGCAAGTCGCCCCCCGGCGCGGTACGCTCGAAGACATCGGGCAGCGTGCGTAAACTGGCGACGTGATCAGCTACCTGGGCCAGCGCGAAATGGGCGAACCGGGTCATTTCATAGCCCGGCCCGGCGTGGGGGCGATCCGGAGCGGCACAATCGAGGACAAACTCCTCGTGGTTGCCGCGCAGTAAATGCCAGCCGTCGGTCGTCTGGCGCTCGAGCAGCACTTCCAGGCAATCGCCGGAGCGCGGGCCGCGATTAATGATATCGCCGTCGACGACGACAAGGTCGGGCTGCCAGCGGTCGATGTCTTCAATCACCGTCCGCAGAGCGGGCAGGTTGCCGTGGATGTCGGACAGGACGGCGACTTTCATGATGCGAATTATATCCGGGTTTCCAGGACACGGTGGATCAGGCTGGGGGGAGCGAAGCTCCGCCGATCTTGCGAGATCCCCCTCCGCGCCCTCAGGTGGCGTTTTCGCGCCAAGCCCGCTATGCTGCCGGGATGTTTGTCTTTCTCTCCAAGCTAATGCCGCTCTTTGTCTTTCCGCTGGGTTTGGCGTGCCTGTTGCTAATCGCCGGGATCGCCTGGGCGCGAATGCGGCGGATGGCACTGATATTGGCGCTATTGCTCCTCTGGTTGGGCAGCAGCCGCTATGTCGCCTATGCCCTGGTCCGCAGTTTGGAAACCCGCTACCCGACCCTCGAGGGCGCGCCGGCGGTTGATGCGATCGTTGTCCTGGGCGGAGGCACTCGTTCCAGCGATGCGCCGCGGCCGATGGTCGAGATCAATGAGGCCGGCGACCGCCTGCTCTACGGCGCGAAGCTCTATCAGGATGGCGCGGCCAGCATCGTTTTGGTGACGGGCGGTAGTATCGAGTGGCTCCAACCGGAGGGTATCGATCCCGAAGCGGCCGACATGGCCGGGCTGATGCGGTTGCTGGGCGTGCCGCCGGAGGCGCTGTGGGTGGAAGCGAACTCGCGCAACACGTATGAGAACGCGTTGTACAGCCGGGAGATGTTGGGCGCCGCCGGCCTCGACAGCGTGCTGCTGGTCACCTCGGCCATGCACATGCCGCGCGCCGCACCCCTGTTCGAGGCGCAAGGCCTGCGGGTCACGCCCGCGCCCACCGACTTTCTGGTTTCCGATGCCGAGTGGGCGCACCTGTGGCGCGGAGGGCCAGGCGCTACGCTCATCAACTTGCTGCCGAATGTGGAATATCTCACGTACACGACACGCTGCCTGAAGGAGTACCTTGGCATCGCCGTGTATAGCCTGCGGGGTTGGATGTAGCCCGGAGGCCTGCGACCGGCGCGACGCGGTGAGTGCTGGCGATACGCTGGACACCCGCCAACTTCCTGCCATAATCGCCCATCATCACTCGCCGGCCGCCGCCACAGCCATGATTGCGATTCGCCCCTTGACCCATTTTGATCCCGCTCGCCTGACCGCCATCGCCTCTGGGTATATGACGGCCGAACGCTACCGCGTAAGTCGCGCCGAGACGGATAGCCTGACTTCCTTTCGCCTAGCTTTGGAGGCTCTGCCAGCGCCGGAGGTATTTCGCTTCCCGTTCGGCGACGAGGACCTCGAGCGCTACGCCGCGCTCGTGCCCAACGACTTTTGCCTGGGCGCCTGGGATGGTCAGGAGCAGGTCGCGATTACCCTGGCCGGGCGGCACGACTGGAACCAGACGCTGTGGGTGTGGGAGTTCCACGTCAGCGAGACGTATCGCGGGCGCGGAATTGGGCGGCAGCTGATGGAGGCGCTGGCCACCAGAGCGGCTGCCGCGAACTTGCGGGCGATGGTCTGCGAAACGCAAAACACGAACGTTGCCGCTATTCGCTTCTATCGCAGCGTCGGCTTTACGCTCGACGGCGTTGACATTTCCTATTACACCAACCACGACATCGAGCCCGGCGGCACGGTGGCGGTATTCATGAAGCGCCGAATCGAATGAGCGCGACTGTTGAACGTTTCCTGGCGGCCGTGAACCGCCATCCGGCGCGAGCGGCGGCCCTGCTGTTCCTGGGGCTCAGCCTGCTGTTTTTTGGTCGTGCGCTCTGGCCACCCCCGGGCCAGGTACTGGCCGGGCACGACATGATCGGCTTCTACGCCGTCTTCTGGGAGGCGGTTCGCGAAGCGCTGCGCGCCGGACGGCTTCACGTCTGGGAACCGGACATTTTTACCGGCTATCCCTTTCTGGCCCAGCCCCAACAGGATACCTTCTACCCGCCCAATTGGATCAACCTCATCCTACCGCTGCGCGTTGGCATCACCCTCCACATGGTCTTTCACGTCTGGCTGGCGGCGTTTGGGATGTACGTCTACACGCGGGTCATGGGCGCGCGGCCGCTGCCCGCGGTGCTGGCCGCTCTTGGCTTCGCGTTTGGCGGCCTGCTGGCAGGGCGCTTGTGGGCCGGCCATAGTCCGGTCTATGCCGTGTTTGTCTGGACACCGCTCATGCTGGCGGCACTGGTGCGGGCGGTCGAGCGCGGCTCGTGGCGGGCCGCCATCCTGGCCGGCGCGCCGTTTGGGTTAGCCCTTCTTGCCGGACACATCCCATCTTTCCTCTACGTTGGTATCATTTGGGCGGCGTTTGCTCTTTACCTGTTTCTGATTCGCCCAGGTGCCCGGCTGCTGGTCATCCGGCAGGCGGCGGTGATGGCCGTCGTTGGGCTGGCGCTGGCCACCGTCCAACTGGTGCCTTTTGTGCAGTACACCCTGTCGTCCGAGCGCGTGGCTGTGGCCGATTACGAATTCGCCACCGACTACTCCTTGCCGCCGGCGCACCTGGTGACGCTAATCGTGCCGGAGTTCTTTGGCGAGCCGACACGGGTCGGCTACTGGAGCGTCCCGACGTTCGAGGAACTGACTTACTACGCCGGGATTCTGGCCGTTCTCGGGCTGGCGCTGGCGCTGCGACGGCCGACGCGCCTGACGTGGTTCTACGTGCTGCTGCTGGTTATCGGGCTGTGGCTGGCACTCGGACGCTATGGCGTCCTCTACGAACTGGCCTACCGCTTCCTGCCGCCGTTTCGCCTGGTGCGCGCGCCGGGCCGGGCAGCGTTTCTTTACCTTTTCGCCATCTCGGCGCTACTGGCGCACACCCTCACCGTCTGGCGCGCCGTACCTGGTGGCGAGCGGCGTCGGGCGCTGCGGGTCTACTGGCCCGCGGTGGTCGGGACATTGGCCGTGGCCCTCTTTGCCGCTCTGGCGGCCACGGGCGCGGTTTTCATGGCCATCCATCCAACCGACACCAGCGGCCGGCTCTGGCAGCAAATCGGTGGCTATTCGCTGGCGCTGGTGGTAGTCGTAGTGGGTGGCGGCCTGCTATGGGCGTACCTTTTCGAGGACTCCCGCGCCCCGATTGTGGGGATCGAGGCGAAACCCTCCTCCCTAATGCCTCGCCCCTGGAAGCGGGCCCCATTCCTTGCTCTTGCGCTCATTGTCCTTGTCACCGCCGACACTTGGTGGTTCGCCTATAAGATGGTGCGCCTAGCGCCGAATGCGCCGGATCCCGTGTGGACCGACGGCAAAGCCGTGGCCGATGAACTGGCGGCCGCGGGCCAGGTTGTCGGCCGTGTTCTGCCCTGGGGCGTACCCATATTCAGTCAAAACGGAGCGATGCGGGTCGGCTGGCCCAGTGTGTTTGGCTATGACTCGCTCGAACCGGCGGCGACGATCGCGCTCGCCTCTTCCGTGCCTGACCCCCGCTCGACGGCTTACGATATTCTGGGCGCGACTCACGTGCTGGCCGGCGGGCCGCTGGATGACTTTGCACAAGGCGAGCGGGGTCTGACGCTGGCAGGGCAGCGCGGCTCGGCATGGGTCTATGCGCGGGCGCGGCCGATGCCCGTGGCCCGCCTGGTCTATGCT
>WBZT01002841.1_pt1 | contig 11728 bp, 9 predicted proteins | sample 5204241 | NCBI WGS metagenome assembly WBZT01 (sample SAMN12344358, study PRJNA552823) | activated sludge metagenome | biome: Activated sludge suspended growth; feature: Nitrification reactor; material: Wastewater; isolation source: activated sludge from nitrification reactor of wastewater treatment...
GGGAGCCGATAAAAAAGTAATGGCACTGGCTTGTGTTGCCATGACTGCAAATCCAACCTGCCACCATTTTTGACTTTTATCGCCGAGCAAATATTCTTTGATATCTCGCTGATGTCTAGACTTCCACCAACCATATAGGGCAATGAAAATTAGCGTACCCAAAAGCACTGCATAGTCTTTATAATTCATGCATTAGAATAGGATATTTGCAACCAATAGAGCAAAGAAATTACAAGGAAGAAGACCATGGTGATGAGGTAATAGTATTTTTTAAACCGGGTATTTTTAGAGTTCATCAAAATGAAATAAGATTTACAAACAATCTATAGGCTCCAGGAACTCCAGCTGGCAATTGCCGGAACCAGGAAATTGGAGAATAGATAATACTGCCCTTTCCCATTGATTTAACAAGCACCCCTGACTTGAGTTCATTTTCATTCGGATCATTCATAGCAATTAATTCCTTCCAGTCTTTTCCATACTCAGAAGGAAAGTACAAACCTCTTTCCTGGACCCAATCATTAAAATCATCTAACGTTATTTTATTAGGAAAATTAAGGATGGGATGATTCGGATCTAAAAATTTAACAGGAGATGATTCGTTGGTAATTCTGTCTCTTGAAATTTTAAAATCACTACCTAACGCATCCCCGAGAAGAAGCTCTGCGGTAGTGTTATATTGAAATATTACTTTGCCACCATTGACCACAAAGTTCAATAATTCTTTTTTATATTGAGGTAAATCTTCTCTCGTATTCCAAGCTCTGATTCCAAATATTAAAACCGGAGTTTGGTCCACGTTTAAGTTACCTAAGTCGGCTGGATGTATTTCAGTCACTTTATAACCAATTTTACGCAACATTTCATCGGTTTCATCGCCAGCACCTGTAATATATGCAACTGACTTGGGTGTGATTTTTAAATCCAGAGCTACCAAGCGAACGATCGCTGGTGTCAGAACATTTTGCCAAGGGATATGGGAATATTTAATTTCGGTATGCATCCAACAATTGGATCCATTGAATTCAACAGGAAGAATTTTTGTTTTATTATTAAGTGCATCGGGAACGATTAAGAATTCTACTTCCTTTTTTTCATTTTTATTCAAAGAAAGATAAATTTCCTTCGGATTGCACTTGAAATTAGGAGGTAGATTAAGTTTTAAAATCCCTTTGGTACCTACAGCCCATGACCTAACGACAAATTTAACGATTGATCCTTTTTTATCCAAAATTAATGTATTAGGATCATAATGATCAATGGTCAAATTTGGCAAAACATTCAGTGGTTGTTTGATTTCACCTAACACCGGATCATCATTTTTATAAATTATTTCCTTTGTTATGGTGTATTGACGATCATTTAATTTAATACTGAAATCGACTTTCAATTGTCTGGCTGTAACTGGATCTGAAAAATTAAATGTCGAATCAACTGTATAAGTAGATTTATTTCTTCCATGAAGCAGCCAAAATGGTGATGTGAGGTTAAGATTTTGAAGCTGTACTTCTTTTTTCCAAAAAAATGGAACATTGAGCGCCAATTTAGTATCAATTAGAGTATCGACATTTATTGGCTGAATTTTAATACTTTGCAGAATAATATTAGTATAATTTCGAGCAATGAATTCTACATTTAGCTTCATTGAATTAAGGTTGGCAACCGTAAGCTGATCGGTGGTAGCTTCTGCAAATACTCCAGCGCATTGTAATATTATTTCCCGGATTTCTTTTAACTTAATATCACGCCAATGACCTGGAGATAATTCTTCTATATATTTTTCTGCTTTTTGTAGTAAAAGGATACTGGAAGAAGGATTATTAATATTATATTCCTGGATGACCTGATTAATTATTTTACTGATGTTTCCCCCACCATTAATTCTTGTCCAGCTTAAATCCAAACCGTCGAATGGTGAAACATGATCAGAATCCTTTGATTTATCTATTCTTTCAAAATACTCCATTTGAGATCCTCTGGAACTATTGATTCCAAAACCCTGAGATTTATGCATACTTCGGCTTTGAGCTGAGATTTCACCATTTGATAAGCCTGAAGCGGGATAGTAAGAACCAACATTCAAAGAATACAATCCGGATTTATCTGCCGCGTCAAACTTTTCCTTGGAGCCATAGAAAAAATAAGAAGTATTAAAGAACAATCTTGGAATAATGATCGGTTCTAAATTTGTCAATTCTTCCCTTCTATAAAGCGCACTTCCCGATAGTTTAAAAGCTTCCTCGCTGAGGATAGCTGAAGCTGTATGATGTCCGTGGGTTTTGCCACTGGTTCGATGATCAAAACGATTAATGATGACGTCTGGCTGGAACTCCCGAATGATTCTAACAAGATCAAATACTAAACTATCCTTATTCCAAATTGAAAAGGTTTCCTCCGCATTTTTTGAAAATCCAAAATCATTGGCACGGGTGAAATACTGAATCCCCCCATCAATTTTACGTGCTTCAAGCAGTTCATTCGTACGAATAACACCTAAATACTCGTCTAACTCCTGTCCAATAAGATTTTGACCGCCATCTCCCCTAGTTAAGGAAACGTAAGCAGTCCTAAACTTTTGATCTTTGGACAGAAATGAGATTAATCTGGTATTTTCATCATCTGGATGTGCGGCTATATACATAACAGAACCTAGTACGTTCAACTTTTTGATATTTTCCAGAATTTCAGCAGCTGGAAGGGACTGAGCTAATGATTTGAAAGGAACAAGAAAAATGCAACAAAGGATGGAAAGTAAGTATTTCATGGCGCTAAAGAATAAATATTTTAATACAAAAAAGCAATAATTTAAAAATTTACGATATTATTAATAGAATAAATGCATAAATTGTGAGAACAAAGAGACGGACATTTTTATTATGCATTGCAATAATATTAAAAATTGAATATTAAACCAGCAGTTGAATCAAAATTCGACAAACAGGTACTCATTCTCGGCCCCTGTAGTGCAGAGTCTCCAGAACAATTAGAGAATGTAATCGTTCAATGCGAAGACCTTCAACCTGATCTTTTCAGGGCTGGAATTTGGAAACCAAGAACCCGCCCAGGTTATTTTCAAGGAATTGGCACCCAAGCCCTAGAATGGTTAACCGATCTAAGTCAAAAATATGGTTGTAAATTTTGTACGGAAGTAGCCAATGCGGAGCATGTTGAATTTTGCTTAAAATCCGGTATCGAAACGCTTTGGATTGGAGCAAGAACAACGGTTAATCCTTTCTATGTTCAGGAAATAGCAGAATCTCTTCGTGGAACAAAAGTAAAAATCATGGTAAAAAACCCCTTAAATCCTGATTTGTTCTTATGGCTTGGAGCGATTGAAAGGCTACATCATGTAGGTATTGAGCATATCTCTGCCATTCATCGGGGATTTTCATTTTATGGTAATTCGATTTATCGAAATGTGCCCCGTTGGCAAATACCTATTGAATTGAAGAGAAGGATACCTGAATTACAGGTAATTGCCGATATCAGTCACATTAGCGGAAAACCAGAACATTTGCGTGAAATTGCACAGATTTCGTATGATTTGAACTTTGATGGTTTGATGGCAGAGGTACATCCAAATCCTGGTAAAGCCTTGTCTGATGCAGAACAACAAGTGACGCCTGAATTTTTTAAAAATGAAATTTTGCGAAAATTAATTCAGAGAAGTGTCTTTACAGACAATTCACAGTTTAATATCAAAATTGATCAATATCGACAAGAAATTGATGGAATTGATCAAGAAATTATTGAACTGCTGGGTAATCGAATGTTGTTGGCGGAGAAGATAGGAGAAGAAAAAAAACAAGAAAATATTTCCATTTACCAACCAGACCGATGGAATCAAATTGTCGAAGTATTAAGTAAGAAAGCTATTTCATCCGGTCTTAGTGAGGAGTTTATTTTTTCACTCATCGAAGCGATTCATATTGAGAGTATTCAACATCAGAGTAGAAAAATGAATTTAGAAAATACTCAAGAATCTACCACATAGTTATTTTAAATTGTATGACTACTAAAAAAATAATATCGACAATTATTCTGAAGTACGCTTAATAAACTTCATAAAAATATATTTATTTAATTTGTCTTTTATTCTGAGCAAATATAATCCGTCAGACAATTTATTAATAGACATTACAGGATCTAAGGGATCGAGTTGAAATTGCATTATACTTAATCCTTGCAGATTCAAAATATCCGCAGTGCAAGGTTCTTGTAAATTATTGATGGTTAAACGGTCATGTGCTGGGTTAGGCCATAATTTCAGTTGTAGGTGTTCAACATCAGTATTATTTGTTGAAGTCGCGGAATCAGTATAGATCCAGATTTTTCCATCGCGTGTTGCCATAAAAACATTATTTCCATCAACAGCTAAAGAACCTTGAGACTGTCCATCATTCTGCCCTGTAATACCATTATTAAATAATTCCCAGTTTATTCCATCTTTGGATTTATAAATACCGACGGTACCCGTTCCATTGGATGAGCCAGAATGCAAGAATATTGTTCCATTGGATGTTGTTACAATTTTAGAAATTTGCTGTCCTGTTTGTATAAGATAATCTGGAATACCTTGAACCTGATAAGTAATACTATCTTTCATATTGGCGAATGCCAATTTATTCTTCCATCCATAATACCACATATCCGTACCACTCCAAATGACATTATTATCCTTTGTAAATCCTATGCCAGCGACATTTCCACTTTTTGATAAAGGAGACATAGGACTTAAAGTATCATATATATATTTATTACTCGTACATGCGAAAAGATCCGCGGGATGCCAGGTAAATCCTTCGTCATCTGAAAAAATTAGTCCAGATGTTTCGGTACCTGCATACAATCTATTGTTATGGTCTATGTTCATTGAAAAAATGGATCCATTATTACTTGAACCATTTAGAAAACTTGGATAATAGCATGGATAATCAGCTTGTAATAATTTGGTTTCATCAATTGCCTTAAAGGTTTTTCCATGATCTAAAGATTTGTAAATATAAGCCCACCGTGTACTAACGAAGATGGTTCCATTTTTTGAAGTGACTATGCATTGTCCTCCTAAACTTGGCGTTGCATCGGCCTTTGAGGTATCCCAAGATTGTTTTGAGGGATTGAAGATAAAAAGCCAGGGTTCTGCTTGATCTGTTCTATATATGCCAGCCATTGGTTGACTCAGGGCATTACATCCCAAGGCAACAATATTATTTTGAACTGATGAAGGACGTGGTACTGCAGGTAGCTCGACAAATTTTGGGACTTTATCAAAGGTATTTGCCTTAGAAATTACACCTAATTTATTAGGGGCGCCCAACAGTGCATAGTAAATATCGTGATTCGGTGCAATAACCATCCTTGGATAAACTCCTTGAGGGAGTCCGGAGGCCCATAGTTTCCATGCCTGACTTTGAGAATGATGTACGAATGTGTTTAATGTAAATATTAAAAAAAAGATATTACGCATCCTGAAAAATATTTGATTAAAGGTAAATTGAAGAAATCAGTTATTAATTGAAAGAGCATTTGTTCATTAAAAACACGCCCAAATTCTCTTTAACTTATCCAGAAAAGATTGGTTTTCTTTCCAATTGAAGTCCTTTAGTAGCCCTTGATATTTCTGACCTATTTTTAAATAGTTGTGCATAAAGATCCGACTACTAATACCCCACTTCAGAATAAACATTCTACGCCCTAGATTTTTCTTGACGCGCCTTGTTGATTTTGATCCAAAATGGTAAGCCAGGCTTTTACCCAATCCTTTAAAAGTACGTACACCTGCCTCTGCAAGCTTCATTGATAAATCAGGATCAGAATACATGCCTGGGCTGAATTCAATACTCAAACCTCCCACCATGTCCCACAATTCTTTATGAACGACGATCGGAGGCCAAGTGCTTCCCTGCCAATCAGATTTTGTACAATTCAAATATTCAGACAACAATTGATCTTCTTTAAAATCTTGGATACTTCTTCCATAGTCCCTAACTACAACGCAGCTATTTCCGGTGTCAAAAGGCTCAATCATTGTACTTGAAATTAAAAAATTTTTTCCTTTTAAAATATTGATTTCTTCAGCGATAACCAAATCCCAATTAGGCAAAAGATACATGTCATCATTTACATAAACCATATAATCAGACTTCACCAAAGATCTTGCTGCATTCAAACCAAAACAAATTCCAATATTCACCGGTGAATAAATAAAATCAATATTATCTTGTGCTTCAATCCACTCTTTGGAACCATCTTTTCCTTCGTTGATGATAACAATAATTTGAATAGACAGTTTGGAATTTTTTTGAATACTTTTTATACAAAGTTTTAAGTATTCCAAATTATTCCAGCTTGGAATCAGTACGCTAAACTGGTAGTTCTTATTTTCAGGTGCAGCGTACTTTACGATTTGATCTATCATTGAAAAAAATGGATTATACTAATATTTAAAATTAATTAAAATACTTTTTAAAATTTTCTACCACAGCAATTAATTATGGAAGGAAATACATCTCTAATAACTGTCAAAGTTATAAATATTAACTTATTCGCATGAAGAAAAAGCAACAACAAATTTCAATATTTTTAGAACAATCCGATTTTACTTTTTTCGTAAATTACAATTAACAATATGTCCAACCCTAAATTACATATCTTTATATGTTTATTATTGATATTGAATATAAACTGGTTTAGGAACAAGTCTTAAGATCTGATCTGGGGTCATTAACGGAAAACCAGAATCAACATCATTTTTATAAAACAATTTAAATCCGGTAAATTGAACTGGCTCGCTATAAATAAATCTGCGGTAAGAATTCATTTTTTTTGCTGGAGATCCAAACCCATCCATATGGATTACAACCTGGACTTCTGGCCTTAATACTATATTTTTTGAATTCGTAAGCATATTTTTGGTAAACCTATGAACAACTAAAATTTTAGGTGGAAGATTATATAAAGTGACCAAAATTGCTAAAAACTTACTAGCGAAATTTATATCTGCTGCATCCAAAGTTCCGATTACCTTAGTCATTAATGAATCTGTTTTAATGGCATATTCCGGATCTATAGCAAGGTGAACATTAGGCAGGCTTAGATATCTTTTTAGTTTTGGTAATTCCAATTGAAGTGAACTTAAACCTGGTTGAATATCCAAGAAAACCAGTCCATCTATTTTTTTTGCCATTTCAACGGCTCGATTGATTTGGTCTGAAGGCATTCGGAGTCGATACATATGATCAATACCGGAATCCCTTTGGGCAGTAACAGCAATATAGTGTATAGCAGGTATTACTTTTACCGTGCTATCGGCTAATTTCCAATGTGTAACTTCTTCTTTTAACTTTTCTATTACCCGCTCAGAAGAATACTGTCCTAATATTCCCATTTGAGCAGAATAAAAATTGCCATAAAAAGCTACCACCCGACAAAATGGAAGTAGTGCTCCTGATTTTGGATACACCTTTGGAGCCGTCCACAATCTTCGCTCATCCATCTGAATAAGATTCATCATTTTTTGAAGATAAAGACTTGAATCCAATGGGAGCAACGAAGGAATAGTGTCTTTTATACCATTTTTTTCCTGATTTAGTGAATTATACCGAGAATGAGAACTAAATACATTCGTTGAACAATACAATACCCTAAGACATATACCTATAAAGCCTATGAACAAGAAAAGTGATTTTTTTAAATGAAATGGTCTCATCTTCGGTTATTGGTAAAATAATTGATTATAAAATATTTAATTCATGAATTCGGCGATGAATAAATTTATGTACTAATCGCAGCAATTCACATCTTAACAATTGGTTCGAGTTTAAAATTTCCTTAGAAAACAAAATTATTGAAAGATCTTCCTATAGAATATTCGCAAATATAATAACCAAGATGAATAAAAGGCATTTCAATGGAAAAGGTATCAGGTCACATCCTACTACGAACGACATATATGACAACTATAAGGTACAAATTAAGCCTAATGCGCTCAAGATGAGCATATACCTGGTGTGTGACGGAAGAACCTTTTGTGTGTTTGAATAATAAACAGTATTAAAAGTTCCGACAATACCGATTCAACAAACCAGGCCGTTTGAAATTCGGATTCATTAATTTTTTATAAAAAATAAAAGCTAAGAAATGCTATCAAGTTAAATACTAAACTATGTATTCCAAGAATGATCATAAATTTTTTAATTACCTCTAAATCCAATTTACCAGGATTGGTCAATTGTTACTGAGATGCAATATTATGGACGCCATAGCCACGCTACACATATTGCCAGAGCTTGAACCTCTTCTGATATAAATATATTTCAGTGTATTGGAAAAGGTCTTGCGACCTTCTTGAATCTCAATCAGAACTGACGAATTCCTATCCAACGTGACGAAATCTGCAGCATCTTTGGCGATGGCAACTGAATTCTCTACTGAAATCCCTACATCAACGGCATTAGTATTAGAAGCATCATGTATTCCATCCCCTATTTTAATACAGGGTAATTCTAATTCAATGAATTGATGCGCATTTCCTATTGTTGTGGCTCTACTTCTGAAAAAATATAGGTTGTTTTTACCCATTGTACCAATGCTTCAGAACGTGACTTCATCAAATTACCTCCAGTGACAAAGATTGGATCTGAAATTCCCATTATTATAGCTTTGGAATGCGCAATATTTCAATTATCTCAAGATATTATTTTGTCAGATTGTCAATCCTTCTATTCTCCAATCTTAAATATGGGCATTTCATCTCCAAGGAATCTGATGAAGTATGCAATTACCAACAGAGCACTTATTGCACTTACTATTAAGGCACTTGAGGCCCCAAATTGGTACCAAATAAGTCCAGTTAAGCTACTTGCAAACAAAGCACAAATACTTTGCATACCAGAAAAAGTACCCATTGCGTTTCCAATATGTTCTTTATCTACTAATTTTGAAATCCAAGCTTTTGAAATACCTTCAGTTGCTGCAGCATAAATTCCGTAAATAAAAAATAAAAAAACAAATGAAGATTTTGTGTGACAAATTGAAAAACCAAAATAAGCTAAACTAAAGAATAATATACCGAGAATTAGAATTTTTTTAAGCCCAATTTTATCAGCAAGAATTCCTAATGGATACGAAAAAATCGCATACACCACATTGTAAAAAATATACATCAAAATAATAAAAAGATCATCAGTTCCACTTTCTTTTATTTTTAGAAGCAAAAAAACGTCCGAGCTGTTTATTAACGTAAAAAATAAAAAACCAATGCTAAACTTTTTATACGCCAACGAACTATTTGTCCAGTACCAAACCAAATTTGAGCCAGAATTAACGGTTTTCCTTAAACTATTTTTCTCTCTAAGTAGAAAAGTAATCCCGATGGCAAGAAGACCTGGTATCAAGGTCCAGTAAAAAATATTGTTATACTGTCCAGGATAATAATATAAATAGCACAAAGCAAAAGTTGGGCCTATTACAGCTCCGAATGTATCCATCGAACGATGAAATCCAAAAATAGTGGCTCTATTGTGTAAGGAAGATTCTTCAACCAATAAAGCATCACGAGCTCCTGTTCGAATGCCTTTTCCTAATTTGTCCATCGCCCTCAAGCTTAAAACCCATAGAGGTTGAAGGAAGGTGGCCAAAAATGCTTTAGATAATGCACTTAAAGCATACCCAATCCTAACAAATTGGATTCTCTTTCCTGAATTATCAGAAAGCTTACCGAAAAAACCTTTGCTCCATCCTGCGATTGCTTCAGAAAAACCTTCCAATATTCCAATAAAAATAACGGAATATCCAATACTCTTTAAATAGACCGGCAACACAGGATACAACATTTCACTGGCTATATCGTTTAGCAAACTGATTATGGAAAGGATCCAAACCTTTCTGGAAATATTTTTCACGGCTTAAAAGAACAGAATTTTATATAAATAGATTAAAATGTAATTAATACAGTATTTTCTAAAATTTATCTTTAAAATAATCTTTCCAAAACCCCTTTGCGCTTAACCAGATTTTTATAATCCCATTGAATAGATCTGGCTTTACTTAACCAGTTGTTAAGATCGTCTAAATCAATTTGATTAACATGAGTATATCTCATTTCGGCCGCTTTGAAACTTCCTTCCGGATTTAATTTGATCTCGTTAAACGACTGACCACTCCAAAAAAGTAACCTTATGCAGTCTTTCAATTGTTGGTAACCAACAATTGGATTTCCATCCAGGAACCACACAGGGTGCCGATGCCATATTTTAGATTCTGCATCGGGAAGTGCCTTATCAATTTGTTGGAATAAAACATTACAAATTTCTTGTGCTCCAATAGCTAAAGAAATATTGTACTCATTTATTAATGAACTCATAATTATTTTGAAGCTTAGATCTCAATTGTCAAATCAAATTTAACCCTTGTTCATTATAATAAATATCTCATAAATCTAATGCACTGCAAACACAGAATATGAACTATTTAAAATATAAACAGGACTTTTAATAAGATTTGCTCAAAGATAGACAACGATCAAATATAACCACTTAAATAATAATTGGATGAAACTCATTCCGTAATCATTGAATTTCTTGATTCAAATCCAAAAATATTAAACCTGAGTTCCAATCCCGATTTTAAATTCTTTATGGAAACGAATAAGCTGGTATCACTTTTCCATTTATAAAATCCTTGATCAAAATCCTCATCTGTAATATAGTCTGAAGAATGAACCATCAATGTATCATGTTCAATTTGAAAATAACGAACTCGATATACCTCAGATATATCCACTGTTCTCCATATTACTACATCACCTGGTTTGTGCCTGGATAGATCAATTTCAGGCAATACTGCGCCACGAAAATCATGTATGATTAAACTACCCGATTTTCCAATAACAGCATCATTATCCTTACAACTCATTACTATTAAGCAAATAAGCAAGCTTAGATACCAAGAATCAATAACTTTTAATTTATTCATTAACTGAAATAAATAATGTACAAAATTTATGGATTTAAATGCTATATATTTGATTTAATCCAATCATTTAAAACTACTAAAACTTTCAAATTTACATTTTTAAATCTATCGGGTTTATCCGTTTGCAAAGATGCTTTTAGCTCTAAGATTGATGGCTTAAGTTCTTTACGATAGTTAGAAAATTGAAAATCGATGGATCTAAGCAATCGTTCAATTCCAAAGTGCTCAAAATGCCAATCCTGTAAATTGTTTGAATTGATTATGTCGGTATGTATTTTAAGTGACATGGTATGGATGCTTTTTGCCAAAGGCTCAATAAATGAATTTGGGTTATCAACTTTGTTACCATCAAGAAAAGAATACACTTCATAAAAATAATTTTCATCTTGCAACAAATCTATCAATTCTCTTTCCCAATTTGAATGTTCTTTTACTTTTAAAACTGCTTTCTCCTTCACAATATTATCCTGATACCTACCCGTGAGGGCTAGCAGATTTAATATGGGGTCAGATGTTTTATGATTAGCAATTTCTTGCAAGTACATATTTTGCTGTTGACTATCTCTTTCTATTTGATGATAAAGCGTTGCTTCTTGCTTCTTCATAGAAGAATTCAACCAACCCATCAGTATACCCAAACTCATTACGGCACTAATGCAAAAACCGAGAATTAAAGGAGCCTTATATATAACTGGTGAAAAATCATATCGCAAGGATCCCATTATTAAAAAAAAATATGGAACAAACATTAACA
>WBZT01002842.1_pt1 | contig 11726 bp, 11 predicted proteins | sample 5204241 | NCBI WGS metagenome assembly WBZT01 (sample SAMN12344358, study PRJNA552823) | activated sludge metagenome | biome: Activated sludge suspended growth; feature: Nitrification reactor; material: Wastewater; isolation source: activated sludge from nitrification reactor of wastewater...
GCGGGCGAGCTGGCCGGGCGCGTGCTCGTGCGCCCGCTAGCGGCCGGCCAAGCACCGAGGCCGGCGGATCTGCAGCCCAGGCAGTGGTTCGCGAGCGGGCAGATGGTGCGCGTCGTGGCCAGCGGCCAGGGCTTCGCGATCACCACCGATGCGATGGCGCTCACGCCCGGCATCGAAGGCCAGCCGGCGCGCGTGCGCACCGATGCGGGCCGAGTGCTGGTGGGCCGCCCGACCGCCGCCGGCGAAGTCGAGGTCACGCTGTGACGTCGCGGGTGCAGCCGCCCGCCCCCGCGATCGGGGGGGTTCGGCTGAGAATCCGTCACCGGGGCCTCAAGTCGACCCCCGTTGCGGCCGATAGCACGAGCAGGTCCGCGAGGGTGCGTCCGGCACCCGCTGCGACCAGGAGACTGTCATGAAGATCGGTTCCCTCGAAAACAAGCCCGTCGTCCCTGCTCCGGCCACCGAGCGCAAGGGCAATCCCGCGCCCGGCGCCGCGGCGGCCGAACCCAGCGCCAAGGTGGCGCTGTCGCCGGCCGCTTCGCTGCTGGCGGGTGCGGCCGGCGACCCCACGTTCGACGTCGAGAAGGTGCAGCGCATCGCCGGCGCCATTCGCGACGGCAGGTTCCAGGTCAACGCCGAGGCGATCGCCGACAAGCTCGTCGCCAACGCCGAAGAGCTGCTCGGGCGCAAGCTCAGCTGAGCCGCCGGCCGCATCCATGGGTGAGTCGTCGGACGCGGGCGCCCTTGTGCTGCCCGCCGACCTCGAGGCGCCGCTGGCGGCCCTCGAAACCCAGCTCGCCGCGCTCGATGCCGCGTTGCGCCAGCCGCGAGACGGCGCCGTCGATCGCGTGGCCGCGCAGCTGCACGAGGCGCTGGCCCAGGCCGTGCAACGTTTCCAGGGTGCCGCGCGCGAGGGCGGCGTGCCGGCCGCGTTGCGCCACCGCCTGGCGCTGGCCGGCGCCGAGGTCGCCGCGCAGCGCGAGGCCCTGGCCCGCGCCACCGCAGCGCTCGACCGCGCCATCGACGTGCTGATGCCGCCCGCCGCGGCGGCACGGTTGTATTCGAACGCCGGCACCAGCGAGCGTGGCGTGGTCACGGGCGGTCTGACCGTCTGAGCACGTCTCCGACGTCACCCCCCAAGACGAAGGGCCCCGCGGGGCCCTTCTTCCTTGGATGGTGCGTCACGCCGCGCGCACGCGCCGACGCCCGCGCTGGCACGACGTGCGGGCCTCGCGACGATCGGGGCGCCGCATCGGCGAACGTGGCCCGGCTACCACTCGCGCAGCCGCGAGCGCAGCCGCGCGATCGACTGGCTGTGCAGCTGGCACACGCGGCTCTCGGTGACGCCGAGCACGGCGGCGATCTCCTTGAGGTTCATGTCGTGCTCGTAGTACATGCTCATCACGTACTGCTCGCGCTCGGGCAGCTGCTTGATGGCCTCGACGAGCGCCTCGCGCATGCGCCGGTCCTGCAGCCGCGCGATCGGGTTGGCCTCCTCGTCGGCGACGTGGCGGTCGAGGTAGTCTTCGTCGCCCTCGTCGCCGCTCATGTCCTCGAGGTAGACGAGTTGGGTGCCGCGCACCTTGCCGAGCAGTTCCTGGTACTGCGTGAGCGTGAGCCCCATCTCGCGCGCGATCTCGCCCTCGCTCGGTGCGCGGCCGTGGCGCTGCTCGAGCTTGCGCACGGCGGCCTCGATGTTGCGCTGGTGGCGGCGGTCGCCGCGGCTCATCCAGTCGCTGCCGCGCAGTTCGTCGAGCATCGCGCCGCGGATGCGCTGCGTCGCGAAGGTCTCGAACTGCACGCCCTGGTTCACGTCGAAGCGCGTGAGCGCATCCGACAGGCCGATCATGCCGACCTGGATCAGGTCGTCGAGCTCGACGTTGGCCGGCAGCTTGGCGATCATCTGGTGCGCGAGGCGGCGCACGAGCGGGCTGTATTCCTTGAGCAGCGCGGAGGCGTCGAGTTGTCCCTTGGCGGTGTACATGGCGTGGCCTTCTGGAACCTTGGAATCCGCAACCGTGCAATCCGTGCAGCTACGGGTGCAGCGGTGCGGCGGCGGTACGGGTGACGGTGCGTGTGCCGACGTGCCGGGCGCGCTCTGGGCACGCGGGCTGCCACGCCACCCGGGTGCGATCCGCCACGCCGGCACGTCCGGCCGGCGGCACGGCGGTGCCAGCGGCCGGCGCCGGGGCGGTGCCGCCGAGCGCGAGCTGTGCGTCGAGCAGCGCCGCGAGCGCCGCATGCTCGCAGGCGGTGTCGTCGGCCGGATCCAGGTGCGCCCAGCGGCACAGCAGCGCCTGCAGGAAGCCGTCGAGGCAGCCGGCCAGGCTGGCCGCGATGCGCGCGATGCGCGGCGACTGCGCGGCGGCGACGAGCAGCAGATCGAAGGTGGCCAGGCCGGTGCGCCGTGCCAGCAGCTTCGCACTGGCGTAGGCATGCTTGACGCTCTCCGGGTGATCGGCGCCCAGCAGCAGCGGTCGCGCCGCGCGGCGCGTCAGCATGCGCGCCAGCTCGGCAGCATCGGCATGCACGAGCAGCACGTCGGCCTCGGGCGCCGCGTCGTGCAGCGCGTCGAGAAATCCGGCGGCCGAGCCTCGGGTGTCGACATGGGCCATCGGCAGCCCGCGCGCCGGCAGGTAGCTCACGCGGCGCGCGACGCGCTCGATGCCGGCGGCCAGGTCGAGCCGCGACAGCTCGTGCGGCGCCGGCGCGCCGGCACCGGCGTCGACCACCAGCACCTCGCGCCCGCCGGCGGCCAGAAGCTGCGCCAGGCGGTCCAGGACGACACCGCCGAAGGCCACGTGTGGATTCGCCGCCAGGGCGATCAGATGGCCGCGGCGCGCGGCGAACAGGCGCCGCAGCCCGTCGGCCTGATCGAGCGGGACGGGTGAGGTGCCGGCGTAGAAGTCGCGCATGGGGCTGCAACGAGGGGGACGCAAGACGATGGTCGGCAGACGCGGGGCGTGCCGTCGCGCTCAGGCGGCGCGGGCCGCTGCGGCACCGTCCGCGGCGACCGCGGCCGGCGCCGGCATGCCGGCGAAGATGAGGTTGACGTCCTCGCCGCCCAGGCGCCAGGCTGGCGCGCCCTGGGCCTTGAGCGCGCGCTGCACGAGCGCGGCCGCCGACAGCCGGTGCCAGTCCTCGGGCACGCGCTGACCATTGGCGACGGCGAGCACCTTCAGACGCGAGCGGATCGTCGCATCCAGTGCCGGGCCGAGCTTGACCGCTTCGTCGACCTTGCTGAGCACGACGCCGCGGCAGCCGGCGCCGGCGTAGGCCGCGAGCTGGTCCTCGATCGTCTCGCCCTGCGCGGCGGCGTTGACGACGACCAGGCGCTTGATCGACGGGTGCGAAAGCATCTCCAGCAGCTCGCGCGTGCGGTGGTCGCGCTGCGCCATGCCGGCCGTGTCGATCAGCACCATCCGCTTGCCGGCCAGCAGTTCGAGCAGGTCCTCGAGCGAGGCACGATCGTGTGCGGTGTGCACCGGCACGCCGAGGATGCGGCCGTAGGTGCGCAGTTGCTCGTGCGCGCCGACGCGATACGCATCCAGCGTGACGAGGCCGAGGTTGGCCGCACCGTGGCGGGTGGCGAAGGCGGCGGCCAGCTTGGCGGTGCCGGTGGTCTTGCCGACGCCGGTGGCGCCGATCAGCGCGTACACGCCACCCAGATCCTCGAGCGCGCCCTCGCGCTCGCCGGTCGCGAGGTTGCGCTCGAGCACGCCGGCGGCCCACTCGAGCTCGGCGACGTCGTTGGGCAGGCTCTCGACCAGCTTGCGCGTGAGCGCTGCCGAAAAGCCGATGTCCAGCAGCCGCTGTGCAAGCTGCGCCTGACGCGGTTGGCGCTGCAGCTTTTCCATGAACGCGAGCGCACCGAAGCGCTGCTCGATGAGGCCGCGCATCGAACGCAGCTCGCTCAGCATCTGCGCGTCGTCGCGTGCCGTCTCGTGCGCGGTCTCGTGCGCCGCCTCGTGCGCCGCCTCGCGTGCGGCCGTGTAGGGCGCATGGCGCGCCGGCCCGGGTTGGGGCGGGCGCAGGGGCGGCGCCTCGTGCGCACAAGACAGTTCGTCCAGTTCGCGCAGTGCGCTCGGTTCACGCAGTTCACGCGCCTCGCGCGACGCACGCGCAGCGCGCGCCTCGTGCGCCTCGTGCGCCTCGTGCGACGACGCCGATGCCGGCTCGTGTGCCGGCGCGGCGTCGGGCTCGGGCAGTGCGCCACGGATCGTGTCGCCCAGGCACAGCTCCTCGCGCAGGATCGGCGGCTCGTGCGCCCCGCCGGACGCACCGCCCGCCCGGCGTGCGCCCAGCCGCGTGCGCGCCTGCTCGATCGGCGAGGCGGCGACGGCCGAGGGGCGCGTCGGCGCGTCGGCGTGCGGGGCCTGCGCCGCCGCACGGCGCTTGAGCATGCGTTCGCGCACGTAGTCCTGGAACGACAGCGTGCTCATCTGCAGCTGCTGCACATCCTCGGCGACGCTGGGCTCGAACGTCGGCTCGATGCGCTCGCCGCCACGCGAGCGCTGCCGCGACGTCGTCGCGTTCGCGACGGACGGCGCGGCGGCACCTGCGGCCGTCGCGGCGGCCGGCTCGCGCGCCGATGCGGTCGCGGCAGCGGCAGGCGCAGTCGCCGAGCCGGCCATCGATGGGGCGGACGAGGCCGCGGGCGCGTTGCGCGCCGAAGCACCGACGCCCGCCGCGGACGTCGGGCGCTGCGCAGCGCTCACGTGTTCGGCGCCGGCCGCGACGCGCTCGAGCTGGTTCACGCTCTCGGGCGCCATCGCCAGCACCTCGACGCCCTCGGGGCAGGGCCGGGTGGACATCACGACCGCATCGTCGCCGAAGGCCTGGCGCACCAGGGCCAGCGCTTCGCGGGACGTGCGCGCGGTGAAGCGCTTGAGATTCATGCGGCGGCTCCGATGATCGACCCGATGCGGATCGAGTGGGTTTCGGGAATCTCGCTGTGCGCCAGCACCTTCAGGCGCGGCGCGGCGCGGCGCAGCAGCCGGGCGAGCTGTGCGCGCACCGCGTCGGGCACCAGCAGGCAGGCCGGCTGTCCGCGGTCCTCGGCGGCACGCGCGGTGTCGGCCGCGCTGCGCGTGAGCGTCTCGGCGATGCCGGGGTCGAGCGCGGCGCCGTGCGGCGAGCCGAGCGCCTGCGCCACGATGCGCTCGAGTTCCGGGTCGAGCGCGATCACCTCGAGCTCCTTCACCGGCCCGTAGATCTGCTGCACGATGGCCGGCGCCAGGTGGGTGCGCACGCGCCGCGCCAGCTCGTGCGGGTCGCTCACGCCGGCGGCGTGCTCGGCCAGGCACTCGACGATCGAGCGCATGTCGCGGATGTGCACGCCGTCTTCGAGCAGCAGTTGCAGCACGCGCTGCACGGTGGCGATGCCGACCATCTTGGGCACGACGTCCTCGATCAATCTGGGGGCGAGCTTGGTGACGTGGTCCACGAGCTGCTGCGTCTCGACGCGGCCCAGCAGCCTCGCGGCGTTCACCTGCATCAAGTGTGAAAGGTGGGTCGCGATGACGGTGGCGCAATCAACGACCGTAAATCCGGCCATTTGGGCCATCTCCTTGTGGCGCTCCTCGATCCACACCGCGGGCAGCCCGAAGGCCGGATCGACGGTCTCGGTGCCGGGCAGGCGCTGCTGCGCACCGCCGGGGTTGATGGCCAGCCACTGCCCGGGCATCGCCTCGCCCTCTCCCACCACGGCGCCGCGCAGCGTCACGCGGTACATGCCGGGCTTGAGCTCGACCAGGTTGTCGCGGATGTGCACCGGCGGCGGCAGGAAGCCGACGTCCTGCGCGAACTTCTTGCGCACGCCCTTGATGCGCGCCAGCAGGTCGCCCTGGCGCGCCTTGTCGACCAGCGCGATGAGGCGGTAGCCGACCTCGAGGCCGAGCGTGTCGACCGGCGTCAGGTCGTCCCAGCTGGCCTCGGCGTCGGGCGGCGGTCCGCGCCGCGTCGGGGCCTGGGCAGCGGCCGCCGCGGCGGCGGCCTGCTTCTGGCGCGCCAGGTGCCACGCCAGGCCGCCCAGCGCCGATGCGATGGCGATGAACACCAGGTTGGGCATGCCCGGCACCAGGCCCAGAGCGCCGACGATGCCGGCGGTGATGCCCAGCGCGCGCGGCGAGTCGAACACCTGGGCGCGGATCTGCGTGCCGATGTCCTCGCTCTTGCCGACGCGCGAGACGACCATCGCCGCCGCCACCGAGATCAGCAGCGCCGGGATCTGCGCCACCAGCGCGTCGCCGACGGCCAGCATCACGTACGAGCGCGCCGCCTCGCCCGCATCCATCGCGTGCATCGCCACGCCGATCACGAGGCCGCCGGCGATGTTGATGAGCAGGATCAGGATGCCGGCGATGGCATCGCCGCGCACGAACTTGCTGGCGCCGTCCATCGAGCCGAAGAAGTCGGCCTCCTCGCCGACTTCGGCGCGGCGGCGCCGCGCCTCCTGCTCGTCGATCAGGCCGGCGTTGAGGTCGGCATCGATCGCCATCTGCTTGCCCGGCATGGCGTCGAGCGCGAAGCGCGCGCCGACCTCGGCGATGCGCTCGGCGCCCTTGGTGACGACGACGAAGTTGATGACGACCAGGATCGCGAACACGATCAGGCCGACGGCGAAGTTGCCGCCGATCAGGAAGTGACCGAAGGCCTCGATCACGCGCCCGGCGGCGGACGGCCCGGTGTGCCCTTCCATCAGCACCACGCGCGTCGAGGCGACGTTGAGCGACAGGCGCATGAGCGTCGTCACCAGCAGCACGGTGGGCAGGGCCGCGAAGTCCAGCGGCCGCACCATCTGCGCCGAGACCATCATCACCATCAGCGCCAGCGCGATGTTGAACGTGAACAGCAGGTCCAGCAGCAGCGGCGGCAGCGGCAGCACCATCATCGCCAGCATCAGCACGACGAAGACGGGCAGCATCAGCACGCGCACGGCGACGGCGCGCGCGTCGCCGCCGGCGCGCAGCGCCTCGAGCGCGGCGACGATCCTGTTCATCGATCAGCGCCGGGCATCGCGTGCAGCGCCGGTCGCACCCGCGGCACCGGCTGCGCCCGCCGCAGAAGGCGCCTGCGCCAGCGGATCCATGTCGGGCGGCACCTCGGGCACCGGCGCGCTGGCCGTGAAGGCGCGCCCCGCGGCCAGCGCGTCGCGCAACTGGTAGACCCAGGCCAGCACCTGCGCGACGGCGGTGAACAGCCGCGCCGGCACCTCCTGGTCGATGTCGGTGTGCGCGTACAGCGCGCGCGCCAGCGGCGGCGCCTGCACGACCGGCACCTTGGCCTCGAGGGCGAGTTCGCGGATCTTCAGCGCCAGCAGATCGGCGCCCTTGGCGACGACGCGCGGCGCCGACATCTGCGCTTCCTCGTACTTCAGCGCCACCGCGTAGTGCGTGGGGTTCATCACCACCAGGTCGGCGCGCGGCACCGCGGCCAGCATGCGGCGGCTGGCCATCTCGCGCATGCGCAACCGCATCTTGCCCTTGACCTCGGCGTTGCCCTCGACCTCGCGCATCTCCTTCTTGACTTCCTCTGCACTCATGCGCAGGCGGCGCAGCAGCAGGTGGCGCTGCAGCGGCAAGTCGACGAGCGCGAACAGTGCCAGCACGCCGCCCAGCAGCAGCAGCCCGCCGCGGATCGCGGCGCCGGCTTCGGCGATGGCGCTGGGCAGCGGCAGCGCCAGCAGCCGCAGGGCCTCGGGCCAGTGGCCGGCCAGGTGCCAGGCGCCGGTCGCGCCCAGCACGAGGGCCAGCAGGCAGGCCTTGAGCGTGTTCGTGAGCTGGCCCGGCGAGAGCAGCCGCTGCAGGCCTGCCAGCGGGTCGAGCTTGCGCAACTTCGGCGTCAGCGCCTCGAGCGAGAAGTTCCAGCCGCCGCTCAGCAGGCCCGCCGCCAGCGCCAGCAGCGCCGCGCCGATGCCGATCGGCAGCACCGCCACCAGCAGCCAGCCGCCCAGCCGCACCAGCCGTTCGACCATCGCCCGCGGCTCGCGCACGAGGGCCGCGTCGAAGGCCAGCCCTTCGGCGATCAGGCGTGCGAGCCCGCGCGTCAGCTCGGGGGCAAAGAGGCCCAGCAGCGCCACGCCCAGGCCGAGCGCGGCGAAGTGCGACAGATCGCGCGAGCGCGCGACCTGCCCTTCGCGGCGCGCCTTCTCGATCTTGCGCGGCGTGGCAGGAAGGGTGCGATCCTGGGCGGTTTCGGCCATGGCTTGGACGCTCGTCGCGAGCGTCGCCATCGTGCCTCGCACGGGCAGCCGACTGGAGGCGGAAAAGCGCCCGAAAGGCGCGTTTCATGCGCTGCGGCGCGACGCCTCGTGCCGCGCGGCAGTGCCGCGCGCATGGCGCATGGCGCGCCGCGCCACTGCGGCCGGGACCTCTTGCTCGGGCGGCCGCGCCCGAGGCTCCGGACGCCGGGCCCGCCCGGGGGCGCTCAGAAACCCAGGCTGGCGAGCAGGTCGTCCACTTCGCCCTGGTTGGTGACGACGTCGCTGCGGCCCTGCGGATCGACGACCGGGCCGTTGAGCATGGTCGGCGCGACCTTGACGCGCTCGTCGTCGGGCACCACCGAGACCAGCAGCTTGACCAGGCTGTCCTCGAGCTCGGTGGCCAGCGTGATGACCTTGGCCACCACCTGTCCGGTGAGATCGTGGAAGTCCTGCGCCATCATGATGTCGGTCAGGTGGCCGTCGATGGCCGCGGTGCGCTCCTCGGCCTCGTGCACGAAGTTCATCACCGCCCCCGAGGCCACGGCCTTCACCGGATCGGCGACGATGAGGCGCGCCATGCGGTGCGCGGCCTCGGCGATGTACGCGTGGTCGGCCTTGGCGCGGTCGACCGAGTTGAGCACCTTCTCGGCCGCCTCGGCGGTCTTGCTGGCGATGTAGCTCAGGCGGCTGCGCGCGTCGGGCAGCCCCTCGGTGGCCACCTGCAGCTTGGGCATCACGCCCAGCTGCGCCAGCGTGTCGTGCACCAGGCGCGTGATCGAGCCGATCTGCTGGTAGACCTCGGGCGAGACCGCCGGCGGCGGCTGCAGGGTGGCGGCATCGTCCATCTTCATGCGGTTCACTCCGATGCGTCGCGTCTCAGGCCGTGGCGGCGAGCTTGTGCATGATCTTGGTCACCTTCTCCTCCAGCGTCGCCTTGGTGAAGGGCTTGACGATGTAGCCGGCGGCGCCGCTCTGCGCGGCGAGCACGATGTCTTCCTTGCGCGCCTCGGCGGTGACCATCAGCACCGGCAGGTGCTTGAGCCCTTCGTCGGCCTTGACGGCCTTGAGCAGCTCGAAGCCGTTCATGTTGGGCATGTTGATGTCGCTGACGACGAAGTCGAAGCGCGCGTTCTTCAGCATGTTCAGCGCCACCGCGCCGTCCTCGGCCTCGTCGACGTTGTTGCAGCCCATCTCCTTGAGCAGGCCACGCACGATGCGGCGCATCGTCGAGAAGTCGTCGACGACGAGGAACTTCAGTTCGGTGGGCGTACTCATGGCAGGCTCCTCGGCGGGCAGGCTGGGTGACTTATCGGAGTGGGTCGGCCGGACTTGAGTCGCGCGGCGACGCCGCGGCCGCAGCCGGTGCCGGCGTAGGCACGCGCGGCGCCGGGGCTGCGTCGGGCGCATCGCCGGCGGCAGGCTCGGCCGCAGGCTCGCCGGCGTCGATGCCGCCGCGCAGCGCGCGCTCCTCGGCCTCGCGGTTCATGACCAGGATGCTGATGCGGCGATTGGCCGGCGCGCGCGGGTCGGCGGCGGCGAACAGCACGCTCGAGGCCAGGCCGAGAACGCGCAGTACGTGCTCGTCGGGCAGCCCGCCGGCCAGCAGCTCGCGGCGCGACGCGTTGGCGCGGTCGGCGGAAAGCTCCCAGTTGCTGTAGCCGCGCTCGCCGCCGGTGAACGGATGCGCGTCGGTGTGGCCCTCGAGCGTGAGCCGGTTGGGCACGTCGGCGAGCAGGCCGCCCAGGTCGCGCAGCAGTTCGCGCATGTGCGGCTGCACCTCGGCGCTGCCGCTGGCGAACATCGCCCGGCCGGCATCGTCGACGATCTGGATGCGCAGCCCTTCGGGCGTCATCTCGAGCTTGATCTGGCTGCGCATCGCGGCCAGCCGGGGGTTGCTTTCGATCTTCTGCTCGACCTTGCGCTTGAGGTCCTCGAGCCGGGCGATCTCGGCGCGCAGTTGCTCGGCCTTGAGCGCGCGCAGGTTGACCGTGCTGCGGGTCGATGCGACCTCGCCGCGCTTGACCTGCCCGGTGGTGCGCGTGAAGTCCTGGCCGCCGCCCTTGATCACGTGCGAGCTGTCGCCCGAGCCCGAACCGGCGCCCAGCAGCGAGATCTTCAGCGGCGAGGCGAAGTAGTCGGCGATGCCCTTCTTGTCGCCCTCGGTCGTGCTGCCGAGCAGCCACATCAGCAGGAAGAAGGCCATCATCGCCGTCACGAAGTCGGCGTAGGCGATCTTCCACGCGCCGCCGTGCGCACCGTGGCCGCCCTTCTTGACGCGCTTGACGATGATCGGCTGCAGCTTCTTCGCGTCGCCTGCCATCATCGGCCCCCGTGCCCGCTGCGCCCCGCGGCGGCCGCGTCCCGGGGCGCAGGGCCCGCATCCGGTCCGCAACGGTCGGACCGTCTGGACGCCGGGCCGTTCACTTCTTGCCCTTCACGTGCCCCTCGAGCTCGGCGAAGCTGGGCCGCTCGGTCGAGTACAGCACCTTGCGCCCGAACTCGATCGCCACCTGCGGTGCGTAGCCCTGCATGCTGGCCAGCAGCGTGGTCTTGATGCACTGCAGTTCCTTGGTCGCCTCGTCGACCTTCTGCTCGAGCAGCCCCGCCAGCGGCTCGGCGAAGCCGTAGGCGAGGAAGATGCCGAGGAAGGTGCCGACCAGCGCCGAACCGATCATGCCGCCCAGCACCGCCGGCGGCTGGCCCACCGAGCCCATCGTGTTGACCACGCCGAGCACGGCCGCGACGATGCCGAAGGCCGGCAGCGCGCCGGCCAGCCGCTGCATCGCCGCCACCGCCGCGTGTTCCTCGTGGTGATGGGTCTCGATCTCGCTGTCCATCAGCGACTCGATCTCGTGTGCATTCAGGTTGCCCGAGACCATCATGCGCAGGTAGTCGGTCACGAACTCCTGCACGTGGTGGTCGCTGCCCACCACCGGATATTTCTGGAACAGCGGCGAGTTGGCCGGATCCTCGACGTCCTGCTCGATGGCCATGAGGCCTTCCTTGCGCGCCTTCTGCAAGATGTCGTACATCAGCGCCAGCAGCTCCATGTAGCGCGCCTTGCTGTACTTGCTGCCCTTGAAGCACTTGCCGATGCCCGCCGCCGTCGCCTTGAGCACCTTGGGCTGGTTGTTGGCGACGAACGCGCCCAGCGCGGCGCCGCCGATCGTGATCAGCTCGAACGGCAGCGCCTTCAGGATCACGCCGATGTTGCCGCCGTGCACGATGAAGACACCGAACACGCAGCCCAGGGCGAGGACCCAACCGACGAGGACGAACATGAGCGCTCAGCGTTGCTGCAGGCGAAGCGGGCGCGGCGGGGGCCACGCGCGTGCTGCGTGGGTTATCGGCCCGCCCCGCCGACGGTTGAGCCCCGGGCTGCGGCCTGCGGCGCCGCCGCCGACGGCGGACCCAGCCGATACACCCACACGTCGCGCCGACCGGCGCCTTGCACGCGCGCGGTCGGCGCGACCCCCGGCACCGCGAACTCCAGGCTGACCAGCCAGCGACCGGGACGCATCTC
>WBZT01002844.1_pt1 | contig 11711 bp, 10 predicted proteins | sample 5204241 | NCBI WGS metagenome assembly WBZT01 (sample SAMN12344358, study PRJNA552823) | activated sludge metagenome | biome: Activated sludge suspended growth; feature: Nitrification reactor; material: Wastewater; isolation source: activated sludge from nitrification reactor of wastewater...
AGAGCGACCGCGATCGCGGACTTCTGGCGCAACCCCCGACTGAACTGCGACGGAAGGTGATCGCGGCGATCATCGACCCCCAGCCGTTCGAGCAGCTCGTCCAGGAAGGGATCGTCACCGGTTCCGCCGTGCATCCGGTTGATGAACTCGACGTGCTCCCACAGGCTCAGGTCGTCGTAGAGGACGGGGTTGTCGGGCAGCCACGACAGCTCGGCGCGCGCCGAGAGGGTCCCGTTGTGCTCGCCGTGCACCAGGACCTCGCCGCCGGTCGGCTCCAGGACGCCCGCCGCCATAGACAGCAGAGTCGACTTGCCGGAGCCGTTGTGGCCGACCAGCACCACCGACTGTCCGAACGGCACCTCGAGGTCGGTCTCCTCGAGGGCGGCGACGTCGCCGTAGAACTTCGACAACCCCACCACCTCGAGCGCGGACGGCTCGGAGATCTCGGGCTGTCGGCTCTTCCTGGGACTCACCTCTCACCTCTCTGACCGGGCGCCGGGATCGAACGGGCAGTCATTCGGCACCACCTCCGGTGGCGGTCACGCGGCGCCACCTCCGGTGGCGGTCGCGATCGACTCGTGGATGTCGGCCCGGAACCGCACCCACCCGACGATCAGCATCCCCAGGACCACGACGGGGATCGCCCATGTCGTCACCGCGGCCGCGGGATCCTTGCCGGCCTCGGACGCGACCCGGGCCGCGAGGAGGGGGAGCATGCCGATCACCGCGACGGCCGGAGGCCACACGGTCCGGAACAGCAGTCGGGGCCCAGCGACCTCGGGAGGCATCACCGCGTCGTCACCCGTGCCGGTGTCGACCTCGGACACCACCGTGACCGCGGCTCCCCCCACTCCGGCGAAGGCCGTCGGCAGCACCATGGGCAGGCCGACCTGCCACACCAGCGGGTCCGGCGACACCGTATAGGCGGCGCCCACCGCCACGAGACCCACGCCGACCATCACCAATACCGGCTGAGCGAGGTGCTTGACCATCACCATGCCCTCGATCTCGGGCAGCGAACCCAGCAGACCGGGGTGGTCGACGTCCTGGGCGAGCGGTTCGATGGCGTCGAGCGCGACCACGTAGGCGAGAGCGCCCATCACCAGCACCAGAGGAGTGGTCCCCGCCCACGTCGCCCGGGCGACCACCCCGATCGATGCCCCGAGCACCAGCACGCGGGCGACCCTGACGATCGGCCAGCGGGCCACGCTGCGCATGTCACGGGCGAAGACCGGGAACCGACGAGCGACCGGCCCCGGAGTCGCCGGGAACCACGGTCGGGTCCGTGGACGCTCCTGGGCGAGCTGGCGTCGCAGCAGGACCACCGTGCGGAGGTCCTGCTGGGTGACGGCGAAGCGGAGCTGGCCCACCAGCGCGGTCCGACGGGTCGCCGCCTCGACCGACAACCCGCCGATGGTGAGCAGGCCGATCAACGGCAGGGCGACCGCCACGCCGATGGGCACCAGCCCGAGCAGGTCGACGCTGAGCGGCCACACCACGATCGAGCCGAGCCAGGTCGTCGGCGCGGTGGGCGCGTACCCGGTGGCGTCCCCCAGAGCCCACAGCACGAGCGCCCAACCGATTCCCAGGGGCACCCAGCGCGACGTCAGCCGCGACGAGGTGAGGAGCCCGGCGCCGATCGCCAGCGCGGCGAGCGTGGCGCCGAAGAGCGCTCCGCACGCGAACCACGGCAGCGACGCGCCGCCCAGCCGTTGGTCGAACAGACCTGCACCCAAGCCGGTCAGGATCGCGCCTCCGAGACAGGCGTAGCTCAGCAGCCCGACGGCAGGGCGTCGCAGGACGAAGGCCCGATCCACCGGAGCCAGGAGCAGGTGATGGACGTCCTGGCGCTCCAGGGCCAGAGGACCCCCACGGGCGCCGGAGCGGATGCCGATGAGCACGACCACCGCGGCGCCGAGCCCGAACCAGGCGGGCGCCTGGCGAAGGAAGTCGGCCCGGGCCGAGGCGTCGAGACGGTCGTCGCCGATCAGGCCCGACGCGAACACCACCGCGACGATGGCGGCCAACGTGGTCGTGTAGACCCGATAGGCGAGCTCACCCCACTCGTGGTTGCCCAGACGTCGTCGCTGACGACGACGTCGCATGTCGACGACGGCCTGACGCATCGCCGGTTCGTCGAGGGGCCGCAACGATGCCTCGTCGGTCGGTCCGGCCGACGATATGGGGACTTCCGACATCACCGGCAGTCTGGACCTCGGGCCAGGCGTCCGTCGAGACGGGGACCGGGCGCTCACCCGCCGTCAGTCGGCCCACCGGCGTCGCCGGCCGCGGCGACCCCCCCGATGGCTTCGCCGCCGTTGCCGACGCTGTCGATCTCCGCCGAGGAAGCGGGCTGCTCGGTCTCGGGACGGTCAGCCCAGCGCACCGTCGACAACCTGGTCCGGCCGATCCCCTTCAGGTCGTGGAGGCGCCTCACGGAGCGGACCTGCAGGTCGGGGGAGTCGGCCAGCTCCCGAGCACACTCACGGGGGATCACGACCGTGCCCCGTCGAGCCACCCCGGTCAACCGGCTGGCGAGGTTCACCGCCGGTCCGAAGACGTCGCCGCCCATGGTGATCGTCGGACCGTGGGCCACACCGCAGTGCAGCTCGACGGGGAGCTCGGCCGCGGCGGCACGACCCTGGAGCTCGAGGCCGATGCGGACCCCTGACGGCAGGTCGCGGGCCACGTACATGACCGCGTCGCCGATGAACTTGACGACCCGGCCGTGGTGCTCAGCGATGACCTCCAGCGCCGCGGCCTCGAACGCGTCGACCACCTCGGCCAGGTCGTCGACGTCGATCCGACGGGTCATCTTGGCGAACCCCGCGATGTCGACGAAGCCGACCGTCGTCGCGGACGGACCGTGATCGTCGTCGAGCGGGTCGGGTGCGTCGACCTCGCCATCGCCCTCGACCCCCTCGGAGCTCGACCCGGCAACGGTGCCGGATCGGATCTCCGCCGCGGCGTCCTCCTCGACGCGGAGTCGCCGGCCGAGAGCGGCGAGCAGGTGACGGCGCCACACGTAGACGATCGACTGCTCGAGCAGGTCGAGCAGCTCGGCATCGTGCAGCGCGGTGGCGATGTCGAGCACGTCCGGAGGGAGTGACCCGTCATCGGCGCGCCCGGCTCGGGCCGCGTCGGTGAGGAGCGCCACCTGCGCCTCGGCGATCCGGGAGAACGACGAACCGAGGACCCGGGCGAGGCGCAGGACGTCGCGGTCGTCGACGGCGCCGCCGCCGAGGAGGGCGCCGAGAGCGACGGCCATGCGGATGTCGTCGTCGCCGAAGGCGACCTCCTCCTCGGGGACCTCGGCGAAGCCGATCGCCCGCCACCAGCGCAGCATGTCGGTGTGGGGGATCCCGACCAGCGACTCGACGTCGGCCCGGCGGTGCCTCGCCGGCTCCAGCCCGACCGCGGCGGCGAGGTCGGCGAGGTCGCGGGGCCCACTCATCCCGGCGATCGTAACGGTGACCGGACGGGCTGAGCGGATCCCGTCCGGCGTATGTCCGACCGGGTCGGTCAGACCCCGTCGGCCGAGCGGGTCACCCGCACCATGACCTCGCCGATGCCGTCGGCCAGCACCGTCAGTCGGCCCGAGTTCGGCGCCGATGTCACGGTCCCGCCGGACACCTCGACCCGGTAGCCGTCGGGGTAGACACGTTGGGGCACCACGATCGACGTCGGCGCCTCGACCGACGGATCGGGTCGGTAGCGGAAGGTGAACGAACCGGTGGACGGCTCGAAGCGCTGCTCGAGCGGAGTCCCCGCGGTCGCCTGGGCGTAGGTGCGTACCAGCTGGCTCTCCACCACCGAGGGATAGGTCCCGTGGTGCCAGTGGAACCACGAGAAGAGCTGCTCGTCGGCCATCCGGGTGGTGAGCGTGGAGTTCAGCGGGCTGTTGGATGCGCCGAACTCGGTCATCACCGCCGGGGCGCCCCAGGACCGGCCGACGATCAAGCCCCGGTTCACCCCCTGGGAGATCTGGGCGTCGCAGTAGGCCTGCGAGGTCGGATCGGGCAGCTCCGGCTTCCCCGAGTCGGTGCCGAGGCAGTAGATGTGGAACGACGAGACGACCTGTCGGCCGTCCGCGGTCGGGGGCACGTCCGGCTGAGGCGGTGTGGCGTCGGTGAAGTTGGGGAACAGGGTCTCCTGCTCCCACCACAGGGGCATCTCGGGTGCCGAGGCCCGGATGGCCGCCGAGATCTGGGCGTTGCGGGCGCCGACGGTCGCATCGAGATCGGGGCAGTCGCCGATCAGGCACTGCAGCGCCGGACTGCCCGGGAAGGGCTCGTTGATCAACTCGAGGCCGATGCCCGCGGGGTCGGAGTCGAAGCGGTCGGCCAGAGCGGCCGCCCCCTGGGCGTAGGCGTCGACCACGCCCAGTCCGGGAGCGACCTCGGCGTTGGCCCACCAGTCGTCCCACTGCTTCAGGGAACGGGGTGAGAAGTACGCGGCCGACCACCCGATCGCCGCGGCGAGGCCCGGGTCGGCCTCCGCGCTCAGGGCAGCGGCGGCCGGCGTCGTGGCCCACTCCGGCATGCCGTGGAAGACGTCCTGGTGCAGGTCGAGCAGAACCCAGATGCCGTGCTCGGACAGAGCGTCGACGGTGACGGCGACCCGGTCGAGGTACTCCTGGTCGACCTGGCCGGGAGCCGGCATGAGAGCCGCCGGCCAGACGCCCAGGCGGACGGCGTTGTAGCCGTCGCGATCCAGCGCGGCCAGGTCGTCGGGGCCGAGGGTGTCGCGGCCGAACCCGTCCGGGGCGTCGACAGGGGTGACCCACGGCTCCCACTTGGCCACCGAGTTGACCCCGTGCATCAGCACAGTGCGACCGGCGCCGTCGATGAGGTCCCCGCCCCGCACCCGCATGGGTCCGATCACATCGGGAGCGGCCACGGTGACCGGCCCGCCCGGGTCGGCCAACGCCACCAGGTCCGGAGGCGTGGCGCAGGCGACGGCGACGACCGCGACCGAACCGAGCACGGTGAGCCCGGCGACCACGCGTCGGACCGCCCGCCGCCGGAGCCGCGGCGACCGGCTCCCGGTCACCGACCGCGCCCGAACCGAACCCTCCTGATCCACCAGCTCCGCCATGGCGGTGAACTGTACCGGTACGCCCGCCGGGCGCCCAGGGGCGACTGCCGCAGCGGGGGGACGCACTGGTACCGTCACGGAGCCATGGCAGCACCGGTCCACGACGACGCCCCGTCCGATTCCGGCCCGGATCACGGCTCCAGGCCGCCCACCACCACCGGCGACGGTGGCCACCGTCGCCGGCCCGGACTCCAGATGATCCTGATCGCCCTCGGTGCCGTGGCCGTGCTGGGCATCGGTCTCGTGGCGGCGACCAGGGGAACGTCCGAGAAGCCCTGGGCGGGTCAGATCCTGCCCGAGGCCCAGCCCAAGCCCGAGTTCGTGCTGACCGGCACCGACGGCAAGCCGTTCGACCTCCAGGCCCGCACCGAAGGGCGCTGGACGATCCTCTTCTTCGGATACACCAGCTGCCCCGACATCTGCCCGATCAACCTGGGCACCCTGAACACCGCGCTCGAGACCCTCGGCCCGGCGGTCCGCGACCAGTTCGACGTCGTGTTCGTCACCGTCGACCCCGACCGTGACACCCCGACGACGATCCGGGACTTCCTCGACGGATTCGACAACCGGTTCATCGGCCTGACCGGTACGACGGATCAGATCGTGGCCGCGCAGGAGGCGGCCAAGGTCCCCCCGGCCGAGGAGGGGACGGCGGCCGAGACGGGATCCAACGGGACCGTCGGGCACGCGACCCAGATGATCGTCTACGGCCCCGACGGACAGGCACGGATCGTGTACCCGTTCGGTACTCGCCAGAGCGACTGGACCCGGGACCTCCCCCGACTGCTCGGCGGAGACGTTCCCACCCCGGCCTCCCGGTGAGCTCCCGGCTCCGGGTGATCATCAGCGCCGTCGTGGCGGTCGCGACGGTGGGCGTGGCCGTCGGGTGCGGGACCGACACGAGGGAGCCGTCCGGGCAGGGCGCCACGGGCGGGACCCGGACCGGGTCGCTGGAGGTGAGCGCCGCCTTCGTCGGCACCCACGGCACGACCTCCGCCGCGGCCTACCTGGAGATCCGCAACCGGGGAGCCGACGACGCCCTGGTGTCGGTCAGCAGCCCGGTCGCCGCAGCGGTGACCCCGATGGGATCGATGAGCGCCTCCGGATCTGTGAACGGCTCGCCCGGCGGCGGGTTCCCGCTCCCGATCGAGCGCGACGACCCGCTCGTGTTCCGCCCGGGGGGCGCGCACCTGATGCTCGAAGGGCTGGGTTCACCGCTGTCCTCCGGCGACACCGTCGAGCTGCAGCTCGGGTTCGAGCACGCACCGCCGGTCTCGATCCGAGCCGAGGTGGTCAACGTCGCCCGCATCCCGGACCTGATGCGTCGATGATGACGACGACCCCCGAACACCCGCCCGGTCGGGATCGCACCGCGTCCGGCGCCGCGGGACGTGACCAGCGACCCGTATCGGTGGCTGGTGGCCGCCGCGCCGGGCGTGGGAGCATGACGCCATGAGGTGGTGGTGCTCGGCCATCGTCGAGGACTGGTCGTGGACCCCCCGGCCGTATCTGGGCGTGTGGATCCTGTGCGGCGCTCTGGTCGCCGGGTACGTGGTGGCGACTCGCCGACACCGGTCCCTGCCCGTCGACCCCGCGGCGGACGCGACCACATCGGGCGGGACCGCATCGGACGGGGCCGCATCGGACACTGCGCGTCGCGACCGACGCCGGCCCTGGCAGTTCGCCCTGGGGATCTTCTTCCTCTGGGCGGCGTCGGACTGGCCGGTGGGCACGCTCGGAGCCAGCTACCTCAGCTCGATCCACATGCTGCAGTACATGCTCTACACGCTGGCCGCGGCTCCGATGCTGATGCTGGCCACGCCCGAGTGGATGGGTCGCCGGATCATCGAGAAGCTGCACCTGGAGGGCGTGCACCGGATCGTGGCGCGCCCGCTGGTCGCCGCGGTCATCTCGAACGTCATCCTGATCTCGACCCACTCGCCGATCGCCGTCGATGCGCTGCGGGCCACCCAATTCGGGTCGTTCGCCCTCGACATGATCTGGCTGGTGTCCGGCTTCATCCTCTGGACCCCTATCATCAGCCCGCTGCCCGAGGCCCGCGCCCACTCCGCAGGGGTGAAGATCCTCTACCTGTTCGCAGCGGCGGCCCTCATGCCGATGATCCCCGGCGGGTTCCTGACCTTCTCGTCGCAGCCGCTGTACAGCACCTATGAGCTCGCGCCCCGGTTGGCCGGCATCAACGCCCTCAACGACCAGCAGGTCGCGGGCGTGCTCATGAAGGTCGGCAACCTGCCGCTGATCTGGACGGTGATCGCGGTGATCTGGTTCCGCTGGTACCGCGACGAGCAGCGCAGCAGCCGGGTCATCCACCGCGACCCGGTCACCGGTGCGCCGCTGCGCGCTCCGGTCGACCGGTCGAGCGTCTGACCGAGCGGTCCGAAGGGTTCCGTCCGGCCGAGCCGTAACCTGTCACCCATGGTGATGGCAGACCGTCCCGATGTCCGAACCGCATCCCTGCCCGTAACGGCGATCACGGTGGTGGGCCTGGCCGAGAGCCTGGTCAACGGGCTCGCCCGCGTCCCGTTCCGACGCCCGTGGCAGGGTCCCGACTCGGCGACCGAGAACCTCGGTCGGGCGGTGACCCGCCAGGTGGTCCGCTCGTTCATGGGCTACTCGATGGGACTTCCCATCGAGGAGTTCCGCTCCATGGAGAAGGCGCTCGACCGGATCTGCTCGGTAGTGATGCCCCCGTTCGTCGAGCGCGTCGACGGCGTCGACATCACGTCAGACACAATCGCCGGCGTGTCCGGGCTGTGGTGCCGCCGACGCGAACCGGCGTCGGACGCCGAACCCGCTCGGGGCACGATCCTGTACCTGCACGGCGGGGGCTACATCGGAACCTCCCCGATGATGTACTCGGCGTTCGCCGCGTCCCTGGCCCGCGGCACGAGTTCCGACGTGTTCGTGGCCGACTACCGCCTGGCGCCGGAGTTCCCGTTCCCGGCCGGGGTGCACGACGCGGCTGACGTGTACGCCGCGCTCATCGAACGCGGCGTCGACCCCCACACGCTGGTGGTCGCCGGCGACTCAGGCGGTGGCGGTCTGGCGACATCGCTGATGGCGATGCTTCCCGAACGCGACCTGCCGACACCGGCCGCTCTCGTGCTGTTCTCCCCGGAGATCGACCTGGACCTCGACCACCCGTCGATCACCGACAACGCGGCCCGCGACATCCTGCCGTGGAACGTGCCGGTCACTCCGTACCTGCACGGCGTCCAGCCGGAGGATGCCCGGGTCTCGGCCGTGTTCGCGCCGCCGGACCCCGAGCGGTTCCCCCCGACGTTCGTGTGCGCGGGCGGAGACGAGATGTTCCGCGACGGCATCCGCGAGTACGTGCACACGCTCGAGGACGCCGGCGTCGAGGTGCACTACGTAGAGGAGCCCGCCATGTTCCACGTGTTCCCGATCCTGATGCCGTGGGCCGCCGCGTCACACGACGTGGTCGAGCACCTCGACGAGTTCGTCACCCGGCACTTGGGCACGAGGCACCGGACGAGCACTGCCGCCTGACCAGGCCAGCTCCATCGTTCTGTAGTGCGAGATCCAGGCGTTCGCCTGGATCTCGCACTACAGAACGGTGGGGGAGGCGGTCAGCTCCGGCGGGGCAGACCGAGGGCGTCGGCCAGAGCGGCCCCGGTCGGCGCGCTGTTCAGGTAGGGCTCGACGTTGTGGGCGTGGCGGCCGTTGAACACCAGGTGGTCCTCGACCCGCTCGCCGAACCGGTCGGCCAGGCGGGGACACGCCGCGGTGGCCAGGTCTCCCTCGGCGGCGACGTTGGTCCAGCGGCGCACCGCGGCCGGCCACACGCCCCGACCGTCGACCGGTGCGGGCTCGAGCGTGTCGAACACCATCGCCCGATCCCCCAGCGGTGATCCCAGGGTGATCAGGTCGACCTGCAGATCGGGCCGTGTGCACAGGACCTGGTAGGCGATCACGGTCCCCAGGGAGTGGGCGACGACCACCCGGGTGTCGGCATCGAGATGCCGCTCCAGGCGCTCGTGGACACGCGACTTCATGTCGGGGTCGAGGACGTACCGGGCCAGCAGCTCCATCGATCGGGCGTTGGTGTCGCGGGCCACCTGCTGCACGAGCGCGTCGAGGCCGGCTCCGTCCACGCCGGCCACCGCCGGGTGCCCGTCGAGCAGGTCGGCCAGGTCAGGGGTCGGTCCAACGGTGCCGTCGTCGGTGCCGTCGTCGCCCGGTTGCCGGTCGGCGGACCGCGGCTCAGGTCGCACGAGATCGCCCCAGAACGCGACCTGGGACCGCTCCTGGAGCCGACTCAGCGACACGTCCTGCACCGGGACCCTGGCGTTCCAGAGCCCGTCGAGCACGCTCGGCGTCCAGCGCACCCACAGCCGGAACGGTCCCCACAGCTCGTGGAACGCCCCGTGGATGATCACGACCTCGGCCATGCCCGGAGTGTGGCACCTCCCGGGGTGCGGGCGCCGGACCCCGCGGGGAGTGCGCGTCAACGACGCCGGTCGCGGGCCTCGGCCAGCAGGTGCAGCTCGTCGTGGGCGAGGGTGGCGCCGGCCAGGGCCGTGATCTGGCCGCTCGGGTCGTAGGCGGGCGCGACCTCGACCAGGTCGGCGCCGACGACGTCGAGGCCGCGCAGACCGAACAGGATCTGTCGGGCCTGCCACGTCGTCGGTCCGCCGACGACCGGGGTGCCGGTCCCGGGCGCGTAGGCGGGATCGAGGAAGTCGATGTCGACGGTCAGGTAGGCGGCACGGCCCCCGACCACCTCCCGGATCCGGTCGACCGTGGCGTCGATGCCGAGGCGGAACATCTCGTCCGCGTGGATCACGTTGAACCCGTGGCTCTCGTTGGGGGTGCGCATCCCGATCTGAGCCGACGTCGTCGGGTCGACGACCCCTTCGCGGGCGGCCCGCAGGAACATCGTCCCGTGGTTGAGCTCGTCACCGACGTCCCAGGTGTCGGAGTGGGCGTCGAGGTGGATCAGCGAGAGCGGACCGAACCGTTCGGCCGCGGCGCGCAGGAGCGGGTAGGCCACCAGGTGGTCGCCACCGAGTCCGAGGACGCTCGCTCCGGCGTCGAGGATTTCTCCTGCGGTGCGTTCGACGTTCGCCAGCATCTGCTCGGTGTATCCGGGAGGGAACGCCACGTCCGCGTAGTCGACGACGCGATGGGTCGCGAACAGGTCGACCTCCCACGGCCACAACCCGTCGGGGTACTCGCCCGAGAGCGTCGACATCTCCCGGATGGCCCGGGGTCCGAAGCGGGCGCCCGGTCGATTGGTGGTCGCGTTGTCGAACGGGACTCCCAACACGGCGATGTCGACGCCGTTCAGGTCCCGCGTGAGAGAGCGCCGAGCGAAGGTGGTCGGGCCCGCCCAGGTCATCCCGGCGGCGCCCGCCCCTCCCAGATCGCCGTCGTCGCGGCTGCCTGTGCCGGGGATCTCGCTCACCGGCACAGGTTCCCACACCGCAGTCGGATCACGACGCCCGTCGTTCGGCCGCTTCAGGCGAGGCGACCGGCCGGCGCTGCTCGAGGTCGACGAGCCAGTGGCGGTACCAGTCGGGGTCGCAGAACTGGTCCGGGTGGTGACCCGGCAGCGACGACACGAGGAGGTTGGGGACCACCTCGAACGCGAAGCTGAAGAGCAGCCGGCCGGTCCGCCACCATGTGGCGGGGGAGCGGAGGCGATGCTCGGAGTGCAGCTGTAGCGCGATCGACCAGAGCACGAGCCAGGCCAGAAGGACGATCGACAGCACACCCGCGCGGGCGTAGCGCCACCGGGACCCGTCGAGCGCCTCCCAGACGTCGAAGGCGACCGACTTGTGCTCGACCTCCTCGGCCAGGTGCCAGACGAACAGGTCGGTGGCGGCAGGGTCCGCGCCCCGCAGGAACTCGGCGAGGTGGTCGCTGGTCCAGCGAGCGAGGGAGTAGGCGATGGTCTCGGACGCGGCCGCGAAGGCCAGGCTGAACCGCAGGCTCCGGGTGCGCGACAGCCAGCCGTAGATCCGACGGGACCGCGCCTCGGGTCGGGACAGGGCGGGGAAGCGCTCGATGAGCCGTCCGTTGAAGCGCCGGTGCTGCCGTTGGTGCTCGAGCTCCTGGCGGACGAAGGTTCGGGCGATCCCGGCCAGGGTGGGCTCGAGGTCGGGTAGGGCCCGTCGGACCGAACCGGCGAAGTACGGCTCCACCGCCGGCATGAGGAGCGACACGGCGTTGGCCGCGGCCACGAACTCGGACGCGGCCGGGTTCCACACCGGGTCGATCCGCTCGGCGTCGATCTCGACGCGGCGCAGCACCGGGCCGTGGTGGTCGTGCATCACCTCCCATCGGCGCGTCGGGTCACGGATTGAAGCGCCGTCGACGACACGGCGACGATCGACCAGCGTGTCCCGCTGGACCTCGGTGCCGGTACTACGCTCCGCGCACCGACTAGGAACCACACGAGGTGACGACCACGATGTCCAACAAGGCGCTCCGAATCACCGCCATCGCTGCGGTCGCGGTCCTGGGTCTCGGCCTGGCCGCGTGCAGCAGCGACGACGACAGCTCGTCCACGACTACCGAGGCCGGCGGGGGCGGCGGCTCCAAGCTGGTCATCTGCTCGGACATCCCGT
>WBZT01002845.1_pt1 | contig 11709 bp, 10 predicted proteins | sample 5204241 | NCBI WGS metagenome assembly WBZT01 (sample SAMN12344358, study PRJNA552823) | activated sludge metagenome | biome: Activated sludge suspended growth; feature: Nitrification reactor; material: Wastewater; isolation source: activated sludge from nitrification reactor of wastewater...
CGCCGCCTCGTTCGCCCTCCCCGCCGCGTTTGCGCTGCTCGGCGCGGCTTCGCCGCTGGTGTCGGACTGGATCGACATGTCCTCGACCTGGAACTGGGTGCTCGAGAACGAATGGGCCGGCCACGTGCCGCAGATCGCGTTCTCGGTCGCCTTCTGGGTGGCGATCCCGCTCGCCGCCGGCGTTGTTCGCACGATACGTCGCGACATCGGGTAGCCGAAGCCGTGGCGGCGCGCCTGGTTCGAGCCTTTCGGAGCGGCGGACGAACCGATCCGGCGGGTCCGGTCGATTGGGCGCCGGCGCCAGGAGCGCCGGCGCCAGGCCTGTCGACTCAGGACTTCAGCAGCGCGGGCAGGAGGCGCTCTTCGTGGACAACGAGTCGGCGGCGGTCGAGCTCCTCGGACAGCTGCGGGTCCCAGGGCGTTCGAGGCGGGCGCCTGGGCTCGGTCGGCAATCGCACACCCTCCCTCGCCGCGGAGCCGAGAGCGTCGAGGTAGTCGGCGGCGGTCATCCGCCAGGGCCGGACGCCGCGTGCTGCCATCCGAGCGCACAGCGTCAATCCGGCTGAGTCGAAGTCGCCGTGGTACAGGACGACCGCGCCGGCATCGAGCAGTTGGTGCACGAGCAGTTGTACGGCTCCCGACGGCGAACCTCCGGCCGAGACAACGGCCCGCTCCACCCGCTGCTGTGCCGCGGCCTCGACGATCCTCGGGTTCTCGACCACGAGGACCTCGGCGCCGTCACGGATCCGTACCGGGTGTGTCCTCAGCGCCATCCGGCTGAGATGCACGGGTATCCCGGCTGTCGTCGCGGCGTCGACAACGGGAGCCAGCCCGCCCACGGCCGGCAGTCGCCAGGTGAGGACGGGCCCCGATGTCAGGTCGAGGTCGACCCCGGCGGAGGTCCACGCCCAAGCCGCGCGGTCCGGATCGCGCTGCTCGGTCCGCAGCGCCAAAGCCCGGCTGACCGCGGCCTCGAGCCGGCGACCCGAATCGAGGCGATGCGCGTCGCCGAGCACCTGGGCGGCCAGGTCAACCCTCGCGATGGGGCCGGACCCCTCGCGGCTCCGTCGCTCGATCTCGTCGAGCACCCGCCGAACGTCGCCGACGGTCTCGACGGCATCGCCTGCATCGAGGTCGCGCAGCAAACCGGCGCGTATGACCCCGTCGACCCATGCTTCGGCCCATGGCTCGGGCCACGCGGCGGCGCTGTCTCGCGCCGCCTGGCGGGCGGCCGATCCTCGTGCTCTGGCTGCCCGCCGCAGCGCGCCTGCTTCGGAGATGCCGAAGCCGAGCGCCGCGAGTGCGCCCGGCAGGTCGGCGCCGACGCCGAGGCGCACGAGCGATGCTTCCAGCTCGGCAAGATCGATGAGTGCCGGAGCGCTTGGGCGGCCGAGCAGGCTCTTCACCGTCAGCCGACCGGCCGCGTCGAGCACCGGCGTCCTGACGCGCCCGCGGTTCTCCGCTCCGTAGCGTTCGAGCCGCCGGCGCACCGCACTCCAAAGCGGCGCGATCGACGGGTCGGCCAGTGACGGTGGACTCACAGCAGTTCCATCTGTTCACCCGCACCGGCGGGCCGCTCGATCACCTCTCGGAAGCGCGCCGCGCCGGGAAGGAGGCGTACCCCAGGAGTCGGCGCGCTTCGCGCTTCGGCCAGGCGCAGCGACACCAAGAGCTCGCGGATGTCGCCGAGCAGCAGGTCGGGCCTGGCCACGAGGTCGCCCTTCCACCGGCTCCGGTGCGGGTGGGAGAGCTCCGCGAGCAGCTCGGTTGCGGACTCGTCGGTGATCCACCCGTCGAGGCCGCGGTCGTGCAGCGCGGCGATGAACAGCAGGGCGGCGTGGCCGACCGTGCCCGACGCGGGAAATCTGATCGCCGAGAGACGACCGTCGTGATCGATCGCCGCGACGCCTTCGGCCCGCGCCTCGAGAGTGAGCCCGAACATCTCTTCGAGTAGCCGCGCGTCCTCGCCGCGCCGTCGTCGCAGCTCATCCCACTCGTCGTCATCGAGGTCGTCGCGGTACAGCACGGGGTCCTCCACGAGACGTGCGCGCAACCACGCCCGTAACGAGGCCCGCCGATCGGCGGCCGCCAGCATCTCCTCAGCGCTGGTCGAGGCGGTCAGTCCGTGCACTGCTCCGAGCGGAACCATCGCGATGCGGTCGGGCCGGGTGCGCAGGACGGCGTCGGCCTCGGCGTTCTCCTTGTAGTCGTCGATGCGGTGATGGAGTTCCTCGGCCAGCCCGTGGTCGATCATCCACTTGAGCACCGCGACCTGCGCTCGGCGCTGGGTTGCGTCGTCGTCGAGGTCGATCGAACCGTCTGCGGCGGCTGAGCGAACCCGGTCCACCAGATCGCGAAGCGACACCACCGCTGGGCCCGCGATGGTGGCCGCGAGCGTGAGGACGAGCAGCACGTACTCGAGATGGTGGAACGCCCGACCGGAGTGGGTTCGAAGGGGCCTGTCGGACACCCAGCCGATCTTGGAAAGCCGCGCGGTGTCGGCCGATACCTGGAGTCGGTAGCCCAGACGTTGCGTGAACCAACGGTCGAGCTGCTCCTCGTGGCGACGGATCAGGGTGAAAAGTTCCGGATCCGCCTCCGCCACGGTGAGCGGGTGCTGCAGGAGGTGGCGGGCCGCGAGCCGCTGTTCGCCCGCCGCCTGGGGGTCTTCAGCCATCGGCCGTCCTCGCGATGCCGGGTTGCGGCCTGTCGGCCGTCGCGAGCGCTCGGACCGATCGGTCGCCGCCGTGTGCACGTTCGACCGTCACCACCAGATCCGCGATCGTCAACGTGCCGTCCGCGGTGGAGATCGTGAGGCTCGTTCCCGCGCAGCGCTCGACGCGGCACCGCAGGTCGCCGTCGACATGGGTTGCCGCGTCGCCGGTCGGCCCCAAACGAGCGAGCGTCGCTCCGATGAGTGACTGGAGCCGATGCAGGGCTGCCGGTGAGATGACCGCCCCATCGAGATCGGTCGACGTGAGTTCGTCCTCCACCTGGCGGAGCCTGGCTCGCTGCCGCTCACGCTGGTCGCGCATCAGGCGTTGCGCGAGCGAGCGGTCGGGGATCGGCGAGGAGTGGCCCCGCGCCGCACGATCTCCGCGTTCACGCAACGAGATCGGAACGGTCGCGGGCGGTGCCTCGGCCCACGGCGTGCCCGCGGCGACCGGGTCGTCGATGTCGCCGGCGGGCGTACCCCAGTGGACGGTCGGGCCGAGCCCGAAGGCCGCTTGAGCCAGCTTCGGTGCGCACATCGGCCCGCTGCGGTCGATCAGCGACGCGAGCCGAACCAGGTCGGCTCGACGCGATGCCCCGCCGATGCCGATGCGCGACAGTCGCGTGAGGTTGAGCGTCAGGGTTCGAATCGCCGCGATCGCATCGTTTCGGAGTCGCGTCAGCCTCGCCGGACCCGCGCCGCCATCGCAGAACCACGATCTCAGGTGCTCCCAGTCGGCCGCCGAGGTTCCCGTTCGGTGGGCCACGACGACCGCTCCGACGATGCCGGCGTCGTCGACTCGGGCCGCGAGGCCGCGGCCCATTCGGGCGATGATCTCCGGAACGCGCGGCGCAAGCTCGTCGAGCGCGACCGCCACCGGCCCGGCCACTCGATGGATCTCGTCGAGCTGTTCCGCGACGTAGGTGACGAGAACCTGGGCGAAGAACGTGAGCTCCGCGTGAGAGAGGTCGTAGCGGGACTGCCATTGATTCAACGCGGCGAAGAAGCGCGTGATCTCCCCGGTGAAGTCGTCGTGTGGTCCGAATACCTCGCGCACCCGGTCGGCCACGAGTTCCGGGTCGGTGTTCGCGATGTCGAGATCGCGCAGCGCCCGGAGCGCGTCGTGCAGGGAACGAAGCCGGCTCGCGGACACGTCCTGCACCTCGTCCACGCGGCCGAGCACCGTCTCGACCACCTCGTAGACGTCCTGGCCGGCGCTGGTGATGAGATAGCGATTTCGTCGGCGGTAGTAGTCCGCCAGACTCGTCGGGCTGCCGACGGAACTCGAAACGGCCAGGTTGCCCCAGCGTCGCAGGCTCTCGAGACGCTCGGCGACCAGCGCCGGGTCGAGCGGCGTGCCGAGTTCGGCGAGGCGCTGCGACACATCGTCGGGTGTGAACTCCGCGAAGAACGTTCCGGCGAACACCCCGATGATCGCCCGGTAGTCACGCCACTCGGGACCTCCCAGGTACGCGAAGAGGCGTCGGCCCGCGTCCGCAGCGTCGGTCGCTCCGGCCGCTCCGGTGGTGTCGGTGGCGTCCGCAGCGTCGGTGGTGTCGGTTCCGACGCGTCTGCGCTCACCGCCGGGATCGGTCGTCGCGATCTCCTGCTCGTTCATTCAGCGTCGGTCCGCGTCGTGCCATCCCAGTACGAGTGCTCCAGCACGATGATCCCCGCATCCGCGTCGCGTACGACCTCGGTGATCGCGAGTTCGGGCACGGTGGAGTGGGTGCCCCACAGCCGCTCGCTCGTGGCGATGAAGTCGAGGTCGAGGTCGACGAGGAGTCCGAAGAGCTTCGCGTGGTTGTCCTCGGAGACCTTGGCGAACGCATCGTCGAGCAGCAGGAATCTCGGTGCCTCGGGAGCGGCTTCGGCGAGGCCGTCGCAGGATGCCGCAACCGCGGCGAACAGCGGCTGGTATGACACCATCTTCTTCTCGCCTTCCGAGAGCGCGGTGCCCTTCCTCAGCCGCTCGGGTTCGCCCCCCGGTCGGTGCACCATGACGGCCATGCGGTGCCAGCTCCGGTAGTCGAAGATCCGCGCGATCAGCGCGGCGTAGGTGGCCTCCGGCTCGGCGCGGCGCGCGTTGTCGATCTGCCTCGACAGCGCCGCGACGAGCCGAGCATCGGCGTCGGGATCGCTGCGCAGATCGTGGCGCGTCGCGAGCAGCGCGACCACGTCGTTGGTCTCGGGGGTGAGGTCGTCGCGGCGGCGCCAACGGAGGCTGACGCCGACGCCGTGGGTGGTCCGTACCGCCTTCAGGCGCGCGTTGACTCGATCGACGAGTTCGGTCGCGGCGTGCATCTTCTCGGCGACCTCGTCAGCGATGAGTCCCTGCAGCAGGTTGCGCAGCGCCGAGTCCTGTTGGGATGTGAGCAGCCCCTGGGAGGTTCTGAGTTCGGCCGCGGCGCGGAGCGCAGCGCGCGCGAGCGGCATGGTGCCGAGCGGCCCGACCACCTCGATCTCCAGCGGCAACGCCGGGTTCGAGTTGCGGTCCTGCGCGTCCCAGCCGGCGCCGAGGTCGGGGCGGCGCGACCGGAGCGCGTTGCGCACGTTGTCGGCCGGCGTGTGCGGGGCCTCGGGGACGAGGTCGAGCAACGCTGCGGCGAAGGTGCGAAGCCCGGTCGCAGTCGACGGCACGCCGGGCATCCGTGCGAGCGGATCGAAATCGCTGTCGGTCGCGGCTTCGCCCGAAATCGCGGAGCCCTCCTCGGAGGGTGCGGCGGGCTCGTGAGCGGCGGCGAGGAGGCCCGGCACGGCTACCGCCGCCTGGAGTCGCGACAGCGCGGCGGCGCACGTGGCCTCGCTCCGATCGAGTTCGGTGCGCGCCCGGGCGACGTCGGCCTTGCACTCCCCGGTGCGTTGCTGCGCCGGCCCGTGGCGCTTGTGTGCCTCCCGGAGCTCGTGCCGCGCGTGGTTGAGCGACGTCTCCGCGGCGTCGATCGCCGCCAGCACCTCCCGCGCATCGGCGCCGAGTCGGTCTTCGAGCGTCGCGAGTTCGGCCTGGGCGGCTGCGAAGTCGCTGAGCGCTCGCTGGCGCCGGGCGTCCTCGTGCGCCCGTGCCGATTCGGCCTCGCGCCAACGCCGCGCCGCGGCCATCCACGAGCGAACCTCGTTCGCTAGCGCGTCCAGCGCTAGGCCGACGTGATCGGCTCGTGGCGGCAGGTCTCGGCATGCCTCCGCGACCGATCGCAGGGCGGCGCGATCGTGGGGGAGGTCGAGTTCGGCACAGCGACGGCGTACGAGTTCGACGCGTTGGGCGTGCGTTCGCTCCGCCGCGTCGCGAGCCTCGATCGCTTCCGACACGCCGGCTTCGGCGCGCGCCACCGACTCCTCGGCGATATCCAGGCGGGTGATCGCGGCGACAAGGCCGTCGGTCGGCGGCAGGCGGACGTGGAGCGAGTGTGCGGCCGCCGACATCGCCGCGACCGCGTCGAGGTCGATGCGAGTGCGTTCAGCGACGGCCTGAGCCGCGGCGAGTGCCTGGGCGGCCTCGACCCGCCGCCGCTCCAGTGCCGCTCGACGCGCGGTGATGCCGATGTGTTCGGCGAGCCCCTTCACATGGCGCCCTCGCAGGGGGCCGACCCGGAACCGTCCGTCGAGGGTGACCACGGCGGACGCAGTCGTGTCGTCCAGCAGGTCGGCAGCGTCGATCGAGATGGCGCCGAGGATCGCTCGGATCGCAGCGGACGGCGGGCCGGTGCGGTCGGCGCGTTCGCGATCGCGCGCATCATCGACGGTCACGAGCGAGTCCAAGGAACGGGAGACCGGCGCACCGGCGGCCACGACGAGCTGGCCGTCGCGGGAGACCAAACCCTGATCGGTCAGCTCGGCAGCCAACAGCCCGGATGCCTCGAGCGCGCCTTCGAGCGCGGCTTGCTGCCGATCGTCGAGTTCGTGTGAGAAGTCGATGAGCTCGGCCAGCGACGGGTCGGATCGGGCCTCCTGCCACGGCGCGGACGGTGGATCCGGGAGCGTGCGCGCCGCCAGTTCTGCGACGAGTTCGTCGGCCTCCCCGACGCGAGCGAGCTCACCGCGGAGCCGGGCGCTGAGCGTTGCGTCGAGTTGGGCGTGCGCATGGCGAACGGCGTCGATTCGCTCACGTCGTTCGGCGAGCAGGGCGGCGTGTTCGGTGGCGACCCGCCCGACCTCGATCGGCGTCGGTGACGGTTGGCCGCTCAGGTGTGCTGCGTCGGCGATGTGGTCGGCCAGCTCGCGGTCCCACGAACCGGCCGAGGCCGACCACGCGTCGGCCTCGTGTCTCGCCTCGCCACGCGCCGCGTCGCGTCGTTCGTTGGCCGCGACTCGACGGTGTCCGGCGTCGACCGTGCGTCGCTCGGCCTGGGCGAGTTCGTTGGCGGCAGCGTCGACCGAGGCGAGCAGGCCGTCGGTTTCGGCGATCTCATCGCTTCGAACCTGGGCCGCCGCTCGAAGGGCGCGCAGCGACGCCCGGGCGTCGAGGTCGTCGAGTTGGCGCGCCGGAGCCGGGGGAGTGCCGGACTCGCCCGCAGCGCGCGTCGCCGACGCGTCCGACGGCTCGATGTCGACGATCGGCCGTGCCGGTGCGGACACGGCGAGGCGCGCCCGGCCAACGACGGCCAGGAGTTCGGTCAAGCCGACATCGGTTTGATGCTCCGCCCGGTGCGTTGCCTTCTCCGCTCCACCGAGATCCGTGACGGCTCGCTCGACCCTGCCGACCGCGTTGGCGACGTCGGACGTGGCCGCCGCTGCCGCCGTCTCCAACTGCGCGACCAGCTTCCGCTTGTCGTCGAGCTGGATGTGGCTCTGGTAGGCGCCGCCCTGTTTGAGCGCCGCGATCTCCCGGTCGAGCGTCTCGGTCGCGGCTGACCAGGTGTCGATCGCCGCTGCGATCGCCTCGGCCTCGGCGAGCGCGGCGTCGTTGTCGGCCACGGCCTTTCGCACCGCGCTCTCGGCCTGGCGATGGGCGGCGACGAGACGATTCGCGTCGTCGGCCCGTGACCGGAGCTCCCACCGGGCGTGTTGGCGATAGGTGGAAACCAACGCGTCGAGGGTTCGGACGGTGGACGCCAGTTGCGCCACGTTGGCGCGGTGTTCCTCGAGCTGTTCGAGCGGCGTCGCCGCGTCGTCGATCGCCGCGTTCGACAACTGCGGCAGCGCATCTTGGAGATGGTTTGGCAGGTCGACATCGACTCGGTCGCCGACACGTGGGTTTCGGACGATGTGGAGCAACCGAAGGTGTTGGTCGAGGTTCGCTCCGCCGTAGAGCCGCCCGTGCAGGGCGGCCCGGTACGCGGGTCGCTGCTCTTTCGGCCACACTGAGCTAGGGCCGAGTTCTCCCTTGAGCTGTTCCATCGACAGCGGTGTCCTGCCGCCTCCAGTCGATGGAACGAGGTCGAGGTCGATCCCGGGTCGACGCTCGGTGACGAACCACCAGTGGTTGACCGTGTCCGAGGTGCGGCTTGCCTTGATGCCGCAGCCGAACGTGAGGTGGTCGTCGCCGTTCGCAACTTCGAGCCACAGGTAGCCGGTCGGCTGGGGCTGGTCTCGCCCGGAGAGCATCCAGGATCGCAGCACCCCGGATTGTTCGCCCGCAGCGTCGATCCTGCGGACATCGGCATCGAGGAGGAACGGGAGCAGCATGTTCATCGCCGTCGACTTCCCGGACCCGTTCACGCCGCGAAGCAGCAGCCTTCCGCCCCGGAAGTGGAGCGTCTCGATCCCGTATTGGAAGACGTTGATGATTCCGGCCCGGTTGAGCCGCCAGCGGTCGTCCACGGCGGCGACCCTAGCGAAGGCGGCGTCGGCCGGTGCAGGGCCCCGATCCGGGTTGGTGACCGCTTGAAGGGATGCTCAGGCCATCGACGACCAGCGATCGAGCACTCCGGCGCCTCCTGTTCCGGCGCGGTGATGCCCGCCGCGGAGGCGAACCTCCGCCACCCGGAGGTGATGGCCAGGATGTCTCGCCACGATCAGGCGCCGTCGCGGTGTGCGCAACCCGCAGGCCTCCGCGAGGTCAAGCGCGGCAGCCTCCCAGCAGCGGCCGCCAACGAAGCTGTCGTCGTAGGCGAACTCGGTCGTCTCGGCGCCGCGTGGGCCGTCGACGCGCGCCGTGCCAACGGCGATCACCGCTGCCGCGGTGTCCAGGTGCACCCGGACGGTTGTCATCGGCGGACTCGTTGCGGCAGCGACTGGTCAGCGCGGGCACGCCCGAACGGCGTCTCGTACGGGTCGACGGACTTGACGACGCTGTCGAGCACGCCGAGCGCTCTGGTGACGTTGAGGAAGGTCTCGGTGCGGACGGTGCCCTCTCCTCGTTCGAGTCGGGCGACCGTCTGGCGGGTTGTCCCGGCCCGCTCGGCGACCTGCTGAACGGTGAGGCCGCGCAGCTTTCGCCACGCGGCGAGGTTCGCTCCGATCTGCTCGGCAGCGTGTTTGGTGCGGAACGGGACTGGTCTGGTCATGTTGCATCTCCGCCGAGAGGGTAGCCGTAATGTTCGCTTCAGCAAACATAATCGGCGTTTAAGCTTCGCTGGGATTACCGTAAGGCGGCACAGCCTGGGCCGGTCCGAGCCGGGTCGGTGAGTCGTTCTGCCATGGCGATGGTATCATCCAGGCATGGAGGCAACCATCGACAGTGCCGGGCGAGTGGTGATTCCGAAGAGGCTTCGCGATGAGCTCGGGATCGCGCCGGGGCCCGTGGAAGTCCTGCGTGATGGCGCCGGGATCCGGATCGAGCCGCTCGCCCATGCGGAACTCGAACAGATCGACGGACGCCTCGTCATTCCTGCCTCGTCCGGGCCTGCCATCGGTGACGACGCGGTCCGCGAGCTCCGGCTCGCTGATCAGCGGTAGTTCGGCGGTCCGGGGTGCCCCGTCGACCCGACGCTCTGCTGGATACGAGCGCTGCAGTCGCGCTGGTCGTTGCCGACCACGACGCCCACGACGCGACGTGGGACGCGCTGCATGCACGCGAGCTCGGGCTCGCCGGCCATGCCTGGTTCGAGACGTTCTCGGTGCTCACCCGACTGCCGGGAGCCGCACGACGCGATGCATCGACGGTCGAGCGGCTCATCTCGACCAACTTCCCTCACAGCCGGTTCCTCGACGAAGGCTCGACCTCAGCGCTGACGAGTGAGCTCGCGAGACTCGGCGTCAGTGGGGGCGCCGTGTATGACGCGCTTGTGGCGGCTGCCGCGGCCCGGCACTCGTTGCCGCTCGTCAGCCGCGATCGCCGTGCAGTCGAGACCTATCGCGCCTTCGGCGTCGAGGTCGAGCTCCTCGACTGACGCCTGCAGGTTGCACTCCGGCGGGGAGCGGGCAGGTGCGCAACGCGTGCATGCATGCGGCGATGGGCGTCAGGCATGGGACCTCAGCGACGATCTGCCGCACCCCGAGCATACCCCTGGGGGTATGCTCGGAGAATGAGCGATGGATGGAGGTCGTGATGCGATCGACGGTGCGGATTCGGCGCGACGTGAGACGGCGGAGGTCGGCGCCCATCGGCCTCGTGGTCGTGGCGATTCTCGGGTTGGCGGCCTGCTCGGGCGGCGTCGGCGGGGATCGCAGTGGCGGCTCGCGGTCGGAAGCGGGTGCGGCTGGCTCGGATGGGGCGACGGCCATTTCGGAGGATGGTTTGACGACGCAACTCGATGCGCTGCCCAAGGGCGATCCGAGCCCCGAGGAGATCGCAGGGCTCGTTCGGATGCGGGAGGAGGAACTGCTCGCCCGAGACGTGTACGAGGTGCTCGGCGACCGGTGGGGGACGAGGATCTTTGCGAACATCTCGACCGCGGAACAGACGCACACCGACGCCGTCGGAGCGCTCCTCGATCGATACGAGATTCTCGACCCGGCGCGCGGGCACCAACCGGGTTCGTTCGTCGATGCTGACCTCCAGCGGCTGTATGGGACGCTGGTGGATCAGGGGAACGGGTCGCTGGTCGCAGCGCTGACCGTGGGTGCGACCGTGGAAGACCTCGACCTCGCCGACCTGGCAGCCCGCGCATCGGACCTGCCCGACATCGACTGGGTGTACGAGAACCTCGCCCGCGGATCGCGGAACCACCTGCGGGCGTTCGTCCGCCAGCTCGACCGGAACGGTGCGACCTACACGCCGACTCACATCACCGTCGCCGAGTTCGATGCCATCATCGCTGGCGGCACCGAGCGAGGTCCGGGGGCGTAGTCCCGCTGCCGTTGTCGGCGGTCGAGTCCGCTCACTGCGGGGCAATCGCGACCCGTCGGCGCGATCACCGCACAGTTCTCGCTCGGCTGTGATCGCTTGCGTGCGGCGCCGTCGGGACTGCATACTGAACTATATGGTTCAGTATGCAGTCCCCGATCTCGACGCCTCGTTCGCGGCATTGGCGGACGGCACCCGGCGCGGCGTGCTGCAACAACTGGGACACGCCGAATGCTCGATCTCCGACCTGGCCGAGCGGTTCGACATGACCCTCACCGGCATGCGTAAGCACGTCGGCATCCTCGAGCAGGCGGGGCTCGTCACCACCGAGAAGGTCGGCCGGGTGCGCCGCTGCCGCGTCGGCACGCGGCGACTCGACGAGGTCGCGGCGTGGATCGACACGTATCACCAGCTGTGGGACTCACGGTTCCGGGAGCTGGACCATCTCCTGGAAGCACTGCAACGGAAGGAAGCATCAGATGAATGACCGAACCAAGGATGAAGCCTCGGCGGCGAAGCGCACGACCGTGGAGCGGAGATCGGACCGAGAACTCGTGGTGACGCGCTGGTTCGACGCGCCTGCGCGCCTGGTGTTCGAGGCGTGGTCGAATCCCGAGTTGGTCCGCAGATGGTGGGCGCCGAAGTCGATGGGTATGACGCTGCACGACTGCGAGATGGACGTACGCACCGGAGGTACCTACCGGTTCAACTTCGGTGAAGGCATGGACTTCTTCGGCCGCTATGTCGAGGTCACCCCGCCGTCGCGCATCGTGTGGACCAACGAGGAAGACGGGGAGAGCGGCTCCGTCACCACCGTGACGATCGAGGAGCG
>WBZT01002847.1_pt1 | contig 11708 bp, 6 predicted proteins | sample 5204241 | NCBI WGS metagenome assembly WBZT01 (sample SAMN12344358, study PRJNA552823) | activated sludge metagenome | biome: Activated sludge suspended growth; feature: Nitrification reactor; material: Wastewater; isolation source: activated sludge from nitrification reactor of wastewater treatment...
GGCGGTGTCCTTACGTCCCTCGGCGGCCTCGACGAACTACGCCGCACGTACGCCCGACATGCGGCGTGCCCGCGGATACCAACCTCAAGGGCCAGGGCGCTACCGCATTCCGCCGTTGCCCTTTGTGGTATGTCCACCTATCAATGTACGGAGACTCCAATCTTGACGTTTGGAGAAAATTCACTTGGGTTTAATGCGGCAAGCTGGGTCCGCACTCGTTCCCGAAGAGCGATTGCGGGTTTGAGGACGTACTCGTCATAATCGGGTTGTTCGGGGTTTAACATGAAAAGTCGTGATAACGCCCGCGCCAGTCGTTCGATCGCTTTTGAATCACGGGTATCCCCCGTCAAAGTCGGTACGTTGCCGAAAGGGAAGACCGCAGGGCTGGCTGTTCGGATCTGGTGGGCATACTCCCCGAAGACATCCGCCTTGATGCCGGGACCCTGGGCGAAATGAGCGTTATTGATGCGCGGGATCTTCCATCCTGCGATGATTCCATGGAAGCGATCTAGAAGGGCATCGTCATGGAACATCTCGGGCAACTGGCGGATGAAGTCCGGGCGCGTTGGTCGGGTCTGGTAATTTAACTCGATGTTCGCTAGGACCATCAGCCCACATTCGCTGGTAATCTTATCGTGACCAATGGTGTAGTGCCCCGATTCCAGGAAGTCTTTGAACTTTGCGTGGATGTCCCCTTCGCCCTTGAATTCGATTGACTGCCCCTCATCCAGAACCAGCAGGTCAAATCGTGCGAGCAGACCTTCTTCCCTGGTGCTAAGGTTTTTGAAGAGCTGCGCTCGAGTTAGTGCGCCACCACTATTAAGCCAGACGTGGCGGCTCAGGTTGGAAAAGACGAAGGACTTACCCGTACCTTTCGGGGCAAGCTCCATCATATTGAGATTCTTCTGCACCAGCGGGAGTAGCCGCAGAACGATATTACGTCGCTGGTTCTCGGTGTAGGCGTCCGGCTCATAGCCCATGGTCCGGATCAGCACCGCCAGCCACTCTTCCGTGTTAAACCCTTGGCGTGCATCGACCAATGCCTGTAAGCGCACCTGCCCTGACTGCATCGGGCGGAATTCGATCAGCTCAATCACGTTGTGGTCTTTGCCGTCTTGCCGCAGCATGAGCCGGCCGGCGCCCCATTGGCCACCGCTCAAGAGGCCCGGATGCTCGTCCAGCAGCACGTTACTGGTTTCTGCCTTGTTTTCATCCAGGCAGGGAATGCTGACGAATCGCTTGCCCTTTGTCACATCCACCCTTACCCCGAAGCGATCAAGAACCACGACGGACTCGCCATTTACAATGCGATTTTTGAGGCCCTCTTTCTCGCCCTTGGTAGGCAGGTGCTGACTCATAAAGGCTGTGATGTCCTGATAGACCCCTTCAGACGTCTTGTCCGGACGCTCGTAGCGCGAGACCAACCATTCCTCGACAAAGGTGGTCACCGTCCGGGCGTCGCGGATGCGAAGATTGCGAACCCGTTCCTTATCGATGGTGAGATCACCAAGTAGCTCGACGATCTTTCGATCTAAATCAGTAGTAATTGCCATAGTTGCTAATCGAACATTCATAGATCGAAGAAGGCGTCGAAGTCGTTCGCAGCCGCGGTGCGCACCATCAAATGCGCACCGAGGTCAAGGTCCAGATTAAACGACAAGCGCTCATAGCTGGCCCCGTCGCTGGGTTGATAGCGCAATTCGAAGGACACTTGAGTTTTGCCTTGCTGCTCGACCGGCGATGAGATCTTGAGGATGATCGCTGATTGGGTGTCGTATGGACCGAGACGAGCGAAGAGCTGACTTTCCCCGGTAAAGGGAGGCTGGGCGACGACCTTTAGGTTGAAGAAGCTGTCGTTTGTTGAGTTACCAAGGCACAGGGTCGCGTGCCAGCCGTTGGTCGCCGCGTGGCAGCGTGTCTCGGACGGCATCAGGCTGAGCCCTGACGGGGACCCGATCCTGCGCCGGCTAATACGCATGAAGGGAATCAGCACCTCCTCAGGCGTAAGCCCTCCATGCAAAAGGTTCGCTGTCGACCCGAACCCGACGCGGCCATGGGGGATCAAATAGCCACCGCAGGCTCCGCCGGCCGGTACATAGGCGAATCCCTCCGGCACTGGATCAGGGGCTGCGTCGACCTGAAGGAGACGCCCTTCAACGGGTACGCTACCAGGCAAAGGAGGGTCGCTGCGGGAAACCTTGGTTGCTCCATGATCGGCCGTAATCAGGATCGTCACCTCTATGCCGAAGCGGCCTGCGTCTAGCAGCCAATTGGCAATTAAATCGGAGAGTTGCGCTGCCACAGTGCGCACACGCTCACGATGTAAGCGAAACTCGGTGCACTTGTGCAGGTCGTCATCCACCCGATTGTCCAGGCAAACCAAGAGCCTGGTGGTGGATCTCAGTGCCTCGCGAAAGTCTTTCCAACTCTTGACGATCTGCAGGGCCCCCGGAGCGGAGAGATGGCCGGCAAAGCGCTCCCGCAGCGCTTTCTCGTAGTCCGCCGAATGCTTGCCGCTATCCCGTCCGGTCAAGACACCGATCTTGCCGACCTCGGTGATCGTAGGCAGGGGTGCGAAGAGCGGCTTAATGACGGGGGCTGTCTGATCCGCAAGCCTCTGCCGTAGCTCCAGTTCCACCAGGTCCATGTGGATGGCACCGAGGGCATCGATGACACAGAGTATCACTAGGTGCCCAGCGGAAAGCTCCTGCTCCACAGTGCGCGCGACTACCCGCCAATCGTATTCAGATTGAATAATGCGATTCTGTTCACCAGAAACCCAGCGCCCGAAGCTCGCTCCGACCTCCTCATCCGGCTCTGAGTGGCGCTCGAAGGCCCCGATTGCATAGCGGAAATATCGTTCGCTCCACCGCAAAACGTTCTTGACGGAGGCGTCGCGTGGCAGCGGCTCGCAATGGGAGTGGTCCAGGTATTCCTGCATCCGTATCGCAAGATCCCGGGCGGATGGTCCGCCGACCTTGGTTAGTCTGCGGATCATAGGTTCGCTAGCGATGCCGGGGTTCTGTTCGAACAGGGCCTGGAGGCCCTCGAACGCCCCTGGCCAATCCTGCAACACATAGTCCGCGAGGGACTGGACCGGAAGTCCGCCGTGGGTCCTCCGCTCAGCCAGGGTCAGAAGGCGACGTAGGTAGTCCGGAAAGACGGCTGCATCTACCTCGGTGAGTGTGAGCGCAGGGAGTTGCCGAACGAGGTTCTTTGAGCAGTAACGCGGCGGCAGCGCGAAATCCGGGCTCAAGCCGTCTCTGGAGCAGAGTTCATCCAGGCGCTCGCGAACAATGGCCTGGGCGAGCGTCCGATAGACCTCCCAGGGTGCGGATGGACCCTCGGTGAATAGGGCTACAAGCTCCTCCGCAACGGTCATGCCGGCCGTCTTGAAGCGCTCCTTGAGCCGTTGTTTCACTTCCGGCATCGCCAGCAGGGCCTTCGCCTCGGGCGGCTGTTGCGACAGGGCTGTAAGAAGTGAGGAAGCGTCAGCCACTTGGCTTTGGGCCAAACCCACCAGGGCCAGGACCCGGTCGGTCGGATCAATCTCCGCACCCGTGGCGCGGCGTTGGCCGGCCAGCGCCTCAAGCGTGACGGCCAGGCCATCGCTCAACCAAGGCGGGAGGGGGCAGCCCAGCCGCTCGCGCAATGCTCGCCGAGGGGAGATTCGCTCCACAACAAGGCCCGGCGCTCCCTCCAGGTCGGCAAAGCGGCGAAAGATCGCCGAAGACATACGCAGAACCAACGGCGTGGGTTCGGGGGCGCGTAGGAGATAACGAATCCGCTCCCGTACCGCATGGACGGCGTTCACCTCCGGGGATAGGATCTCCTCAGTACCCTCGGTTTGGTACAGCCCCAGGTCATCTACCATGATGCGGACGGTCATGGGCGAACCTAACTCTCCGCAGGCTCGGCGGCGGCGGGACTGCCGAGCCTCTTGATCTCGCTGGTGAGCAGCGCCGCAAGGAGCTCAGCTTCTAAGATCGTCCGGTATCGGTCGATCAGTGCGGCCAGATCATGCTTGAAGCGACCTTCGTTGCTCTGGCCGGGCAACAGGGGCACAGGATCGTCCCGCGGTGTCGGGGCCGCCGCCTGCTCAAGCAATCGCTTTAGGTCCCCGCTCAGGCGACCGATCTCAATGTCGCTGCACTGGTCGAGCCCTCTTCCCACCATGACTCGGGCCACATCGGACAACCCTTCGGTTTGCCCCTGATCAACCCGCTCCAGCGCTTTGGCAAGATCGGACTTCCCCTGGGACTGGAGCGCTGCAGTGACACGCTGCTTTTGATCCGGGTCGTGCAGAACGGGGGTGATGACCTGGCGTACCGCTGCCGCACGTTCGTCCTTGATTGACTCGACGGAATCGAACAGTGTTTGAAGGGTTGCGTGGATCTGAGCACCGTCTGCTGATGCACTGGTGATGTCCAACAATGAATCCGCCACATCCTGGGAATCCAACCCCGGCTTCTTGAGTACCTGAAAGAGCTTTCGGGCCTCGTCGGATAGCTTTGCGGACCCCTTTACCGCTTCCGGCAAGGCGCCGTAATACGAGCGCAACTTGGTGACGATCTCGCGTGCTCGCTCCTCCTGATCCCCTGAGTCAGGTCGGGCCATTCGCCAGACTTGGCGCAGGGCGACCAGGACCTCGAGTTGCTTCGGTTTGAAGGTATCGAAGCGTAGCTTCACGGTACTGCCGCCAGTGAAAGCACCCCAGAGCAAGGACTCGAAACTTCCCGCTTGGTTCTGATTGACCCATTTCAAGCGGCTGAAGTCCTTGCGGATGGCGACCGCTGTGAATACAGGCATGACCATGGCTGGCAGACCGAAAGGCGGCGCGATCAGTGTCCTACGCAGTTCGGAGAGATCACAGACCTTGCGCCGCCTGTCGAGCACCGTATCGCGGATCATGCGCAGCAACTCACCGGCCTCACCAGCGGCCTCGTCCGGCGTCTTTAGGTCCCAACCGTCAGCCCGCTCGATCAGCAGCCCGTTGCTGTAGACGCCCAGGGTCCCGTCGATGAGGGCAGCAATCTCGCTAGTGTCGCGTTCTCCGAAAAGGTCGTTGTGCAACTTCGGCGGAAGGTCATCGTAGTTCAAAATATTGTGAAGCAGGTTCTCGATCCCGTTAATCTTCCTTTGGTCGGTGTTGTACAGGCGATTGGCGTTCATAGACCGCACCTTGACCTCCTTGGGGTACAGCGCCTGCACTTGCCCAGCAAGATACTCGGTGAAGCCATGCCAGCTCGTTACAGTGAGCTGCTCGTCCGGATCGCCGAGATGCATAATCACCACATCGCCGCGCTCCAGGGCAGCGCGTCCGAGCCGCTCGTTTATCTCTGCGCGCAATTGCCTGCGGGTCTTGTCCCATTCGTTCCGAAGCCGACGTCCCAACCCCTCACCGGCCGCCTGCTGCTTCAACAGGCCCCCTATCACGATGTGGCGGCGCAGGGGCTCCACCAACTCGCGAAGACCGCGGCGGGGTATCCAGACGTACGTCAGATCCCGCGGCGCTGGAATCCCCTCACAGTAGGCGAGGGTCTGCTCGACCAGCCGCTCATCTTCGAGCATCAGAAACAGGACCAACGCCGAAATTCGTTCATCTTCGGGTCGGGGCGGTACGCTTCCAGCCAAGTCGCCGATTAGACGGACCTCGAAAGACCGTACGATCCCAGCCGGTGAGGGATCCAGATCATGGATGCCGCACTGCGGCAAAAGATCTTGCAGGATGTCGGAATGGTGATGGAAATAGTCGGTGATGGTTCGTTTCGGGAGTTGCGCCAGCCCTTCCTCGATCAGCGGTTCAATCTGCGTTCCGCTCTCTGCCTCCAGCTCCCAAACCGGGATGTCTGTATCCCGTCGCCAAATCAATCCGGCGCGATGCAGTGCCTCGAGCTCTTGCGATAGTGCTAGCGGCTTAGTCTCTGCGTCATATAGGGTGGCTGCAAGAAAGGCATCCGTCGGCTGAAACTGATCCCCGAGGACCCGGGAGAGCAACAAGACCGAGAGAATGTCCTGTTTGGCTTTGGGCGCATCTGGAAACCCCTGAGTTACTGTTGCGCTCGCGTGGTTGTAGGCATCGGCGAGCCCCGGATACTCATCGAATACCTCTTTGCGGTACACCGTCAACAGCTCCGGCAATCGAAGCAGTTCGTCCCCGTAGAGACCATCCGTGGCAACGGGACGTTCCAACGCCTTGCCGGTGGTCGCCGCTTCCAGATTCTCAAAGAACGTAAATACCGTCCGATTGGCCTGGGCGTAAACACCATGGGCGGCGATGGCAAAGAGGCCCGCGGCAGTCACGGGATGCAGCGGATAGCAGCCCGTCACGATCTGCCCAACCTCTGACGCCAGGCTCGAAAACAACGGCATCCTGGAACAGACTTGCGACAGTGCGTCCGCGCGCGACTGTGCATGGTTCAGTAAGGAGCCGCCTGAGTCCGTCCGGGCAACCAGGGCGCTCAGTAGATGATAACCCTCGGTCTCCGAGCTCTTGAGTGCCACTGGAAAACCACTGAATCGCCCCTCGATCGTCTCCAAGCGGTTCTTTACATCCTCGCTTACCTTGGAGCTCGCTCCATACTCGCGCAGCGACCTGTGCGTCAGGGCTATAAATAGGGTGTGGCCTCTGGACGGGGCGCCGGTGGTCTCAGCGAATTTCTGCAGGTTAAATATTTCCTCGACTGGGTTACGTTGGCGCTGATTGAATAAACTCTCGAGCGCGTAACCAAACTCGTCCCAAATGACCGCGATGCCGTTGTATCCGTGGTCCCGAACCAGGGTTGTACCGGCCTCTCGGAAGGCATCCGCCACGCCCAAACCGCCCAATGCTTGCGGGTCAAACGCACTACCTGCGGAGACTTTAGGATGCCATTCCTTGAAGGCCTCCAGGGCCTCAGGGACGAATCCAGCGAGTTGCAATCCAAGTTCTTCCAAGTTATAGGCGGCACTGCGTATCTGCCAGTCCGATAAGCGCCTATCCGCAAACGCAGGCTCATGAGCTAGAATGACAGCAAGTCGCTCAAGGGCGGCCGCAAACTCAGTTTTTGGAATGATTGATTGCGGATCGAGACCGTCTGCATCCCGCAGGGCGCGATAAAGCCCTTCAAGCAGCGCGTTCTGCAACGTGGGGGCCGGAGAGCCGTAGAGCGTCACAACGAGATAGGGGCGGGCGTCCTGGTCGCCGAGCGCATGGAAGGTGGTCTTGATCTCTTCGCAAAGCCGGGACTCTCCCTGGTTCCTGAGTCGATCCAGGAATCCCCGCATGGCATTGGTGCCAATGCCATTGCGTAGCAACTCCCCGACGAGTACCCCTAAGTGACTCTTGCCAGAGCCGTAGATCCCGTGCCAGATCATGGTGCGGCTCTGTTGCGGAGCATTCGCTAACACCGCCTTCTGTACGTGCGTGAGGATTGTGATCGAGGAACGGGTCGGAGTGAACGCATCGACCAGGGCCTCTGCATGCGCAGAGAGGCCGTCGTCAAGTCGAATGGCGGCGTCTCGGCGCGCGATGGTGACGATATCGCATAGCCTGGTCATGCTAGAACCCCCTCCAGTTGATCGACCGGCTGGTGACGCGAGAGCCACACGGATACCGGCAGGCCGGGCAGGACATGCTCTGCAAGGCTCAGCCTTAGTGCGGTGGTAAGCGACGGCGTTCCGACGCTCAGACAAACGATTGGATGTCGGCCGTACGCATCAGCGATTCCGGTCCAAAAAATAGCCTGATCCTGATCAGGCCAGTCCAGCATCCACTCAGATGGAGAGACAATGACGAGGCCGCGCGGTCGCAGTAGAAATACGGCGTCCATAAAGTCGCGTCGCCCGCACGGAATCGCAGGGGAATCCCCCACACCCGGCTTGTGCCACATGTCGTACTCCAAGAGGATGGCTTCAACTTGGCCGCATAACACGGCGAAATCGATCTCCGATCTTACTGTGAAGACACAGCCCTGATAGCGCACCAGCCGATAGGCGGTGAAAAACCTCTGTATCGCGAGATTGAGTTGCTTGCGATCCATATCCGCCCCTCCTAGATCCACGTATCTTCCGTTTCTTGTAGTAGGCTTAACAGCGTCTGATTCGGGTTTAGTCGACCGCCGAACCGAACAGAATCTAAGTCCTGGCCTTCGAGGAACTCAAGGTGCTGCTGCCACGTTTGCGACCGGGATAGCTCCCGAAGACGATTGCGCAATACGCTGAGAGGCAAGCAGAGAAAGTGATGGAAGCCAATTTCCACAAGCTCCGAGAAGTGGACGGTCATGCGCGAGGGGAAATGCCTGTGGCGGGCCAGCGCGAGTGCGTGGATGATCGCCTGATTCGGCACAGTTGGTTCTGCCAAGCGCAACCGGCGCACGCTGCCTCCTTGGAGTACATCTATGAGTCCGAGGTCTGATAGGGGGCTACCGCCCATGAACGTCTTAAGTACGCCCGCAAGATTAGTCTCTATGGTGGCGCTACGAACGTCGGCTCCTGGTTGGTCGTCGAGAATTGCAGCAATTCTTGAGACGAGCACGTCATCCTGACTGACATCGCCCGTACTTTCCCCGACCACCAGAAACAGCGCCCGATATGGCTCAGAGCGCTCAGAGAAGCAGATACTGAGATGGATGCTCCACCAAGACGCGGCAGCTTCCATTCGCGGATCAGTTGCGAGGAGCCGCTTTCCGAAATCCGTTAGGAAGTACTTTGACCGATCCCGTGAGATGACATTGGCCGCGAGCAACCATCCGCGAATGGAATCTAGGACGTTCTTTCCGGAAATGAATGCGGCTCTTGTTTCCCGCATTCGCGTTCCTGAAAATGCGTCCGGTTGACTCGGAATTAAGGCCAGTGCTGTCGTGAGCCTCTGCTTGGTCAACGGAAACGTCTGGGTGTCGATAAGCGCCATAGTACGTAGCTCCAATAGTCAATCCGCTCCGAGGTGAATCTTGCCGGCAGATTGCTGGTCTACTTGAAGCAAAACGGGCAACCGTCGCCTTCCTCTTCGGCGATTAGGTCTGTCCAAGTCTTCTTATGGTCCTTGCCTGGCCGCTCCGAAATCTCGCTGGCTCTACCGATTAACTCGTCCAACGACTCTCTTTGAGACCAGGTATACCTCTCTCCGGTTTCGTCGTCGTATTTCTCGAACGTCTTGGCGAGGTCAAAGAGATCCGGGTGTTCACGATGGAGTCCCAGCCACTCATGCTTTTGCTGAAAAAAGCAAAAGTAACAGCCAGACCTGCTTCGCCATTTGTAATAGTCAGGTAGCCCAATACCGGCATCCTGCAATATTTTTAGAACGTCTCGCTTCTCCAATCCGTCCTCGCGAAACGGGAAGCGGGCAGTTATGTTGGGTTTGCGCGATACATATCCTTTTCGCTCCGGTTCGTCCGCTCGAATACCGACGTAGCTGATGGCGTTGTCGTCCCCGACAAACCGCTCGAATGGCTTTATTTTGAGATTAATAGTGCACCACCGTTGATTAACGGAGGGGAGGAAGTTGTCGTGCAGCTTTAAATAATAATCAAAATCTCGGCCGGAATTTATGCGAACAACCGTCTTGCCGAGGTAGTCCTCCATTCTCTCAATGAACTCCAACGTTTCCGGTAGTTCGGCTCCGGTATCCGCAAAAAAATACTCCATATTCGGGACTTTATCGCGCATGTAGATGGCAAGGGCGGCACTATCCTTGCCACCGGATAGTCCTAACAGATGCCTGATAGGTTTGTCGCTCATGTGTAGATCCCCACTCATGTCTCTGTCTGGAGCAGCCTGGCGATGATGGCGAGCCGTAGCTCGCGGTCGTTGAACCCGGCAAGTATTGCGTTGATCCGGTCGGCCTGTGCGTCGATCAAGGGTCGCTGTTCGGGGCGGATATAGGCAACCCCGCCAGCCCTCTCCCCATCGGCGCTGGAGACGCTGCGAAGTAGGATGACCTCACTGACGCCGGCTGTTGGCCGCTCCCGCACGGCCCGGTCAAGCGTCTCCAGGTCGCGCAGGCGCACAGCCAGGTCGGTCAAATTGTCGATTGCTTGAAGGCGTTGCTCGTCCGCCCACTTCTGTGGCGGGCTCTTCCCGAGCAGGGTCAGCACTGATTCCAGCCAAGGCTGGTCGTCGTGGTGGCTGGCGGTCAAGCGCCGGATGAAAGTCCGTAGATCCTGCCGGTCGTCGCCCGCATAGCGTTCTAGGTCGCGAAAGCGCTCGGTCAGTGCCTGACGTAACGGGGCCAACGACCGGCTGGGGTCCAAGCCAAAGGCGCGGGCGAGGTGTTGCTGAAAATCCTCGACCATCCCGCGATACGCTTCGCGCAGCTCCCGCAAGGCAGCAACCAGGGTGCGCAGATAGTCGTCCATTTCGCCCTCGTCTTGGCTGGCGATGGCGATAGGGGCGAAGCCGCATGCGCGGGGGAGTGTCTCGAACAGCAGGGCGGCCGGGCCGCGGGCGCGTGGGAAGGTATCGCGAATCGCAACTGCGGCATCGCTCAAGTGCGTTGCCTTGTTGGCATAAGGCGGCAAGGAGCGCATGAACTTGGCAAGTGGCCGGATGATGTCGAGCAGCGTGGCAGGTTCAGGGATCTGGCCGACGATGGTCTGCAAGTACTTGCGAAACAGCACCAGGCGCCCGCCCTGCAACCGGAATCGCTCGATGGCAAAACGCTCTGGGCGTCTCGCCAGCAGTTCCAGGTGCTCAGTCCCGAGGGCGGGGCAGAATACACCGTCCTCGTAGAGGGCGATCTCACGCTGATTGGCCAGGTAGTAGGCCATCAGGATGATCGGCAAGGTGCCTGCCTTGAGGCCGTAGGGTGGCCCACTCAGGCGGGCGAAGAGGGGGGGCAGACCCAGCGGGCGGCCTTCGTCGGCAAGCAACTGCTGGTCGATGGCAGAGAACACCGGACCGAAACGATAGGGATCGGGCTCCGGCGGTCGATGGAAGCCCCAGGCGCCGTCCTCCAGCCGATGTAGGCCAGGCGCACGCAACAGGGCACGGTACATGGCCTTCTCAGGAGGAAATCTGTCGATACCCAGATCTTCCTGCTCGGCGTGCTCCAACATGGCCGCGAGCAGCTTGTTTCGGCCCGCAGCGGCCTGACTGGAGGGCTGGTCCCGATTGATCAGTTCATTGCGCATCGAAGGTGCTTGGCAGTAGAGGTCGTCGAGCGCACGGGACAGGGCGCGCTGGAGGTCGCCCTTGTCGTCAATGGGAAGTTCCTGCCCCTGCCAGTACCAGCGACCCTCGCCTGGATGTTCGAAAACCTGGGATAGCCCCTGGTCCAAACGTCGCTCGGCCACTGCGTGTTGCTCGCGCAACTCGTGTTGGGCGACTGGATCGCCTTGCAGCCCTTGGGCATGAGCGCGAACGGCCTCAAAGGCCAAGGCGTCGATGAGCGCGTCTCGCAATGGACCGGCGTTGGTGCAGACAACGGCAAGGTCGCGATCCGACAGACTGCGCAGGACCCGGGGCACGTCTTCCTGGTCGTCGTCGGAGTCCAGAAAGACCAACAACAGGCGGGGGATGGTCGGTTCGGTGTCTAGGGTCAGGCAGCGGTCCAGATCGGTATAAACGGGCTGGAAGTAGCGCAGGGTGCCGGTGCCGATGCTGTGTCGGCGTGCCACGAGGGGCCGGGGCGGCGTGCGCTGGGTCAGAGTCGTGATCAGGTCGATCTGACTCAGCTCGGCACGGGCGCGGGCCAGTTCGCCCTCAAGGTCGAAATCGCTGCCGGCCCAGAC
>WBZT01002848.1_pt1 | contig 11698 bp, 8 predicted proteins | sample 5204241 | NCBI WGS metagenome assembly WBZT01 (sample SAMN12344358, study PRJNA552823) | activated sludge metagenome | biome: Activated sludge suspended growth; feature: Nitrification reactor; material: Wastewater; isolation source: activated sludge from nitrification reactor of wastewater treatment...
GATGGCGACTGGCCAACGATCCGGACGGCTTCACGTGGTTCACAGCGGCCGGGATCACCCATGCCGACCGTCCCGACCCACCGCTGCGCGACTGACTCGCCTGTCTGTGGATGTCGGCCTGTTCACGCTTGGCGTACTCGATAGGCGTGATATTCGGGAACGGCTTCCGGCGCACGGCGTTAGCATCCTAGGAACCGCCTGAATCTCCAGGAGTGTGAGCGATGTTCGAACGCTTTACCGACCGTGCCCGGCGGGTTGTGGTGCTGGCCCAAGAAGAGGCCCGCATGCTGAATCACAACTACATCGGCACGGAGCACATCCTGCTGGGTCTGATCCATGAAGGCGAAGGCGTCGCGGCCAAGGCGCTGGAGAGTCTGGGCATCTCACTCGAGGCCGTTCGCTCTCAGGTCGAGGAGATCATCGGACAGGGTCAGCAGGCTCCCTCCGGACACATCCCTTTCACCCCACGTGCCAAGAAGGTGCTGGAGCTGTCTCTGCGCGAAGCTCTGCAACTCGGCCACAACTACATCGGCACGGAACACATCCTGTTGGGATTGATCCGCGAGGGCGAGGGCGTCGCCGCACAAGTCCTGGTCAAGTTGGGCGCGGATTTGAGCCGGGTGCGCCAGCAGGTCATCCAACTGCTCTCCGGCTATCAGGGTAAGGAGCCCGCTACGGCCGGAGGTCCGCAGGAAGGAACCCCCTCGGGCTCACTCGTACTGGATCAGTTCGGGCGCAATCTCACGCAAGCCGCGCGAGAGGGGGCTTTGGACCCGGTCATCGGTCGGGACAAGGAGATCGAGCGCGTCATGCAGGTGCTGTCCCGCCGCACCAAGAACAATCCCGTGCTGATCGGCGAGCCCGGGGTCGGCAAGACAGCGGTGGTGGAGTCACTGGCGCAGAAGATCATCGTGGGCGACGTCCCGGACACTCTGCGCGACAAGCAGCTGTACACGCTGGATCTCGGCGCGTTGGTCGCCGGCAGCCGGTATCGCGGCGACTTCGAGGAACGCCTGAAAAAGGTCCTCAAGGAGATCCGAACCCGCGGCGACATCATCTTGTTCATCGACGAGATGCACACGCTCGTCGGGGCGGGTGCCGCCGAAGGCGCTATCGACGCCGCCAGCATCCTCAAGCCCATGCTTGCTCGGGGTGAACTGCAGACCATCGGGGCCACCACCCTCGACGAATACCGCAAGTACGTCGAGAAGGACGCGGCACTCGAACGCCGCTTCGCTCCGATCCAGGTGCCCGCACCCGACGTCGATATGACGGTCGCGATCCTGCGAGGATTGCGCGACCGCTACGAGAGCCACCACAAAGTCACGATCACCGATGAGGCCCTCGCAGCCGCAGCGCGCTTGTCCGACCGCTACATCAGTGATCGTCAGCTTCCGGACAAGGCGATCGACCTGATCGACGAAGCGGGTTCGCGTCTGCGGATCCGGCGCATGACCGCCCCTCCGGATCTGCGGGAGTTCGACGATCGCATCGCGGACGTGCGCAAACAGAAGGAATCCGCCATTGATGCCCAAGACTTCGAGGCCGCGGCGAACCTGCGTGACAAGGAGAAGCAGCTGATCGCCGAGAAGGCGCAGCGCGAGCGCGAGTGGAAAGCCGGCGACATGGACGTCGTCGCTGAAGTCGATGAGAAGCTCATCGCCGAAGTCCTCGCGCTCATGACCGGTATCCCCGTCACCGACCTGTCCGAGGACGACACCGCCCGCCTGTTGCGGATGGAAGAAGAACTCCACCGCCGCGTCATCGGTCAGGAGCAGGCGATCAAGGCCTTGTCCAAGTCCATCCGCCGCACCCGAGCGGGCTTGAAGGACCCGAAGCGGCCCTCCGGGTCGTTCATCTTCGCGGGACCCTCCGGGGTCGGCAAGACCGAACTGTCCAAAACCCTGGCCGAGTTCTTGTTCGGCGACGAAGACAGCCTCATCGCGCTGGACATGTCCGAGTACTCCGAGAAGCACACGGCCTCGCGTCTGTTCGGATCACCTCCGGGTTACGTCGGATACGAAGAAGGGGGCCAACTCACCGAGAAGGTGCGCCGCAAGCCCTTCTCCGTGGTGTTGTTCGACGAGATCGAGAAGGCTCACCCCGACATCTTCAACTCCTTGTTGCAGGTGCTTGAAGAGGGTCGCCTGACGGATGCTCAGGGTCGTGCGGTGGACTTCAAGAACACTGTGATCATCATGACCACCAACCTGGGCAGCCGCGATGTCTCCAAGTCCCTCGGCTTCGCGCCGTCGGACGACGACGTCGGCGCCTACGAGCGGATGCGCGGCAAGGTGCAGACCGAGTTGAAGCAGCATTTCCGCCCGGAGTTCCTCAACCGCATCGACGACACGATCGTGTTCCACCAACTCACTCGCCGGGAGATCGTCGCGATCGTCGATCTGATGGCGGCACGGTTGGACGAGCGCCTGGCGGAGCGCGACATGAGCGTCGAGTTCACCACTCCCGCCAAGGAACTGCTCGCTGAACGCGGGTATGACCCCGTCCTGGGCGCGCGGCCCCTGCGCCGCACGATCCAGCGGGAGATTGAAGACTCCCTGAGCGAGAAGATCCTCTTCGGCGAGATCCACCCGCACAGCCTGATTGTGGTCGACGTCGAGGGGGAGGGCGACGATGCGATCTTCACGTTCACGCCGCAGCCCAAGGTCGAACTGCCCGACTCGCCACCGGTGGAGACCGTAGAACCCGAGTGACTCCAGCGACCTGGCTCTCTTCACTGGATGCTTGGTTTGCTTCGGCTTCCCGGGATCTTCCATGGCGAGTAGAGCCGCGGGATCCTTGGGGTGTGCTCGTCAGTGAGGTCATGCTGCAGCAGACTCCGGTGCTACGAGTCATCCCGGCCTTCACCTCGTGGCTGCAGCGCTGGCCAGACCCCGCGGGTCTGGCGGCGGACCCACCCGGCGAAGCCGTGCGGATGTGGGGCCGACTCGGATACCCCCGGCGCGCCCTGCGTCTTCATGCGGCGGCGATCGCAGTGGTCGCCGACCATGACGGTCGCTTGCCGGATAGCCACAGTGAACTCGTCGCTCTCCCCGGAATTGGGGACTACACGGCTTCTGCTGTTCTCGCGTTCGCCTTCAAGCGTCGGATCGCCGTTCTCGACACCAATGTGCGTCGGGTCCTCGGTCGGTTCCTGGACGGACGGGCACTTCCTCGATCGTCAGCCCCAAGTCGTGCCGAGCGCGACCGGCTGTCCGCGATGCTGCCGTCCGATCCCGCGGCGGCAGCCAGGGTGAGCGAGGCGATCATGGAACTGGGGGCAACGGTCTGCCTGGCTCGCACCCCCCGGTGTGAACACTGTCCTGTGCGGTCAGGGTGTCGCTGGTATGCAGCCGGTCGGCCACAGAACCAACACCCGGTGGCCAGGCAAGCCCGGTTCGAGGGCAGCGACCGGCAGGTCCGCGGCTTGATCCTCGCCCTGCTGCGGGAGTCGGACCACCCGCTGCCGAGCGCGGAGATCGGCGGACTGTGGCCGGATTCCCACCAGTTGTCCCGGGCGCGGGATTCGCTGCTGGCGGACGGGCTCATCGTTCGCGCCGGGTCTTGCTTCTCGCTGCCGCTGGGGCAGGATGCGGCCAGATAGACAGTAGGAGGACCAGTAGGAGGAAATGTGGACAGTCAGCGTCATGTCGGACGGACCGCGCTGGTGACCGGGGCCGGGTCGGGCATCGGCCGGGCCACGGTCCTCGAGTTGCTCGCGGAGGGGGCGGTCGTGATCGGTGTGGACCTCTCCGACACCGGGTTCGCGGATCTTCGGCACGAGGCGGGGGCCGCGGCGGACCGACTCGAGATCCGGCAGGTGGATGTGACGTCGGCCGGCGAAGTGGGAGCTCTGGTGGCGGACCACGAACGCATCGACGTTCTGGTCAACAACGCCGGGGTGATGGATCACTTCCTGCCTGTCGGCGAGGTCGATGATGCGACCTGGGATGCGGTCCTGGCGGTCAACCTCACCAGTGTCATGCGCCTGACTCGGGCGGTCCTTCCGGTCATGGAGGGCAACGGGGGCGGTGCCATCGTCACTGTTGCCAGCAAGGGAGCTCTCTCCGCCGGGGCGTCAGGGGTGGCGTACGCAGCGTCCAAGCACGGGGTGATCGGCGTGGTGAAGCACACCGCGTGGTTCTACGGTCCTCGGGGAATCCGGTCGAATGCCGTGTGCCCCGGTGCGGTGGCCACCGGGATCGGCGCTTCGGCCATGCCTCGCAGCGAGTGGGTCATGGCCCGGGCTCAGCTCGCGATGGCGAGCATGGGGGAGATCGCCGAACCCGCGAGCATCGCAAGTGTCATCTCCTGGCTGGCATCAGATGAGGCGGGCAACGTCAACGGTGCGGTCGTGACGGCCGATGGCGGCTGGGACGCCGCTTGACCGACCCCGGGTGTACCGGATCGGGCCTCCGGGAGTCTACGGTTAGTCCGTGAGTTCGGTCATGAAGCCCGTCGGGCCCGAGGATCCCCAGGTCTATTGGCGGCGCCGGGCCCTGGTCGGAGGCATCGTCTTGCTGGTTCTGGTGCTCCTGTGGCTGATCTTCCGACCCAAAGGCGAGCCTGATCCTGAGCCGGTGGCGGCCCCCGCATCACCCTCCGTCATCGCCAGCACCCCGGCCTCCCCGCTCGCCTCTCCGAGCGGGTCGTCGTCGAGTTCGGCCAGTCCCTCGGGGTCTTGCTCCGACAGCGACATCGACGTCACCGTCACCACCAGTGAGCCGAGTTACTCCGGAGACACCGAGCCTGAGCTGACCATGGCCATCGCCAACACTGGAACCGAGCCGTGCCAGCGGGATGTGGGGTCGGGGGCCAACGAGATCATCATTTCGTCGGGCGGCGTCAAGGTGTGGTCGTCCGACGACTGCAGCGATTCATCAGAATCCGACGTCGTCACGCTGCGCCCGGGAGAGAAGGCGAGCGTCACCGTGAGTTGGCCGCGCGTCAGCAGCGATGCCGGGTGCAGCGGTGAGGGCACTCCGGTCGAGCCCGGTGCCTACGACGCGGTTGGACGCAACGACAAGGTCGAAAGCTCCGAGACTGCCTTCACTCTGCAGTGAGTCCTTTCACCGGCGGGACTTCCTCGCCGGTGATCGCGGCCAGGTAGTCGGGATCCACGCCAGCTGCCAACAGTTCCTGGTCCACACTGACGTGCACATGGTCGAAGTGGGTGTTGGTGCAGTCGCCATTGTTGTAGCCGTCCTGGCGCCAGTTCGCGATCGGCGTCCAGGAAACTTCCTCGTCGCGGTATCCGGGGCTGCGGACATGGTCCTGCCAGATCAGGTAGTCGAGGTTGAACCTTCTCGCGTTGTCGATGAGGTACCGCGTGAGCCGCGTGCCGACCCGCAGGTCCTCCTCGCTCGTGGTGCGTGAACCCGAGTCCGAGTTCTCGCAGCCCGCGGGCATCATGAAGTCGATGGCGTGCTGCCAGTCCGGCATGTGGCCGTTGTAGGTGCCATGCGTGATGATGTGCGGGAAGTTGATGTACGCACACCGGGACATCCGCTTGGCGTTGTCGCTCATGTCATCCCAGTTGAAGCCAGTTGCGCGGCGGAAGTAGGACTTGAACGACTGCGGCACCACGGGGCATCGGGTCATCGTGACGTCCGGAGGGGTGCACTTGATGCGATGGCCGTACGTCGGGCGGTCGTCGCTGGAAGGCAGTTCCCTGGCGCTGAACCGCTCCAGCCACTGGCCGGCCTTGATCGGCGCGTTCACCTTGGCGGTGGCGGCGTCCTCCGAGGCGGGATCGAACTGGCGCGCGAACACGCGGGCCGCCTTGTCCGCAGCTGTGAGGGCCTTGAACTTCTTGGCGCGCGACTCGCGCCAGGTCGCGGTCATCTCGTCCATCAGGTGAGTCACCTGGTGCTTCATGCTCCAGCGGTTGTTGCCCTTGGCCTCTAGTGCGGCGGTGTAGGACTTCCAACGATCGCGGGGCCACTGCGCCAGGCCGATACGCTGCCCGGACGTCGCAAAAGCGATAGGGCTGACCCCGGAGACGTGGTCGAGGTACCCCAGGACGCCGGCACTCGCTGCCGGCGAGAACCCGGCGTTGCGCAGTCGCTTCCACACGTACAGTGCCCGACTCTTCGCCCCAGGCGTGGTCGTCGTCGCCGCACACACCGAGGGCGTTTTCGGCTTCTTTCCGGCGCCCGCCGGGACCCCAGCCGCCATCGATACGGTCACAGCGAACGCTGCGGTAGCGGTGATCAAGACTCGTACGAACCCGGTTCTGCGCATGCGGCGGAACCTAGCGAGGTCACGCGACGTCGGCAGCCGAGTTGTCGAAAACGTCCGGGCTGTGCAGGTTTACCGCTTGATTTCGTCCCAAAACCCCCCAAATGTGTCCGATATGCGGCTATTCGTCCCGAGTGCGGCCATGGCGTGTTCCAGGCGCCGCAACGGGATCGTGGCTATCGGCGTGCCGGTCGCGTCAGTCGAATCGGGCACGAGTGCGGTGGTGTACCCCAAGCGGGCCGCCTCGTTGAGCCGCTGCGCCATCGAGTGACACGGTCTCAGGTCACCGGACAGGGCGACCTCTCCCAACGCGACGAGGTCCGTGGGCACGACGGTGCCCGTAGCCGCAGAGAAAATGGCGAGGCACGTCGCCAGGTCAGCGGTGGGATCGGTGATCCGCAGGCCCGCGACGGTGGCGACGTAGAGATCGGACCGGCCGAATCCCACCTCGCCCTCTCTCTGGGTCAGGGCCGCCAGCATGCTCACCCGCGACGAATCCAGCCCAGCGACGATGCGTCGACCGCTGTCCTGATCGGGGGCCCGGGGGGAGAGCAGCGACTGAATCTCCGCGGAGATCGGTCGGCGGCCCTCGAGGGTGACCGTGGCGCAAGTTCCCGCGACCGGGACCTCACGCACCGAGCGGAACAATTGGGAGGGGTCGGCGAGCTCTGACAGGCCTCCATCCGTCTGCTCGTAACAGACAACCTCGTCGGCTGGTCCGTAGCGGTTCTTGACGGCGCGCAGGAGGCGTACCTGAGTGTGTGGTTCGCCTTCGAATGTCAGAACCGTGTCGACCAGATGCTCCAGGGCCCGGGGACCGGCGATGGAGTTCTCGCGCGTGCTCTGCCCCACGAGCAACGTCGGCACCCCCCGTGCTTTCGCCTGACGGGTGAGGACCGCCGCGACCTCGCTCACCTGAGAGATACCTCCGGCCCGCCCATCGATCTCAGGAGACGCGAGGGTCTGGACCGAGTCGACGACGATCAGTTGAGGATTGTGATGCTCGATGTGACCTAAGACTGCGCCGAGGTCGGTCTCATCGGCGACAAGGAGGCGCTCATTGCCCGCCCCGATCCGTTCGGCACGCACGCCGATCTGCTCGGCGGATTCCTCGCCGGAGATGTACAGCACAATCGCGTCAGCGAATCGCTCGGCGAAACGATGAGCGACGTCGAGCAGGAGCGTGGACTTGCCGACCCCCGGTTCGCCCGCGACCAGGACGACTTGCCCCGCGACCAGTCCGCCCCCGAGTACGCGGTCGAACTCACCAGCACCGCTGTGGATTCGCGGTGTTCGCTGTGCGGTGACGGTGGTAATCGGTTGCGCCGGGCGAGTGGGTGCACCCCCGCTGCCCCGCTTGGTCTTGGTCCCGGTCAGAGGCAGGCGTTCCGACTGATGTTCGACCATGGTGCCGAACTCCTGACACCGTGGGCAGCGCCCCACCCACCGCACGCTGGAGGAATGACACTTCGAACACACGAAGGTGCTGGTGGGGGACTTGGCCACGGTGGCCCTCCGATCAGGCGGTTGTCCCGACCCTAGGTGCCGGGTCCGACATTTCGGGTGAGGCGGGGTGTGGCGCCAGCGCCGAGTTGGGCAGTGACCGACCGACCGGCGTGAGACTCAGGGCGCTGCGAGCGGCTTCGTGCGCCTCGCAGTGGATCACCAGTTCGTCGTACGCGGCCTCGCCGATCATGGCCACGAGTTCAGCCCGGCTGGACCGGTAGACCGGCTGGGTCCCGACATGGGCCTCGGTGTCGGACGAGCAGTACCAGTCGAAATCATGTCCTCCGGCACCCCACATGGCCCTGACGTATTCGGTGATCGTGATGATGAGGGTGCGCGTATCGTCGTTGTGCTCCACCCACGTGTAGTCCCTTCTGATGGGCAGTTGCCAGCACACGTCGGGTTTGGTGTCGATGGGGGATTCGCGCTCGTGCTGTGCCAACAGATGCAGCGCGCACCCCGCGCCGGCGGGAAACGATGGCGAGTTCTGGAAGATGCAGGCGCCTCTGCTCACGCGGGTCTTGCGGTCCCCATCCCCGTCGGTCTCGACCCAGTCCGACGTGCGGAGTTTGCCGCTGGGCTTCTGTTCCCACTCGGCCCCGGTCAGGCGCTTGACCCAACGTCGGACGCGTTTCTCATCGTCCTTGTCCGCGAAATGGGCGCCATGCGAGCAGCATCCCGCCTGCGGTACGGACGCATCGATGCCCCGGCATCCCCGACCGTAGATACAGGTCCACCGGGACGTGAGCCAGGTGAGATCGGCGCGAATGACCTGGTCGGCGACGGCGGGGTCAGGAAACTCGATCCACGCGCGGGGGAACGTGTCGGCAACCTCGGGCACGGCGTCACTCTACGCGGGCGGGTACCGTTTCCCCATGCGTCTGGGTGTGATCGACATCGGTTCGAACACCGTGCACCTGCTCGTCGTCGATGCGCACTACGGCGCGGCGCCCATCGCGGCGCATTCCCACAAGATGGAACTGCGGCTGTCCGAGCACCTCACAGAGTCAGGAGCCATCGATTCAGCAGCGACACAGTCTCTGATCGACTTCACGCTGCGGGCCCAGGTGATCGGGGAGGATCTCGGTGTCACCGACATGGAGGCCTTCGCGACATCCGCGATCCGGGAGGCGAGCAACGGCGAGGATGTCCTGCGTCAGGTCCGCAAGGCCACCGGAATCGCGACGACGACCGTGACCGGCGACGACGAGGCGCGGCTCACCTTCCTGGCCGTGCGACGCTGGTTCGGCTGGTCCGCCGGACGACTGCTGGTGCTCGACATCGGTGGCGGCAGCCTCGAGATCGCGATCGGGGGGGATGAGGAGCCGGACCTCGCCTTCTCCATGCCCTTGGGGGCCGGCCATCTCACGCGCACGATGCTCTCCGGGGACCCGCCTGACGAGGACTCCGTGCGGGAGTTGCGCCGCCACATCCGGGCCGAGATCGCAGGCTCCGTGGGCCGCATCCAGCGCCTGGGACTTGCGGAGCGAGCCGTCGCCACTTCCAAGACCTTCAAACAGTTGGCACGCATCGCCGGAGCGGCGCCCTCCAGCGAGGGCCCGTTCGTGCGCCGCACCTTGAGCCTGACCGACCTGAGCGCTTGGCTGCCCAAGTTGGCTGCCATGACCACCAAGGAACGCGGCGGCCTGCCCGGGGTCAGCGTTGGGCGCGCGCCTCAGTTGGTCGCGGGTGCGCTGGTCGCCGAAGCCGCCATGGAGTTGCTCGATGTCGATGAGGTCGACATCTGCCCCTGGGCGTTGCGCGAGGGCGTGATCCTAAGACGCCTGGACGGACTGAATCAGTGAACGCATCATCGGTGGCCACTGTCGAACAGGTCGTCCCGGCCGCCGGCGAGGGGTTGACCGACGAGCAGGTGGCGGCTCGCGTCGCCGCCGGCCTCGCCAACGATGCCCCCGACGCTCGCAGTCGCAGCCTGTCCGACATCATCCGGGCCAACACCTTCACCTGGTTCAACGGCCTGTTGGGCACGTTGTGGGTGGTCATGATGCTCGTCGCCCCGCCCAAACAGGCGCTGTTCGGTCTCGTCATCATCTTCAACACGGGCATCGGGATCATCCAGGAGTACCGAGCCTCGCGGGAACTCGCCAAACTCAGCCTCATCGGCGAGGTCAAGCCCACCGTGGTGCGAGCCGGGCGAGAGATTCCCGTCAGCGTCAAGGAGATCGTCCGCGACGATCTGATCCTGCTGTCCGCCGGTGATCAAGTGGTCGTCGACGGAACCATCACCGAGTCCCGCGGACTGGAACTGGACGAGAGTCTGCTCACGGGCGAGGCCGACGCGGTCGACAAGGTCGCCGGCGATCCCGCGATGAGCGGCTCGTTCGTGGCCGCGGGTTCCGGTGTCATGGTCGCCACCAAGGTCGGGTCCGAGTCGTTCGCCGCGGGCATCACCGCCGCCGCCAAGGAGTACACGCTTGCCAGTTCGGAGCTGCGCGACTCGGTGAACAAGTTCATCCGCACGGTGTCGTTCTTGATCGTGCCGATCGGGATCCTCCTCGTCATCAGCCAACTGCGGGCAGACCAGCCGCTGGATCTGGCGATCCAGGGCAGCATCGCCGGGATGATCACGATGATCCCCGAGGGCCTGGTACTGCTCACGAGCATCGCCATGGCCGTCGCGGTGGTCCGGCTGGCCCGCCGCAAGGCCCTCGTCCAGGAGATGCCCGCGGTGGAAGCACTCGCGCGCACCGATGTCGTATGTGTCGACAAGACCGGCACCCTGACCGACCCTGGCATGGCGTTGCGGCTCGTCACCCCCCTCGCGGGGGCCGATGAACAGCAGGTGCGTCGCATCCTCGGGGCACTGGGCAGCGCCGACCCGCGTCCGAACCCCACCATGGACGCGATCCGGCGGGACTGCCCGGATCCGGGTTGGACCCTGGCGGACTCCGTGCCCTTTTCCTCCGCGCGCAAGTGGTCGTCCGCGGACTACGCGCAGGGGTCATTCGTCATCGGCGCTCCCGAGATGCTGTTCTCCGACCTCACCGCTCGGCCCTGGTGGGCTGCCGCGGAGCACTACGCCGACGATGGCGCTCGGGTGCTGGTCCTCGCGCAAGCCGGGCAGCCGCCCCGGGCCGACCAGCCGTTGCCGACGCTGCAGGAACTGGCGGTAGTCGTCATCGATCAGAAACTGCGCTCCGACGCCGCGGAGACTGTTGCGTTCTTCGAGGAACAGGGCGTGGCGGTGAAGGTCATCTCCGGCGACAACGCGGCCACCGTCGGCGCCATAGCGGGACGTGCCGGAGTGCCAGGTGCGGACGACCCCTTCGATGCGAGGAACCTCCCGACCACCATCGACGGCATGGGGACACAGCTGGAAAGCCACAGCGTCTTCGGCCGCGTCACCCCTGATCAGAAGAAGTACATGGTGGACGCGCTCCAGCAGCGTGGTCACACCGTCACCATGACCGGTGATGGGGTCAATGATGTCCTCGCTCTGAAGCGTGCCGACCTCGGCATCGCCATGGGTTCGGGAGCACCCGCCACCCGAGCCGTCGCCCAGATCGTGCTGATGGACAACAAGTGGTCGACCCTTCCCCAGGTAGTGTTCGAGGGGCGCCGGGTTCTGGGGAACATCGAGCGGGTGTCGGACGTGTTCCTCACCAAGTCCATCTACGCAATGGTCATCAGTCTCGCCACCGGGGTGTTCGGAGTGGCCTTCCCCTTCCAGCCCATCCAGTTGACCCTCGTGTCGTCGCTGACTATCGGCATCCCCGGGTTCTTCCTCGCCCTCATGCCGAACACCGACCGCTTCCGTCCGGGGTTCTTCCGCCGGGTTCTGCTGTTCGCGGTTCCCGCCGGCGTCGTGTGTGCGGCCAGCGCTTTCACCAGTTACATCGTCGTCAGCGGCATGGACAACGCGGAGGTCCAGTCGCAGACGTACGCGACCTTGACGCTGCTGATCGTGGCTTTGGGGGTCCTGCTGCAATCC
>WBZT01000365.1_pt2 | contig 11693 bp, 7 predicted proteins | sample 5204241 | NCBI WGS metagenome assembly WBZT01 (sample SAMN12344358, study PRJNA552823) | activated sludge metagenome | biome: Activated sludge suspended growth; feature: Nitrification reactor; material: Wastewater; isolation source: activated sludge from nitrification reactor of wastewater treatment...
AATGTGACGACCTGATAGTCCTTCACGGTGAAAGTCCAACTGTTGGTTTTGTTGCCAACGACGCTGTCATTCCAAGTCAGGCGCAACGTGTGCGTGGAAAGCGGGTCCAGCCGCGGGGGAACAGTGTGGGTGGCGGTGAATGTCGGCGACGTTTCAACCACGCTGCCGACCTGGACGCCGTCCAGGAACAATTTGACCGAGCCGCTCGTGACGGTGGTATCGCCCTGGTCCAGCACGACCGAGACGGCTGGTTCTTCACTGACGCCGGTCGCGCCGACGCCCGGCGTGCGGGAAGCGATGAACGATGGCACCGGCGGGATGGTGGCAGGAATTCCATCAGCAGAGGCTGCGCCGAGTGCTGCCACCTGGCCGATGCTGAGCGCGACATCCCGAAGTTGGATGCTATTCACGTAACCGGATGCCGCATTGGTGTCGGTCGTGCCCAGAATCAAAGCGGTCGAGCTTGGGTCCAAGGCAAAGAAACCGTCCACGGCGCCACCGGAGAAAGAGCCCATCTCCACGCCGTTGGTATAAACCCGGATCGTGCCACCCGCATTCACCACCAGTCCTAGGCGGTACCAGGTGTTGGCGGCCAGACCGCCCACGAACGGGCCGCTGACTCCGCCCGGGCCGGTCTTGGCCGGACCAACCGCTCCGTTTGCGTCTATGACGATGAATTGCTCCGTGCCACCCAGTGCATAGGTCCGCAGCAACGGACGAATTTTGGTGGCCGAGGCAGTAGGATACAGCACGTCCATCAGCAAGGAATACTGGTTGACCGTGGAAGGACTACCATTCGCCGCGGGTGTGGGCATCAAGTAACCCTGCCCGTTGGTGGCGGCAGGGAAGCGCATCACGATGGCATTCGTGCCGGCTATGTTGGGGACGGCGAAGCCTGTCGTGTCACCGAAGGTCGTGCCCGCCGTGGTGACGCCGTCGGCATAGTTTAGTGCCGTCCCGACGGTGGCGGTCAGGTTGCTGCTGTTGAAGTCCCATAACCCGAAGGGTTGGGCCAACAGGTTCGTGGCAGCCAAAATGGTCGCCAAGAGGGTTGCGCCAGCCAGGCGCAGACTACGTGTTATGTTCATGTTTGGATGGGGATTTAGGGTTCTGGATTGGACACTAAGGGACGCGGGAGATGGTTGGATTTTGAAGAATTTCAGGTAATTCGAGTAGCTCGGCGTGTTTTGCAAATAAAGTTTTGAAATGAATTCTGGGCCCAACAAACCTAGCCGCTACCAACGGGCGGCTGGTAACGGCGGATGACCTATTTGTTGATTCGCTGTACCCGCAAGGTTTCAGCGGCTTTGGTATCGCCTTTGGCTTGGGCAGACTGCAAAAGGTTATTGACGCAAAGCGTACCCCGGGCCACCACGCTGGCCTGCTCCTTGGTCATACCCGCAGACTGCACGAGAGCCTGCATGGCGAAGGAGGCTTTGGCGTAGTCCTGGGCCTTCACTGCGGCGGCGACTTGGCTGGCAAGGTCTTTAACTTCTGGTTTGGCCTTGGCAAAGGCCTTCTCCAAGGCGCCCGGCAACTCCTCCGCAGTAATCGGTTCCGGCGGCGCACTGCTCTTGTCACACCCGGTGACGAGCCCCGCCAGCAAGACACAGAGGGACAGGATTCCGATGCTAAGAATGTGTTTCATAAATCGTCGGCAGGAATTGCGAGGACTAGTTTTGGACCGGATTGAGCGGCCTGGCCCCCGTGTAGTGGCGATAATCAATCCCCACCCTGAAGCCCGTAAACTTGATTCGCGAAACGTGGCCATCCACCCAAACGGTCTGATTACCCTTGGTGTGGCGGTAATACTCCTTGTCGAACTGATAACCGCTGTAGAGCGATGCCAGTCCGCTGTAGGGTGGCGGATTGTTCCCAATCCATTGAGTCAGGATTGCGCTGCTGCCAGGGAACAGCCCAATGCTGTCATCCGCGCCTTCCATTTTTTGTTCCGCCGCGTCCTGGCAGAAGATCATTTTCGTTGGGTCCTTATAGCTCGTAACCTTCTTGATTTCGGAGGGCTCGTCAGCTGGATCCAGACCCGAATTCTTGAGCAGATACTGGCACATCCCATAAGTTGAATTCTCCCAGAATTCAGCCGGATAATAGAGACCGCCGTCATGCCATTCGTCGGGATGCACTGAAGCCGGGCATCGGAAAAGCTTCTTGTTCTTGCCGTAATATTCCAAGTAACCCAGCGCCCAATAAGCGTATCCATCGGTCGGGGGCAACAGCACGTCGGAACGAGGCCCGGAAGTCCATTGCCCGTGATTAGGTATGTCACCATTCCCCAAGTTAAAATAGGTTTCCCTGAAGTCTTGGGCGTAGGTTAGCCCGGCCACACCAATCTGGTGCAGGTTACTCAAGCACTGGGCGGCTTTAGCCTTGTCCTTGGCTTTGGTCAAAGCCGGGAGAAGCATCCCCGCCAAGATGGCGATGATGGCGATTACGACCAGCAATTCGATCAAGGTGAACGCGCGTTTTGCAGTGAACGACCGCCCGAACCAACGGGCGGGTGGTGACGGATGTGCGGATGATACAACTTGCATTTGGTCCTCGGATGATAGGCAGCCCGGCCGACGTCTCAACTGACAGTTGGGTGACGATTTCATGAAGAACGTTACGTCTTTACTACGACTCGGCAAACTTGAATCTCAAAAGCCAGCGCTGTCTATTGTTTTGGGTTTCGCCATTTGTGGTCTAATTCGGAGGGTCATGTCAAACTTTTTTCCCCGGAGGTTTTTCCCGGAAACATCGGCCGCGACGATTCCGTAGCTGGGTGGCCGCCGCCGCGAACGCCGTCTGCGTGCGCGTGGGAATTTTCTGGACGCGACCAAATGCGGGGCCAAAATGCAATGCATCTGCTTCATCATGGTTTCAGCTCATTGTGAAAAATGCGGCGCCGATCTGGCGCTGGAGACGCCCGTGGTCCCTGGCTGCGGCGCACCCGCCACTAACAGTTAACCTTCAATGCAAAAGACCTCCTTCAGTCTGGTTCGGTTGCTCGTGGTCGGCCTCGTCCTGGCCGGCGTGGCGCTCGCCGTTCTTTTTATGGCCCCGCGGTTCAGCCAGCCGGGCGAAACCGCAAAGCCGGAGCCGGTCGCCACGCCCGACTTGGCCGGCACGCGCGCCGGCGCCGAACGCGGCGAGGCTGAAGCGCAAAAAAATCTCGGGACCATTTTCGCCAAGGGCTTGGGTGTGAAACAGGATTACAAGGAGGCCGCGCGCTGGTACCGGTCGGCGGCGGACCAGGGCCACGCAGGCGCGCAACTTGCCCTGGGTGAATTGTATGAAGTCGGCCAGGGTGTGCCGCGGGACGAAGCGGAGGCAGCCAACTGGTATCGCCACGCGGCGGAGCAAGGCCTCGCCGGCGCGCAATACAGCCTCGCGGCGCTCTACGTCCAAGGCAAAGGCGTGTCGGCGAACGAAGCCGAGGCGCTGAAATGGTATCGCCTGGCCGCCGAGCAGGGCGATGCGCTCGCGCAATATAATCTGGGCATGCGCTACTACGAGGGTCGCGGTGTGCCCCCGGAACCCGCGCAAGCTTACCAGTGGCTCAGTCTTGCGGGGGCGCAAGGCATCGCGGACGCCGCCCGCACCTGCGACGCGCTCAAAAGCAGAATGACGCGTGAACAGCTCAACGAAGGACGGCGACGGGTCGAGTCCTTCGCTATCAAAAAAACGGCCAAGTAATCCTGCCGCCCCGGGCGAGTTTCCCTTTGACCCGGCTCAATCCGGCGCCGCTAAAATCCGTCAACGATATGAAATCAGTTTGCTTCCCCCGCTTGGTAGTTGTGCTTGCGATTGTAGCGTTGATGGCTGCTGCGCCAATTGCCGGCGCGGCCGCCGCACCAGCTTCGGAACCGGTGGGACGCATCGGCAGCCGCTTTGTCACGCCCGTCAACCAAATCGTGACGCCGGCGGGCCGGCAGGTGGACTTGCCCGGGTTGCGGCCGCAGGTCATCGCGTTGTCACCGGATGGCGGGCTGCTCGTGGTTTCGGGCAAGACCAGCGAACTCCTCGTTCTCGACCCCGTCACGGGCGCCATCCGCCAAAAGGTCGGTCTGCCGGCGGAAGCCCAAAACACGCCGCGCCCGGACGCGCCCTCGGCCAATATTCTCGAACCGGATCGCAAAGGCCAGGTCAGCTACACGGGACTGCTCTTTTCACGCGATGGGAAAAAAATCTACCTGAGCAACGTAGACGGCAGCATCAAAGTCTTCACGGTCGAGTCCGATGCTTCAGTCAAGCCATCGCATTCGTTTCCGCTGCCGCCCGCCAACGCGCCGCGACGAAAAGAGGAAATTCCCGCGGGCCTGGCCGTTTCCGCCGACGGCAGCAAGCTTTACGTGTGCGGCAATCTTTCCAATCAACTGCTCGAACTCGACACCGCGACCGGGCGGGTGCTGCGGACGTTTGCGGTCGGTGTGGCGCCGTACGATGTCGTGCTGGTGGGTGACAAAGCATATGTGAGCAATTGGGGCGGGCGCCGGCCCCAGCCGGGCGATATCACCGGCCCGGCCGGCCGCGGCACGGAGGTCAAAGTGGACCCGGTGACTTATATTGCCAATGAAGGATCTGTGACGGTGCTGGATTTGAAGGCCCCCTCCGCCGCCATCCTCAAAACAGAAATCCTCGCTCACCTTCATTCGTCAGCGCTGGCCGTTTCGCCCAACGGGCGTTACGTCGTATGCGCCAACGCAGCATCGGACAATCTCACGGTGATTGATACACAGACCGACATGGTAATCGAAACCATCTGGGTCAAGCAAAGCCCGGCGGATTTATTTGGCGCGTCGCCCAACGCCCTGTGTTTTGCGCCTGACGGGAAGACGCTGTACGCGGCGAATGGCACGCAGAACGCCGTTGCTGTCATCCGCTTCGCCCCCCGCAACCGTTCATCCAAGCTACAGGGGTTGATCCCGGTCGGCTGGTTTCCGGGCGCCCTCACGCTGGATGCGAAACGCAAAACGCTTTGCGTGGCGAATATCAAAGGCCATCCGGTTTTGCCTCGGCGCGGGGCGGAGAATGGCGGGAGCGGATTCAATTCGCATCAGTACTCGGGGTCGGTGTCCCTGGTGCCGGTGCCGCGTAGCCGCGAGTTACCCAAGCTCTCCGCGACGGTTTATGCGAATTATCGGCACGACCGGATGGAACTCGCCCGGGCAAAACCGCGTCCCGATCAGCCGCCCCGCCCCGTGCCCGAGCGCATCGGCGAACCCAGCACGATCAAGCATGTCGTTTACGTGATCAAAGAGAACCGCACCTACGATCAGGTCTTCGGGGACATCCCGGAAGGTAACGGCGATCCTAAGCTGTGCGTCTTTGGCGAGAAGGTCACGCCGAACCAGCACAAGTTAGTGCGCGAATTCACGCTGTTGGACAACACCTACTGCGCAGGCATCCTCAGTGCGGATGGCCACCAGTGGAGTACGACAGCGATGGGCACGGATTACTTGGAAAAATCCTTCGCGGGCTGGCCGCGGAGTTATCCCGACGGGATGGGCGAAGACGAGAACGACGCGCTCGCGTATTCGCCAGTGGGGTTTATCTGGGACAATGCAGTCAAACATGGCGTGTCCATTTGGAATTTCGGCGAGTTCGCGATGCCGACCTGCGGCTGGAAAGATCCCGCGCGCAAAGGCGAGCCACAATGGAAGGACTATTGGGATGAATTCCAGCTTGGGCGCGGCGAAGTCCAGATTACCAGTCAGCCGAGCGTGGAGAGCATCCGGCCGTTCACACCCACGAACTACATCGGCTGGGAGATGGCCGTGCCGGACGTCTGGCGCGCGCGTTACATCACGAATCAACTTGCCGAATGGGAGCGGGCAGGGCGGATGCCGCAGTTCATCATCATCTGCCTGCCTAACGACCACACGAGTGGCACCAAGGCCGGCACTCCCACCCCAGCGGCGCTGGTGGCCGACAACGACCTCGCCTTTGGCCAGATCGTCGCGGCGTTGAGTCATTCATCCTTCTGGAAATCCATGGCGATCTTTGGCATCGAGGACGATCCGCAAGCGGGCTGGGATCACGTCAGCGGCTATCGCACCACGGCCTACGTCATCAGTCCGTGGGCCAAACGCAAAGCGGTGGTCAGCACGCAATACAACACCACCAGCCTGCTGCGCACGATGGAACAGATCCTTGGTCTGCCGCCGATGAACCAGTTCGATGCCACCGCTGTTCCCATGTTCGATTGTTTCACGGAAACACCGGACAACACGCCATTCTCCAGCGTTGCCAACAACATTCCCCTTGATCAGATGAATCCCGATCCCAAGGCGGTCAAGGACGCACTGTTGCGCCGCGACGCCCTGGCATCCGCGCGGTTGAATTTTCGCAAGCCAGATGCCTGCCCGGAAGATCTGCTGAACCGCATTCTCTGGCGGGCCGCAAAAGGCAGCGCGGCACCTTATCCAGAATGGGCGGTCTTCGCCGTCAGTGACGACTAGGCGGGTGTCCCTTGCAGATGGCTCTGCGACGCGTCAGCCTCAAAGCACACTTTTAGCGGGAGCTTTGGCCGCGTGACCTTCCAGAACGCGCGTGGGTTGATTACTGGTCGTCACGACTGCTGGCTTGGTGCCAAGTTTTACGTGTATCTCACAGCGATACCCACCACGTTCCTTCGGGCAGCAGAATTGGACGGATTCGATCGGATAGGAGTGGTGATGGTCGTAGGCAAATGAGTCCCCGATTCGCGGCAAGGCAGGCACCTCCAAGTTCCACGGTCGGTGTCTGGCCTCCAAAGATTTTGGTGGATAGAGAACGATATCGATCATTGTAAATAGCCTGATTGCTCTTTCGCAGCTTCGCCATGCACCGGAAGGTGATCGCGCCGGCGTGCCGGATCACATCGAGATTTCTCAGGAAACCGGTATACGAATACTCAATACGAGCACAAACCCGAGAACGACTCCAATCGCGGCGAGGAGAACGATTTTCTGCCAAGAAAGATCCACGGTCCGAAGCGCGTTCTGAATACTAGCGGTATGCATATCCCAGTTTTTGCATGGGAATAAGCACGCTAAGTGCCCGGCTCGCGGAGAGTGACAAGAAGGGAAGCAGATTGCGGATTTGCCTGACGAAGTGAAGACTGCATGTCAGGGTTTGACCCGAACTGACCGCTGGCTCCCTCCCGTTTTTGCGCTGCCGCTCTAACCAATGATGGGTGATTTCAGGACACTGCATTGGGCACCCGGGGAGGTACCATACGACAAGCACTGGCCGCAGATCATCCCCAGACTTTCCCTGAGCGGCGCAAAAAACCTGGCGAAGGTAGGCAGTATTCCCTCACCGCCGCAGAAACTCCGAATCGCAACTGCACCAAAGAATTAAATCTCCAGCGGGTCATTGCAAACGGGCAGCCAGCGCAGAATCAGATCGCGCTCTTCCGTACAGCGTGAAGCCTGCCCAGCGGCACAGTAGTGGGCGTGGAGATGCGTGGCGCCGCTGGCAATGGCGTCGTCCATCCGCACATGACCCTCGAGCCGCTGATGCAGGTCGCGGGTTTGTGCAACATAGACGGGAACCCAGAAGCCCTCCTCCGTTTGCTTGGCGTAGATGTAATTCCCCGGCAGCGGCCGGAACTCGGCATCCAAGGCATAGATTTCATACTGATACTCAGTGCCGGATTGCCCAAGCCGCGAGACAGAAGTGGACGTGGTATTTTCTTTCAGATGCGGGTGACGACTGAACAATTGCTTGAACAAGTTCACCTTAACTGAAAAGATCATTACATTAGCAATTTGTCAAACGCGCGCTTGGCCAGCCTTGCAATGAGCGGAGCGTGTGGTTTCGGTCGGAAGACAGGCACATCATGCCGATGGCGAAGCATCCTGTCTCGAAGGTCTGTTACCGTCTGATTAGCCGCGCTATATGTAACCTACGCGTCGCGGTGCGCGCTGGCTGAAGGTGGCTAAAAAAACCGGGTCAAACTGCCAGAGGATGGCGGAGAGACCCGGGGAATTTCGATTAGTTCGGCAGGTTGTTACTTAACAACTGGTGCAGGCCTGAACTAGTAATGCCGCACCGTTTCGCAAAAAACTTCAAAGATCATGCCGATAAACCAGGGGCGAGTTTTCAAGCACGATGGTCGGCCTGGGTCGCTTGGCTTGCGGCGTGATCATAGGTTTGCAGAAGCCTGAAAACCGGGCTGCCACAATCTTGGCTTTTGCTAATCAGAAGTTGCCCTCGCTTTTGCCCTGCCTGAACCGGTTATTTTCATTCAGCGGTACCGTTTAACAGGTCCGCGTTCGACCGTCCCCGCAGCCGACCAGTTTGAAAGCAGACTTTGTTCAGTGCCAAGGGAACCTTGAGGCCGCTAAGACGGTAAGGAATGGAGCCAAAGGTGGGGATTGTTAGCCACTGGCTCGATCTGGAAACCATTCTAGCAGAGATATTTGAGGATTCCAGAGAATTCGTTCACTCTGCCTCCGATGTTTTCAATATGCTTTGTTAGCTTTTCCGTTAGCCATCAAAACATTCAAAAAAACGCGATGCTTTTTGAATCGCATTTTCGTCACCGAGGTTCCTGACACTGATTGCATTTTTGTACCCGAAAGGTTGGTTTGCCACCCTTGGCGCGAATTGCTGAAAACGGTGACAGGATCGTTGGCGAATCAAACAGCACCAACTTCAGGGACGGATGGGTTTTTAGCCCAAGTTTGTTGGCCATTTTGTTAGCCATTTCTGGACCATTCCAACCACGCTTCTTCCCGGTGAAGATTGCTTAGGCGGTCACGAAAACGGATTGACCGCAGGCGCATCTCCTCACTAGACGATTGGGAGAACCGGCGTGAGGCGCAGCTCGCTGCGGCCTGACCGGCCAGAGGGCGTTTGGAAGGTGTTGATTGCGGATTGCAGATTCCGGATTGAACCAAAGAGAAAACGGAGTTTTCGAGGGCGCCGCCCGCGCTCAGGGCTACACAGCGGAAATGCAACGGCGACGCTCACAAACCGGGCGAGCAACACGGCAGGACTCGCGGAGGACCAACGGCATCAGTCGCGGCGACGGTCACGCCGCCATTCCACCCTAAAAGCTAAACCGGAACTGCGGTGAGGCGTCGGGGTCGTGGTGGTCCAGCCCGCAAGACGCGCAGCGAAAAGCCGCGCCCGTTCTGAAACGGTTCGACCGTGGCGGTGACTTCCAAAACGGGATAGCGCACCGTTGCGAGTCCGTAATTCCGGTAGGTTTGCGCAAACAACTCGGTCTCGACAATCCCCGTCCAATCCGCCAGCGTCAGAAACTTCATCGGCTCGCCCGTGATCTGGTGATGCGTGCGTTGCTCGACCACCAGCCCGCACGCCACGATGGTTTCGCCGAGATGCGCGCCCATACGCGCCACCGGGCAATAGGTGTCCCAAGCCACGTCCGCGAACAATTCCAGCGGATGCCCGCTCACCGCGTAGCCGAATAATTCCCGTTCGGCTTCGAGCCGTTCGTGACGCGTGGGTTCCCGCAACAACGCCGGATGCGCGGCAAAGAAGCCAGCGACTGTGTTCGTGCCGGCATCGAAATCAAATTCCAGATGCGGCGTTTCCTCCCTGCGTCCTTTCGCCAGCCGTTGGGATTCCCAAAACTGGCGGGTGCGCGACGCGCCAAACTCGTCGCACGCGCCGGTGCGGATCATGATTTCCATTTCTTCCGGTGATGGCTGCACGCGGCGGTGAAAGTCCGTCAACGATGTGAATTCACCACGCGCCCGCTCGGTCAACAATCGCTTCACCGTGCGTTCACTCAGTCCCTTCGCGTTGGTCAATGGAACACGGATGGCCTCGCCGTGAACGGTAAACTGGGGGCCGGGTTCATTCACCGTGGGCGGCAGAAACTTCAAACCTAGTCGATAGCTTTCCAACACGTAAACCAGCGGATCGTAAAACCCTTTGCCGTTGGTCAACACCGCCGCCATGAACTCGGCCGGATAATTGCGTTTCAACCATGCGGCTTGATAGGCTTCAACGCCATAAGCCGTGGAGTGCGCCTTGCAGAACGCGTAACCGGCAAAGCCCGCGACGAGTTCCCATACTTCCGCAATTTTGCCTTCGTCGTGGCCGCGGGCGCGAGCAGACGCAAAGAACTCCTTTTGAATCTCCGCTATGACGGCACGCTTCTGTTTGTTTAACGCTCGGCGCAACACGTCGGCGCGTCCGGGATCAAGGCCGGCAAATGCCTCGCAGATTTGCAGAATGTGTTCCTCATAGACCACCAACCCAAAGGCGTCGCGCAAGACGGGTTCAAGCGACGGATGCGGGTAAGTGATGGGCTCAAAGCCCTGATAACGCCGCGTGAAGGCGAGTTTCTTGCCCTGGTTGGCCGCGCCGGGCCGGATGACGCTGACAATCGCAATCAGCGTGTCAATGTCGCACACGTTGCACTCGCGGCATAGGTTGGTCATGGCCGGGCTTTCGATGTGATGCACCGCACGGGCGCCGCCGGAGATTAAATCCCAAACCTGCGGGTCCTGCCACGGCTCCAGCGCCTTCAAGTCCACGGCGATACCACGCTTGGCCAGCGCGGCTTTCGTGTCGCGCATCGCCGCAAGTCCGCCTTGAGCCAGCACATCAATCTTCACGAGACCGATGACCTCCACGGCATCCATGTCGTAATGCGTCGTGGCGTAGCCCTTGTTTGCAATGAAGGTCGGGGTCAGTTCGGGCATGGGCTGACGCGAGAGCACTACGCCGCAGGGATGCATTTTCGGATTGCGCGGAAAGCCGTCCAGAAACTCGGCCATGTCCAGCGCGGTCTTGAACGGTTCTTCGTTCAACGGCAGGTCGCGGTTCTCCGGGTTGGCGGCGAGCAGCTCTCTCAATTTCATCCCACCGCTCGGGGTGTGTTCGTCCGGCACCCAACCGCCGCCAAAACTCCACGGGAAATGGGCGGTGAAGCGGCGCACCTCCCGCTCGGCCATGCCCAGGACTTTCGCCACGTCCGCGAAAGCGCTCTTGGCTTGGAACGTCGAGAAACCGCCAACCACGGCGCAATGCTCCCGGCCGTATTTGGCAAAGATGATGTTCACCACGTCGTCTTTGCGGTCGTGCGGAAAATCAATGTCTATGTCCGGCAGCTTGTTCAACGCCATGCGCTCTTGATTCAGAAAGCGCCGGAAGTAGAGGCCGAAACGAATCGGACACACGTCGGAGATGCCAAGGCAATAGCAGACGAGCGAATCCGCCGCACTGCCGCGCGTGATCCATTCGATGCCGTGCGGGCGGCAATCTTGCAGAATGTTCCACACGACGAGAAAGTATTCCTCGTAACCAACCGCGCTGATGATGTTCAACTCCTGTTCAATCTGCGGGCGCATCGAGGACGCGCGTTCGCCGTAGCGTCGGCGCAATCCGTTAAACACGAGTTGGTGCAGGAATTCACGCGGCGTCGAACCGTCCGGCGGCACAAACGCGGGAAACTGCGGTTTGCCGAACGGCATTTCAAAGTTGCACCGCTCCGCGATCTCCTGTGAGTGCGCCAGCCATTCGGGTTGTTCCTTGCAGGCGTCCGCCATTTCCGACGGCGTTCGGAAATGAAACCGACCGCTCAAGCGTTTGGTCGGATGCTCCTGCCGGAGCAACGTCAACGTGCGGATGGATTGCACGATGTCGTATTTCATCCGGTCGGCTGGCGTTGCGTAATGAATCGCGGGACACGCGACGGCAGGAATGTTGTCCCTCGCTCGCCCTTCAAACAC
>WBZT01002849.1_pt1 | contig 11688 bp, 11 predicted proteins | sample 5204241 | NCBI WGS metagenome assembly WBZT01 (sample SAMN12344358, study PRJNA552823) | activated sludge metagenome | biome: Activated sludge suspended growth; feature: Nitrification reactor; material: Wastewater; isolation source: activated sludge from nitrification reactor of wastewater...
CGATCCCGAGCATCAGATCGATAACTGCTCGATGGGAACAGCCTCCCGACCTTCCTGGTACAACATCCCCGCCAGGTCGTTAAAGCGCTTGCTCTTCACCCTCATCACCACGGTGCCGTCCGGCATGAGCGTAAAGGTCATGCGATCTCCTGCCTTCATCCGAAGGCTGTCCCGGATCTCCTTGGGGATGGTCGTTTGCCCCTTGCTGGTCAAAGTGGCTTCTGTAGTCATGGCCGGCTCCTCGTCAAATTCCTTACTCGTATAATTTTGGTAAGGAACAAACAATAAGGCAACTTCCCGTTCCAGCGAGGTGAAGAGTTACGGCGCCTGCGCTTCGTCGCGCTCCGCCCCTCATCGCACCGTCACCCGAAACTGCCGCGCCAGCAATTCCCGGTTCAACTCCACCGTAGCCGCGGTCTCGTCCAGCACCGCCGCCTGGTCGACATTGAGCACGCGCTTCGCGGCGTTGACGAAGCAGTTGATGCGCATCGCGGGCATGCCGAGTCGCTGCGCGAGCGCCGCTTTCGACAGCTTTCCGCCACGTACCGCCAGTGCCTCCAGCAGGGAGCGCAGGTCGGCATCGGCTGGTGCCACCCGCGCGGCCAGGGCCTTCTGTGCCGCATAGTTCCGCTGTGTTATGACCGTTGCTGGCCTGGAGGGGATAAAGCGCAAGATCCTCCATTTCTTGCCGCGAGCGTCACCGTTCTCGAAAAATCACGCCGACGTCAGTATGAAATCCACATGCACCGCATCGTAAGGAAAACGAAACCCTGCCTCGTCTCGCTCGACCAGTCCCGCAGCCAGCAATGAATGCACGTCGGTATGCACACCGCGCACGTCGCGCGCTACACGCCGCGCAATTTCCCGCAGTGCGAGTGGCCCCGCACCTGTCATCACCTTGAGGATGTCCCAACGTAGCGGCGTCAGCGTCCGCCATAGCACCCGCTCATCGGCAAAGCCGATAAAAGCTGCCGTGCGCTCGCCGGTAGTCATTGCGCGCATGAAGCGAGCGTTGATCTCAGCACGCGACGCAACGCCGATGGTTACGGTGTTCGTCATGTCACTTGCTCCAATCGTCGACGGCAGTCCAGAAGTCCGCCAAAAGCTGTTCCACAATGGGCGTTGTAAAGGAATGCAACAGGTGGTGACCCGTGACAGCACGCCGTCAACGTTTTCGGTACCCCTGCCCGGTTGGCGGTTGGAACCACCGGCGTTTCCCGTCACAGCCCGCCCCTCATCGTACCGTCACCCGAAACTGCCGCGCCAGCAATTCCCGGTTCAGCTCGACCGTAGCCGCGGTCTCGTCGAGCACCAGCACCGCCGCCTGATCGACATTGAGCACGCGCTTCGCGGCGTTGACGAAGCCGCTGATGCGCATTGCGGGCATGCCGAGTCGCTGCGCGAGCGCTGCTTTCGACAGCTTTCCGCCACGTGCCGCCAGCGCCTCCAGCAGGGAGCGCAGGTCGGCATCGGCCGGAGCCACCCGCGCGGCCAGGGCCTTCTGTGCCGCGTAGGCAGGCGTCGCCTGCAGGGCGGCTATCCAGTCCACGGCGGGTTCGGGCGCGACGACCGGCAAGGCTCCGCCGAAGAGATCAGGCTGCGGCACGGCTACCGCTCCTGGCTTCGCTGCCTTCCGGGTGAGCGTCGGGCTTTCAGCGGACGCTGCCGGCCACGTCGCCTCCTGCGGCGCCCACCAGTCGGGCTGCGGCGCCGCGGCCATCTGCCAGCCCTTCAACACCCTGTTGCGCGGCGTGAATACGCTCAGCGGCACGACGACCTCCGGCGCCGATACGCCACCGTGGTAGCCGTTTTTCTTCGCACCGTGGCGGACGCCCTCGGACCACGCGCAAACCACCGCGTTGCCGGCAGCCGTTTTCACCCGGCCCCCCTCGAAAACGAGTTCGCCGGCATCCGGCGCGCCCGCTGGCAAGCGCCAGCGATCGCCTTCCCCCTGGCCTCGTTGTACGGTGCCGTCGTCGAGCACATGGCCATGGTCGGCGGTAATGATCAGCACCCGCCGCGCCCGACGCGCCTCGCTCAACAAGGGTCCGAGCAGTCGCAGATCGTCGATCGTCCAGCGCACCTGGATCTGGTTCGATCCGTCGAGATGGTCGTCGACGGCGTTGTAGACCACGGCCACCACTTGCTGCTGTGGCGAGGCAATGGCATCGCGAACGGTCGATGACAGGCCTTCGGCGTCGGCGAGGTCGCCCTTGTGGAAGACCACCGGCGCCATCCCGGCGCGCGACACGGCGACGAGGGCCGGATGTGTCGCGAACGCGCTCTTCTCCTGCGCCGCCGCGCCGACCACCAGGCGACCCGACAACAGGCTGCTGCGACTCACTTCGGTGATCGTCGGCAGGGCCGCGATACCGACCGCCAGCGTCGGCGCTGGCCCGGCAAGCTGCTCGTCCCAGCCGAGTGCCTCCAGGTCCTCGCCAAGCTCCCGGAAGATGGAGTAACTCAGGCCGTCCGCGACCAGCAACAGCACCGGCGCCTGCCGCGCCAGCGGGGCCAGCAGGCGCTCGACGATCGCCTCCACCGGCAGGCAGGCGGCTTCCGCCCGCGGCTCGCGGTTCCAGATCTGCAAGGCTTCGGCGAAGCTTCGATTGAAGGCATCGGCCTGCTGGCGCGCCGCCGCACGCAGAGCGACGAAAGCCGAAGAAAGGCCAGGCAGGTCGTCGCCACCAATCAGCTTGCAGCGCGCCCAGTCGACGAAAGCGCCTTCGCCGGCGTACCGGTGCGCGAGGTCGGCGAACCCGGATAGCGGACGGCCGGCTCGGCCCTGGCTCGCCGGCCGGTCGGCCAGCAGCCATCGACACAGGCGAACCGCCATCTTCACCCGCAGCAGGCGCGTGCCCGCCGGGTCGGCATGCGCATGGCGCGCCACCGAATCGGCCGCCCGTTCGATGACCTGCAGCCGTACTGAAGACGGCTCACCGATGAAGGCCCTGAAGGCGTCCGCGAGTAGCCCAAGCCGCTGCTCCAGGCCGAGCGGCAGCACGTCGCTCAGATGGGCGTAGGCATCAACCTGAAGTTCGCGCAGCAGCCACTCGGCACGTTCGATCAGCTCGTGACGCCGGGCGGGCGTCACGGTCTTCAGACAGCTTGCCGCGTCAGCAGCCCACAGGCGTCCCTCACTGACGCCGATGCGCTGGTTGCCGATGAAGCGTTCCAGACGAATCGCCGCGGCGGCGAGGTCGTGCACGCCTTCCCCCTGAGCCGACAGCAGCACGCCACAGACCAGGCCGAGCGGGATGGCATCCTGCGTGTTGCCGGCCAGCACGCAGCGCATCACCAGCGTGCCCACGGCGCCGGCCGAGTCGCTCAGCCAGGCGACGATCGGTGGTTTGGCAGGATCCGGCAGATCAGCGAATAGCCCCGCCGAATCGGCGCCCAGTGACCAGTGCAAGAGCATCGTCGCATCCGGCCTTGCCGCGTCCAGGGCCAGACAACGGCCGAGGACGTCGCGCCACGCCGTGTCCATGTCCAGGAAACCGTTGGGCACCGGCGGATAGACCCCCATGCTCGCCCGCTCGACCAGCAGTTGGGCCATCCAGCGGCAGCGGTTGAGGCGCGCATCGATCTCGCGCGCCCTGAAGAGTTGCTGCACCATCCCCCAGGCGTCGGGCTGAAAAACCTGCGCGCGCGCCAGCCGGGCGACGACGTCACAGCCCAGTTCGCGAGCGGCCAGCGGCGTCAGCAGGATCAGCCCCGCGCCTGTGTTCTCGGCCGTTTCTTCTTCCAGGGCAGAGAGTGCGGCGCGGACCATCAGCGGGCTTCGACACCAGCGCAGCCGGAACGGCCGGCCCGCCAGGGTGATGGCTTCCGGCCAGGCGGTCTGCGTCCTGGCCTGAATCGCAATGACCCGCGCGTCGCCGACGCGCTCCAGCACCGCGAGCGCCTGCGCCTCGATCTGCGGCAGGGACAAAGGCCCGGCCGTACCGGTCACTGGCTGCTCCCCGGTTTTTCGAGCCGCCACGCGATCGACAGCCGCAGGTCCGTGTCGCGGTCCAGCCTGGCCTGCAGCTCGTCGAGCAGCGCCAGCGCCTGTGGGCTTGCAAGGCCGGTGGCGGCCGATTCCTGCACGATCACCGGCGGCTTGGGTGCCGGCCGGCCGGGGGACAACGGCGGCGGCGCTTTCGGGGGCAGCGGTGGCGTCTCCGCTCCTCCCGTTTGCGGGCGTGGTGCCGGTGGTGGCGCCACCGTCAGCAAGCGCACGGCCTTGCTGCGCTGCTCAGCGAGCGCGGCCTGCAGCCCGATCGCATGCTCGTCGGCGGCCAGCGTCTCACACACCCGAGCGAGGATCGCGCGCGCCGCGGCTTGCCGCTCGTCGGTCAGCGTCTTCATCGCCTCGAAGATATCCCACGCGCCGGTGCGCACCGCTTCATCGAGTTCACGCGCCCTGGCCAGGGTCTGGCGCACGGCAACCTCGGAAGTCTCGATCGTCGCCCCGGCGAGCGTCGTGACGACAGCCGCACCCTCGGCATTCAACAGGTCCGCCAGCAGGGCCAGCGCGGAACGCGCCGTTTGCAGCCGACGGTTGTCGCCGGCGGCCGGGAACAAGGCGGCTTTCTCGTTCAGCGCCCTGAGCAGGCTGCCGATCGGCTCGCGGGCCTCGCGCGCCCTGGCCTGAACCTCTTCAAACAGCCTGACGACGTTGCCTGCGTTGCGCGAGGTTGGAATCGTCAAGCCGAACAGCGCGGCGGCGCGCTTGCAGGCGGACTCCCACGCCGCGGGCTCGGGCAAGGTCTGCTCGCGCAACTCCAGGTCGTCCGGCATCTGGTCGATGCTCGGCGAGACGGGGACATTGCCGCGCAAGAAGCGGCGGTTCGTATGCCCGGCGAAGGCGAGGATGATCAGGTTCTGCACCTCCGCTGGCAGCCCCATCGCCAGCGGTTGATCGATCCACTGACGCAGATTGCCGACCTTGAATGCGGCGCCCGTTTTGGCCTGTTCGCGCAGGAAGTGCGAGCGCCAATGGTCAAGCAGCACTAAATGGCTCTCGCCGGTCTTGCCCAACTGCACCGGGTCGACGATCGAGCGGACCAGCTGCCGCAGCACCCGGTCGCCGATCGGCGCACGTTCGTCGGCGCTGCCGATGGCGCGCTCGAGTTCCGGCCACACCTTTTTCACCACCGCCGGCCGCACCTCGGCATCGAAGACCGGGTGCGCCGGAAACTGGTGCCTGAAGAGCTGGTCGAGCAGGGCCTCGAAAGCCGATTTCAGGTTCGCTCCCACCGGTGGCAGCGGCGTCAGCGTCTGGTCCAGCGAGCGGAACTGGTCTTCGGGCGCCAGCGGATTCACCACCGCGTCACGCGAGTCGCCGGCAATGCCGTAGGCCACCTCCAGGTACTGGCGAACCCGCTGCTGCAACTGGTCACGCTGGTTGCGCAGCAGCGCCTGCGCCGGCCCGCGGTCGACCAGCGCCAGATGAGCGGCCAGCTCGTTGAAGCGCTCGCCGGTGAGGATGTAGTCGAGCACCACCAGGCGGCCCAGGTCATGCTGTGCCTTGGCGCTGAAGAACGACGGCAGCCATACCAGCGTCTGCGTATCGTCGCCGCGATAGCCCGCCAGACGGGCGAGATCGTCGGCCGGGGAGAAGCGCGGGTCGTCGAACGGAAAGTCGATGACCACCGTCCAGGTGCCCGGGCGCCCACGCAGCTTTTCGTCCGACAGCTCGCGGACGTTCTCGAAGAGCACCTCGACCTCGCGCTTCGTCCCGCGCCAGAGCACCGCGTAGGTCGCGAAGAGGTCGTTGCTGTCGGTAACGCCGAGCTGCTCGAAGAGCATCTCGCGCACGCGGCGGCGCCGGTTGCCGGGGTTGTCGCTGGAGGCTGCCGGGCCGCGCACGATCGGCTCGATATCGACGCCGGTGACCTGGATCGAGATCAACGCATTCGTGTCGTCGGTGACCTTGATCTCGCCGATGTCGGCCGCCCATTCCTTGCACTTGCGCAACACGTCCTGCGTTTCGCGGCCGGGGATCGGCGAGCGGATCGTGCCGTGGTTGAGCGCCGCCAGGCGTTGCGCCGTCAGCGCCTTCAGCGAATCGACCTCGGGCACCAGCGCGCTCAGCAGCAAGGTCTTGATCAGCCGCGCGTCGTTCCTCAGCGCGCGCGCCCGCGCCGGGTCGGCGTCACCAATGCGGATGTTCTCCCAGGTCACGCCATGCTGCCGCTCCAGGTGCGGCAGCAGCTTCTGCCGGTAGAGCCGCTTGGCGTTGTCGAAGTGGATGCGCATCGCCTCCGAGAACGGCTCGTCGCCGTCGGCGATCACGTCGAACAGGTCGCCGACCGGGATGATCTGGCCCAGTTCCAGGTCATGGCGCCGGTCCACCAGCAGTTGCAGCATCAGCTTCAGGGCCGTGCGCTCGCGCTGCAGCGCCGCCGATACGGCAATCAGCGTCTGCACCAGCGCCGGGCTGAACGGATAGACCTTGCGGAACATTGCCTTGTCCGCGGTCTCGGTGAGCAGCGTGTTCCACACCTCGGGCCTGACCTTCTGGAACTCGTCGAAGGCATTGCCCAGCGTCTGCCGCGCCGCTTCCGACGTCGGCCGCAGCACGCGCTTCTCGGCAATTGCCGGCAGGTTGCGGTCTTCGAGCGTGATGCGATGGAAGCGCGCCTCCCAGTGGCGCAGCACGTCGCTGAACTGCAACTGCAGCGACCCGGCCAGGTTCTCGCCGACCAGTTCGCGCAGGTCACGTTGTCGCGCGACAAAACTGACCAGCGGAATCGGCCGATCGGCGTTGCCGGCCTCGACCAGCTTGACGAGCTTGGTGCCCTCGCTGCTGACGAAGCTCACGTCGGCGGCCCGGCTGGCCAGCCACAGGATCAGCTCGTCGAGGAACAGGATCACCGCGTCGTAGCCGAGCGCGTGAGCGTGGCGGCTCATGATGCTCAGGCCGTCGTCGAGCGGCACGAAAGCCTCGCCGCGGCTCTCGGCGACGTCGGCAATGGCGGTGAAGTAGCGGCTGATCAGGTCGCCGACCAGGCGGACGCGGTCGTCGCCGCTCGGCGGTTCGAGCATTGCCGCCTCGAAGCTCGCGGCATCCCAGCCGCCGCTCAGGTCGCCCCAGCCGCTAGCGTCCTCGCCGCCGGCGTCCCCGGCGTCGCCAGTGTCACACTCCTGGTTCAGATCACGGAAGAAGGTCGCATCGCCGAGACGACTGCGCATGCGTACCGCATCCTCGAACAGACGCTCCGACAGGTAGAAGCCCGGAATCGGTGCCTCCGGATGCCGCTGGCGCACGAACTCGGCGTAGCCGCCGAGAATCGCCGACTCCATGCTGCGCGCACCGATCATGTGATACGGCACGAGCAGGAACCTGCGGTCCTGCGTCCAACCGTTGTGCTGGGCGACGACGTTGGCCAGCTCGGGCAGCGAACGCGCCGAGACGTTGTTGTCGAGCAGCAGGTTGAGCACGGCCATGAAGTGGCTCTTGCCCGAGCCGAAACTGCCATGCAGGTACGCTGCCTTGCTGGTGCCGCCCTGCACCGCCTGCTTGATGAAGGTCAGCGCGTCGTTGAAACAGGCGTTGAGCTGCGGCGTCACGACATAGTCGCGCAGCGTCGCTTCGGCATGCGCCACACCGTCGGCGAGTTTCAGGACGAAGTCGCCCTGGTGGACCTGCTCCGGGATGGCAATCAGTTCTCTGATCAGAGTCATTTACGCGCTTTCTTCCAACTCGGTTGGTCTTCAGGCAGGACCATGTTCAGTCCTCACGGCCCGGCTGGGCGCGGTCGGTACGCGTCTCGTGCTGCCAGGCAGCAACATCGCCGATATCGGCGAACACTCCGGCCTGCGCGACGGCATCCAGCGCCTGACGCATGGAAGCCTGGCGCTCGGCTCGCTGGGCACAGCCCGTATCGTCGCCCCCGCTATTCATACTTTCTCTCTCTGGACTACCCTCCTGCCGCTGCGCGACGCCCGGCTGACTTTGCACAGCCAGTCCGTTCGGCGGGCGCGAAGCGGTGCGTTGCGAAACGCCCGTCTCACCCGCCCCGACGGAAGACGCGCCCCCTTCGAGCGGCCGGATTCGTTGTAGATCGCCACAGGATCAGTCCGCCAGGTCGAGCTGTACGTCGCGATCGAAGAGCCTCAAGGATTCTTCGACGATCGGATTCTGCGGCAGTCCGTCGGCGAGCTTGCTCACGGTACCAGTCACGCCGCTCCCGTCCTGTTTCCGCAAGTCCAGCAGCGAGTAATCGGCTTGCCGCTGCCTCGCGTGACCAGCCGCCCCAGCTCCATTTTCTGAGGCAGGAACGCCCACCGCAGCTTGTGCGCCAGTAGCTCGGAGAGTTCCCTGGGCTCCGGTCCCGCCTTCTTCCGGCCAAAGTCTTCGATCGCGCGCGCCATCGAATAAAGCAGCTTCAGCAAGTGCGTCTTGCCGGTGTCGTTCTCGCCAATGATGACGTTCAGCGACGCATGGGGTTCCCAATTCAGCCGCTTGTGGAAGGCTACGAAGTTCTCAACAGCGAGAGATTTGAATGTAGTCATCAACGGCTCCTGTTGCTTGTCGGTTTCTGCTTCCGAATCTCCATGGATTCAGCCAGCCTTCTTTCGCCCACGCCTGGCTGCCGTAGCCGCTGGCTTCCAGGCGCGCAGATCATCAAGCGTGAATTGCAGCGCGCGCGCTTCTTCGGCGACGAAGCTCGCGTAGTAGTCGCCCATGCGCGCGCCGAAATCGGGGTTCATGTCGTTGTGCCACTGCTTGAGCCAGGGGAGCAGTTCGAGCAGGCCGGCGAGCAGGGGCTGCAGGCGCTCGCGTGGCCAGCCTTCGCGTTCCTTCCTGTCGATGAAGTACGTCGCCAGCGCGGTCGCCTGCTGCAGGTGATCCCAGCCGGCCCAGGCGATGACCAGGCTGCCGTCGGCGCCGCGTTCGCAGCCGGGGTAGCTGATCCAGCGCTCCTTGGGCACGTCGAGGCCGCCGCGCAGGCGCCAGAAGTCCGACTTCAGGAAGTCCTTGCTCTGGTACTTGGGCGGCACCGGGATCCTGCCGACGCTGCTGGCCAAATCCTCGCCGGCGTCTTCGCGGCGCTGCAGCGACCAGGTGTCTTCCCATTGTGCGCGCTTGCGCAGGCCGCTGTCGGTATAGCGCAGCACCGGCAGGAAAGGAATCGCTTCCGACGCCACCAGTTCGGCGACGAGCTGGGCGGCGTGGAAGTCGGCGTGGCCGGCGTACAGCTCGGCAATCTGCATGAACTCGGCGTCGTGCTGCAGCGCGTCGGCGAGGCGGCTGGTGCTGGTCATCCGCGGCGGCTGCTCGGCGCTGGTCGCCCAGTAGCGCGGCGACTCGAGCCGCGCCAGCAGCCAGTCGCGCAGCGCCGCCTGTTCCAGAGACTCCCAAGCGGGCGAGTTCCAGCGGCGCTTGTACTCGGGGCGCTCGATCAGGCCGATGTTGCGGTCGCTTTCGATCAAAGCGATGCGCCGCTGCACGACGCCGCGATAGTCTTCGGGCCAGTGGCCGGGGATCTCGGTGATCGGCGTCGAAGCGTGGCGCTCGAACCAGGTGGTGGTTTCCTGGCCCGCCGCGACGCGGCGGGCCAGGACGATCTCGAAAGCACGTTCGCCGAGTGCCACTTCGGGTGGCGTGGGGTGCTCGAAATCGGCTGCGGCGCTGCCGGCCGGTAGCAGGCTGTAAAGGCGGTAGCAGCGCCAGTCGAGTTCTTCCTGCGCGGCGATCATCTGGCGGCGCAGGCGGGCGGATTGGCTGCGGGCGGCGTCGAGGTTCTGGCGGTTAGGCAGGGTCATGCTCCGGGCTCCAGACCGACAATCTGGGCAAATTCACGCACGCTGACAATTCTGACTGTCGGCAAGAGTGCTCGCGCTTCAGTAAAATCGGCGTCGCCGGTTATCAGGAAATCGGCGCCATTGGCGCCAGCGCAGGCCAGGAACGATGCATCCTTGGGATCGCGCGGGAAATCGGGCGCGGCGGTGATCTGAGTCATGAGCGTATCCGACAGCAACAGCTCCGACCACCAGCCGATCAACTCGGCCGACAGCGCGAAACGCGGACGGCGGATGACTTTCAGATACTCGGCCAGAATCGCTGGCGAGACGAGCCAAATCACCGATTCGTTGCCGAGGCACCAGCGCAATACTCGTTCCGGCAGACGGTCGCGGATGACCGCCGACACTAGCACGCTGGTATCGATCACGACCTTCATAGGCCAGACCGGCTGGCGTCGATTTCTGCGGCAATGTCTTTGTCGCTGATCGTCGGTGACTGCGGCAGCGCCTGCACCGCCTGCATCATGCGCGCCCATTCCTGCTCGCGCTCGGCGGCGCTACGTTCGGCGCCAACGACCAGGACTTCCACCAGAGCCCCCGGCGCAAACGGCAGGTGAGCGATGGCCAGTTCGCCAGTGGCTTGAATGCGGGCGTAGGTCTTGTAGGCTTGCATCAGGTTATTCCTTCGGGTTGGTGGGGTACGAGCGTTCCTCGATTCCCCACTCGGCAGGAGAAACGGACGACATGACTTCGCCAAGCTCCCTGACCTTGCCGGCGAATTGCTGCGGCGGCGAACGGCGGTGAGCCGGCCCGGCGGTCTCAGGGTCGTCCTCCAGCAGCAGGATCACGCGCGCGTGGCGGCCGTAGAGCGCCTTGTAGTCGGCCGGCAAGACAATGCCGCCTTGCGGAGAAATGGTGGTTTCGAGTTCAATGGCTTGCATGTCAGGACCCCTTTATTCCCGGCGGGTATGAGGCCGATCCTGGCCGTGGCCAGGTTCCGGGTCGGGGCGGGACGACGCGAGCAACGCCGCCGGGCTGCAGGCGGCGAGTTCCTGGGCGAGTCGGTCGAGGCGCGTGGTGATGTCGACAGGGCGTGTATGCGACAGCGGAAGGTCTTTGAGCAGGCCTGCACCGATCTCATAAAAATCCTCAAATGGCGCCGTCCGCTGCCGCGCACCACGCTGATCGACGGTGCTCCCCCGGTTCTGGCACACTTGCTTCAACCAGAAGCATGCCACCGACGAGTTGAGCAGCCCGAGCAACCCCAGGTGCTCGTCCTCGCTGGCTCCGGCGGGCAGCTTGATCACCGGCGCCGTGCGGTTGAAAACCTTGCCGCCGCGGTCGAGGACGAAGTGGTTGTGGGTTGCGACGAACGCGAAGGTAATCGTGAGCGGGGTCGAAATTCGGCGAATCGCCACCTGATGCCAGGCCCACCAAGGACGCCCCTCGCCGAAATACGTGCTTTTGCCAAAGGTTGCCCGGTTACCCAAAACAGTGCGGCAAGGCCAGAGCCAAGCTGCCAAGCGCGGTGCATCGGCAAGCGCCAGGGGTTGCTCTTGGCAGTAGGGAAACAGCGCGTCATCGGTCGGCGTGACGCTCCAATCACGCACCAAATCGCCGACAACGAGCGGTCGGTGAAACTCTGCTTCGACCCTTTCGCGCGCGAAGGCGGCTTGGGGGGCCAGCATGACCTCGTCTGCATTGGTCATTCCGAAGACGCCCATCTCGATGGCTAATTTGCCCACAGTCGAAGTTGATGCCGCTTCGATCGAGTCCTTGACATCAGCTGCTCCACCTCCGCCAATGCTCCAGGGATGCTTGCCGAAGACAGCTCGCTCGGTGTCGGCCACGCTGACGAACTCGCTTTCCGATCCCGCGTTGTCGATCTGTCCGACGATCGCGCTCCACACCAGCCCCTGCGCCGGGTCGTCAGGCGTGCTCGGCTCGCCCTTG
>WBZT01002850.1_pt1 | contig 11687 bp, 8 predicted proteins | sample 5204241 | NCBI WGS metagenome assembly WBZT01 (sample SAMN12344358, study PRJNA552823) | activated sludge metagenome | biome: Activated sludge suspended growth; feature: Nitrification reactor; material: Wastewater; isolation source: activated sludge from nitrification reactor of wastewater treatment...
GTTTGCCGAAGCACCTTCTGGAGCACTTCTTCTCCGGATATCCCTTCCGCCCAGGCCAGTGCCAGCAGATTCCAGGTCCGCTCCGGCTCCAGTTCGGCCAGGCGTCGCAAATTGGCAAGACCTAGTGGAGCCAATGGCAATCCCTGGGCGACAGCGCGAAAACCGGCCCATGGGCTGAACGGCATGCAGCCGAGTGGTTCGCTGCGTTCAAATAGCGCTGCCGGCAAAGCCCCCAGACTGGTCGCGAGTCGCAGTCCGGTAGCATGCCGGGAAACTTGCTGCAGCAGCAGTTCAACGGCGCCGGTGTCGTAGCCACTGCGCGCCAATCGCTGCAGGGCACGGCGTACCGTGTCCGCCTGTTCGGGATGGCGTCCGATCTGAACGAGTGTTTGCAAGGCCTCGTTCTGTTCGCGCAGAACATAGTCACGCAGCGGCTTTCCTGCCGTTCGCCCGCGCAGGCAGGCAAGCGAAACTTCGGCGGGTTCAATGCGTTCGGCCAAAGTGGCCCGCGCAGCCGCCGCAAGCTGCAACAAGTCGTCTTCGGTACCCTGGCTGGCTGCGCTGGTCATGCTGATCGTCAAAGCAAACATGGCGAGCAAGCGGATGACGCGGTGGAGCATAGTCTGCCACAAGAGAAAGCTGTTCATCGTCGCCCAACGGTCGGCTGCTTAAATCGTGGAAGTGCGCAGTGCAGAGCACGAACCGGCAATGTACTGGCTACTGTATCTGCAGTAGCAAGTCATGTCATGTCTTGCATTGATGGATGACGCTAAATTGATGGGCGAGGACGTACGAACATTTTGCCGTTGCCAGTGTGCCGATCAGCCTCTTGCCGACCCTGCAAGAACACATGGTTGCTTGTGGTGTCAGTGCAAGCTTTTTGTTTGACGGGTTTTTTATCCGATGGCCTTGTCTGTCGGATCAAACGGTCGTGTGGTCGATCAGATCGATACGGTCGGTGAAGACGGTCGCCACGCCACGTCGGAACAACACTGCCGCCTTTGCCGGCTCATTGACCGTGTAAGCGAGGAGCGGAATCTGCTGCGCAGCCGCGAGTTGCAGCAAGGAATCGTCGATTGCGCCGGCGTGGCAGTGCAGGGTCGCCGCGGCCAGTTCATGAAAGCGGGTCAGCCAGTCCGCCGGCGGCTGTTCGTACAGACAGCCGATCGGTAATTCCGGCGCCGCGGCACGCGCGGCGAACAAGGCCAGCGCAGAGAACGAAGAGAGGAGCGGTGGTGGCGCGCCGGCCCACAATTCCCGGACCGAGTTGGCGACCATTTCGCCGGTCCGCGCCTCGTAACCGGCGGCTGGTTTGATCTCCAGATTGACGTACAGCCCGAGTTCACGGCACAGGCCAGCGGCATCGGCCAGCGTCGGCAAAGCTTCACCGGCAAAGGCCGGGTGGTGTGTACTACCGGCATCGAGTCGGCGTAACTGTGCATCGTTGGCGTTACAGACGCGACCCTTGGCGTTGGTCGTGCGCGTCAAGGTTTCATCGTGAATCAGCCATGGCGTTTCGTCGGCCGAGAGCATGACGTCGAATTCGACCGCCTGTACGCCGAGCCGGGCGGCCAGCCGCAGTCCGGCGAGTGTGTTTTCCGGTGTCAGCGCGCCGCCGCCGCGGTGCGCGATATAACGCGGCAACGGCCAGCGGAGGCGGGGCGCCGACATTATTTCTTGCGTGCGGCCGGTTGTTTGGCCGGCGCAGCCGTCGGGGCGAGCAGCAGATTGCCACGCTGGACGGCATCGTCGAGGGCCTGCTTGGCCGATTTTCGGCCCGCCCAGGCCGCTTCCAGTTCCTCCTCGACGACGGCACGCACCTTGTCGTGTTCAGCGACACGGAACGACGTCAGGGCAGCCGGTCCTTTCAACTGGCCATAAGCGACTTGCAAAGCCGGCACGTCGTTGCGTAACAGCCGGCCGCCGACCGCGGCGCGCGCGGCGGCGGTCATCGGCAGGAAGCCGCCGGCAGTGCTGATCTGCACCTGGATATCGGGTTCGGTAATGAAGCGGATGAAACGCGCCACACCCTGATACTCGGCCGGCTTGCGGCCGCTGCCGACCCACAGTGACGAACCGCCAGCCAGTGTCTGCTTCGGTGCTTCCGGCTGATCGTCGTGATAGGGCAGGGTAGAGACGCCCGTGTTCTGTTTGTGTTTGTCGTCGAGCAGGGCATAGACCGACACCGAACTGGTCAGCATGCCGCAGTCGCCGGCGGCAAATCGCCGGTCAGCCTCGTCGCGGCGGTCGAAATAGATGAAATAGCGCGCTTTCGTCCAGGTCGTGGTCTGCGCCAGATGCTTGACCTGCAGCAGGGTATTGAACGCCAGCCGGCCCTTGCCGTCGGTGGTGGGTACGCCGTGCCAGCTGCTGAGGTTGTCGATATGTATCCATGCCGGCCAGGAGGTGGTATACGGACAGGTACTCCCCGCATCAAAGAGCTTGTCAGCGGCTTTTTGCACTTCCTGCCAGGTTTTTGGCGGCTTTTCCGGGTCGAGGCCGGCTTTGCGGAACGACTCCTTGTTGATGAACAGCACGGGTGTGGACCAGGCGAGCGGCAGGGCGACCAGATTGCCTTTGCCGTCACCGAGATTGACGCGCAGTTCCGGCGCGATCTGGGCCGCATCGAAAGCTTCTCCCGCTTCTTTCATTACCAGGTGCAACGGCTTGAATTCACGTTTGGCGGCGACGAATTGCGCCTGTTCCTCGCGCGTCACCAGGTTGAGCGCACTTGGCACACTGCCCGGTGTGCGGCGGACGAGCTTGAACTGAGCATCTTTCTGGCGCGTATTGAAGATGGCGACCAGTTTTTCCAGCCGTTCGGCACGTTCCTCGTCAAGCTGATGTGACAGTTCGAGTTCGACGGGGGCAGCGACGGCCGGGAATGAGAACGGAGCGGCGAGCGCAATCGCCAATGCCGCCGGAACGAAGTTGAAAAAATGCATGGCGAGATCCTCGCTGGAGTCGGAAAAGCGACCGATTATAGGATCAGATCGCCCGATTTGCCGAATACGGCAGCATGCCTGCATGCCTTGGTCACGCCGGTTAAACGGTCGACCTGCTCTTGGCAGGCCTGGGCGTGACGATTTTCAAACGGTGGAATCGTCAACGGCGAGTGTTGCCGAACGGCATGCTAGCTCGCGCCGTGATTAACGCGATAGAATACCCTCCGACTTGCTTATGGCTACGAGACGATCGACAGATTGCCACCCTGGGCTGGGTTTTGCTTGACGAAACGCCGTCATCGCATGAAAGGGGGACCCGCGCTGTTTTGGGAAGGGAGCGTATGAAGAATCGAATGAGCCTGGCCGTCGTCTGGCACGAAAGCCGCGGCAAGTCCGCCGAGTGCCTGCCTGATGCGCTGATTCTCGTGCAATGATCGCTGTTTCTTCGGTGGGCAGCAGGCAAATGCAGTTTGGTTCGCTGCGTCGTGCTTTCATGCACGGTTGTTTCCGTTTCTTGCCCAGCGGCCAGACTGGACTCTTGCTTTCCGGATGCCACCGACAGGGTTTCCTGGCTCAGGCCGTTTCTGTACGTCGGCGAGGAATACGTTAGATGCCGATTTCGATCGATGCCTGTGTCGCGCAACATCAGGGCGACCGTCGGGAACAGCAGGATCGTGCCGTCATTCTGCCACACCCGAAGGGAGGCGGAGTAGCGATGGCCGTGGTGGCGGACGGCATGGGGGGACATACCGGTGGGGTCATCGCCGCCCAGCAGGTCATCCATACTGCGCGCAACAATTTGGAGCAGTTTTCGGCACGCTCCGAATCGGCGCGTATTCTGCTCGAATCGAGCATCAATGAAGCGCATATGCTGATCAAGGCATCGCGTTTCATCAACGAAAAAGATCCGCACAGCACGGCAGTGATGATACTGCTGCAACCCGGAAAAGTCAGCTGGGCGCATTGTGGCGACAGTCGCTTCTATCATTTTCACGAGGATCGGCTGGTTTTCCGCAGTACGGACCACTCCTATGTCGAACAACTGGTGGTTCAGGGCAAGATCACTGCCGAGCAGGCGATGTCGCATCCGAAACGGAACATCCTGCTGACTTCGCTCGGCGGTGCCGAGCCGCCGAAGATCTCCTTCGGTGAAACGCAGAGTCTGGGGGCGGGAGATTCTTTCGTCCTTTGCTCGGATGGCTTGTGGGCTTATTTCTCCGACCAGGAACTGGCCTGGGTGATCCATGGCGCTGCTTCGGCACGCGAAGCTTCCGAATTGCTGATCGGGCGCGCGCGCGCCATGGGCAACGGCGAGGGCGACAACATTTCGCTGGTGATTCTGAAACTGGTCGACAAGGCATAGGCCCTGCATCCTTGAGTGATTGTCGCTTGCCGAGGAAACAATTCTAAGAAACTCGCGGGTGACCGCCAGCAGGTCATCCAGAGGCAGCCGTAGCGTCTTGCACAAATGGACGGCAAGGTTTCCTGTGCGACGGTCAAAGATCAGGCCTGGAGACGGCTCGACACGACCCCGCAACTGGCACTGCCTCGCCGAGGTGTTCATGCCCGAATCTTTCGACTTCAAGAAGCACTTTTTCTTCAACCCGTTGCACTTCGGTCTTGAAACCGCCATACAACAACGGCGATCCTGACTTTGCCGGGTAATTTTCAGAATGCCCATCCTGCCGCCAGATGGCATGGTCGCTGGTCCAAAGGGAGGCACATCCCAGGACGCCGGCCGAAATCATAGAGGCTTTCAGTCGAATGCCATGTCTCGCATAAATGCGCGAAGCCACGTTCGCCCACCGATCGAAGATCGACAGCCCGTGTCGGACCGTCTCTCGCGGGTGCTATAATCAGCCATTTACGTTCTCTGCCGATGCTCATCACCCGTCGCCTGGAGTTCGATGCAGGTCACCGCATCGCTGATCATCGTAGCCAGTGCCGCCATCTGCACGGCCACCGCTATGTCCTGGAAATTACGCTCGGCGGCGAGATCATCCGGCGAGCCGGTGATCCGGCCAACGGCATGGTGATGGATTTCTCGGAAGTCAAATCCCTGGCCATTCGTCATCTGGTCGATGCCTGGGACCATGCTTTTCTGGTCGATGACAACGACCTGCCGGTCCGCCAGTTTCTGCAGTCCTTGCCAGATCACAAGACGGTGGTGCTCGATTGCGTGCCGACCGTCGAGAACCTGGCGCAGACCGCTTTTGCCATCCTCGACGAAGTCTACCGCGATACCTACGGCAATCATTTGCGGCTGGAACGAATCCGTCTGTACGAGACGCCCAATTGCTGGGCCGACGCGACGCGCGATGACTGTCGCCTTTGATAAATCAATCATTAATTCAGATCACCGGGTGCGCGCGAGCGCGCCGAGCTTGGACCGTCCTGCCCTTCCCGATACAATAGCAAGGTCCCTGGCCACCCGGCCGCGTTGCACGTCCCCACCCAACTCAAGATAGAAAGCCCCTCGATGAAAGCCCTACTCTTCACGCGAGAATACCCGCCTTACGTCTATGGTGGCGCCGGTGTTCATGTCGAATATCTGGCAGCCGAACTTGCCAAGCTGATGCATGTGGAAGTCCGTTGTTTCGGCGATCAGGACAGCGCCAACGACGGGGTGCGGGTCAGGGGCTTTCCCTTCGTCACCGGGACTTTTGCGCACGTCGACAAGAAGCTGGCCGGTGCGCTGGACACGTTCGAAACCAATCTCGCTACTTTGAGCGAGCCGGTCGATGCCGATCTGGTGCACGTGCACACCTGGTACGCGCATCTGAGCGGTATCCTGACCAAAACGCTGTACGACCTTCCGCTGGTGCATACCGTGCATTCCCTCGAGCCACTGCGGCCCTGGAAGCGCGAACAGCTCGGCGGCGGTTACGACATGTCGTCGTGGATCGAGAAAACTTCGCTGCACATGGCCGACGCCGTCGTCGCCGTCTCGGAAGGCACCAAAGCCGACATCCTGGCGCATTTCGACATCGATCCGCAGAAAGTGCGCGTCATCTACAACGGCATCAATGTCGAACAGTATGCGCCGACCTCCGAAACGCAGGCGCTGAAAAAATACGGTGTCGATCTGAACAAGCCGTATGTACTCTTCGTCGGCCGCATCACGCGCCAGAAAGGCATCGTCCATCTGGTCAACGCCGTCCGTTATATCAACCCCGATGTACAGGTCGTCCTCTGTGCCGGTGCACCCGACACCAAGGAAGTGCTCGCCGAGATGGAAGAAGCGGTGGACAACATCCGCCACGCCGGTTTCAACAACGTCGTCTGGATTCAGGCGATGGTCACCAAGAAAGAGGCGATCCAGCTTTACTCGCACGCCACGGTGTTCTGCTGTCCATCGATTTATGAGCCGTTCGGGATCATCAACCTCGAAGCGATGGCCTGCCGCACTGCCGTCGTCGCCAGCGCGGTCGGCGGCATCAAGGAAGTGGTCGTCGACGGGGTCACCGGCTATCTGGTGCCGCTGGAGCAGCATCAGGTGGCGCCGTTCGAGCCGGTCGATCCGGATCGCTTCGCGCGCGATCTGGCCGCAGCGACCAACAAGATTCTCGACGATCCGCAACTCGCCGAAGCGATGGCCGCCGCCGGCCAGCAACGGGCGCGCGACATCTTCAGCTGGAGCAGCATCGCGCAACAGACCCGGGAACTGTATCTGTCGCTGCGCAAATAATCCCGACGACGCGCCGGCCAGCACTCGCTCCCAGCATTGCGGCCGCCTCTGCACGGCCTCCGGCGATTGACAAGTTCCCATGCCAGGCAGTTTTTCCACTCCCTCATTTCCGCCGCCGGCGGAGGATGGGTCGTATCTTGCCGCCGGCCGTGCGCCGGACGCTCGACCCGCTCCCGGCTGAACGGCCATTCCCACTCAGGAGCAAGCTATGGTGCCTCAAGACTTTCCCCGTGTAATCATTGAAGCGGTCAAACCACAGATCGACGGCGGACGTTATCCGATCAAGCGGGTGATCGGCGAAAAGGTCTACGTCAGCGCCGACATCTACAAGGAAGGGCACGACAAACTGGCCGCCGTGCTGAAAGTGCGCCCGGTCGGCGACAAGGATTGGCAGGAAAGCCCGATGACCCAGGGCGACAACGATTACTGGTACGGCGAATTCACCGTCAACAGCATCGGTCGCTGGGAATACACCATCGAAGCCTACGCCGAACGCTATCTGTCGTGGGTTGACGAGATCAGCAAAAAAAACCTGTCGGGCGCCAATATCGGCAGCGAGCTGCTCGAAGGTCTGGCAATTCTCAAACAGGCCGCCGCCAAGGCGCAGAAGGACGATCGCCAGCGCATGGAGAGCATCATCGCCGCCCTCGAAGGCGCGCTGACCGCCGGCGAACAATCCGGCGCCGTCGAACTCGGCGCCGGCAACGTCATGCGTTCGCTGATGGCCAAATACCCCGATCGCAGCGAAGGCTATCAGCTCACTCCGGCGCTGCAGGTGATGGTCAACCGGCCGATCACCCGCTGCGCCGCCTGGTACGAATTCTTCCCGCGCTCACAAAGCAAGACGCCCTACCAGCACGGCACCCTGCAGGACAGCATCCGGCGCTTGCCGGCGATCAAGGCCATGGGTTTTAACGTCATCTATCTGCCGCCGATCCATCCGATCGGCCACGCCTTCCGCAAAGGCAAAAACAACAGCCTGACCGCCATGCCCGGCGACGTCGGCAGCCCGTGGGCGATCGGCAACGAGCACGGTGGCCACACCGGACTGGAACCGAAACTCGGCACCTGGGACGACTGGGATCAGTTCGTCGCCACCTGCCGCGAACTGGACATCGAAATCGCGCTCGATTACGTGATGAACTGCTCGCCCGACCATCCCTACGTCAGCAAACACCCCGACTGGTTCTTCCATCGGCCGGACGGCACGATCAAGTACGCCGAAAATCCGCCCAAGAAATACCAGGACGTCTACCCGCTCAACTTCGGCACCACCGATCGCGCCGGGCTCTGGCAGGAGATGCTGCACGTCTTCCTGTTCTGGGTGGAAAAAGGCGTCACCACCTTCCGCGTCGACAACCCGCACACCAAACCGGTGCCGTTCTGGGAATGGGTGATCGGCGAAGTGCATCGCGTGCATCCGGAAGTGATTTTCCTCGCCGAAGCGTTCACCAAGCCGAAGATGATGCGCCTGCTGGCCAAGGTCGGTTTCGCCCAGTCCTACACCTATTTCACCTGGCGCAACCACAAGCACGAACTGACCGAGTACGTCAGCGAGCTGACCGGCAGCGAAATGAAGGAATACTTCACCGGCAACTTCTTCGCCAACACGCCGGACATCCTGCCGCCGATCCTGCAGGTCGGCGGCCGGCCGGCGTTCATCATGCGCGCCGTGCTGGCGGCGACGCTGTCGAGCGTTTACGGCATCTACAGCGGCTATGAACTGTGCGAGAACGCCGCGCTGCCCGGCAAGGAGGAATACCTCGATTCCGAGAAATACGAGATCCGGGTGCGCGACTGGCAGGCGCCGGGCAACATCGTCGACATCATCACGCGCATCAACCGCATCCGTCGCGAATCGCCGGCACTGCAGACGTACAACGACGTCCATTTCGTACACAGCGACAATCCGCAGATCATCGCCTACGCCAAGATGAACGCCGACCGCTCGGACATCATCCTCTGCGTGGTCAACCTCGACCCTTTCCACAAACACGCGGCAACATTGCAGATACCGCTCGGCCTCTTCGGTATCGATTATCACGAGCAGTATCAGGCGCACGACCTGCTCTCCGACGAGCGTTACCGCTGGTGGGGTCCGACCGCGTATGTCGAACTCGGCCCACCCGACAAGATGGCGCACATCATCAAAATCCGCCGCTGGTAAACGAAAACCGGCCACGCCACAGCCTCCGCCCGGGCGGAGGCTTTTTTGTCCACCGAGTGACACTTTTCGGCGGCTGCGGCGGTCACGTTTTTTTGGACAGTCGGCTAAGCTAAGGAAGCGCTGATTAATTCTAATTGCGTAGATTTGCCGCGAGAGAAATCAATAGGTTGTGGATGTGTCTGCTCTAAATTCCGATTTAATCAGCGTTTCCTTAGCTTATTCCTGCCCGGTGGCTGCCCAAACGACCGGAACCACCGCAAGCATTGCAGGAAGCAAAGAAGCTGCGGGTCGAAATCGCCCGCCTCAAAGCTGTCGCCACGAAAGAAAAACAAATGGCCCGGCAAGTTGAACTGAATTTAGAGATTAAGTGCCTGGAACGGGAAGAGTCCCAGCACCTTGGGTTCCTCAAAATGGAGAAAGCATGAAAATTTCGACCATCCTCGACCACATTGATAGCGGTCATATGGCATTGCCCGAGTTCCAGCGCGGTTACGTCTGGAGCGGCGATCAGGTACGAGGGCTGTTTGATTCCCTGTACCGTCGTCATCCAGTAGGTGGTCTTCTGGTTTGGGCGACCGAAGCCAAAACGACGGCACATCGGGGTGATGGACCCGTGGTGTCGGGGATCGTCAAACTGTTGCTCGACGGCCAGCAACGCATGAGTTCCCTGTATGGGGTGATTCGCGGCAAGCCGCCCAAGTTTTTCGATGGTAATGCCAAAGCATTTACTGGCCTGCATTTTCATCTTGAGAACGAGACCTTCTCGTTCTACCAACCTCTGAAGATGGTAGGCGATCCGCTGTGGATTGACGTTAGCTCCCTTATGCAGGCAGGTACGGCGGGGCTGGGTGGTGTCGTTACCAAGCTAACCCAACAACCAGACTTGGCACCCAAGATCGGCATCTACGTAGGGCGTTTGAGTCAGCTTCTCGGTATCTCCGATGTTGATCTCCATATCGAAGAAGTTACCGGGGCCGATAAATCGCTCGATGTGGTGGTCGATATTTTCAACCGAGTGAATAGCGGTGGCACCAAGTTATCGAAGGGCGACCTGGCCTTGGCAAAGATTTGTGCCGATTGGCCGAAAGCCCGCGAGACCATGAAGAACAAGCTGAAAGCCTGGTCTCAAGCCGACTTCAACTTTAATCTCGACTGGCTGCTGCGTTCTCTGAACACAGTACTGACCGGCGAAGCCAAGTTCAGTCACCTCGACAACAAAACGGCAGAGGACATTCAGGATGGCCTGAAGCGTTCGACCAAGGCAATCGATACCTCCCTGAACCTCATTGGTGGTCGGCTTGGCCTCGACCATGAGCAGGTGCTGTTCGGGCGCTTCGCGGTTCCGGTGATGGTGCGCTTCCTGGACCAAAACAAAGGGCAACTGGATGAAAAGCAGCGTGACAAGCTGCTCTTCTGGTTTGCTCAGGCCGGGATGTGGGGCCGTTATTCGGGCAACACCGAATCAACCATTGATGAAGACCTGGCCGCGCTGGAAAGCGGCGGCATTGACGGACTGCTGACCAAGCTACGTTTCTGGCGTGGTGGTTTGCGAATCGAACCGGAACACTTCACCGGTTGGAGCCTGGGGGCTCGCTTCTACCCTGTGCTATACATGCTGACTCGCATGGGCGGAGCGCGAGACTGGGGTACGGGGATCGAGCTTAAAGCCAACCTGCTGGGCAAAATGAGCAAGCTGGAAGTGCATCACATCTTCCCCAAGGCGCAGCTATACAAGCTCGATCACAAACGTGCCGAAGTGAATGCGCTGGCGAATTTCTGCTTCCAGACTAAGCAAACCAATCTGGAGATCAGCGACCGATTGCCTGAAGAGTATTTTGCCGAGTTTGAGCAGCGTTATCCGGGGGTAATGGCTACCCAGTGGATACCGATGGACAAGGAACTCTGGAAGATGAAGAACTATCGTGACTTCCTGGAGGCGCGCAAAGAGTTACTAGCCGCCGAAGCCAACAAGCGCATGGAAGAACTGCTGCACGGTGAAACGCATTGGCTGGAAGGGGCCGTAGCCAAGAGGCCGTTGACCATGCCGATCCCCGGCGGTATCGCCAGTGAAGCTGAAGAGGCTCAGCTGACAGATCTGAATGACTGGATTGCTAGCCTGGGGCTGCCGCGTGGGGAGATGAATTTCGACTTCGCTGACCCGGCAACCGGTGAGCAGCAAGCAGTGTTCGACCTAGTCTGGCCGAGTGGTATTCAGGAGGAGCTATCGGCCCCGGTTGCCGTGCTGTTGGATGAAGCGGCGGAGATGCTTGCCCTGGCGAGTGGTGCGGGCTATCGTTGCTTTACCTCGGCTGCCGCGTTTCGGGAATATATTGAAAAAGACATTCTAGCGCTGGAGCAACTGTGAAAATAGTCACCTACTTTGCTGGAATACACACCAGCTATCCGCAGACACACACCAGCCTTCGTAGAAAAAAAACTTAATAAAAGGGACCAGGATCGTTTTATATTCAGACAATATTTGTTCATCTAAATGTCACATCCCGGCTGATCATCCGGATTTCGATGAAAGATCTCGGGGTTTGAAATAAACCATTTCTGCATCGTTTGGGTAGGCGTCTGGCTGCCCAAAGCCGATTGAGGCAGTTGATTGTTGTACAGGAAGACGTAGCGCTGCAGTAATCGTTCACTCCCCTACGCTGTTGCCGGGCTGGCAGGGATGAGGGGAAGCGGCAAACCCTTGCGAGCGGCGGCGATGACGGTGGCGAGGTACTGCCAGGCAGAAGTGGCGCGACGGCGACTGGTTTCGATAAGGCTGGCGAGCAGAGCAAAGGCGCGGGAGCCCTGTTCAGAGCGCGTGCCGTGACTGATGTGGCGCGAAATTACCCAGTGCCGTAGCGCCTGTTCGGCGGCGTTGTTGGAGAGCGGC
>WBZT01002851.1_pt1 | contig 11687 bp, 4 predicted proteins | sample 5204241 | NCBI WGS metagenome assembly WBZT01 (sample SAMN12344358, study PRJNA552823) | activated sludge metagenome | biome: Activated sludge suspended growth; feature: Nitrification reactor; material: Wastewater; isolation source: activated sludge from nitrification reactor of wastewater treatment...
GTGCGGTGCACCAGCGCTGCTTCCTCGTCGGACGCGGGAGCCGGAGCCGTGGGCGCCGCCGGCCGCGCCGCAGGCGCTGCGACGGGCGCCGCAGCCGCGACGGCGGGCGGCATGGCGACGGGAGCGGCGACCGGGGCCGCGATGGGCGCCGCCGCCATCGGCTGGCCCTGCAGCAGCGCCAGCTGCTGCGCCATCAGCTGCATCTGCTGCTGGATCAGTTGCTGCACCAGCGACGCCGGCTGCGCGGGCGCGAACACGGTCGCCATGGCGACCGGCGCGACCTGCACCGGCACCGCAGCGGCGACCGGCGCCACCGCGGCCGGAGCGGCCGCAACGACAGGGGCCGCCGGAGCCGGCGCGGCCTCGGGGGCCAGAACCTGGTCGAGGTGCGCGGCCAGCGCATCGAAGCTGCGATAGCTCTCCATCAGCTGGCGGAAGGTGATGTTCAGCGCGAACTCCTTCTTCAGCCTCAGCGCCACCTGCGTGAGCGTCAGGGAGTCCAGGCCGAGTTCGACGAAGGAGTCGGCCGCGGGGGCGTCGGCCAGCTCGAGGCCGGAGACATCCTCGAAGACGTCGCGCAGGCGTTGCACGAGGGCCGGACGACGATCGGCCTGCTGGGGAACTGCGGTGACGGTCATGGTGTTGGCAGGGCTGGTGGGTTCGGAAAGGGTGGGCATCGCAAGGCTCGCCGTGGCGGGTGCGGCAGCTGCCACAGCCGCGGCGGGCACGACGGCCGCGAGCCAGTGGCGCTTGCGCTCGAAGGGATAGGTCGGCAGCACGATGCGCCGGCGATCGACGCTGCGGCCACTCGCGGCGTCCAGGCTCAGGCCGAGCGTCCAGAGTTGGCCTTCGGCTTCGCGCATCGCGGCCAACTCGCGGGCCGGCTGGTCGGCCAGCGAGGCCACGGCCAGGGCAGCGCCCTGGGCACCGCGATGCTGGCGCACCAGCGTCGAGAGGCTGCCGCGCGGCCCCGCCTCGACGAAGACGGCGTTCGGCCATTCGGCCAGGGCCGCTCGAACGGCGGGCGAGAAGCGCACCGGCAGCCTGAGGTGACGCGACCAGTAGGCCGGATCGGTCGCCTGCGCCGCATCCAGGCGCCGGCCCAGGGCGGTGGAGATGATGGGCAGCGACGGCGCCGCCAACGGCACGCTGCGCACGGCCTCCTCGAAGGCCGGCACGGCCGGATCCATCATCGCGGAGTGGAAGGCGTGCGAGGTGTGCAGCCGCTGCGAGACCATGTCGCGTGTCGCCAGCACGGCGGCAAAGGCGTCGATCGCCGCGCTCGGGCCGGCCACGACGCTGGCGTTCGGACCGTTCTCTGCCGCGAGTTGCACGTCCGCCGGCAGCAGCGGCTCGAGCTTCTCCGCGGCGACGCGCACCGAGAGCATGCTGCCGGCCGGCAAGGCCTGCATCAGCGCGCCGCGCAGCATCACGAGGCGCAGCGCGTCGGCGAGGCTCATCACGCCGGCCAGCACGGCGGCGACGAACTCGCCGACGCTGTGCCCGACCAGCGCCACCGGACGCAGGCCGCGCGCCATCCAGGCGCGGGCGACGGCGTATTCGATGCAGAAGGTGGCGGGCTGCGTGACGGCGGTCGGGACCAGCGCTTGCGCATCGTCGCCGAACATGGCCGCGCGCAGGCGCTCGGCGTCGGCGCCGCCGAGCGCGGCGAAGCAGGCTTCCAGGGCCTCACGCGCAGCGGCGTCGTGCGCGTGGAGTTCGCGCCCCATGCCGGCGTACTGCGAGCCCTGCCCCGGGAACATCAGCACGACGGCTGGCGCGGCCGCCGGCAAGGCTCGCACGCGACCCGTCGCGGACTCGCGCAATGCGACGATCGCCTCGGCCGCATCGGCAGCAACCACGAAGCTGCGCTGCACGAAATCGCGCCGGCCGGCCTCGAGCGTGAAGGCGACGTCGCCCAGATCGGCTTCGCGCCCCGCGCCTTCGAGCCACGCGCTCAGGCGTTCGATCGCCGACTGCAGCGCCGTTGTCGTGCGAGCCGACAGCTTGAGCAGTTGCGGGCCGGCCGAGCGCGCGCGCTGTGGCAGCGGCGGCGCTTCCTCGAGCACGACGTGCGCGTTGGTTCCGCCGACGCCGAAGGCGCTGACCCCGGCGCGGCGCGGCTCGGCCGCACGCGGCCAGGGCCAGGACTCGCCGCGCACCACGAAGGGGCTGCCGGCGAAATCGATCTTCGGGTTCGGCCGCTGGAAATGCGCCGTGGCGGGAATGCGTTCGTGAGTCAGCGCCAGCGCGGTCTTGATGACGCCGGTGGCGCCTGCGGCGATGACGAGGTGGCCGGTGTTGCTCTTCACCGAACCGAGCGTACAGAAGCCGCTGTCCTGCGTGTGGCGGCGGAAGGCCTGCGTCAGCGCGGCCACTTCCACCGGATCACCCAGCGGCGTGGCGGTGCCGTGGGCTTCGACGTAGGAGATGCTGCGTGCATCGACGCCGGCGGCCTCGATCGCCGCATCGACCACGGCCGACTGGCCCTCCACGCTGGGCGCCGTGAAGCTGGCCTTGACCGCGCCGTCGTTGTTCACGGACACGCCGCGGATCACCGCGTGGACGGTGTTGCCATCGGCCAGCGCGTCGGCGAGGCGCTTGAGCAGCACGACGGCCACGCCGTCGGAGAAGGTCGTGCCCTGGGCCTGCTCGTCGAAGCTGCGCGTGTGCCCGTCAGGCGAGAGCATCGAGCCTTCCTGGTACAGGTAGCCGCTCTCGGGCGGGCAGGTGATCGAGGAGCCGCCGGCCAGCGCGAGTTCGCAGCGGCCGGCACGCAGTGCGTCGAAGGCCTGGGCGATGGCCACCAGCGAGGTCGAGCAGGCCGTGTGCACGGCGATCGCCGGGCCGGTCAGGTTGAGCTTGTGCGCCGTGCGCGTGGCGATGTAGTCCTTCTCGTTGGCGAGCATCACCTGGAACTCGCCCAAGCGCTCGATCTTGTCCGGATGCGCGAGCACGTGGCGCTGGAAGTAGCTCGCGTTGTACATGCCGGCGAAGACGCCGATGCGGCCGTCGGTCTTCTCCGGCACCTGCCCGGCGCGCTCGAGGCACTCCCAGGCCGTTTCGAGGAAGAGCCGGTGCTGCGGGTCGGTCAGCTCGGCTTCGCTCGGCGTGATGCCGAAGAAGGCAGCGTCGAACTGGTCGAAGCCGTCGACGATGCCGCGTGCCGGCACATACTGCGGATCGCTGCGCAGCGCGGCGGGGATGGCCGCGTCGAGTTCGTCCGGCCGGAAGAAGCGGATGCCGTGACGCCCTTCGTCGAGCATGGCCCAGAAGGCTTCGACATCCGCCGCGCCGGGGAAACGGCCGGCCATGCCGATGATGGCCACGGGTTCGTCGTGCTCGGGGCGCGCGCCGCGGCGACGCGACACGCGCGCCGGTGCCTCCGCGCCGTCGATGCGCGCGGCGAGCCCGCGCGGCGTGGGGTCGGCGAACATCGCCGCGACCGGCAGCGCGGCCTGGCCGGCGGCGCGCAGCGCTGCATGGGCTTTCATCACCAGCAGCGAACTGCCACCGAGGTCGAAGAAGCTGTCGAGTGCCCCGACGCTGTCGATGCCCAGCACGCGCGCGAACACGTCGGCCACCAGGCGTTCGCTGGCCGAAGCCGGCTCCGCATACGGATGCGGCAGCCCGAGCGGGCGCTCGTTGGCCGGCTCCGGCAAGGCGCGGCGATCGAGCTTGCCGTTGGTGGTGATGGGCAGCGCGTCCAGGCGCACCCAGCGCGCTGGCACCATGAAGTCGGGCAGTTGCGCCGCGAGCGCATCGCGCACCAAGGCCGCATCGAATTCCGCATCGGCCGGCACGACGTAGCCGACCAGTTCAGTGCCACGCGCCGGATCGCGTCGGGCCAGCACCGCGCACGCGCGCACGGAGGGTTGGCGGGCGAGCGCTGCCTCGATCTCGCCCACCTCGATGCGGAAGCCGCGGATCTTGACCTGCCCGTCGGCACGGCCGACGAAATCGATGCTGCCGTCGCTCAGGCGCACCACGAGGTCGCCGGTGCGGTACATGCGCCAGTCGCCGCCGGCGAAGGGGTCGGCGAGGAAGCGCTCGGCCGTCAGTTCGGGTCGGCCCAGATAGCCGCGGCCAACGCCGAGGCCGCCGATGAAGAGCTCGCCCACCAGGCCGTCGGGCACCGGCTCGCCGCGCCGGTTGAGCACGTACAAGGTGGTGAGGTTGATCGGCTTGCCGATCGGGATGGAGCGGGCGTTGGCGAGCGACGCCGCATCGATGCGATGCGTGGTGGCGAAGGTCGTGCACTCGGTCGGGCCGTAGCCGTTGATGAGCGCGGTGCCCGGAACCGCTTCCATGAAGCGCCGCACGTGCGCCACCGACAGGGCCTCGCCACCGATGAGGAGTTCCTGCAGACCGGCCAGGTGCCGCGGGTCATCGTCGACCACGGCGTTGAACAGCGCGGCGGTGAGCCAGGCCGTGGTGACGCCGTGCGCACGGATCACCTGGGCCAGCCCGGGGCCGGTGGGCACGGCTTCGTCGTGCAGCACGACGCGGCCGCCGTTCAGAAGCGCGCCCCAGAGCTCGAGCGTCGAGGCATCGAAGCCCAGTGGCGCAGCATGCAGCATCACTGTCGAGCGGCCGAGCGAGACGTAGTCCACCCCATGCACGAGACGCACGATGGAGCGATGCGGAATCTCGACACCCTTGGGCTGGCCCGTCGAACCCGACGTGTACATCACGTAGGCCAGCGATTCGCCGGTGACGGCTGCGGCGACACCGGCTTCGGCGGCATCGGGCAGCGCATCGAGGTCGAGCACTTCGATCCCCGCAGGCAGCGGGCGCGAGCGCGCCGCGCCGCGCACGGCCATCAGGCGCACACCGGCGTCCGACAGCATGAAGGCGATGCGATCCGCGGGGAACGAGAGGTCGATCGGCAGGTACGCGGCGCCGGCGCGCAGGATGCCCAGCACCGCCGCGACCGTGGCCGGCGAGCGTTCGGTCTCGAGCGCCACCACGTCGCCATGGCGCACGCCGCGTGCGGCCAGCGCGTGCGCGACGCGCGCAGCGGCTGCGTCGAGCTCGGCATAACTCTGCCGTCCGCCCGGCCACTCGAGCGCCACCTCCGAACCCCAGCGCGCCAGCACCGCGTCGAAACGCGACAGCACGGTGGAGTTCGCGGTTCCCGCGGCACGCGTCGAGCGCAGGGAGGCCGTGTCGGCCCTTGCCGTACCGGTCACGCAGCTCAGGTGGCCGAGGTCCGCCTGCGGCCGATCGAGGCACTGCGACAGCAGTTCGCGCCAGGCCCGCAGCATCGCGGCGGCGGCATCGCCGGCCATCGGCGGATCGCGGTGCACCAGCCGCAGTTCGCCGGTCGCAGCGACGAGGCCGACGCCGACCAGCGCCGCTTCGGGCAACTCCGGCACGACGCCCTCGTCCACCTCGCCCAGCCACATGGATTCGGCAACCGGTTCATCCGGTACCGGCGCGACCGAGGTCACCTGCCGGATCCAGTTGGCGACGTCACAGCCTCGCGCCGGCACTGTCAGGCAAATCGACCCTGCCGAGGTGCCGATGCGAACGCCCGGCAGCCCCGTCAGTCGATCGAGCGTGAGACCCCAGGCTGCCAGCGCAACGGTCGCAGCATCAGTGCCGCGCGCGCGGCCTTCCGGCCATGGCAAGCCGACCAGCCGCGGACGCGCCGGGCCCTGGTTCGGGGAAGGTCGGATGCATTCGAGCAGGCCGGGCTGGCCGGAATCGGAGGAATCTGAGGACACGTCTTCGCCACCTGATTGCCCCGGGGCCTGCAGGTCGCAGACAGCGGCGACCGAGGAAACCCGGATGACAGGCGGCACTATGGCAGAGCCGGCCTGCGCGAAGCCCCTTCATCTGCGGGGAACGACTCCCTATTGTGAGGAGGCTCACGCTTGGCCGCCATCGCTCAGCGCCCTTCCGCCACGTCCAGCGCCGACAGTTCCAGGTACGACGGCGTCCCGCCGCCGTGATGCACTGAGTTCACGGCCACGATGCCAACCGCCTCGTCGAAGTTGCGGCCACCCGTGTTCAGGTTCCGCTCCAGCCTCGGAAAGCTGCTGCTCGTCACGTGCAGACGCAGTCGATGCCCCGCAGGCAGGTAGTAGGCGATGGAACGCATCGCGATCTCGACCGTGTAGGTCTGGCCCGGTGTCATCAGCGACGGCCGCCCCGGGCCATCTCGATAGCGCGCACGCAGCGCACCCTCCTGGATGCTGGTCGAGCGGCCATCCGGCCAGACGTGCACCAGGCGAGCGACGAAGTCGGTGTCGACTGCCGAGGACGACACCGTCAGCCTGGCGCGCAGCGGCCCGGCGATCCGCAGCGGCCGCTCGAGCGGAGCGGAGGTATAGACCAGCACATCCCGGCGCGCCTCGACGTCGCGCTGCTCGGCCGGTCCCTGCGGATCGGAGGGGTTGCCGGTACAGCACACCGGCCCGCCGCGCGACGGCACCGGGTCGGCGGGGTCGTAGCGATAGCTGTCGCGCGCGTCGCCGGCAGGCGGCAGAAGGGTCAGAGCACCGTCGCCGGCGGCGCTCTGCGCGTGGCCTGCACTGTCCAGGTACCAGCGCCGCGGCCGCGCACGCTCAGGCGGCCACGATTCCGAGGTGAGCCAACGTCCTTCGCCGATGACGTAGAAGAGGTATCCGGGCAGCGACGCCAGAGCGTCGCCGCGCTCACGCAGCCAATGGTCGAACCACTGCAGATACCACTGCTCATACGGCTGATGCGCCCCCGGCGCGTCGAGGACACCGAAGCGTTTCTCCTCTCGAGCTTCGAGGTGCCTGCAATGGTTGCCCGGCGCGATGACGACGTGCTGGCGAAGCGGCGCCGCGGGAGTGGCGCCGCGGCGCGCCTGCTCCGCCAGCGCGAAGCTGCCTTCGAGCGTCTGGTCTCCCCAGGTGTTGATCACGAGCGCGGGCACGTCGATACGGTCGCTGTCGGAGACGTAGTCGAAGCGGGCCCAGGCCGGGTCGGACAAGGGCGTGGTCAGGAAGTCCTCGAAGGCATTGCGGCCGGGCTGCACGCGCTCGACCATGTCGCGACTCGGCAAGCTGCGCAGCGCGGCGGAGATGTCCACTCGCTCCGCGAGCGGGAGCGACCTGTCGCGGGCGCCGTTGCGCAGGAACCAGCCAAAGCCGCTGGCGAGCTGGAACACGCCACCTTCGAAGAGACCGAAGTACTCGTAGCTGCCGCGGGCCGAGCCGATCGCGCCGCCTGCGCCGGCGGGAATCATCGCCGCGTGCGCGGGATGGCGCGCGCGGGCAAGCACGTACTGGAGTTCGCCGAGTGCCGAGCAACCGAAGGTGCCGACCTTGCCGTTCGACCAAGGCTGTCGAACGATCCAGTCCAGCGTCGCGACCCCGTCTTCGGTACCGTGCTCCCAGGGAGTACCGAACTCGCCTTCGGAATCGAACTTGCCCCGCACGTCCTCGACCAAAACCGCATAGCCGTGCTTGGCGAAGAGCAGAAGTTGGCTCAGCTCTCCGTAGTCGCGGCGGCCATAGGGCAGGCGCATCAGGACCGTGGCCAGATTGCGGTGCTCGCCGCGCGGGAGATACAGCGACGCCGCCAGCTGCACGCCGTCGGGCATTCGGATGCGCACGTCGTGATTCACTTCGATGCCCGCAGCCCAGCTGCGGACGGCGATGTTCCACCGAACCGGAAGGTGCCAACGAAGCGCGTAGACCGCCCCCAGCAGCAGCGCCGCCACCGCACCCGCCATGCCAAGCTTCCAGACCACGCCCCGCTTCATCGATCGCATGCTCACATCCTGTGCTTCCGGTTCCGGCGACCAGCCCGTCGGGGAGCGTGGATCGATCCGTCCATCGAGGCTTCCATGGCGGCGCCGCTACGGCGCCACGCCCATGCGAAGAGCCACGATACCCACCCATTCGTGCAGCAGATCCTGCCACGCTCCCGGCGCGCCATTGCTCGGCAGCCAGTCGCGCCATGTCGATCCGGCCTCGCCACGCCAGTCGCAGGGATAGGCCAGCGCGGCAATCCCGTGCATGCGCGCCCACGCCACGGCACGAGGCATGTGCAACGCACTCGTGACGAGGACAACCGGCTCCCCGGAATGCAGGCCCAGCATGCGAACCGAGAAGGCGATGTTCTCGCGCGTGTTGCGAGACGCGGGCTCGACGAGCACGCGAGCGGCCGGCACACCCATGACCTCGGCCGCGCGCGCCATCTGCGCCGCCACGGAATCGCTGCCATCGGGGACCGGCCCGCCACTGAATATCAGCGTTCCGCCCAGCCTTCGCCACGCCTCGACGCCGGCACGCGTGCGCTCCCACGCGTCGGCACTCAACATGGCGCGCGGACCCTCGGGCGACTGGCGAAACCAGCCCGCCGACAGAACGAGCACACGCGGCGCCGGCCCGGCCGCCTTCTGCAGCGCCGCCATGTCGGGTGCGGCGTAGAGCGCCTCGGTATACGCGGTGAGTCGGGCTGGCAACGCCGGAACGCTCCAGAGATAGAACAGCGTGCCGGCCGCGATCAGGAGCAGACGGCGGCGCCCGGCGCTCGCGGGCGTCGCTCCTGTCGAAGCGTGCAACGCCGCGAGCCAGCAGGCGGCGATCACATAGGCCAGCGGCGTCAGGAGCAGATGAACCAGTTCGGTGGCCAGATTGGGCATGCGTCGATGTTGCCACTGCCCCGTGACAGCCGGCCGAAGCGTGAACGGTTCCACCCAACGCACGAGAACGCACGCTGCGCACTCGAACATGGGGGAAGCAAGGGGCCAGCGGCACTGCACGCTTCCATACACTGCGCGACGCAAGGCACGAACGATGCCCGCCCGTTGGGCCACAGACGTTGGGAGAAATGTGCAGTGTTCCCTGGAAAGAAGAAGCTGCTGAGCGAATCGCTGGCGCGCATGGGTGTCGCCGACGCGCTGGCCGGTGTCTTCCCCGGGCGCGGCCTGATGGTGCTTGCCTACCACCGGGTGCTCGACATCGGCGCGGAGGACGACTATCCGGCCGATCCGGAACTGATCAGCGCCACGCCACGCGACTTCGAGACGCAGATGTCGTTCGTGCGGCGACACTTCAACGTGATCCGCTTCGCGCAGGTCATCGACGCCATGGACCGCGGCGTGGCCCTTCCTCCGCGCAGCCTTCTGATCACGTTCGACGACGGACACTTCGACAACTACGCACACGCCTTCCCCATCCTGCGGTCTCTGGGCCTGCCGGCAACGATCTTCATCTCGACCGACTACATCGGCGCCGACCGGATGTTCTGGTTCGATCGCCAGGCCTACCTGCTGTACTGCGCCCGCCCAGGCCGACACCGCCTGTCGAGCCTTGGCCTCGAACTGGTGCTTGACGGCATCGCTTCGAGACGCGCGGCCAGCGAGAGGCTCGTCGGCGAACTCAAGCGCGTTCCGGATGCCGTGCGCCATGCCGCACTCGAGGAACTCGAGGTGCTGCTGCCGCCGCGCGACGACGCGCCGCCGCCTCCGCCACGCCCGACCATGACTTGGGACGAAGTACGGGAGATGTCCGAGGCAGGCATCGATTTCGCGTCACACGGCGTGACGCACCCCGTGCTCACTCGCCTCGACGACGCCTCTCTCGAGCGCGAGTTGAGGTATTCTCGCGAAGTCATTTATTCGCAAACAGGCAAGGACGTCCCGGTGATCGCCTACCCTGTCGGCAAGGCGGACGCGTTCGACGGCAGGGTGGCCGATGCGGCCCGTCGCAGCGGCTACCGGCTCGGCGTATCGTACGAAACAGGCATCAACCCGAGCGCAGGGTTCGACACGTTTGCACTGCGTCGCTTGGCCGTCGAGCGTTACACGACCGTCGGTATGTTCAAGTCCATGCTGGCGTTTCCGCAGATTCTTTCATGACCTCTCCCGACTCGCTCGCGGGTCTGGACACTTCCGTCTTCTGGCTCAGCAATCAGGCTGGCGGCTGGGTCCATCTCCTTCCCCCGCTGACGAAGCGACGCATCCTGTGCATCACGCCCTACGACGCCGTGGAGTGGATGCTCGCGCGTGAGTGCGCCCACTTGACCCGGGTCGACAACGGGCTCGCCGTCCAGGAGGAGCGCGAGAACACGCCCAATGTCGAACGCATCGGATTGACGCAGTTGCTGGATGGCGAGCCCCCCCCTGACCTGCAGTGGGACGGCCTGATCGTGCACGACCCTGAGGGGGAGTTCGTCCACAGGCAGTCTCGCGACGACATCGCCCGCCTGCTGGCATGGCTGGGCCCGCGCCTGGGCCCGCAGGCGTTCGTGTATTTCGGTGTGGCCAACCCCTGGTCGGTGCAACGGATGATCCACGGCCTGCACCGTCGCCGCGGTGGACGACCTGCCCTCTGCGGGATCGGCGAGATCGAGTGGCTGATGCGCACAGCGGGCTGGACCTCCGGCACGCGCCTTCCGCTGCTGCTGGACGGTTCACGCATCTTCCAGGTGCTGGGGGAAACAGGCTATCGATCCAGCAAGAACCGCGAGAAGCGGCGCGAGCGTGCCAAGGAGTGGCTGCTCGGTCGGCGCGGCGCAACGCACCTGGCGCCGGCTTACGCGCTGCTCAGCCTCGGCGGGGCATGCGAGAAACCCGTTCTTGATCAGCTGCTGGCACGCGCGGGGCTTCTCAATGCACCCGACGGCGCCGGTCCGGCCGTGCTGAAGGAGTACCTGATCCTCAACGGGCACAAGGCCGTGATCTCGATGGGGCCGGCAGGCGACGACCGGCACGACGTGGTCGCGATCATGGCCGGCGACTCGCTTGCAACGCAACGTCGCGTCGGTGAGTCCGCGACCCTCGCCCGGCTGGCTGAATTGGGCGGAGTGTTCGAGGGGATGTTCCCGCGCACGCTGGACCGGTTCGACATCGGCGCGGCACATTGCTTTCTGGTCACGCGCATTCCCGGCGTCACGCTCGATCAGGACACGGTCGCGCTGGAGGCAGTCACCGACGCCGCGCTGGACTTCCTGATCCGATTCCATCGGCGCACCGCGTCGCTCGTGACACTGGGACCGGAGGCGCTGGCGAAACACGCCTGGCCACTCGTCGACGCGGCCAAGGACCGGAACGCACCCATCGCCGACGACCTGGAACGCTGGAAGGCGCCTCTACGCCGCTGCCTGGAAGGCCTCACGCTGCCGCTGGTCTGGATGCACGGCGACTACAAGGTAGAGAACGTCATGTACGACCCCGACACTCGCCAGATCACCGGGGTGATCGACTGGGAGCATGCCATCTTCCCGGGGCTGCCTTTGCTTGATGCGTTGTTCCTGCTGGTGTTCAACCGTATCGCCCGCGGCAGCCATCACGTAGAGGCCATCGATGCGCTGTTCGCTGGCGATCAGGCCGATGAACTCGAGAGTGCCCGGCTGACTCGCTACTGCAGTGCGATGCAGATACCGCCACGCGCCATGCGGGCGCTGAACGCGCTCTTTCTGGCCCACCACATCGGGCATCGCATCCACACGTACACGGATGACGCCGGATGGGAGCGCATTCGCCGCTTGGTTCAGCGCATCGGAGCCAAGATGGAGGCCGAGGAACTCGCGCCTACTTGAGGTCGATCATGATCGCCGCCGAGCGCGGCGATTCCACACCGGACACGTCGACCGCAGCCAGAGCGAAGTAGTGGGCCCCTGCCGTGCTCGTGCTGTAGGCGAAGCTGGTAGAGAGACCCGCCTCGAGCTGCTCGTCGTTCGCGGCCGAACTCAGGCCGTGG
>WBZT01002853.1_pt1 | contig 11681 bp, 3 predicted proteins | sample 5204241 | NCBI WGS metagenome assembly WBZT01 (sample SAMN12344358, study PRJNA552823) | activated sludge metagenome | biome: Activated sludge suspended growth; feature: Nitrification reactor; material: Wastewater; isolation source: activated sludge from nitrification reactor of wastewater treatment...
AAATCTGTACGCCCATCAGGAATCGAACCTGCTTGTCTGCCAACGGCAGAAAACCTATCCCGCGAAGCGGGATCGCTCTATCCACTGAATGTGCGAAAATCTGTACGCCCATCAGGAATCGAACCTGAAACCTACAGCTTAGAAGGCTGTCGCTCTATCCGATTGAGCTATGGGCGCATTTTAGAAGAATCTTTAAAAAATCAAAGAACTTATTAATTATCACTAAATCTGAAACCTGTCCCGCAAGCGGGATCGCTCTATCCGACCAGAGCTATGGGCGCATTTTAGAAGAAACTATAAAAAATCAAAGAACTTATCAATTATCACTAAATCTGAAACCTATCCCGCCAAGCGGGATCGCTCTATCCGACCAGAGCTATGTGCGCATTTTAGAAGAATCTATAAAAAATCAAAGAACTTATCAATTATCTCAAAATCTGAAACCTATCCCGCGAAGCGGGATCGCTCTATCCAATTGAGCTATGGGCGCAAAAATATCGATTTAAGACTACAAATATAAAAAATCTGTAATTTAAAAGAAATATAATAAATTCCGCTATTTGTATTTTATCTTAAGGAAAAGGATTATTGACATGAATACAATTGAAACCGTATTTGCAGCAATAATTGGAACACTGCTGATCAGAATACCATAGATTAGCCAGGTAATCAACCCAAACTCAAGCATAAGCAGAGTGGGAAAAGAGAGGTCTTTGGTATGTTTGGTCTTGATAGCTTTTATAGATTGCGGCAAATAAGCAAAAGTGGTCAATCCGGCTGCAAGAAGCCCCAATACCAAGGTGAATGTTTCCAATTATTGTATCTGCAGTCTGATGTTCAGGCCGGCTTCGTTTGAAGTTCTTGTTGTTATGAGCAGGTTGTTTCCTGTTGGTTCAATCTTTGTATACTTATAAAACAACTGCATGGTAACACTTCTTGAAAGATTATACTGGATAGACGGATTTATGGTTGTAGATGTTGAGCCGTTCTGCGTATTTGAAACCCATCCTTCTGAAAGAGTGTATGAATAAACCAACGGGTCATTTTTGGTCCTGGTATATGAAAATGACATGGTCAGGTTGTTATCAAGGGATAGCCCGAATAGCGGCAGGCTGAAACCTGATTTTGTATAACTCGCATTGATGGAAATATCATTTGTCGCGTTGTTCGTCAGCTTGGCATTGTTAGGCTCCATAATATAATTGTTTGTCTTGCTGAGCTTAAATGACGCAGTGAGGTTACCTCCGGATATCTCTTTGAAGGTAAAATTCACACCGATCAGGGGAGTGAATCCGGAAGTTATTGCCTGCGAGCTGATATACTCGGGGGTTCTTCCGTCAAAGCTTAGAACTTTCCTGTACTCGGCAGAGTAACCGCTTTCAAGCGTAACTGACTGCGCAAAGTTTGAGAACATCTCAAACTTTTCTATCCCGTTTAGCGTAAGATTCCAGCTGGGGAAGGGGAATGAAACCATATTATTTTCAAATGCCTCGGCAATTTCGGCAGCTTGTCTGTTCGGGTCTGGCAAGCTTGGAAGCAGGTCGCGTACATCGCCTCCCGGCAGGAAAAAGCTGGGACGGGAGATCGTTTTAGATTCATTAACATTTGTGGGCGAGCCCATGAATCCGCTTGAATCGGTATTATAAGTCAATGAAGTATTCGTGCCAGTCGCTGTTTTATACGTGAACGAGATCTTCAGGTTATTCGGAAAGATCGGGTTAATGAATGTATTCAGAGTATAACTTGTGTTCAAAGCCGTGACATCTGAAAATGATACCAGGGGAACGCGCGGGCCCGGGTCAGTTATCCATCCCATCTGATAAAGCCTTGAAGGTCCGAGATTATCTTTAGCGCCGAACTGCATCCAGAAGTTGCCGAATCCGGGCCTGCCGCTGATGGCTGGATTCTGAAGCTGCTTAGTTTGAGCATAGGTGAGAGACACCTGGTCGGGGATAAAAGTACCCAATAATTTGATGAGGTCTTTGGGATCTTCGTTCTGGAATCCTTTAAGCGATCCGCCCATAATCTTATTTGTGGGCTTGAACAGGTTGAATATCTGGTTCAGCTTTAAAAATGCAGTTGCCTGCAGGTCATTATTATAGCCAACGTTGCTTCCCTGCGAGTTGTTGAATTGAGATGCGCGCCAGCCGTAGATCACGCGGTATGAACTGGTAAGGTCAACGAAATCGCGCAGTCCCGGAATATTGAACTTCGGGTTTACTGAAACTGTCTGCGAATAATCAAGATCTTTACCCCAGTTGATCAGCCCGTTGTTAAAAAAGATATCATCAAATATCTCACCTTCAGTTCTTTCAAGTCTTAAGGAATCATTTGTAGTTTCCAGCCCGGTAAGATCACTGCCTGAGCGGAATGAATAATCGCCCTGCACATCAACTATCCAGTTTTCAATAAATTTCCAGTTCATATTAAATCCTCTCGAAGCGTCAAACTGCCTTGTTACAGGGCTTTGATTGAACTGGTTACGCAATTTTTCATCACCGCGCCTGCGGTTAAAGCTTCCCTGCAGTGAAATATTGCTTGTGAACAGGGGAGCAAGCGGCATGAACGGGAAGAAGAAATACATCTTTGCATCCTTAAACTCCTCGCCGAAAGGCAGGAACTTGCCGATACTCAGGTTTAGTGAATTCATCAGGTCAAGATCTGAGCTTAGGCCCACGCTGCCGTTCATTTCCCAGGCATGCTTGCTTTCCAGGGTTGGTGTTCTTTCTGTGTATGAATTGCGCACAAAATTCACTTCAAGCCTGTTAAGAAGCTGTTTAACAAAGAAGTTTTCGCCGGGAAAAGTGAATTTCATACCGGTAACTGAGAACCTGTTAGCTATCCTTAATGTCTGCGACGCTATCCTGATCTGGTTAGAATAATAATCTGCTAAGTTCGCATCGCCGGTCTGAGCAAGTATCTGGTTATATTTATTGTTTGCTGCCGTCTCAAGATCGATATCAGTAGCAGGCAGGTACTTTGGCTTATCAAGAATTTCCTGGTGCGAAAATGATACAGGGATGGTAAAGAAATCCTTGAACTTTACCGACACATATTTACTGAGCAGTGCGTTTATAACTTTGTGCGCGTTTATCTGACCTGAAAACTCCCAACTGTTTGCAGTAGTTAAGCTGCCGAAACTTGTTTCAAGGTTATGGAAATTCGGGTCGGTCTTATTGTATGAAAAATTAAGCGTACCAAGGTCACCGATCTTCAATGCGGCGCCCAGGGTAAATGCGTATCCGCTCGCGTCATTTGTTTTAATAACACGCAGCTCATCAAACCATACCGAGCCGTTTAGCTCCCGGGTTACTATCGGATCATTATTGTTGTTATAAACTCCCAGAGTTATTTGCTTGATATCTCTGATTGAGGGACTTCCAATAACACCATAGAAAGCTCCCGGCGGCCCGTTTTGAACCGGTTCGTAGACCTTGGTTCCAAGGCTATCCGCCTTCTGTTTTACCGCAGTAAGATCGCTTAATATAATCTTTACCTCGTTCAATGCTTCCCATGGAGAGCCGGGACGTCTATCAGGCCTGATTGGAGCGCGGTATTCATAATAATTCGATGTATCGCTTCCCATTCTGACCACAACTGCTGCATCATACTTGTTTGGATTCGTGTATGTGAAAGAAGTATCTCCGTTCACGAACAGCTTAATGATCTTATAATTTATAAGATCGTACGGCTTTGTGTTGAATGATTTGAAAATTGTTTTTTCCTGTCCGGGGAGCAGGTCTGTGATATCAAGTGAAACAGACTGCTCGTTTGAAAGCACGTTCTGGTCAACCTGTGACTGGTCTTTTTGTCTTAATACATCACCGGGTACCGGCGGCTGGTAGATGTTTGAGTTATCTTCGATATTTACTACAGAAACTGTGTAGGTCGAATCATCCTTATCTGATTTTACCCACTGGTTGCCAACCAGATTGAAATCAACGATCTTTATCTGTGTGTTTGCTTCAAATCCTTTGAACCAAACCCTTGCGTACTGAATGTTGGTCAACGTTGCATTGCCTATAGCGCGCTTCCATTGGTCAAGGGGAATAATATACTGGTACCATCCTGCATTTCCGCCGCCGGCAATGAAGGGGTTGCCGTTAGTATTGTTACTGTCAAGGTTCAGGGGAATAACATATTCAAAATAATTATTTGCAGTTTCGAGGTTACCGTTATTATTCAGATCTTCAGTATCAATTCTTTTAGCTTCGGTAAGATTCGTGGCGTTGTTTTGGGTTCCGTTAAACGATGTATAATCATTGCTTCCCTGTACCCATGAATAATTGTCGCGGCTCGGGTCACCTCCAAGGTTGGGGAAGAACTGCTGCTCTGTTGCATCATCCTGGCCGTCAATACCCAGATCTTCACCAAGATCAAGCGTTCCGCTGTTATTTCTATCTTCGGTATGATAGTTTACATTCGGATCCGTTGAATTGATAGGCATTTTGCGGGTCGTTATGATACGCTCAGACATTGTTCCAAGATCTATCAGCATCTTCGCGGAGTCGCCAACAACAGGACTGCCGTTATTGACCTTCATCCATATCTCGATATAATTAATATTTTCATCGAGCAGGTTAGTTTGTGAAGTATTCAGATATTTGAATACACCGCTCCAGTTATTATAGTTGGGTCCGCCCGCGGTAAATTCAGATTGCGTTATATAATTGTACTGACCAACAGTATCAGGCTTAACATCGAAAACAAATGGTGTTAACGACTGGTTCTGGTTACTTGCCACACTTCTGTTAGGGTAAACTTCCTGTATAGGAACATTGTTAAGCAGGTTATACCAGTTCAGCCTCGCGCGTTTAACATTCATCAAGCTGTCTCTTTCAAGCTCGTTGGCAAAAACAGGCACAAGCTGTGCATCAACCGGAATTGAAGAAAGCGTCCATGACAGGGGATTTAACCCAAGGGGGACGATCTTTTTCACACCTTCAAAGTCATCGATATAAGCAACGGATTCGCCGTTATCACTTGGTATCCTGCTTTTCAGTGTGTTAGGATCCGGCAGCATAAAAGCAACTTCACCCTTCAGGTTAAGAATGGATTCTTCCTTAGTATTATAACCAGGTATCTTGTTCAGCAGGTTAGTAAGAAAATTTGTTTTTATATCTGTCGAGGCATCAAACCCAATAATTGTGTTATTGGTAGGCTCTTCACCGATCCTTATTTTATCGTTCAGAGTTTGCTGTTTCAGATTGATGAGAGTGAAACCAAGATAGCTGGTTTTATTGATCTGCAGCTCTGCGCGTGTTCCTAAGAGTGTTTTTGACGCAAGCTGGAACAGATCGTTGGTTTCGTAAGTGATCTTCAGGTTGGCACCGGCAACAAGCGCGCCGGCATTCATAATTACCAGCTCTCCAAGCGAGTAATCAATAGAGTAATCAATACCGGCGGCAAGCTCGACCGAGCCATTGAATACTTTTACGCTTCCTTCAACCAGGTTAAATCCAAGCTGGTACCTTGAAGAGGCATCACCTCTTGCTTTACCGGTTAAGAAAAACTTCAGGTTACCAAAGTTCTGCGCAGTAGTTTTGGAAGCTGTATAAATAGTATCATTTTTGCCGATAAATGTTTCTTCAACACCTTTATCTTTTAATGCTTTTGAAAAAGGATATAAATAAGGAAATATTATATTACCGTTTGTGAGGTCAATTGTATTGTTTACGAAAAAGTCAAATGCATTATCACCTTGTGGTATACTGTCATTGGTCTGTCCGTTTATTCGGTAATCCAAACCTGTTAAGTTGAGCCATGAACGGGTTTGTATCGCCACGTTTTGTCCGTTGTAAAGCGGACTTGGTGTCTGTCCCGGTTCCTGGTAGTAGATGTTAAAATCGAGGCTAGCCGGATCATTTTTAACATTGCGGACACCAAGGTTATAAATATTCTTCAGCATCCTGTCCCACAGCTTTTTGAATGAAGTATCCTGGTCAGGTGATATCTGATTTGCAATTCTAAGCAGCCTTAGTTTTAGCTTTGCATTTGATCCAACATCATTGACAAAGTCACCAACCTGAATTCCCTGCTGTGTTGCAGTATTATATGTATATGCAACGGCTATAGCATCCTTGCCGTAACCCTGCAGATTACCGGTTAGGGTTATATATCCCGCTTTGGCATTAAATGTAAATTCAGTATCCTGAAGCTTAACAAAATTACCCTGCATTGAGTGGCCGTTTTCGGCAACGAATAATGAGTCATTGTAAACATATCCGCCAGACGGGCGAGTCCCCAATGAATCAAACCCAAGAACAGAACGCTTATTTGGATTGTTAGGCTCAGCGTATACCCAAACTTCAACCTTTGTTATCTCAATAGGTGAAGCGCCCGTTGTGTAATAAGTGGTGAAGAACTCACCGTATGATTCATCGAACAAGTAATTGTTCTCTGAGTAATCATATATGTTAATATTGAATGGTGTTTCCACCGAACCGCCGGTGATATTAACTTCTTTCTTTTCACTCTTCTTCTGTGATGCTATTGTTGTGAGTGTTAACGGACCAAGCTTGAACTGCGCCTTCACACCAAACAGCGCCTGTGTGCTGGAGATCAGGTTGCTGCGTGTTTCCAGCGATACGTTACCGGCTTCAATACTCTGTATAACTTCATCGGGATAGCCCGTGTATTTAAGCTTAAGCTGGTTCTCAAATTCAAATGTTCGCTGCGAGTTCCAGTCAGCGTCAACAGTAAGCTTATCGCCAACGGTACCCTTTGTGGTTACCTGTACTTCCTGCTTGAAGTTGATATTATTCTGGTCCTGCGTTTCGGACGTGATCGTCTGCAGGTCATTAGAGCTTCGCTGGTAAGAAGCTGTTATATCTATTATACCGTTAATTTTAAGGTTTATTGTTGGCGGACCGAAAATCGTTTCGCTGGCAAAGGGCAGCGGAATAGTGATCTCCGTGATATTTTTAAAGAGCTTTTCAAGATCATCCTGTGTTTCTATCTGGTAGAAATCCGCAACCGATTTATAGAACTCTTCCTGCTGCTGCAGCCGGCTTCGTATCTCGATATACTTCTCAAGCGGGATCACCCGCGGTGCTTTGTATTGCTCGCCGTCAAATGATTCAGTTATGATTACATTGTTCAGTGAATCAAACTTGACATTGAACTCCGTGTATTGTGAGCTGTATAAAAGCAGGGGAGACCTCATTTCGCCGTAATCGGGGATGGGGTCATCAGTGCGGTTATATTTAAAATTATTAACCCTGGCGGTTGAGTCAACCGGGCCGCGTGTATTTGTGGTATCGCTTATCAGAGATGTGTCGAGGTAAGAGCCCGAAGTATCATAAATTCCGGATTGGAATTTGCTCCTGTCTCTTCCCTGTGAAAGGGAATCCTGAGTTGAACAAAAAAGCGCAACCAGCATGGCTGCACCAAGTAAAAATCTGACGTAATTGGTTCTGTTAATAAACAATAATTTAGCTGGAATGATTAAAAGACTGTATCTATCGCTCCATAGGCACTTTTTTGTTTGAAATTTATGTAATTTTAAAGCACAGCATCAAATAATGCAATACCAAAATTTTTAATTGAAAAATTTTGCCATTTCTTGTCATTTATCAAGTGACCTTGCTTATTTTTCATTAATGTGCTATTTTTAGAGATACATTTAAAATGAAACTTTAATTTGCAAGGAGTTACAACTTCGAACCCGGCACGAATGGTGACATATTTGAGTTTGAGGAAAAGCCCCGCAAAAACGGCAAGCTAAGCGGCAAGGTACTGGTGCTGAACCAGAACTATGAAGCTATGAGCATTTGTAACGTTCAGCGTGCGGTTGTTCTGCTATTTCTCGGTAAAGCTGAGCTTATTTCCGAAAAAGAAACGCAAAAGGTTTTTTCCGTTAAGGCTTCTCTTCCTTTCCCAACAATAGTAAGGCTTAGAGTGTATATTAAGGTTCCTTATAAAAAGATCGTTCTTTCAAGAAAAAATATCCTCAGGCGCGATAGCCACAAATGCGTTTATTGCAGCAGGTCTGATCTGCCCCTGACGATCGATCATGTAGTGCCGAAATCAAAAGGCGGCGATGATTCATGGGAGAACCTGGTGACGGCTTGCGTAAAGTGCAATAACCGAAAAGGCGACCGTTCGCCTGAAGATGCAAAAATGCCGCTGGCAAGAAAGCCATCTAAACCTTCTCATATTACGTTCATGAAACATTTTGTTGGCAGGGTTGATGAGGCATGGAAACCGTACCTGTATATGAACTGAATTTTGCAGTGGCCCCTTTTTGACAGATGTTTCAATTCATATGAGATAGGAAAATTCAGAAGCTCAAATGTCAAATGACAAATGTCAAACGTTTGATTGGTTATGCAGGTTAAAACTAACCACTGAGTTTTGTTTAAGAAAATAAAGCAAGCTGATTGAAATTTAATGTTAACCTTTATGCATGAACATTAAACCAGGGTTTATTGTTTTTCAATATGTATGCTTTTAAAAAGCAGGCCGGGTTTTTGAACACGAAATTTAAATATCTATAATCAATAAAATACAATCAATGTTAGAATACAAAATATATATTAACGGAGAGTTCCGTGATGCTTCAGATTCGGGAACAATGGATGCTGTTAATCCATTTGATAGAAGCGTGTTTGCAAAGCTGGCTAAATCTACAGTAAGCGATACCCGTGATGCGATCAAAGCCGCAAGGAATGCGTTCGATTCCGGCGTATGGAGCGGCAAATCGCGCGAAGAAAGAAGCGCCTCGCTGAAGCAGCTTGCCGATAAGATCAAGGAAAATTCCGCACTGCTGCAGGAGCTTGAAATTAAGGAATCAGGTTCAACATTCAAGAAATCGAAAGATGATATGTTCCTCACATACCGCGCGGCTAGCACGTTCGCAAAGCTTGCTTTAAACGATATGGATGAAGAGCTTGATATATCAAAGCCGGGGGTAAGTAAAAATCTGATGGTTAGAGAGCCTGTTGGAGTTGTTTCGGCAATCATTCCGTGGAACTTCCCCTTGCAGATGGCTTTATGGAAAATCGCTCCCGCTTTAGCCGCAGGCTGCACCATAGTGCTGAAACCCGCGCCGGAAACATCCGTAAGCGCGCTGGAGCTTGCAAAAATTATTGATTCAACTGATATACCAAAAGGTGTTGTTAATATTATTACCGGTGATGCTGAAGTTGGCGAGGAGATGGTAACAAATCCAATGGTGGATAAAGTCGCTTTCACCGGTTCAACTGAGATAGGCAAAAAAGTAATGTCGCTTGCTTCGGCAACCATGAAGAAGGTCACTCTTGAGCTCGGAGGAAAATCCGCAAGCATAATACTTGATGACGCAGACCTCGATCTCGCTATTGACGGCTCGGCTTATGCATGTTATTTCCATAACGGGCAGTGTTGTGTTGCAGGCTCAAGATTAATACTCACAAATAAAAATTATGATGAGGTTGTTGAGAGGCTGAAAAACAAGCTTGCTAAGATGAAAATCGGCGACCCGATGGATAAGACCACTGATATCGGTCCGATGGTAAGCGAAAAGCAGCAGAAGCGTGTTTTGGAGTATATTGAGATAGGGAAGAAGGAAGGCGCCAGACTTGTTTACGGCGGCGGTATTCCGAAAGGATTTGAATCAGGCTGTTACGTTGAGCCAACACTTTTTGCAGATGTTACCAATGATATGCGTATTGCGCAGGAAGAGATATTTGGTCCCGTGCTTGCTGTCATAAAGGCGAAGGATGAAGATGATGCGATCCGTATTGCCAATGCATCGCATTTCGGGTTGGCAGGGGGAGTGTGGTCTAAAGATAACGATCGCGCTTTGGCTGCTGCGAAGAAGCTTCGCGCAGGAACGGTATGGATAAATGAGTGGCATATTCTTAACGATAAGGCTCCGTTCGGCGGCTACAAGGAAAGCGGCGTCGGCAGGGAGTTAGGTCTTGAAGGATTGAAGGCATATACCGAGGTTAAGCATATTCACATTGATGAAGTTCTTGACCGTAAGAAGAAGTTCTGGTATGATGTGACGGTGCCGCAGGACTGAGCCGATTCACCCTGTAGTTACCAGATTATATAATTAGCAATTAAAAGACGCTTATACTTGCGTCTTTTTTTTTGTCATTTACGACTTAGTTTGGATATGTATGTTTGAATGATTTTACTTTATATTTAGAATATTATTTAAACAGATTTTGATTAATAAATTTATATATTTTCATTGTTTTAAGATCAAAGAAATATTATTTTGAATAATGAATTTTATTTTTAGAATACTGTTAATATACACTATCTTTACCTTTTCAAAATCTGATTATTTGTATTGCCAACCAATTCAGGAATGGGCTTCTCAATTCGTATCAAATTCAATTTGGACAACCGGTTTAAGTATTGATTCTTCTGGCAATGTTATCCTTGCAGGCAATATAAACAGGCAACAATCATTTCTTGTTAAATATGATAAATCCGGCAATCAAATTTGGGTTAAGCTTATTCCGGATATACCGGTAGTTTATTCTTTTAATTCAAATATTGTTGTAGATAACAACAACAACATATGCATTTCAGGGCAAAACTATGGAAAAGTAGTTACGAAAAAATTTTCAGAAAATGGAATGAATATCTGGACTGATAATTTCATATTGGATACATATTCTATGGATGCGAATTCTATTGGGCTTGACAATAATTCGAATATTTATATTTGTCAAGTATATGGAGGATTTAATGAAGCTGGAATGACACTTGTAAAATATGATTCGACAGGGAACATCATATGGAAAAAAAGGATCAAAGGTAATTTTTGGAATAATATTTTAAATCTGGATAATCAGAATAACATAGTTGTTACATGTGGAATAAATAATGATTTTGTAACTTTAAAATTTAACCAACTTGGTGATAGCATATGGAGTAATTCTTATAGAACAAGTTTATTAGATGCTCCTATTGCATCTGCAATTGACGATTCAAATAATATTTTTGTAACAGGAGAATGTGAAAGATTTCAAAATGGATTATATGGGAAGCTTATTACTATCAAATATAATAGTAATGGAATTGAAAAATGGGTTAGAGTTTATCAGTTAAATAATATAAGCATGGATAGTGGGGAATCTATAACAATTGATAAATGGGGATCAATTATTGTTACCGGAAGAAGCAGGTCACTAAGAGGAGACTTAGATTTTGTGACAATAAAATATTCCCAGCAAGGGGATAGTTTATGGGTAAAACGTTTTAACGGAGTTGCAAATTTAGATGATGTACCTTCAAAAGTGATTATTGATTCTGCCGGAAATATATATGTGACAGGGTATTCCACGAAAAGCAATATTGTTAAAGAAATTGTTACACTAAAATATAGTACAAGTGGGCAATTAATGTGGATTGTGAAATATGATTATCCCGTTAACTTGATTGGACATTATCTTGTAAGAGATAATAACAGCAATGTATATATTGCAGGTTCAAATTTAGTTAATTCCAGTGGATATTTGGCAGTTTGTATTAAATATTCTCAACCTATTGGAATCAATTCAAATTCAAATGAAATACCCATATATTACAAGCTATACAATGCTTATCCAAATCCATTTAATCCAGTTACAAAAATTAAATTTGATATAAGCGGTTCTTTAGCAGCACAGACATTCCTCTCTGTGTACGATATGCTCGGTAGGGAAGTAGATGTACTTGTTAATACGGATTTACATCCCGGC
>WBZT01002854.1_pt1 | contig 11680 bp, 10 predicted proteins | sample 5204241 | NCBI WGS metagenome assembly WBZT01 (sample SAMN12344358, study PRJNA552823) | activated sludge metagenome | biome: Activated sludge suspended growth; feature: Nitrification reactor; material: Wastewater; isolation source: activated sludge from nitrification reactor of wastewater...
GCCCATTGTCCAATATTCCCCACTGCTGCCTCCCGTAGGAGTCTGGGCCGTGTCTCAGTCCCAGTGTGGCTGATCGTCCTCTCAGACCAGCTACCGATCGTCGCCTTGGTGGGCCGTTACCCCGCCAACCAGCTAATCGGACGTAGGCTCATCCGGTAGCGCGAGGCCCGAAGGTCCCCCGCTTTCCTCTCGCGAGCTCATGCGGTATTAGCCTGGGTTTCCCCAGGTTGTCCCCCTCTACCGGGCAGATTCCTACGCGTTACTCACCCGTCCGCCACTGGAGGCCCCAGCAAGCTGGAACCCCCCGTGCGACTTGCATGTGTTAGGCATGCCGCCAGCGTTCAATCTGAGCCAGGATCAAACTCTTCAGTTCAACTCCAAACTCTAACCAAAACAAAAACAAAAAAACAAAGCTTCACGCCGCAAAGCGTCCCTCAAACCCGAGAACTCCCGCGTCTCCGCGAAAATCCTCCAACCAAGAGAAAGCTCGCGCGGCTCAAACCCACCACCCGCAAGCCCCCTCCCCAACTACCTGTCCGCACTGTGTAAAGACCTTTGGCCTTCCAAAGCCTGACCACTTAACTTCCTTATTATTTACCACCTCAATGGTGGCGAGACAGCTATTATAGCCTGATGATCATTCTTGGCAAGAGATCTTTCGGTTATTTTATCGCAGCCTCTTGCTGATCGCTCTTGTTCGGCGTCGTGAAGTCCACTTTTCGATTTAATTTCCAATATTTTTCAACGCAATAACTACAAAAATCCGTCATTGTCCCAAAGCCAACTCCCGCAAGCCCCGCGCGAAGGGTGTCAACGCCTCAAAGCCAAGCATGGCTCGCAGCAGACTTGGATCGCCCAACGAATGGCGGATATCGCCGATCCGAGCCTCAACATATTCGGCCGGCGGCACGTCTGGAAACAGATCTTGGTAGATCGCCAGCACCTGGTTTAGGGAAACCGCGCGGCCGGTGCAAACGTTGTAGCGTCCGCCGCCGACGCCCGCGTCGAGCAGGGCTTCGCCATTGGCTCGCGCGACATCTCGCACCGAGATGAAATCTCGCGTTTGCTCGCCATCGCCGTAGACGGTCACCGGCAAACCCCGCCGGAACCGGTCGGTAAAGATCGAAAGCACCCCCGAGTACGGCGAAGCGGGGTCTTGGCGCGGCCCGTAAACATTAAAGTAGCGCAAGCAAACCGCTTCGAGCCCATAGCTGGCGGCGTAGCCCAACAGCATGACCTCGGCGGCCAATTTCGCGGCGGCATAGGGCGACTGCGGTTGCGGCGCCGCCGATTCCCGGTTGGGCAGCGCGGCGGCGGCGCCGTATACGGCGGCCGACGAGGCGAACACCAAGCGCTTGCAATCGAACTCGAGACACAGCCGGGCGATGCTGTCGGCGGTCGCCAAGTTAAGGCGATAGTTGAGCGCGGGATCGCGGAAGCTTTCCGGAACGCTGACCAGCGCCGCCAGATGCAGCGCCCCCGCGAACCGATGCCGCTCGAACAAAGCCCGCATCACCGCCTCATCACCGGCGTCGGCGAGCGCCCACTCGAAGTTCGGCGACGAGCGCGCGCCGGCCAAATTTTCCAGGTGTCCGGTCCGCAGATTGTCAACCCCGACGACGCGCCGCCCTTGGCCGAGCAACCATTCGACGGAATGGCTGCCGATGAAACCGGCCGCGCCGGTCACCAAATACGTTGGCGTCATGTGCTGCTCTCCAGGTCCGCTATTGGAAGATGGATGCTTGCCGAGCGGGGGCCGCTTACAATACTGGCTTTATGGATGCTCGCACAACCTTGACCACGCGCGCCCGGCTGTTCGATTGGCGTTTTCTGGCGCCGCGCTATTGGCCGATCTGGCTGGGCCTAGGCCTGATGAAGCTCATGGTCGCGCTGCCGTTTCGCTGGCAATTGGTCATCGGCGGACAAACCGGCCGCTGGCTGGGCAAATTCGCCCGCCGCCGCCGCCGCATCGCCGCGATCAATCTGGAGTTGTGCTTTCCAGAATTGTCCCCGACGCAGCGGGCCACCCTGCTAGAGGCCCATTTCGCCGCGCTGGGCATGGGCTTGTTCGAAACGGCTTTGGCTTGGTGGGCGCCGGATGCAAGGCTGAAGGAGCTGGTTCGAGTCGAGGGAACGGAGCATCTCGAACAAGCGCTGGCTCGCGGCAAGGGCGTGATCCTGCTGACCGGGCATTTCACCACCCTGGAGTTGGGCGCCCGCTTCATGACTTTGCGGCAGCCGTTCCACGCGATGTACCGGCCCCACGAGAACCGATTTTACGAAACCGCCCAGCGTCACCAGCGCGAATGGCGGTGCAAATTGCCGCCGCTGCCGCGCGACGACCTGCGCGGCCTGCTGCGCGCTTTCAAGCGGGGACGAGCAGTTTGGTATGCCCCCGACCAGAATCTCGGCGCCCGCAACAGCGTCTTCGTGCCCTTCTTCGGGGTAACGGCCTGCACGATCACCGCCACCTCGCGGCTGGCAGCGCTGAGCGGCGCGGCGGTGGTGCCGTATTTTCCCAAACGGTTGCCCGGCACGACCGGTTATGAGGTCGTCATTCTGCCGGCGCTGGCCGACTTTCCGAGCGCGGATGTCGAAGCCGATACCCGGCGCATCAACCAACTGCTGGAGCAGCACGTCCGCCAAGCGCCCGAACAGTATCTCTGGGTCCACCGCCGCTTCAAGACCCAACCGCCGGGCAAGTCCAGCCCGTACCAGCCGTAAGCCCGAATCGCGCCCATGCCCTATCGCGTCGATCTGCCGGCCGACCCGCACATCCGCCGGATCCTGGTCATCAAATGGAGCGCCATGGGCGACGTGATCATCGCCTCCGCTTTGTTCGAGGACATCGCCCGCGCTTTTCCGAATCGGGAAATCCATCTCAACACTCTCCCTGCCTGGAAAAGTCTGTTCGAGCACGATGCTCGATTCGACCGGGTGTTCGCCGTGGAGCTGCGCGACCGCCGACATCGAAGTCGCCAGATTCTGGAATGGCTGCGACAGGTGCGGGCGGAGCATTATGACCTGGTGATCGACTTGCAGTGCAACGACCGCTCCCGGCTGTTGCTCGGCCTGCTGCGGTTGACCGGGTGCCGGATTCCCTACCGGCTCGGCAACCGCCAACGGTTTCCTTACAACATCGCGCCCGCCGATCTGCCCAAACCGGTTCACACCATCACCCGTAGCCGAGCCGCCCTCCAGGCGGGCGGTATCCCGGCCACCACGCCCAGACCCGTCCTGCACATCCCCGATTCCAGCCGCGTCCGGGTCCGGGAACTCGTGAAACGCCACGGGCTGAAACCGGGCCATTACGCGGTTTTTCTGCCCGGCTGCAACGCCGACGGTCACCTGAAGCGTTGGGGAGCGGCTCGTTACGCCGCGCTCGCCAACCGGATTCACCGGGAAGGGCTGGAGCGAATCGCGCTGATCGGCGGACCGGACGAAGTGGAGGAATGCCGACGCATCGAATCGGCCTGCGGCGACTGGCTGGCGAACCTGTGCGGGCAGACCGCGATTCTCGATATTCCGCTCCTGTGCGAATCGGCGAGATTCATCGTGGCCAACGATACCGGCACCGCCCACTTGGCCGCCGTCTCGTCCACGCCGATGACCGTTCTTTGCGGCCCCACCGATCCGCGCCGGGTCAAGCCGCTGGGCGATAACGTGACCGCGCTGCAAGCCGATCTGCCTTGCGTCAACTGCTACCGCAAAACCTGCTCGCACCACAGCTGCATGGCCATGCTGACCCCGCCGCTGGTGTGGCGGCACCTGCGGGCGCCGGATCGCAAGCCGGGATAAGCCCCAAACCCTTCGCGGCGGGGATCAAACCGAATCGGTCGGAGGGGGCGGGGGTTGGCGCTGGAGCGGCGGCGGCGGCGCGCCATCCGGCAGCAACCGCGTACCGTATTTGACGAACTGGCCGTGCTCGTACAGCTTGGCGTACTTGAGAAAGACGTAGAACGCCGCGATCACCGCGTTGATGAATCCGGCCCAACCGTTCAGGATGTTGCGCTTGAACAGGTAGCTGCGCAGGAAGAACAGCGGCGGATAAAGCAGCATGATCAGGGCGATGCCCCAACGGCGCTTTTTGAGTTTGTCGGCCACCAGCCCGGTGGAGTAGGCGTTGATTTTCTCGACCTTGGCGTGAATGTCGGTTTCGCCGTAATGGTAGAGCGGCGCCTTGAGGCGAGCGACGCGACCGCGCACCTTGGGCGCGGCGTGGACCGGCATGTCGTCGATGTCGCCCTTGCGCTTGTCGAACAGGCGCAGGAAATGGTTCATGCGGGTGGCGGGGTGGTACATCCGCCAGAACAGTTGTTCCTGGCGCGGCATCTCATAGCCATCCGCGGCGGGGCCGCTCTCCAGCAGTTGGCGGATCTCGGCTTGCAGGGCCGGCGACAGGGCCTCGTCGGCGTCCAGCAGCAACACCCAGTCATGCGCGGTCGCCGCCAGCGCCAGCCGCTTTTGCGCGCCATAACCCAGGAACTCGTGCTGGCTGATCCGCGCCCCGTGGCGGCGTGCGATGGCCAGCGTGTCGTCGGCGCTGAAGGAATCCAGCACGACAATTTCATCCGCCCACCGCACGCTTTCCAGACAAGCCGCCAAGGTTCGGCCATTATTGAACGTCGTGACGAAGACGGAAAGCGGCGCTCGGTCGATCATGCGATCATCTGCCCTCAACGGAATTTTCATTTACAGTATGCACGATATCGTCCAGCACCCACCCGACGGAACTTCATGATCGCATCGGCCCACATTATCGGCGGCGAGGCGCTCGGCGGGGCCGAACTGTTTTATACCCGACTGGTCAACGCCTTGCGGGCTCGACAGCATTCCGCGCTGGCCATCACCGTGGCCGACAGCCGGATCTCGGCCCGCCTGGACGCGCATATCCCGCAAATTCACGTTCCGATGTGGGGCGTCGCCGATTTGCCGTCGCGCTGGCGAATCGGGCGCGCGCTGCGGGAGCACCGGCCCGATATCGTGCAGACCTACATGGGCCGGGCCACGCGACTGACGCACGTCGCCCCCGGCCGGCGACCGATTCACGTCGCCCGGCTGGGCGGTTACTACACCCCGCACGGCTATCGGCACGCCCATGCCTGGGTGGCGGCCAGCCCCGGCATTCGCGACCATCTGCTCCAGCACGGCTTTCCGGCCGACCGGATTTTCCACATCGGCAATTTTGTCGCCCCCTACCATCCCAGCCCGGTGGCCACCTTGAGCGGATTGCGACGCGAATTCGACATTCCCGAGGAGGCGCTGATCGTGACCGCCGTGGGCCGCTTGCATCCGGTCAAAGGCTTCGACAACCTGCTCCGGGCGTTCGCGAAGGTCGCTCCCCGGATTCAAGATCGGCCGGTTTATCTGATCGTGGTGGGCGACGGTCCTATGGCGACAAAACTCTCCCGGCAAGCCGGGCAACTCGGCATCGGCCGGCGGGTCCGCTGGCCCGGCTGGCGGGATGATGCCGGCCGCTTTCAGGAACTGGCCGACCTCTGCGTCTGTTCCTCCAGCCAGGAAGGGCTGGGCAACGTCATACTGGAAGCGTGGGCGCGGGAGCGCGCCGTGTTATCCACCCGCGCCCAAGGACCGGCGAATATCATCACCGATCACGAGAACGGCTGGCTGGCGCCGATCGGGGATGCGGCGGCCCTGGCCTCGGCGATGGAGCTGCTGCTGCGAGACGATTCGCTGCGCCGACAACTCGCCACCGATGGCAACCGGACATTGCTCGCCCAATACAGTGAGGACGCTATCGTCAATGCCTATCTGGACTGCTACTCCACGCTCCTGCGCAGCCGCTGACCAGCGCGCTTGCCACTCGGCGAGAACCGGAAGGTGGCCCACTTGAGGATGGAGCGTCGTGTCGCCCTCTACTTGGTCGCTTCCCCGCTGCAATACCTCGCGGCGCGGCGAATCGCCGAACGGTTCGAAGCCGGCGCCCGACAGGTGCTGGCGTGGTACAAGCGGGGCGTCGCGCCCATCGTCCGCGCCGAGCACTGGGACGCTTCCGCGTACTTGGCCTGGCCGCGCTTCGAACCGCTGCCCGGCCCTTTTGGCCGCCACCAGAGGTTGCGGGCGAACATCCGGGAAATCGCGGCGCTGGTCGGCCCTTGCGATACCTTGCACATTCACAGCGCGGTGTTCGACACCGAGGCGATCAACTACTTTCTGCGCGCCCTGCCGAAAATCTGCGGCGCCCGGAGGATGCGCGCCCGAATCCTGCCCGACGGCATCATCAGCGTCCGCCGCTACCCCCTGTCGCCGCTCAAGGCCGCCGCGCACTATGTTCGCAAGCTGCGCCGCCTCGTCGCGCCCGAACTCGACTACTGGCGGTTCGCCGGGGATCGCATCGGCTCGGACGCGCCCTTTTGCGACCGCATCTACGTGTTGCCCGGCCTGCCGCACGAATATCCCGCGCACAAGGTGGTCGTCCTGCCGCCTCTGGTCGATGCTTCCCCATCGAGCGACGACGCGATCCCGCGCCGGGCGCTGGTCATCGGGCAACCGCTGGTGGGAGCCGGCCTCATGAAAGCGGCGGATCGCGACGCGGTCAGCCAGGAAATCCATGAGTGGCTGCGCGCTCGGGGGTTTTCCGAGATCCACTACAAAACCCACCCGAAAGACCCCCACCGCGAGCTGTGCCAGCCGGACTACACCCTCATCGACCCGGACGAACCCCTGGAAGTCCACATGAGCCACGCGCGCTACTCGGCGGTGGCGGGCGTGCGCTCTTCGGCGCTGCTATTCGCCGCGCAGATCTACCCCGAAGCCGGCACCGTGCTCGCGTTCGGGCTGGACCGGGTTCTCTTCAAATCCGATGCCGAGCGCGAGAAAATGCGCGCTGCGCTGACGCTGAGCGGGGTTACGATCCTATGACCGCAGTCCCCCGGTCCGACCGCATTCCGCAAATCAATTCCTGGCTGCTGGCGGCCATTTTCTTCTCCATCCCGACCCATGTCGCGCCGGCCTATTCGCTTTCCCTGCTCTTGGCGGTTCTCTGGTTCGCCGAGGGAAACCGGCTCGACCGGCTCAAAGCGGTGCTCCGCAACCGGGCGCTCTGGACGCTCCTGGCCTACTACGCGCTCGTGGCCGCCTCGCTGCTGTGGACGGAAGATGCCGCCAACGGCCAGAAAGTCCTCGGAAAAACCACTTTCTTTCTGCTGGCGCCGCTCTATTTCAGCGTCGCCCGCAAGGAGCACTTCAACCGGTATCTCGGCGCCTTTCTTGCCGCCGTCGCGCTTTGCGAGCTGCTCGCCTTTTATAACTGGGCCCACCTCAGCTATTTTCCCGAATTCCCGACCGGAATTCGCGTCGACAAGGACCCGATGGATACGGCGCCTTTCGTCGACCGCATCATGTACGCGCCCATCCTGGCATGGGCGGGGTACGTGGCCGGCCAGCGCGCGCTGTTTCCGGAGCATCGCCACCGGGCGCTGTATTTCGCGCTGATGGCGACCACCACGGTCAACCTCGTGATCTCCGGCGGACGCGCCGGCATGGTCGCCTTTTTGGTGATGCTCGGATTGCTCGTCGTCCAACGCATCAAGGGGCGTTTGATCGTTGCCCTGCCCCTCGCTTTTCTGTGCGTCGCCCTTCTGGCCGGGGTCGCGTACCTCGAAAACACTTACTTTCAGGAGCGGGTGGACACCGCCATCGCCAACGTGTCTTCCCTTCGAGAAGACCCGAACACCCCGGTCGGGCTCCGCCTGTCATGGGCCAGCACCACTTGGCGCATGTTTCTCGAAAATCCCCTGATCGGCGTCGGGGCCGGCGACTTTCCATCCCGTTTTCTCGCCATCAACGCGCAGTTTTCGCCGGCGGTGATACCCACCTGGAATCCTCACAATCATTTTCTTTTCGCGCTTTCGACGATGGGTATCTTGGGCGGCACCGCGCTCGCCGCCATGCTCGTTCCACCGCCGCTATGGCGCGCGCGCGGTCGTGGCGAATGGCAGCGACTGCGGGATGGATTGCCGGTATTCTTCTCCGTCATCTGCCTGTCGGAGTCCTATCTGATGCGCTCGAACACCACGCTGCTGTTCGTCATGTGGATGACGCTGCTCTACGCCGCCGCGCCGCCGGCCGATCGGGACGCCGCGAACCGCCGCGACCGCGACACAACCGCCTGAACCAAAATTGAGGGTGACGTCGCGCGGATCGGGGCAGACGAAAAAACCATGAACGCCGTCAATATTCTGATGTATCACCAGGTGGGCTTATTTGCCCGACCCGCCCATCATCGAGCCAATTTCTGTCACGTCGAACGCTTCCGGCAGCACATGAAATGGCTGAAGCGCCTGCGCTGCCACGTCATCGGCATGGATGTCGCGGCTGCCGGTCTGCGCGGCGAGCGGCCTTTGCCGCCGAGGGCGATCGTGATCACGTTCGACGACGGATATGAAAATTTCCACGAGTTCGCGCTTCCCGCGCTGCGGGAACATCAGTTTCCCGCTCTCGTCTACGTCGTTTCCGGCTTGCTGGGCAAGACCGCCGCATGGCTCGATCCGACCGGCCTGCCACCGGCCCCATTGATGTCGGCGGCCCGGATTCGGGACCTGCGGCGAGCCGGCATTCAAATCGGATCGCACACCGTCACCCACCCCCGGCTCGACCAACTCTCCACCCCCGCAGCGCGGCGCGAGCTGGCGGACAGCAAATCGGCGTTGGAAGACGTGCTGGGAGAACAGGTTAACCATTTGTGTTATCCCTACGGAAGCCATGATCTGGAAATCATGCGCGCCGCCGCCGAAATCGGCTATCTGACGGGCACCACCTGCGTGCGCGCCGCCGCCAGACCCGGCGACGATCTGCTGGCCCTGCCGCGCCAGGCCATTCACTATGGCGATGGGCCGTTTCGGTTCGTGCGCCGAATACTGCTCGATCACCGTCCACAAGGCATCAAACTCAAGCGCTGAGCGTCATGCGCGCCCCACGTCGAATACACTTTTCGATCCAAACCAGGCGAAGCCCGCCCGCCCGCCCGGCCCGGCGTCTCGCCGAAGAGCGCGGTGGTCCATGACAGCGCCAGCCGGGCTCGCGAACGTCGAGACCTGTCCGTACATCGTATGCGCCTACTTTACGGACGACTACGCAAAAGAGGCGGAGGCACTTAAAGTCTCGCTTCATGCGTTCGGCTTGCCGTACTATCTCCGCCGGTTCCCAACCCGCAGGTATTGGGAAGCAAATACCCGCATCAAGCCGGAATTCCTGCTCGATTGCCTCGCGCGATTCGCCAAACACGACATCGTTTATCTCGACGCCGACGCCATCGTCCGCGCGCCGCTCGCTCTGTTCGAACATTTCGACGGAGATCTCGGCGTCTTCGTGGCGCCCGACGGAGCCAAATTTTCGCACCGCTACCTCACCGGAACGCTTTACTTGCGTAACAACGCCGTGGTACACGCATTTGTTCGATCATGGATTCAAGGACAGTCCAGCATGGTGCTCGGCGTCGATCAAGACAGTTTTAGCGCCGCCATGGCGCAACACGCGGGGCTCAAGGTCGTTCCCTTGCCCGCCGCCTACGTCAAAATTCACGATCGCGGCGATGATATCCCGGTCATCGAGCACTTCCAGGCCAGCCGACAGCGCGTCAAGCTCCAGCGCGCGCTCAAGAAGACGCGCAACTTCGTCGCGGGTCTGATAGCGGTTTTCCTCGTCGCTTGGCTGTTCCGCCAATGGAAGTGAGCCGCTTCCTCATCGTCCGCACCTCGGCCATCGGCGACGTAGTCTTCGCCTCGCCCTTCGCGGCGGCGGTCAAGCGCACCTATCCTCGAGCCCATTTGGCTTGGCTGGTCGAGCCGGGCATCGATCAACTGCTGGCGGCCGACCCTTGCATCGACGAGCTGATTCTCTGGCCCAAGGCGGAATGGAAGCGGCTGTGGGCCGAAAAACGGCTGGTCGAACTGATGCGCCGCGTGGGCGAGTTCCGTCACCTGCTCCGAACCCAGCGTTTCGATGTCGCCATCGACATGCAAAGCCTGCTGAAAAGCGGGCTGCTCGTCTGGCTCTCGGGCGCGCCGCGCCGCATCGGGCTGGGCTCGCGGGAAGGCAGCCAGTGGCTGATGACCGAGGTCGTGCCGAAGGGCGGCATCTTGCCGCGCATCAGCTCGGAATACCTTTATCTGGCCGAGCGGCTCGGGCTGGATACCGGCGAATTCCTGCCCCGCCTGCACATCGCCGCCGCCGCCGAGGCGAACGCGCAAACCCTGATGGCCGAACACGGGCTCGCTCGCGGGCGCTTCGCGGCTTTCGCGCCCTTCACCACCCGCGCCCAGAAGCACTGGTTCGAGGACGCCTGGCGAATTCTGGCATCGCGAGTGCGGGACGAGCTGGGCCTCACGCCGGTTATTCTGGGTGGCCCGGCGGACCGGGCGGCGGCCGAGCGCATCGCGACCGCCACGCCCGGCGCCGTGCAGCTGGCGGGGATCACGCGCTTGCCGGAAGCTGCGGCGCTGATCCGGCACGCGGGGCTGCTGGTGGGGGTAGACACCGGGCTGACCCACATGGGCGCCGCTTTCAACACGCCCATGGTGGCCCTGTTCGGCTCCACCCGCCCCTACCTCGACACCTGCCGCGCCAACGGCAAGGTGATCTGGCTCGGGCTGGAATGCTCGCCCTGCCGGCGCCGCCCCACCTGCAAAGGGGCTTACACCTGCCTGCGCGCCATCACCCCGGAGCGGGTCATGACCGAGATTCGCGGGGTGTTGGCCGTGGAACCGGCGGCATGAGGGTCCTGCACGTCGAGTCGGGCCGCCATTTTTACGGGGGCGCCTACCAAGTGCTCTACATCCTCGAAGGCTTGGCGCGGCGCGAGGTGGAGAACGTGCTCGCCTGCCGGCGCGGCGCGCCCATCGTCGAACCCGCCCGAGCCCACGCCCGGGTGTTCGAGATGCCGATGCGGGGCGATGCCGATTTCGGCTTGGTCTTCCGCCTCAAACGCCTGATCGCCGCGACGCGGCCCGACCTCGTGCATCTGCACAGCCGCCGGGGCGCGGACCTGTGGGGCGGCGTGGCGGCACGGCTGGCGGGGGTGCCCTGCGTCCTCTCGCGCCGGGTGGACAATCCCGAAGCCCCTTGGGTCGTGAGGATGAAATACCGGCTCTACGACCATGTCATCGCCATTTCCGAGGGGATTCGCCAAGTGTTGCTGGCGGAAGGTCTCGCCCCGGACCGAGTGACCTGCGTGCGCAGCGCGGTGGACGCCGCACCCTATCTCATCGACTACGACAAGGCCGGTTTCCGCGCCAGCCTCGGCCTCGCGCCCGATACCCCGGTGGCCGGCATGGTGGCGCAACTCATCCCCCGCAAAGGTCACCGCTACCTGCTCGCGGCCCTTCGGGACGTTCTGCCGCGCCACCCGACTTTGCGGGTTCTGATCTTCGGCCGGGGTTCCCTGGAACCGGAACTGAAGCAAATCATCGTCGAGCGCGGTTTGTCCGCTCATGTGTCGATGATGGGTTTCGTGGATAACCTGTCGGAGATTCTCGGCTGTCTGGATCTGCTGTTGCACCCCGCCGACATGGAAGGGCTCGGGGTGGCGCTATTGCAAGCGGCGGCGGCCCGGGTGCCGATCATCGCCAGCCGGGCCGGCGGAATGCCGGAAGTGGTGCGCGACGGCGAGAATGGTCTACTCATCGCCCCCGGCGACGTGCCGGTGCTGGCTGCCGCGATG
>WBZT01000512.1_pt2 | contig 11676 bp, 7 predicted proteins | sample 5204241 | NCBI WGS metagenome assembly WBZT01 (sample SAMN12344358, study PRJNA552823) | activated sludge metagenome | biome: Activated sludge suspended growth; feature: Nitrification reactor; material: Wastewater; isolation source: activated sludge from nitrification reactor of wastewater treatment...
ATTACCTGATGACGATGCGCGCGCCGCTATTCCTCCATTCTCTGAGTCGGCCACGGCAATTATCGGCGGCCACAACGCGACCCGGCCCGCTGAATCTGCCGGAAAGACTCGCCGCTCGCTACAATGTGCCCCGCGGGACGCCGGCGATGTATCACTCAGTCTCGCGCTATGGGCTTTCCAACCAGACCAGCGAGGATAGCTACGGTCCGCCGATGAAGTTTTATTACAGCTATCAGGAAGGCGGCGTGACCAAAACGCTATCGCTGGATCGGAAGGAACATTTTTACGTGCAGCTCGTGAATCGTCCTTCGCTGACGATTCCCGAGGGAGTCATGCCAGGTTTGCCCGCGACGGAAGCCAAATATGTGATGTACCAGCGCCAGCAGCAGGCTTATCTCTACGATGCTGGCCCGCGCCGACTGGCGTTGAATCAACAGCAGCACCAGAGAATCCTGCGTCACAATGCCGACTTGGGCCGCGTCGGAGATCCCAATAGCCCAGTGAATTTCTCCTTCGCTTCGGACGGGTCGCTCGAGTCCGTGATGAACCGCATCTTCAACGACAACGCCGTCCGCAAGGTGTCCAACCAGAGCTCGCTCGTGCAACTCATCCCGCAAGGCTACAAGGACAAGATGCAACTGATGGCGGAGTTGAGCGCGCTGATCCGACCGGCGTTTCAGCGGGAGCAAGAGCGCATTGAGGGGTTGCGGGCGAAGTTGTTTGAGGAATTTGCAGCGGGCAAGATCAAGAAGGACGTGGTTGAGGACACCTGCCGCCGGGAAGCCGTGGCGTCGTTCCGCAAGCTGATCGCTGAACGCCGGATGCAAGTACCGACTCAGGCTGGCCGCCAATTGATCGGGCAGGCCGTTGCGACCGTCAGCGATCTGTTTGAAGAAATGTATTCCAACAAAGCCGCCGATTTTGCCCGCCTGGCGGCGGCGCGGCATTTGTTCGCGGTCAAAACCGAGCCGTTTCATTCCGCTTTCAAGGAGAACATGGCCGGCAACAACGGTTATCTGAACCTGAGCCGCGCCTTGGAGGACTTGGGTGCGGAAAACCGGAAAGCCTTCGATGCGGCAGTCCTGCGTGTCACGGAGAAGATGGAAGAACCTGGCGGATTCAAAAACCAGCTTAAGGCCACGTATTGGGGCGGTGTCACGCAGTATCTGGTCGATCTGCACTACGGTCCTGAGGGTCTCGTGCGCGAAGGAACGTACATCAGCCGTGAAGGACTCCCCACCAACGGAGGCGAGTTCGAGAAATACTTGGAGCAGAAAGCCCCCGAACTGTTATCCGATCCCGTGCAAGTGGCCAACCGTTTGCGGGCAACGTTCGCCTACTTCGATTACAACGTCTCGCCTTACTACAGCCTTTCCTGGCCGAACCTGTACCGGAATAATGATCTGCTGCGCAGCTCGGGCAGACCCAACGATGTGCGCGATCCGAAAACACTCAAGCCGAACGAGCCGCCCGTAAATCTATCCATCAGACTCGACGGCCAGACCATTCGGATGGCAGGAACAGTCCGCCGAGAATCGTCCCGGCCGCGAGCCGCAACGCGTCAACAGCAACGTCCAGCGCTAATGAGTGCACTTGCGCCGAGCATGGCGTAGCCATTTTCGTTGAGGGTCGTAACATCTGCTCCCTGCTCCTCTGCTTGCGTCATCTCTCAGGAAAATTTCCGAGCGGCGGCGCGCAGAGTGGGCTTTGGGGCGAGATAGAACCGAAAACAGCCGCCGCTCGGAAAGCGATTTGAGAAAACCATTTTGCCGGTTCACTTCTCCTGCGCTTTTGGCGGCGAGCGGTCCTCCGGGTTTATTCCGATGATACGATGTACCCATTTCTCGCCTTCCTCAGTCTTATCCCCAAGCCGCTCAAACCAAATGACACCGTTACCTATCATCACACCACACCAGTTTTTGAATAGTGAATCTGGCGATTGGCTTTGTACACCGGCCTTGAGGTGTGGTGAAAGAATGGTTGCCGAATGCTTCCGAAAATCCGCGGCGTTTCTCAGTGTGAGCTTGCGGTCGCTGCACCTCAGAACTAGGGGATAATGCACAGCCTGTGATAGCCATTCAATGTCGCGTGAGGACACGGCCAACTTAATCTCGGCAAGAAACTGCTTGTCTGCCAAGGTGACGGGGTAAAAATGGTTTGTTTCGGCACGAGAATTGTGAGAAACGACGCCAAGGTTGAATAATAGAGCGATAGCGAGTAATCCTTTCATCTAAGCCGTCCCAATCTAGTTTGGCAAACCGTGGAGCTTCTGCGTGCTCGTGGTTTTGTCTAGCTTGAGCCACACAATCGCGTGCCATTTCACCTGTTCATTCTCTTTCGTAAAAAACAGCTTCTCCATGCTGACAGAGGATATTTTCAAACCATAAGCGGCAAGTTCCTTGTTGAGGGAACCAACAAACCCGGATTGCAGCAATCCGTCAGCAACCAACTTTTGCATCTCGCCGCTATTCTTGAAATCCCACCGATTCTGGCCAAAAGGGGGCGGTGATGTTTGGAAACGCGGCTGCTTCTGCAAGTATCCGATTACGTCCGTCTGCAAATCCGCGCGTGTGAAAAGATTTCCAACTGCGATGTGCTTAATTGTTGCCTGACGGTCTTTGGAAAAAATCCCGGTGAGCACGTCAGCAAACCGCTGCGGTTTGTTTGGTTCAACCGCTGGGCTTACGACCCAGCTTTCGCCTTCGGTTTCGTGCTGCACTAGCTTGGCTGTCCACATCGGCTCGTTTCCAATAGCGGACAGAGCTAGAAAGACGGCAAAAACGGAAAAGATTATTCGTTTCATAACAACTGTGATTGTTGATTCAAGGAACTGTCAGTTTCCACATGTCAACGGGGAGAAGTTGCTCGACATACGGATCACTGTAGCCCTTCTTTAACACACCAGCATGACCCGGAGTGCTCTTTGTTGAGAAAATCGCGACTTGTTCGTCTTTGAGCGCATTGATGATATTGTTAAGTTCGGCCACAGTTTTGATTGTGGAATCCGGCGCTCCCCAGGTCTTGGTTAAGTACTCATTCATTTTTCCTGCTTTCACGATGTAGTACTTATCATCGCCAGCTTTGCCTGCGTAAACCTTATCCGACCAATTCCGTCCCGCATCCGGCGCACTCCTCGGAATGGGTGCTCCGCCATAATTCAGGCCGTAACTGACGCGCGCCGCACACGAATTCTGGCCTTCCGGCATGTCTCGCGTTGGCGTTCCATACGTTATGCCTACTCCTCCTCCGATCTTCTTCCAAACTTCCTGCTGCCGGTAGTCGTTGTAATTCAAATACGCGGGCCAGAACTTCCCACTACTGGCGCGGCCCGCAGTGGCTTGCTGAATTCGTTGCTGTGCTCTCGCGCGTGCCCCGGACGTTACCGGATTGGAAATCTGTGCGAAGATGCCGCCGATGTCCAAGACCGCAAGCATGACGGTTATTTCGTTGCCGCTTGGGTCAATGTTGTCAATCGGGTCCGCGTGCGCGTAAAGGTATCGGTGCAGGCTCATTGGATCATCCTGATTCCCTGCGAACGAGTCCCGTGACCAGAAGCGTCCGGTTCCCGAACTCAGGTAGCGAGCACGCAGATAGACCAACCCCAGGTTTCCGTCACGTTGCTCGCCCGCAAAGAGGTAATCCGTCTGCGGGGCGGCATTCGATGCAATCAGCGTCCCGAACGCATCATAGGCGAATACATTGGCAACGCTTGCGTTTGTTGTTGTCAAGAACCTCGTGTTGCCGTTGCCGTCGTATCCGAAATAGTAAACTGCGCCGCTACTGACATCCCGCTGTGAAATCAAATCGAAACCATAGGCATAGACTTTTGCAATTACCCCGTTGCTCTTTTCTTCCAAGACCTGTGCAAAACCGGATGGATTGCGGCTGTCCACGAGATACGTGTTGGTCGTTGTGCCCACGATCTTACGGACGCGATTGCCGTCGCCGTCGTAAACGATTGTGATGCTGGTTCCGCCGACAATGGCGTTTGTCAGGCGGTTTTCAGGATCATAGAAGAAGGCATTGCTCCCGTTCGTTCGCGTGTTGCCATTGCTGTCGTAAACGTCGCTCGAAAGGTGGTCGTTCGAGTTGTAGGTGAAAGTCTGATTTGCAATGCCGGTGACTGTCGAAGTGCGATTCGTACGGTTGCCAACAGCATCGTATTTATAGCCGATGGCTCCGCCACTGGACGCGGTGATTATTTCGTTTGTCAGGCGATAGAGTGGATCGAACGCCCAGGCATTCGTTCGATTTGCACCGTTTATATTCTCGACAAGATTCGCGCGATTGCCCGCCTGTGCCAGTTTGTAAGCAAAATTGGCGAGTGCTGTTGACGGCGTGCCCGCGACAAGATTTGTGAGTCGGTTTAGCGCGTCATACGTATAGCGGTTGGTCACGCCGTTATGGTAACGCACAGTTTGCAAGTTGCCTATTGCGTCGAAGGTGTAGGTGTTTGTCGCGCTGCTGGCGAAATCCAGAACATTGGTGAGCCGGTTCAGAACGTCGTGCCGATAGCCGAGGTTGATCCCGTTCAGTGTCGCGGATTGGATCGCCTCCAAGTTTCCGAAATCATCGTAGCTGTAAATCAGCGTGCCTTGGGGGGAAGCATTAGTCGCGAGCCGGTCCCGCAAGTCATACACGTAAGTGTTTGTACCGCTCGCGTCAACCATGCTCGTGCGCTGGCCAGTGGGCGAGTACGCAAATGTGATTCTGTATCCGCTGATTGAGGCTTTGTTCGTGAGCCTGTTCAGCGCGTCGTACTGGTTCGTGATCACAACGTTGTTGAAATTCGTTTGGCGGATGAGGTTGCCGACCGCATCGTAACCGAATGTGGCGAATTGACTGCCGGGCATGGTTTCTTTGGTGCGCCTGCCAAGTTTGTCGTATTCAAACTTGTTTGTGCGGTTGAGACCGTCAATTTGTTGCAGAAGGCTTCCCACCTCATCGTACGTATAGCGCGTCGCCATTTGCTGGCTGGTGCCGAAACCATTGGTCACGGCAATCAGCCGGTTGAGCGCGTCAAAGCCGAAGCGGGTCACGATGCCCGCCTGGTTGGTTACCGCAACTTTCCGTCCAAGGCCGTCGTAGCCGTAACTTTCGCTGGTGTTGTCAGGAAAAATGATTTTTGTTTGCTGATTGATGGCGTCATAAACGAAGGTTGTCGTCCGGCCAAGCGCATCCACCATGTTGGTTTGGTTCCCGTTTCCGTCGTAGGCAAAGCGCGTTCCCTCATCCAGCGCGTTCGTGACAGCAATCTGCCGACCTCGGGCGTCGTAGTAGAAATAGGTCAGCGTTACCTCTGTGCTTGGAAGAAAGCTTCCCGGCGGGGGAGCGCCTTGAGCAACCCGACGCAAGCGACCTGCGTTATCAAAATAGTTCTGGCTGTAAGCACCGTCTGGATATGTAGTCCTGCTGAGACGCCCGACGGCGCTGTAAAGGTAATCATTTGTCCGTCCGGCTCGGTCAACAATCCGCGTGCGACGCCCCTCGGCATCATAGAATAGTTTCTCGCTCAAACCGTCGGGAAAGATCGTATTCGTAAGCAGCCCAACGGCATTATAGAAGAATGAGTTGGTGCGGCCCAACGCGTTCACACTTTGAGATGGCCGATTGATGGCGTTGTAAAACGTCCTGTTCGTGCCGCCTGCTGCATCAATGGCGATAACGACCCTGTTCGCCGCGTCGAAGATCCACTGGTTCGTTAATACTTCAGAACCCCCGACCGGCAACGTACGTGTTGTGGTTTCTAGGATTCTATTACCGTCATCGTCGTACCCGTAATCAACCGAGGAGAGGGGCACAAGCGACGCGTTCAGCGTAGTGGTGTTCGTCAGCCAGCCGAATTCATTGTAGGTGTTCAAAGTAATCACCTGCTCGGATCGCCCAAGCGCGTTGGTTTCCGCGATTCGATTGCCGAGAACGTCGTAACCATAGGCGGAGACGACGCTGAGTGAATTCGTGACAAAAATCAAATTCCCATTGCCATCGTAAGCATTCGTCGTCCCAAAACCACGAGCATCAACCGTCACGAGCGATTGTCCAAATTCATTGTAGATCGTGCTGGAGGCACCACCGACCTCATTCGTCACTCCAGTCAAATTATCGTCTTGATCGTATGCGTAAGTGGTCGTCTGGCCGAGCGGATTGGTTTCTGAGATTTTCCTTCCACGTTCATCGTAAGAGAAAGTCGTCACAGCACCATTAGCATCTTGCACACTCGATACTTCCCCTGCTTCAGTGAAGTTCTGGATAGTCGAGTTCGTCATTCGGTCGGTGATGACGTGACGGCGATTTGCCAAATCGTACGTGTAGCTCGTGTAGCGATTGAGCGCGTCATACTGTTTTGAAAGCCTGCCCGACGAATCGTATTCGTAACGCGCCGTCGTTACCGGGCGCGGGTCCGTGATGGATGTAAGGTGATGTGAATAGCTGGCGTTCGTATATGCGTACAGCGTGTTTTCGTAAACCGCCGGGCTGCGTTGAATCAGCCGCGCAACATTGGTCAAGTTTCCGTTTCCATCATAATCATATTTCAGGACCGGCGAACCGGACGTGTTTATAGCAATCGGATCGTAAACCTCCGTGATACGATTGTTGCCATCCCGCGTGAATGTCACCTGCTTGCTGGAACCGAGCGAGGGATTTGACCAAGTGATGCCAGAATAATCGTAGGTGAGCGTATTGCCGTTGCGGTCCTTTTTCGAGGCCAGCGTGCCGTCATTATTGAAACTGTACTGCGTTCCATCCGGTGCTGTGAAAACGAAGCCGGATAGTGATGGTTCCCAATCCGTGGCATACGCGCCGCAAATCTCGAAATCATCCTCCTCAAACGTGGCGAGCTTCAACGGTCCAAACCAAGTTCCCAAGCAACCATCGCCAGGGTCGTAGCCAGTGGGCGTCAAACCAAGATTGGATGGCGCATTCATGGACAACTGCCCCTGGCTGGTCAGCGAGTCAAAGGTCAGATGAACGAAAATGTTGTAATAGCCCATCGGATTCATGGCATTGATGCACTGGTTGGCAGTGGAGTTGAAAACCACCCGCGCCGAGAAATAGTACTTTTCATCCTCGCCCAAGCTTACGGTAATCAAATGGTCGGAAGTTGGTCTCACGCAATACTGAACACTCGAATAGCCTTCCCAGCCGCCAGTCATGGAACTGGCTTCAATCCTGGGAACTTCCCAATCCAAATGCCACTTCTCGCCGAAAGCGCCCGCGCTCTCGCGGCGAGTGTCGTACAGCCGATTGATGGTCGCGGGCATACCGGCCACGGGAATTTGTAGGTCGGTCAAGGAAAGAGTCACCTGCCCCACATTGGTCGGCCAGTTCACCGTGATGTTTACCGGATCGGACGCGAGGCTGTAATTGTTCACGTCATCGCTGACCGCTACCGCTGTCAAAACATGGTTGCCCGCTGGCACGCTTTTCCAGTCCAGACTAAAGGGCGCATTGGACGAAATACCGACCAGCGTAGCGTCGGAATAAAACAGGATTTGTGTCACGCTCCCGCTCGTGCAAGTCGCCGTCGCTTGCAACAGAAAATTCGTGGGCACCGTGTAGGTCGAGCCATCGGCGGGGGCAGTGAGCGTGACGGAAAGCGTTGGATTCACGGCAATCGTCACCATGTCCGAATTGGTGAACTGCCCGTCACTGGCCCGCAATTGCAGGACATAGATGCCGTCGGCTCCAAAGGTCGCAGTGCTGTTCGTCAGATTCGCGTTGCCGAAAGTCACCGTGCCTGGCCCGCTGACTTTGCTCCAATTCGTGAACCGTGTTCCGCCGCCAATCAAACCGTCGTCGGTAACGATTCCTTGAAGGGTCGTGGAGGAAGTCGTAATGATTTGTTGCGGCCCGGCATACACGCTTGGCCCGGCATTGATCGTGTAAGTTGCGGTAGCCACCGCGCTATCAAAATAACCGCCCTTGAAAGCCTTCGCTTTGAGCGTGACGGACGAAGAAAGCGTTACCGTTCCACCGTCGTAAATATAATTATCGAGAGTGGTCGGAGTGTTCCCGTTTGTTGTGTAATAAATTGCCGCACCCTCGGTCGCGCAGGTGATTGTAATGTTGGTCGGCCCGATGTAGCTGCCGCTGCCGGGCGTGAAAACTGGTGTCGCAACTGTGGGCGTTTCAACGGGCGCGATGCCTGCGCGGAAGAACACATTCGCGTTTGTTGGTTTCGTCAAATCAAACGTGGTTTGCCCAACTGCGCCTGTCACGGCGCGAGTCCAAAGAGCGGTGTTGGTCGCCAAATCCGGGGTAAACAAGATAATATGCGCGTTGGTGGATTGTGTACCGCTCAACGTTAGCCGGACTGTATTCGTATCCGGGAATGTGGGCGGATTGATAAGAAATTGCGCCCACATTGCATTGGGCACGAGCATGAAAGTGACAAGATAAGCGGCGAGAACCCGGAAGAATGGATTCGGCATTTTGTGCATATTGCGCTTTTGCATATTTCCTTTCTGTAATGGAGAACCAACTTGCAACGCCCAGAATTTGGGAGGGTGATGACAATTCTGTGGCATGCGCGAAAAATGGCCGTGACATTTGCCCAGCCACGTTTTCGCGGTCATGTGGATGCCCGCAATTTTCATTTCACGAACTTCTGCGCACGCTTTTTGCGCGAGCAGCATTCTGCCCTTGTTTCAAGAGGCAACCTTCAAACCCGAGGACGAAAGCACCTCGATGAGCTTCTGACCTTGCGATGGATGCACGTGGATACGCTCTCGCATGCTGATTGTCTCCGTATCCCAACCGCATTTCTGACGCAATAATGCAGATGCGCGCTCGTTCTGCGCCTCAAAAATCACCGTCTGATCCCCAGAGATCACGATGATATCCGGATTGAGTTCTGGACAAGAGTCCAAAGGTCCAGAGGTCACGTCAACCCTGGATTTTCTCATTTCAGCGAGAAACTTTTCAAATATCTGCTGTCGCGTTTCCTCGTCGAGCGCCGACCAAGAACTCATAATTCACCGCGCCTTCGCCAAACAAATGCTGCCCAGCACCGACCCGCACAGTTGACGCATTTGCAAGAATGCGCGACCTCGCACGTTTAACCTCAGCCGCCGGCATGCAGAGACATGGCGCGCAAAATTGTGCCAAAATCCGCAGGCGTTGTCTAGTGTTAAACTCGGTAGAGTCAAAGTCTATGTCTCTTGCCTTCCTTTTGCCTCAAACTCGCCGGTCATGGACGACCCGTATCGTAAGCGATTGGCAAAAAACATCCGCGCTTATCGGGAAAAACTGGGCCTTTCGCAGGAAGCGCTCGCTGAACGCGCCGGTATGCACTGGACGTTTATCAGCGGTGTCGAGCGCTGCAAATACAACGTCTCGTTGTCCAGTCTGGTCCGCATCGCCAAGGCGCTTGGACGCGAGCCTTACGAGCTTTTGAAATAGAAGCCGGTCCGTTCCCAATCACACGGCTCGAACCGCGCGCGCGCTATTTCGCTTTGTTCAGCACTTGCGCCAGATTGAACAAGGGCAGGTACATCGCGACGACCATTGTCCCGATCACGCCCGCCAGGAAAATAATCATAACCGGCTCAATGATGGCCGTGAAACGGGTGACAGCATCGTCCAAGTCCTCGATGTAGTAATCGGTCAGATTGCCCAGCACTTCCGGAAGATTGCCGGTAGCCTCGCCGGCCTGGATGTTGCCGGCGACGATTAAAGGAAAAGTCTTCTCGCGCCTGAACGCTTCTGAAAGCGTCACGCCACTGGCTTGCACTGCGCTCTTGATGCGCTCCAACGCCTCCCGGAAAACGACATTCCCAGCCACCTTCGCGCAGAGGTTGAGTTGCTTGGGCATGGTGACGTTGGCGGTGGAGAATTGATGGAGCAATTGAAGAACTCGCAGGCAAGCACTCTTGGAGACCAGATCCCGGAGCACGGGCAACTTGAGCAGAAGGCGCTGGAATCGTGAGTTGTTGAGGATGCGCCTTCTCTGCATGAACAAAAACACCGGCACAGACAGGACGCCGATGACAACCAGCGGACTGCTGCGCAGGATTTCTGAAATTTTTACAATTGCGCGTGTGATGAAAGGCAGTTGAACGCCCGTGCCTTTGTAGAGCGTCGCCAAAGCCGGCACTGCCAGCAGTGAGAAGATCATCACGGCGACGAGCGCGATCACGAGCACAATCGCTGGATAAATGGAGGCGTTCTTCACTTTGCGCAGCACCTTGTCGGTGCGTTTGAGAGCTTTGGCGCGTTCCTTGAGCGCAACCGGCAATTGTCCTGAAGTTTCCGAGGCTTGCACGATCGCCACGTAAACGTCGTCAAAAGCTTCGGGATGATTTGCCAAAGCCTGCGATATGCTTTCGCCATCAATAATCCGTCGCCGCACTTCGGAGATGATCCTGCGAAATCGTTCCCGCGGAGTGGACTCGGCCAGAATCTGGAAGGCGTTCGAAGTGTTTACCTTCGTGGCGACCATCAACGCCAGATTGTTTGAGAAGGTGGCCAGTTCACGTTTGCTGGCAGGATCGCCGATTTCAAGACGGCCCTTTTTCAGCGCCTCAAGAAACGGGCTTGGCCGCGGTTCAATCGCCAGGACTTTGCATTTTTCTTTCTGCATCTGGGAACGAACGCTCTCCTGGTTGATTGCCTGCACAAGGCGTTTGCAGGTCTGTTGCGTTTCGTCCCGAAAGGTCACCAAATAAGAATTCAGAAACATACTCGTGTGTTTAAGGATTTGCCGGGTGTCCGGCCAGGACTTTGCAGGTCAGGTCGTGCAGGAAGATGAGCCGATAGCCGATTGCGTGTTTCTCCATCAGTCCCCGCTCGCCCGCGGAAAGCGCGCCGTAAAGCAGATCCTCTTGAAGCTTGTCCTGGAGCTTCTGTCTCAAGATGTATTCTCTGACCGTTGGGAGTTCTTCTGACTGAAATTCAGTACGCCACAGTGAGGACACTTGGGTTTCTGCGGCCACCACTTCCTTCGCCGAGAGGAGCGTGCTGTTAACTGAACCGACTGGTTTGCGCCGGCGCGCACTCGGTTTTTCCTTGTTGTCCTTGGGCGCGTGCGCGGTAGCGTAATCGCTCACGAAGTGCTCCCCATAAAGCGCCTTCACGAAGGAAAGCGATTCGTCATCGCCTGGTCGGCGGAATGAACGGATCGCAGTAATTCGTTCCATCATGAGTTCAACGGTCTGAGAGGCATGCTCGTCCAGCAGTCGGTGGATGACGTTCTGCAAATAATCACGGTTCGCGACATAAACCTGTTGGACATAGGTGTAGCCACTCATATCGCCAAACTCCGGATGGTCCAGCCATTCCTTCGGCACACCCGTTGGGAGCGAAAAGCCCTGAGGCAATCCCAATCCGAGATCCTGCCGGAGGTGTTCGGAGGTTTGTCGCGTCAGCTCGCGATACTCCCGTACGGTCAGCAGCAGATCGCCCGTCTTGAGTTTTTCAACTAAGGATTCGGCTACGAGAAAGTAAAGGACTTCCGGCGCGCGCTCGACCCGGACCGGTCGCAATTGCGAAGGGCCGACGGACATTCTGGACAGCGCGGAAGGCGGATCGGTCTTCAGCAACACACGCCTACTGACCGCGACCCCGAAAACGAGCACCGCCAAGCCCAGAGCGTATGGCCAGAGTTTTTTCATTCGTTAGCGCACCAAATGGAAAAGCACATACGTGATGAACAGAATGAAGATGGTGATTTTCCAG
>WBZT01002858.1_pt1 | contig 11675 bp, 9 predicted proteins | sample 5204241 | NCBI WGS metagenome assembly WBZT01 (sample SAMN12344358, study PRJNA552823) | activated sludge metagenome | biome: Activated sludge suspended growth; feature: Nitrification reactor; material: Wastewater; isolation source: activated sludge from nitrification reactor of wastewater treatment...
CGGCTCAGCGATCACGTGGAAGTACCCAAGCGTCATCCTCAAAGGCGACAACAGCATCGGCGAATTTTATTCCGTTGCCGTAACGAACAACTACCAGCAAGCCGATACCGGCACGAAGATGATTCACCTCGGGAAGAATACCCGGAGCACGATCGTGTCAAAAGGAATCTCAGGCGGGCGCAGTCAGAACAGCTATCGGGGGTTGGTGAAAATCAGCAAGAAAGCCGACAACGCCCGGAACTTCTCCCAATGCGATTCGCTCTTACTTGGCGATCGATGCGGTGCGCATACCTTCCCGTACCTCGAAGTGCACAACAAGAATGCGAAAGTCGAGCACGAGGCGACGACCTCCAAAGTCGGCGAGGACCAGATCTTCTATTGTAACCAACGCGGGATTTCCACCGAAGATGCCGTCAGCCTCATAGTGAACGGCTATTGCAAAGAAGTATTCAACCAGCTTCCGATGGAGTTCGCCGTAGAAGCCCAGAAGTTGCTGGCGATATCGTTGGAGGGGTCGGTGGGGTGATGAGGGGGCGTTTGAACGTTATAACGTTGTAACGTTTGAACGTTTTCACGTTGAAAGTTGAAGGTTGAAAGCTGAAAGTTGAAAGTATAAAGTTGGAATGGCTACTATTGAGCGGTTTGAGGATCTAAAAGTTTGGCAGGAAGCACGCGTGTTGGCTAACCTGACTTATAGGGTATCCTCTTTATCAAATTTCCAAAAAGATTTTGTTCTGCGGGATCAGGTCAGACGAGCAGTTGTCTCCATTCTGTCAAACATAGCAGAGGGGTTCGAGCGCAATAGCCCGAAAGAGTTCGTCCATTTTCTTTCCATGGCGAAAGGAAGTGCTGGAGAACTCAGAGCACAACTTTATTTGTCATTCGACCAGAATTACATCGATAAAAAAGAATTCAAGGAACTATACGATAAAGTCACCACGATAAGCAAGATGCTTTCCGGTTTGATGAGCTATCTTCAAAACGCCAACCTTCGAAAGAAGAACTACCAGGTAACTGAACCTGAAGCACTATATCAAAGGATCATCAAGCAAAGAATCAAGGTCAATAATCCGTGATCTTTCAACTTGCCAACATTCAACCTTAAACGAACATCATTAGAGATGCTAACGATAAAAAACCTCCACGCCTCCATCGAAGGAAAAGAGATCCTGCGCGGACTTTCTTTGGAAGTCAAGCCGGGAGAAGTCCATGCAATCATGGGGCCGAATGGTTCCGGTAAGAGTACACTTGCTTCCGTATTGGCGGGACGCGAAGAGTATGAAGTGACCGGCGGCTCGGTCAGTCTGAAGGGCGAGAACCTGCTGGAACTTTCTCCGGAGGACCGTGCGCGCAAGGGCGTCTTCCTCGCATTCCAGTATCCTGTCGAGATACCGGGTGTCAGCAACGCGAATTTCCTGAAAACCGCTGTGAATGAAGTGCGGAAAGCGCGCGGACAAAACCCGCTCGACTCCAAGGACTTCATCGCCCTGATGAAGGAGAAGATGGCCCTTGTTGAAATGGACAAGGCGATGACCCAACGGTCCGTGAACGAGGGCTTCAGCGGCGGAGAAAAGAAACGTAACGAGATTTTCCAGATGGCCATGCTGGAACCTTCGCTGTGTCTGCTCGACGAAACGGATTCCGGGCTCGACATCGACGCCCTGCGGATCGTCGCCAATGGCGTGAACGCCCTGCGATCTCCCGAACGTTCCTTTGTAGTCATTACCCATTACCAGCGATTGCTGGATTACATCGTGCCCGACGTCGTGCATGTCCTGTACAAAGGCCGCATTGTAAAATCGGGTCCGAAGGAACTGGCCCTTGAGCTCGAAGCCAAGGGATACGACTGGATCAAAGAAGAAGTGTCGGCAGGAGTCTGATCCCATGAGCAAGACATCAACATCCACGCTGAAGCTTGCACCGGTTTACCGGGAGACGTTCGACCGCCTATTTTCCGGTGAGAAGGACAATACCTGGTTGCCCATGCGCCGATCGGCGATGCAGTCGTTCGAAGCGATCGGCCTACCCGGTCCCCGTACGGAAGCTTGGCGATATACCAACCTTGCCAAGGTGACGGCCATGCCCTTTGTGCCTGCGCCTTCCACCGAGCAATTGCAGGCATTGGAATTGGAAAAACTGGAAGCGGTACGGCTCGACGGCATCCGGCTGGTTTTCGAGAACGGTCGTTACCGCGAATCACTCAGCAGTTTACAGTCCTTGCCTTCCGGCGCTATCGTAGGGTCGCTTGCTCGTCACCACGATCACCCGAAAGTGAAGGAATATCTCCAACAGAACCTTCCGCTTGAACACGAGGCATTCGTCGCGCTCAATACCGCCTTCATGCCGGACGGGGCATTCGTTTTCATACCACGGGGCGTGCAGATCGAACAACCGATCCACCTCGTTTTCGTGAACGATGCGCGGCAAGAAGCAACGGTTGCTTCTCCCCGCAACTTGATCATCGCGGAGGAGTCGTCTACCGTCGTGGTGGTCGAGTCCTGGCATTCGCTACCCGGCAGTCAGGCCGGATTCACCAACGCGGTTACCGAAGTGTTTACCGGCCGGAACGCGAAACTGGAGCTGGTCAAGTTGCAACTGGAGGACCGCTCAGCCCTGCACATCGGTCATACGCAGGCCACCGTTCAGCGCGACGCGACCTTCAACATCAACACCATAACCCTCGGTGGCGCGCTGGTGCGTAACAACCTGGGCATCCTGCTGTCTGAAGAGCATGCGACGGCGCATCTGTTTGGACTCTACCTGCTCTCGGGTAATCAGCACGTCGATAATCACACGCTGGTCGATCACGCGGTGCCCCACGGGCTCAGCAATGAACTGTACAAAGGGGTACTCGATCAGCAGTCGGAAGGCGTTTTCAGCGGCAAGATCCTCGTCCGCAAGGACGCGCAAAAGACCAACGCGTATCAGTCGAACAAGAATATCCTGCTCAGCGACGATGCCGTGATGAACGCGAAGCCGCAACTGGAGATCTTCGCCGACGACGTGAAGTGTTCGCACGGGGCGACCACCGGACAACTCGACGAAGAAGCGCTGTTCTACCTGCGCTCCCGCGGTATCGGTGAAGCAGGCGCGCGCGCGTTTCTCAACATCGCGTTTGCAGCCGATGTGATCAACAATATTCCGCTTGAATCATTGCGTGAGCAATTGATGCAGCGCATCGAGAAAAAACTATTGGATTCCGCTCCATGAGTACCGCCGCATCTCCGGCAATTTCGGTTCCGTCCACCCAGCTGGACCTGGGGAAGATCCGTGCGGATTTCCCCATTCTCAGCGAACGCGCCTACGGGAAGCCCCTGGTTTATCTGGACAATGCCGCTTCTTCCCAGAAGCCGAAGGCGGTCATTGACGCGTTGGTTCGTTACTACAGCACCTCGAATGCGAACGTCCACCGCGGCGTGCATTTCCTCAGCCAGAAGGCATCGCAGGAGTTCGATGAGGTACGGTTGAAACTGCGCGACTATATCCGTGCGGCTTCCGAACGGGAGATCGTCTTCGTACGGGGCGCGACGGAAGGGATCAACCTGGTTGCTTCTTCCTGGGGACGTGCCAACCTGCACCCGGGAGACGAAGTGCTGGTCAGTGGCATGGAGCACCACAGCAATATCGTGCCCTGGCAAATGATAAGTGCGGAACGCGGCGCTACGGTCAGGCACATTCCGATTCTGGATAACGGTGAACTGGATCTTGACGCTTATCATCAATTACTCGGGCCGAAGGTTCGATTGGTGTCTGTCGTCCATACCAGTAACTCGTTGGGAACCGTCAATCCGGTGAAGACCATGATCGACGCGGCTCACGCAAAGAACATCACGGTACTTGTCGACGGCGCTCAGACGCTTGCGCATGGAACCGTGGATGTAAGCGAGTTGGATTGTGATTTCCTCGTCTTCTCCGGACACAAGATGCTGGGTCCAACCGGCATCGGGGTGCTCTATGGAAAGGAAGCGTTGCTGGAAGCCATGCCACCTTATCAGGGCGGAGGCGAGATGATCCATTCCGTTTCGTTTGGCGGCACCACGTACAATGAACTTCCTTACAAGTTCGAGGCCGGCACCCCGAACATCGCGGATGTGATTGCCTTAGGAGCCGCGCTGGATTACTGGGCTAGCCTCGATCGAACGGCTGTCGCTGAATGGGAGGAGCAATTGCTCGCCTACGCCACGGCCACCATAGTAACGATTCCCGGAGTACGCATCATCGGAACAGCAAAGCGCAAATCCGGAGTCCTGTCATTCATCGTTGAAGGCCTTAATGCACTGGATATTGGCATGTTCCTCGACACCCAGGGTATTGCCGTGCGTACCGGTCATCATTGCACCGAGCCGGTGATGGACCGGTTCGGCATCCCCGGAACCGTACGGGCATCGTTCATGTTCTACAATACGGCGGAGGAAGTCGACCGATTTGTCGAGGCGCTGCGCAAAGCGATACACTTACTCCGGAAAGGCTGAGTCATGGCATCGATTCAAGAATTGGAAAACGCGATCGTGGAGGATTTCGCCCTGTTCGATGACTGGACGGAGAAGTATCAGTACATCATTGAATTGGGGCAGCAGTTGCCCGCGATGACTGATGCGTTGAAGACCGAAGACCGGAAGATCAAGGGTTGTCAGAGCAGCGTTTGGTTGTCGGCTTCAATGCAGGATGGAAAAGTATGGTTCGATGCCGATAGTGACAGCACCTTCGTGAAAGGGGAGATCGCTTTGTTGTTGCGTGTGCTATCCGGACAAGCACCGGAAGACGTATTGAAATCCGAACTCAGTTTCATTGATAAGATCGGACTACGTCAGCACCTTGCGATGACCCGGGCGAACGGACTGGCAGCCATGATCAAACAAATTAAACTCTATGCACTGGGATTCCAGTCGCAGCAAATTTGATGGACACTCCTCAGACACCAGCCGCTTCCCCGGCGCCGGATGCAACGGTAAAACCGCTACGCGATCGGATCATCGACGTGCTTAAGAGTTGCTATGACCCGGAGATTCCCGTTGACATTTACGAGCTCGGCCTCATCTATGAGATCAACATCAGCGATGGTAACGATGTCCACATCCTCATGACACTCACCTCACCGGCCTGTCCGGTAGCGGAGACGCTTCCTCCGGATGTCGAGCAAAAAGTCCGCAACATACCGGATGTCAATTCCGCCAAAGTAGAAATCACCTTCAATCCGCCCTGGGATAAGGATATGATGAGTGAAGAGGCGAGGATGGAGTTGGGGTTCTGGTGATCAGGTAGTGAACAGTGAATAGTGAACAGTGAATAGTAAACAGTAAACAGTGAACAGTAAATAGTGAATAGTAAATAGTAAATAGTTTAGTTTTCAATTAAACGAGATTCAATCGCCAATACCATACAACGATTGGCAAATTTTTAATTACCAATAACCAATTACTAATTACCAATTACCAATCACTTCCCTCCCCAGACACGCTTCCTGAAAGGTAAACTCAACTAAGCCGGAACTCGAAACACGGAACCCGGAACCACTATCCCCATCCCATGCTTCCCAACAAAGTCGCTCAAAGCGGTCTGCTGACCATCGACCTGGAGGATTGGTATGATCCGACGGAACGAGTCGTCTTTGATTTGAAAGACTGGTTGTTTGAAGGGCTGATCTTGCGTGAGAAAGATTTTCGGGAAGGCTTGAAACACCATGATTTTTCCCGGTACCAGAATAAATTGGTTTCGCTCCTGTGCAGCGCCGACGCGATCGTACCGACCTGGGCGTTCATGCTGGCGGCCAGCTGGCTGGAGCCTGTTGCCAGGCGGGTAGTGTTCGGAACGCCGGACCGATTAGACGAGATCCTGTACGCTGAAAAAATCGCCTCGCTTGATCCGGAGGTTTACCGGGGCCAGCGGATCGTCATCAAGGGTTGCAGCAAGGTGCCCGTACCGGTTTCCGCGTACACTGCCTTGACGACCTTTCTTCGTCCCATCGCCCGGAGCATACATTACGGCGAACCTTGCAGCACAGTACCGGTCTACAAGCGTCCGAAATCGCAGGACGATTCCCATAGCTGACGGCTAATAACTCGGGCAGGCGGGTTTCGGACCGCTACTTCCAACTTTTACTTTTGGGTAAACGATTTACCCATGGAACTGACCAAGGACCGATACCGTGCCGGTGGAGTTGATTTATTGGAAGTGGCCGCGCAATTCGGGACGCCCTTGTATGTGTACGATACGGACAAGATCCGGTCCCAGTATTTGTCCCTGGTACGATCCTTTCCGGATGTCGATCTGAAGATCAAGTATGCATGCAAGGCGAACACCAACCTGTCGCTGCTTCGGTTTTTACGCTCGATCGGAGCCGGATTGGACGCGGTGTCTATGGAAGAGGTGGAGTTGGGGTTGCTGGCAGGTTTCGCCCCTGCAGAAATCCTGTTTACGCCCAACGGCGTTTCGTTCGAGGAGATCCGGCGTGGTGTTCAGGCCGGCGTTGTGGTGAACATCGACAATCTTTCCACGCTCGAGCAATTCGGCAACGAGTTTGCCGATCGTTATCCGTGTTGCATTCGGTTGAACCCGCATATTCTTGCGGGAGGAAATACGCACATTCAGACCGGTCATATCGATTCCAAGTTTGGCATTTCGATCCACCAGCTTCGACACATCGAGCGGATCGTAAAAAGTTACCGGCTTCGCATCAACGGGCTTCACATTCATACCGGGTCCGAGATCCTGGATGCATCGGTCTTCCTGCGCGTTGCGGAATTACTGTTCGAAGCAGCGGGTCAGTTTCCCGATCTGGAGTTCATCGACTTTGGCAGCGGTTTCAAAGTAGCGTACAAAGAAGGCGACGTCGTAACGGATTTGGAGGAACTCGGTCGGGACATGAGTGCCCGGTTCCGGGAGTTTTGTCAGGCCTATGGTCGGCCGTTGCAGTTGTGGTTCGAGCCGGGCAAGTACCTGGTGAGTGAAAGCGGTCTGTTACTGGTTCGTGCCAATGTCGTGAAGCAAACGCTGGCGACGGTTTTCGTCGGGGTTGACTCCGGACAGAACCATCTGATCCGTCCGATGTTTTACGATGCTTATCACCGGATCGTCAATCTCTCCAATCCCACCGGTAAGCCGCGTGTATATACCGTTGTCGGCTACATCTGTGAAACGGATACCTTCGGTCTTGACCGACGGTTGAATGAGGTGCGGGAGGGTGATATCCTCGCCATCTGCAATGCCGGCGCTTACGGATTTGCCATGAGTAACAATTACAATTCCCGCTTACGACCGGCTGAAGTGCTGATTTACAAGGAGAAAGCTTACCTGGCAAGGAAGCGGGAAGTCCTGGATGACCTGCTCCGCAACCAGGTGGAGGTACCGCTCTGATTCGTTAATTTTGTGACTTCTCATGTCTTCCGCCTCTGAACAATTTTTAGCCGACGCAGAGCAACGCGTTTTCGATCCCGAACACCGGCGGAAGCTTGCGTTCAATATCCTCCAGTACGACAAGAAAGTAGTCGAAGGGAAGCAGCAGTACGCTGATTTCGATACGGTCCGTCACCGCGCCAATTTCCTGAAGTGGAAGGTGATGGAGAACCTCGATAAGTACCTGATCGAGTTTGAAGCGAATTTCATCCGCCGGGGTGGCAAGGTCATTTGGGCGCGCGATGCGGAAGAAGCGCAGGCGGAACTGTTGAAGATACTGAAGCAGGTCGGCGCGCGAACCGTGGTCAAGTCGAAGTCGATGACTACGGAAGAGGTACACGTGAACGAAGCGTTGGCCGGAGCGGGCATTGAATCCATCGAGACCGATCTCGGGGAGTTCATCGTTCAGCTACGCGAGGAGCATCCGTATCACATCGTTACGCCCGCCATGCATCTTTCGAAGGAAGACGTGGCCAAGACGTTTCATGAAAAGTACCAACTGCCGATCGAGAGCACGCCGAAAGAAATCACCGCGTTTGTACGCAAGACCCTTCGTGAGAAGTATCAGCGGGCGGAAGTGGGAATCACGGGAGCGAATTTCCTGATCGCGGATACGGGCGGTGTGGCAGTAACGGAGAATGAAGGCAACGGATTGATGTCGATCTCCTTTCCACGCGTGCAAATCGCCATCGCCGGAATCGAGAAGATCATTCCGTCGCTGGCCGACCTGGATATCTTCTGGCCGCTGCTCGCGACGCATGGAACGGGTCAGAATATTACAGTATATAACAGCATTTCTTCCGGCCCCCGGCAGCTGGACGAAACCGAAGGCCCTGAGGAGATGTATGTCATCCTGCTCGACAACGGACGCACCCAATTGCTCGCTCAACAAGAGCAGCGGCAGGCCCTGTATTGCATTCGGTGCGGCGCCTGCCTGAACGGTTGTCCGATCTACAAGGGTGTTGGCGGACATGCATACGGCTCCACCTACAGCGGTCCGATCGGCTCGGTGATCACACCGCATTATAAGGGCATGGAAGAATTCAAGCACCTCAGCTATGCTTCTTCGCTCTGCGGCAAATGCACGGAAGTTTGTCCCGTCCGTATTGAGTTACACAAACTACTCTTGCTGAATCGTCGGGATTCGGTGGACCAGCATACGCAACCCAGAAGTGAAAATTGGGTGTATGCGATCTGGAAAAGGGCTATGCTCAGCCGGACGCTTATGAACCTCGGAGGTTCGGGTATCCGGAATTTCGTTTTGAAGAATTTCTTCAGCAAGTCCTGGGGTTCGCGGCGCGAGTTGCCGAAGGTGGCCGACCGGTCATTCAATCAGCAATGGCGGGACCGGATGAAGAGATGACCTTTGTGTACTAAAATGAAAAGGGCCGACTCGAATGAGCCGGCCCTTTTCATTTTTTCTACCTCTTCGTTTACGGATGTACAGAGAAGAGGAAACCTTGTGCGTTGTTTTCAACGAGTGAATAGTCGGAAGCCTCTACGAGTCCGTCGCCGGTGAGGTCCGTTCCCAGGTAGCCGAACAGGAAGCCTACGACATCGTTCTCGACATTGCTATAGTCGGTCGCTTCGATCAACTCATCCTGGTTGGTGTCGCCGCTCCAGAATGCCCAGATTCCGGTTTCTACTTCCACCATGTTGCCGCCAAAAGCCTGTGTGAATGACGTCGTGAAGTCGTAGGTGGTCGTTCCGCTGATACTTATCGGACCAGCACTCCACGTCTGAAGAGCGTTCTGGTGCGTGATCTTGATCCAGTAATTACCCGGAATGGTCACCGACACAGTCGCCTGACCGTTTACGTCCATGATAACGGTAGCACAGGCTACGGAAGCATAGGTGAACTCATCCATCAGGCAGACGGTAATCGTATCACAATCCGATGGATCGGGTGAAACACCGTTATTGAACATCGGAGAATTCATCGTACCGCTGCCAGCGTAATAGCCCTGGATAAACGCTTTCACATTCAGCAAGGCGGTGGTATTGATGTTGAAGTTGGCGGCCGAAACGCCGGAACAACTTCCAACGGAGACCGTGATCGGTCCACTGGTAGCGCCAACTGGAACGGTAACAGTGATCTGACCATCGTTGTCGACCGTGAACGATGCTGACGTTCCGTTGAAGGAAACATCCGTAGCGCCGGTGAAGCCGGAGCCGCTGATCGTGACGTTACTACCAACCGAGCCACTGGTCGGTGTGAACGAAGCAACAATGATCTCGGCAGGTTCTGCCACCGTTGCGGAGCAGGATGCAGTACAACCTGCAAAGTCGGTAACCGTGTACGTATAGTTGCCTGCTGGAACGTTGAACGTACCGACACCGCTGTACGGCTCAGATCCGCCGGTAGCACTCACGGTAATTGATCCATCACCGCCGAAGCAGGTAGCATCGGTAGCAGAGCAGGAAGCGATCAGTTGAGCGTTCTCCGCGACATAGGTGGTCACCTGACCGGAACAACCTGCGGCATCCACCACACGGACGGTATAGACACCGGTACAGAGATCCGCCAGGGAAGTCGAGCTGAGACCGTCTACGATATTCAGGCGGTAACCCATCAGGGTTCCCGTTCCGCTGGCGTAGTACAGCAGGCTCGGGTGGGTATTGTTCGGCGTGAAGGTCAGGAAGCCGGTTTGAACACGACTACCGGTCACGCCGCTGAGTACTTCACCGGTATAGTTTCCGGCAATGGAGTCGGTGCTGATGATGAAGGGGAATCCGGTAGCATTGACATTGAACGTGTAGGTTACACCACGTACGAGTGTAAGGGCGCGGCCTTCGATACCGTTGACCGAGTAGCCGTTCACGTTACCCTGAGCAAAGAAGGGGTGAGCAGCGGTCTTGGGCGTAACATCGATATTATAGAAACTGCCGATGTTGGTGTTTACTGTATCCCACACATAGGTGTAGGGAGCGGTGCCGCTGAGCGGAGTCGGAGTAGCTGTACCGTTGCACTCGCCGAAGCAGGCAATGGTCGGCGTTACGAACAAGTCGACTACCGGTGCGGGGTTGAGGGTTACACTGGTCTGAGCGGAACAGCCGTTTGCGTCGGTGACGGTGACGGTATAGCTGCCGGCGATCAGATTGCTTGCCGTGTCATTCAGCGTTACCGGTACCGTGTTCCACGAATACGTGTACGGTGCTGTTGCACTCTGGCCTTCCGCAATCGCGATACCGTTCGTATCCACGCCGCAGGTGGGATCCTGGGTCGAGGTAACGATGGTAGGATTCGGGATGACGGTCATGGTCACGGTATCCGAATAAGAAACGCAGCCGTTGCCATCGGTGACATTCGTAAAGAAGTCGCCGCCAAAGAAGGCGAAAGTCGCCTGGGCGATGTCGCCGTTCGACCAGTTATTGCCGAGCGGGATATTCGAAAGAACCGGGCGGAAGGCACCGTCGCAGATGTTCGTACCAAACGGAGCCGTTACCGCTACCTGGCTGGCGGTACCGCTGAGCTGGATGTCGTCGATACGGAATTGAGTCGTGTTGGCAGCGCTCTTCCGGAAGCGCAGATATAAATTCGAAGCGGCTGGAATTGTACCGGAAGCGGTCACTTTCGTCCATTGGTTGTTCGTGCCGGGTTGCGGTACCGTCAGCGGGGTGTAATTGATACCGTCGGTACTGGTTTCAACAACCATGCTGGTGGTGGCGTCCGAACGGAGCAATCCGAACGAAAGCGTGATGCCGGTATAATACTGGGAGTTAATTCCACTGATGATGAAGTCGCGGTTGTTACCGAGCGTCGCGGAGAAGCCCATGAACACGTTTCCGCCACCACTGGCACCGGTATAACCGGTTGACGCTGTTGTAGAGCGTACCTGGCTTTGCGGACTGGTGGATGACGTATACAAGAGCACATTCTGATTTTGGAATCCGGTATAGGCGGTAATGTCCGTATTCGCGGTCGGTACCCCCATATTCTCCGAGAAGAAGATGCCGGTGAAGCTGTAATTATTCACCGTAATGGTAACCGGAGCGGAAGTGGCCGTACATCCGTTTCCATCAGTCACAACAACGGTATAGTTGCCACCGGTTGTGGCATAGATGTCCTGGGTCGTTGCGCCGTTGGACCAGAGATAGGCAGAGCCGCTGTTGGCGCTCAGCAAGACGGAGTCGCCGGCACAGAAGGTGGTCGGTTCGCCGGGCGTAATGCTGGCGCTGGCGACGATGACCGTCACGCTGACAGGAGCAGAAGTTGCGCTGCAGCCGTTGCCATCGGTGTAGGTAACGGTGTAACTTCCATTTGCAGTGACGGTGATCGATTC
>WBZT01000587.1_pt2 | contig 11667 bp, 6 predicted proteins | sample 5204241 | NCBI WGS metagenome assembly WBZT01 (sample SAMN12344358, study PRJNA552823) | activated sludge metagenome | biome: Activated sludge suspended growth; feature: Nitrification reactor; material: Wastewater; isolation source: activated sludge from nitrification reactor of wastewater treatment...
GACCGTGACGCCGGGAACCGTGTTCGGCAGGCCTGCCAGCAGCAGGCCGATGCGTGCGACGTTCATGCCCTGCTCTGCCTCCGGCATGGCGCAGCCGACGATGACGTCGCCGACCAGCGCCGGGTCGAGTGCTGGCGCCTGCCCCATGACCGACCGGATCGCGTGGGCCAGCATGTCGTCGGGGCGAACATGCCCCAGCATGCCCTTGCGCCTGCCCACCGGCAGGCGGGTAGCGGCGACGATATATGCTTCCTGAATCTGTCTGCTCATCATTGGTTCTCCTTCTCAGTTGCGCAGTGGCTTGCCGGTTTCCAGCATGTGCTCGATTCGCTGCTGGGTTTTCGGGTTTTTCAGCAACTCGACGAAGAGCCGGCGCTCGACGGTGAGCAACCACTGTTCGTCGACGAGTGAGCCGGTCTCGACGTCGCCGCCGCAAAGCGCGGTAGCTGCGGACCTGGCGACGAGATAGTCGTGCGCCGAGATCATTCCGCCTTCCTTCATGTTGGCGAGCATCATTTCGCAGTTGGCGATACCGGTGCGGCCGGCCACCTTGATCGCGCGCGGCGACAGGCGCGGGTAGTAGCCGGCTTCAGCCAGGCCGCGCGCCTCGCGTAGCGCGATGTAAAGCAGTTCGTGAGGATTGAAGACGATCCGGTCGGAGTCGACGGCGAAGCCGAGTTCCCGGGCCTGGACACCGCTCTTTGACACGGTGGCCATGGCGATGGTCAGGAAGGCCGGCTGGATGAATTCGAAGGGGTCGTTGCCGGCGGTTTTCGCCGCCAGTTGCGCAGCACGAATGGCGAACTCCTTGCAGCCACCACCTGCGGGGATCAGTCCGACCCCGGCTTCGACCAGGCCGATGTAACTCTCGAGCGCGATCACCCGTTTGGCGGCGTGCATCAGGAACTCGCAACCACCGCCCAGCGCCATTCCCTGTACCGCGGCCACCACCGGAACCTTGGCGTACTTGAGGCACATCGAGGTTTTCTGGAACTCTGCGACGTGCTTTTCGAGCAGCTCGAACTCGCCCGCAGCGATCGCCTCGGCGACCTCCTTGAGGTTGGCGCCGAAGGCGAACGGCGCCTCGTGCCAGAGTACCAGTCCCTGATAATCGGCTTCGGCAAGGGCGACGGCGTGCTGCAAACCGACGATCACGTCGCGACCCAGCGTATGGTTGCGCGACTTGACGCTAACGATGGCGATCCCCGGGTCGAGTTGCGGCAGCGTCCACAGGCGCACGCCCTCGTTCTCCCAGACGGTATTGCCGGCGATCGGCTTCTCGCCGAGGAGGAACTCGGGAAAGATCTGTCGCTGGTAAATAGGCAGCGCCGAGCGTGGCCGGTAGGTGTCGGCGCTCGCGGAATAGGAGCCTAGGGCACCGTGTACGCCGTCCCGTGCAACGCGCCCGAAGACCCAGGCGGGCAGCGGTACGTCGCTCATCGCCCGCCCGGCTTCGATGTCGTCCTGGACGGCCTCGGCAATCGCCGCCCAACCGGCGGCCTGCCAGTTCTCGAACGGCCCCTGCGACCAGCCGAAGCCCCAGCGCATGGCGAAATCGACGTCGCGGGCGTTGTCGGCGATGTCGGCAAGGTGGTACGCGACATAGTGGAAGACGTCGCGGAAAATCGCCCACAGGAACTGTGCCTGTGGCTGCTCGCTGGCGCGCAACTGTGCGAACCTTTCGGCCGGATTGCGGTTCCTGAGGATCGCCAGCACGCCCGAATCGATCTCGCCAGCGGTATCGCGATAGTCGGCGGCGGCCAGATCGAACACCTTGATTGCGCGCCCGTCCTTGCGGAAGATACCGCAGCGCGTCTTCTGGCCGAGCGCCCCCTTGGCGATCAGCGAGGCAAGCCAGGCCGGAACGCCGAAATGGCCATGCCAGGGATCGTCCGGCAAGCTGTCCTGCATGGTTTTGACGACGTGCGCCAGGGTGTCCAGACCGACGACGTCGGCGGTGCGGTAGGTGGCACTCTTCGGGCGGCCGATAACCGGGCCTGTGAGCGAGTCGACGACGTCGAAGCCGAGGCCGAGTCGCTGCGTGTGATGCATGACCGCGAGAATCGAGAATACCCCCACTCGATTGGCGACGAAATTCGGGGTATCAAGCGCACGCACGATTCCCTTGCCGAGACGCGACACCAGCCAGGACTCGAGGTCGTCGAGCAGCGATGGATCGGTGGTTGCGGTGGCGATCAGTTCGACCAGATGCATGTAGCGCGGCGGATTGAAGAAGTGGATGCCACAGAAGCGCGGCCGCAGCGCCTCGGGCAATGCTTGCGACAGGCGGTTGATCGACAGGCCGGAGGTATTCGATGCGATGATCGCTGCGGTTGAGACAAAGGGCGCGATCTTGCGATACAGATCGTCTTTCCACTCCGTTTTCTCGGCGATGGCTTCGATGATCAGGTCGCAATCTCCGAGTTGATCGAGATGCTGCGAATAGTTGGCGGCGTCGATGTAGCCGACGCGATCCTTGCCGGCCAAGGGCGACGGTTCGAGCTTCCCGAGCGCGTCGATGGCCTTGCGGACGATTGCGTCGGGATCGCCTTCCCTGGCCGGCAAATCGAAGAGCACCACCGGCACTTCGGCATTCGCGAGGTGGGCGGCGATCTGCGCGCCCATTACGCCCGCTCCGAGTACGGCGGCCTTGCGTACGATGAAATTGCTCACGCTGTTCTCCTGTTTTATGTGGGTTCGTCGAAAATCGCCACGGCCACCTGGCCGCGAGAGAAATGAAACGAACGTTTGAATTATACCCACACTGAATTCAGCGTCAAGCAGGCAACAGGCGAACAGAAAAGGGCGGCTCGCGCCAGCGCCAGGCGAAAAAAAAAAGCCCCGGAACCCGGGGCTTTCGTGACGGAAACAGACGGCGTGATCAGAATCCGATGGAGTACTGCGCGCCAAGAATCCACACACTTGAATTGTAGTCGCCATTGACAAGGCCGCCCGTCGCAGTGGCGTGGCTGATGCCGGTATTGGGGAGGTACAGATAGGCGGCGCCGACCTCGAGTGTCTGTTCTTTCGCCGGCTTCCACTGGGCGCCAAGACTGAACCACGTGCGATCGTTGTCGGGCAGGGAGGTCAGACGGGAGGTCGAGTTCTTCACCGGGGTCCGGTCGTAGGCGAGCCCGAACATGAACTTCAGTGAATCCGTGTAAGCGTAGTTGGCGCCCAGCGCGACCCGGAACGTATTCTGGAAATCCGCTGGCAGCACTTCGGCCGTAGTGCCGACGAGCCGTCCCGAAGAGTGCATGATGTCGATATTCTTGATCGAACTCCACCCGGTCCAGGAAATGTCGCCCAGCATCTCCCATTGATCGCTGAGCTTCTGCGTCGCGCTCAGGATCCAGGTGTCCGGCACCTTGATGTTCGCGCTGGCGTTACTCGCCACGCCGGCCGCGGTCAAGCCGAGAGCCGTGGCAGCGCCGGCGGCACCGTCGCCGACCAGCGTGATGTTGCCATCGGTGTGGTACGAGACGGCCGAACGATACGACAGGCCGACTTTGGTCGATGGCGACGGGGTCAGCAGTATTCCGAGGTTCCAGCCCCAGGCGTTGTCGCTGACGCTCAGGTGAGAAGTCACGAAGGGCAAGGCCAATGGTCCCGCGGGTGCGGCCGCAGCCCGCCGATAGTAGTCGGCCTCGATCCTCTGCCAGTTCGCACCCGCACCGATCGAAAACATCTCATTCACCCGATAGGCTACCGATGGGTTGACGTTGATCGTCTTGATGTCGAATTCGTTCGATTGCGCGCTTCCCTTCCACGGGTCGCTGTACTTGGTGGCCAGGCCAAAAGGTGCGTTGATGCCCAGACCGAGATAGAAATCCTTGTTTACGGCCCAAGAGATATAGGCATTCGGCGGGAAACCCCAGCTACCCGCATCGCCACCATCGCCCGCGACGCTAAACACTCCCGTGCGCGAACCGCTGTCGCTGAACTTGAAAACCGGTCGCACGGCGGTCACGCCACCCGAAAACGCCCCGCCCGGCAACTGCGTCATGCCCGCCGGGTTGTACCAGATCGTGCTGGCATCGCTCGACTTGGCAGCCGAGCCGGCATAGGCGTTGCCCAGACCGCTGCCTTGCTCAAGAAGCTGAAAACCGGACGCTACCGCGCTACCGGACGAGACCGCCATAAGCAATGCGGGAATCCACCTCATCGAAAACCTGTGTGACATGTTCAACTCCCCCTTAGAAGTGCGCCGTGTCAGTGGAAAGCAGTGGATTGCCCATATCCAGGTTATCGTTTTCGTGTGGTTCTCGTGCCACCCGGCGGAATGGACTGCGAAATACGGCCATGACTATCGTAAATCGCTGGACGGGAAAAATCTGCAGACAATGAATTTCGCATCGTCCTTGCCTGCGTAGCTGTCGCTTTAATGCAACAATCGTGGTCAGGCGGGCAACACCGTCCGCTGATAGAAGGTCTGGCCTTTGGCCACGAGTTCCCGAAGCAGCGACGCCGGTGTCCAGAAGTCGGGACCGAACTGCCGGCAATAGTTTTCGGTGGCCGCCAGCACTTCCTGCAGGCCCAACTGATCGGCGTAAAAGAGGGGACCACCACGCCACGCGGGGAAGCCGTAGCCGTTGAGCCAAACCATGTCGACATCGACCGGTCGCGCGGCGACTCCCTCCGCCAGAATCTTCGCGCCTTCATTGATCATCGAGAAGACGCAGCGCTCGACGATTTCCCGATCGTCGATCACCCGGCGCACGATTCCCTTCCGCTGCGAATGCGCGACGATCAGTTCCTCGATCGCCACATCGGGAATCGGGGTGCGATTGCCCGGCTCGTAGCGGTACCAGCCGGCGCCGGTCTTCTGTCCCAGTCTCCCAAGCTCGCAGACCTGATCCAGCAGATCGCAGTCGCGTACGCCCGGCTTGCGAAGATGCGCCCTCGCCTTGCGATTGCGCCAGCCGATGTCGAGGCCCGCCAGATCACCAACGGCGAAAGGTCCCATGGGAAAGCCGAAATCGACCAGCGCCGCATCCACCTGCTGCGGCAGGGCGCCTTCTTCCAGCAGAAACCACGCCTCGCGCGTCCTCTGGGCAAGCATTCGGTTACCAACGAAACCGTCACAACCGCCGACGAGAACCGCGATCTTGCCGAGCTTCCTGCCCAGTTTCATCACGGTCGCCAGCACCTCCGGCGCCGTCCTTTCCGTACGCACGTTCTCGAGCAGGCGCGTGACGTTGGCCGGGCTGAAGAAGTGCATTCCGACAACGTCCTGCGGCCGCCGCGTGCAGCTGGCGATCTCGGCGACGTCGAGGTACGACGTATTGGTCGCCAGGATTGCTCCTGGCCTCGCGATTGCGTCGAGTTGCTCGAATACCTCGCGCTTGACCGCCATGTCTTCGAAAACGGCTTCGACGATCAGGTCGACGTCGGCGACGTCCTGCCATGCCAGCGTCGGCCGAATCAGCTCCAGCCGGCGGTGCATCTCGTCTTCCGAAAGCGTGCCCCGCGCCACGCTCGCCTGGTAGTTCTTCCGGATCGTCGCCACTCCCCTTTCCAGGGCCGTCGCGTCGACTTCCTTGAGCACGACCGGGATACCGGCATTGGCGAAGCAAATGGCGATACCACCACCCATCGTTCCGCCACCCAGCACCGCCACCCGCGCGATGTCGCGCGCCGGCACTTCGCTCAAGCCCGGAACCTTGGCCACTTCGCTCTGGCCCAGGAAGGCATTGCGCAGTGCCGCAGCCTGTGGCGAAGCGCGGCGCTCCAGGAACAGTTCGCGCTCGCGCCGCAGACCCTCTTCGAGCGGTAGCTCGCAGGCCGCCGCGATGGCGTCGATCGCGACCAGCGGTGCCTGCAGATGCCGCTGACGCGCGCGCGCCGCATTGCGCGCATCATCGAAAACTGCGGCGGCCACCGGCGCCACCGGCAGGCTGCCAGTGCGGCGCGGAGAGACGCCCGGCCCGATCAGCCGGCGCGCCGCGGCGATCGCGGCGGTTTCGACATCACCGTCCACCACTTCGTCCACCGCACCGATCTCGAACGCCTGTTTCGCCGTGATGCTTTCGCCACCCACGATCATGCGCAAGGCGTCCGGGACGCCAACCAGTCGCGGCAGGCGCTGCGTGCCGCCAGCGCCAGGAATCACTCCCAGCTTGACTTCCGGCAAGCCCACCTTGGCGGCGACCGTCGCGACCCGGTAATGGCTGGCCAGGGCTATTTCAAAGCCGCCGCCCAACGCCGTTCCATGCAGCGCCGCAACCACCGGCTTGCACGCATTTTCGATGGCCTGCGTCAGCTCCGGCAGATGCGGCTCCTGCGGCGGCAGATCGAACTCGCTGACATCGGCACCGGCGATGAACGTACGTCCGGCGCAGCGAATGACCACTGCGCGCACCGCAGCATCCTCTTCGGCCTGACGAATCGCCTCCAGCAAACCGGAGCGCACGTCTCTGGACAAAGCGTTCACCGGCGGATGATCCACCGTGAGCACGGCGATTTCGCCGTCGCGACGATAGTTGATCACTGCGGACGCCATCTTGGGCACTCTCCTCGGGCAGTATGGCCCTTTGCAAAGAAACAAGAAGAAAATCGACGCCGCGCCCCGGAATCCTGGTACGCGGCGACTCCGGGAACGGTTGCGCCGCCCCCGGAGTTTCAGCGGTCGCTGATGCCGCGACTCAAAGCGCTTCGAAAATGCCGGCCGCACCCATGCCGTGACCGATGCACATGCTCACCATGCCGTATTTCATTTTTTCGCGACGCAGGCCGTGCAGCAAGGTTGCCACCTTGATGGCACCGGTCGCTCCCAGGGGGTGACCGAGGGCAATCGCGCCGCCCAGCGGATTCACCCGCGCCGGGTCGAGCTCGCAGGTTCGCATGACCGCCAGCGCCTGAGCGGCGAATGCTTCGTTCAGCTCGATCCACTCCAGGTCCGATTTCTGCAGGCCGGCCTTTCTCAGCGCATCCGGAATCGCTTCGATCGGACCGATGCCCATCACCTCGGGTGCCACGCCGCGCACCGAGAAGCTGACGAACCTGCCCAGGGGCTGCAGGTTGAACTGCTTCAGGATCTTTTCGGAAACCATCAGCACCGCGCCAGCGCCGTCCGACATCTGCGAGCTGTTGCCGGCCGTTACCGAACCCCGGGCGGCGAAAACGGGCTTCATCAGCGCCAGCTTCTCCGGCGTCGCGTCCGCACGCGGCCCCTCGTCGTCGACCACCACCCTTTCGACGACCTTGACGCCGCCGGTCGCGAGATCGGGAACATGCGACCGGACCGTGAACGGAGTCGTCTCGTCCTTGAATTTTCCCGAACGAATCGCCGCGATTGCCTTTTGATTCGACGCTGCGGCGAAGGCATCCTGATCTTCGCGGGCAACCTGCCAGCGCTCGGCGACCTTTTCGGCGGTAATGCCCATGCCGAAGGCGATGCCCAGATTGTCGTCGCTGTCGAAAATGGCCGGATTGATGACCACCTTGTTGCCCAGCATGGTGACCATGCTCATCGTTTCCGTGCCACAGCCGATCATCACGTCCGCATCGCCGAGGCGAATCCGGTCGGCAGCCATGGCCACGGCCTGCAGACCCGACGAGCAGAAGCGATTCACCTGGACGCCGGGAACGCTGCGCGGCAGTCCGGCCACCATGGCCGCCATGCGCGCGACGTTGAGACCCTGCTCGGCCTCGGGCAGGGCGCAACCGGCAACGATGTCGTCGATCAGCGCCGGGTCGAGTGCCGGCGCCTGACCGAGCACCGTGCGGATGGCGTGGACGAGCATGTCGTCGGGGCGGGTGGTCTTGAAATAGCCGTTGCGCTTGCCGATCGGCAGGCGCGCCGCAGCGACGATGTAGGCCTCCTGAATTTGCTTGTTCATCTCAAACTCTCCAAAAATCAACGTGGAACATGGTCGCTCAATTGCGCAGGGGCTTGCCGTTTTCGAGCATGTAGGTCATGCGCTGCTGCGTCTTCTCGTTCTTCAGCAGCTCGACGAACTGACGACGCTCGATACCGAGCAGCCAATCCTCATCGACCAGTGTTCCCGGCTCGACATCACCACCGCAGAGCACCAGTGCCGACGCTTCGGAAACGACGTAGTCGTGCGCGCTCATGAATCCGCCTTCGCGCAGGTTGACCAGGTCCATGTGCAAGGTTGCGTTGCCCGGACGGCCGACCACCTTGATCGCGCGCGCCGGCAGCGGTGGCCGATAGGCGCCTTCGAACATCGCCCGCGCCTGGCGTATGGCGACGTACGGAAGCTCACGCGCGTTGAACAGAACGGTGTCGCTTTCCGCCGCAAATCCCATGCTCTTGGCGTCGATTGCGTTCTTCGAGGTCATGCCGCGGATGATGAATCCGAAAGCCTTCTGGATCTCTTCCCACGGGTCCTGCCGTCCTCGCCGCATCGCTGCCTCGGACGCGCGCCGCGCCATTTCCTTGCAGCCGCCGCCCGCCGGAATCAGACCGACACCGGCTTCGACCAGACCGATGTAGGCTTCGAGCGCCATCACCCGGTGCGCACAGTGCATCGCCACCTCGGCGCCGCCGCCAAACGCCATCCCGTCGACCGCGGCCACCGTCGGCACCTGCGCAAAACGCAGTGCCTTCGTCGCTCCCTGGAAATGCGCGACGACCTTGTCGAGTTCGTCCCACTGCTCCGCCTTGACCAGTTGCATCACCTCGTGCAGATTGGCACCCACAGCGAACGGCGGCTCGTGATAGAGGACCAGGCCATCGAAATCCGCTTCGGCCATGGCGACCGCCTGGTAAATTCCCTCGACTACCTCCTTGCCGAGCGAGTGCATCTTGCTCTTGAACGACAGGATGGCGATCCGCGAGTCGACCGCCGGCATTCGCCAGATGCGGACACCGTCGTTCTCGAGCAGGGTTTCGCCGCGCTGGTGCTTCTCGCCCAGAATCAGGTCGGGGAAAAGCTGACGCGAATAGACCGGCAGGGTCGAGCGCGGCTTGAGCGTCTGTTCGGCCGCCGAGTACGAGCCTTCCGCCTGATGCACGCCATCGCGGGCGGCAACCCAGGCAGGCAGCGGAACGTTCGACATGGCCTTGCCGGCGGCGATGTCGGCGGCGATCGCGTCGGCGATCGCCTGCCAGCCGGCCGACTGCCATATCTCGAACGGGCCTTGCGCCCAGCCGTAACCCCAGCGCATGGCGAAGTCGACATCGCGAGCGTTGTCGGCAATCTCCGCCAGGTGATACGCGCAGTAGTGGAAGACGTCACGGAACATCGCCCACAGAAATTGTGCCTGTGGGTGATTGCTGGCGCGCAGGGCGGAGAAACGCTCGGCAGCATTCCGATTGCGGAGAATCTGTTCGACTTCCGGCGCCACGCCGGCACCCGAGGCCCGGTACTCGAGCGACGTCATGTCGAGAACGTGAATGTCGCGTCCCGCCTTGCGGAAAACACCACCACCGGCTTTCTGGCCCAGCGCGCCTTTGCCGATGAGAGCGGCGAGCCAGCCAGGAACCTTGAAATGGTCGCGCCAGGGATCACTCGGCAGCGTCTGTTGCTGGGATTCGGTAACGTGCGCCAGAGTGTCGAGGCCGATCACATCGGCGGTACGATAGGTGGCGCTCTTCGGACGGCCGATGCGCGGCCCGGTAAGGGCATCGACCTCGTCGAAGCCGAGCTTGAACTGCTCGGTGTGATACATCACCGCCAGGATCGAGAACAGGCCGACACGATTGGCGACGAAGCTCGGCGTGTCCTTGGCGCGCACGACACCCTTGCCCATGCGGGTCACCAGCCAGGCTTCGAGAGCATCGACCATGGCTGCGTCGGTAGTGGCCGCCGGGATCAGCTCGACCAGTTGCATGTAGCGCGGCGGGTTGAAGAAATGCACCCCGCAGAAGCGCGAACGAAGCGCGGCCGGAAAGGCCTCGGACAACTGGTTGATTGAAATGCCGGAGGTGTTCGAGGCGACGATCGCCGTGTCGTTCAGGTAGGGCGTGATCTTCTGGTACAGGTCGACCTTCCATTCGATCTTTTCGGAGATCGCCTCGATCACCAGATCGCAGTCGCGCAATTGATCGAGATGCTGATCGTAATTGCCGACATCGATATTCGCCAGGCGGTCGCGCGTAACCAGCGGCGCGGGCTGCATTCTCTTCAGCCCCTCGACGGCCTTCCTGACGATCCCGCTGGGATCACCCTCGCGGGCAGCCAGATCGAACAGGACCACCGGCACGTCCGCGTTGGCGAGGTGCGCAGCAATTTGCGCGCCCATCACCCCGGACCCAAGAACTGCCGCTCTGCGAATCATTAGACTTTGCGAACTCATGCTTCTCCTCCAGAAAGACGGCGCATCATGCGCCGCTCAAAAAAAGGGCTTGGCGCTCGCCTGCGCCGGCATTGCAGTTGCCGCAAGCGAGCGCGACGCCAATCAACAAGCCGTCGTCAATGCGAACGCGGTGCCGGCAGCAGCGCCGGCACCGCAGCGCGGCGCTGACGCTCGCCAAGGAATCGATGGATGATCGGTACCGCCAGCTCCGCCTGGGTAACCAGGAACAGGTGACCGCAGTCCAGCTCCACGAGCTCGGCATCGGGAATCAGGACCTTCATGATTCGGCCGTTGATCGACGGCACCAGCGGGTCGTCGCTGCCGACCATGATCAGCGTCGGCTGTTTCAGCGTAAACAGCCAGTGAACGCTGGTCCAGCCCCAGATGGCGAAAAGTTGCCCAAGATAGCCGAGGGTGCGCGGCGGAACGATCTCGCTCATGTGCTCCCGGGCGCACTCCGGATTCTTGCGAAACACACCGCCATAGATGGTGTCCGCATGCTTCACGATCGACTCCGCATCGTCGAAGCGACTGGACCACATGAGCCTCCATAACGCCCGGGGGTCGCCCGGCACGGCAAACAGGCCGGTGGAAGTGGCGGCCAGGATCAGACGACGACAGCGTCCGGGAAAGCTGTGCGCGAATTGCTGCGCCAGCGCCCCTCCCCATGACACCCCCAGAACATCCACCTGTCCGTAGCCAAGTTGCGTCAACATGCCTGCCACCAGTTTCGCGAAACCCGGCATTCTCAACGGCGTTACCGGTGTCGCCGAAGCGCCGGTACCAGGCGCATCGAAGGCGATCACCTCGGTCTCCGGGAACTGCTCCGCGAAAGGTCGAAGCACTTCGATGCTGCCACCGATTCCGTTGATCAGCAGCAATGGCGTGCCGCCCTCACGGTTCGCGGGCCAGATGGCCGCCCGAATCCGCTGTTTCCCCACGTCGACCATCCTGATTTTCATCGTCAACCTCGTCTTCGTATTGGCGCCGAGGCGCCGGTTGTCACACCCTGCCCAAAGCAGGATGGCGAGGGCGGCGGTCTGCTCGCGGCGCGCAGCCCTCGGCGGTCATTCACGGCTCCAGCACGTAGGTACCCGGCGCCGGGTCCATCGCTTTGTGGGAAGCATTGCCCAAAGCCGTCGGCGCCGCGACGAGATCTCCGGAGCGCTCGGTCAGCCAGACGATCCAGCGATCCCACCAGCTGCCCTGGTTCGGTTTGGCACCGGCCAGCCATTCCTCGGGACTGGCGACGCGGGCCGGATTGGTGAAATAGAGCGACTTCTTGTTGCCCGGCGGATTGATCATTGCCTGAATGTGTCCGCTGTTGCTGAGCACGAACTCGCACTTGCCACCGAAGAACATCGTCGATTCATAGCAGTTCTTCCATGGCGTGATGTGGTCGGT
>WBZT01002861.1_pt1 | contig 11666 bp, 7 predicted proteins | sample 5204241 | NCBI WGS metagenome assembly WBZT01 (sample SAMN12344358, study PRJNA552823) | activated sludge metagenome | biome: Activated sludge suspended growth; feature: Nitrification reactor; material: Wastewater; isolation source: activated sludge from nitrification reactor of wastewater treatment...
GCGCCGCACCGCGTCCGACACCTCGCGCACGGCTTCTCTTTGCCCGATGACGCGCTGACCGAGCTCATCCTCCATGTGCAGCAGTTTCTGGGTCTCGCCCTCGAGCATGCGTCCGGCGGGGATGCCCGTCCACGCGGCGACCACCTCAGCGATGTCGTCAGCGGTGACTTCTTCCGCCACCATCCCGCCCACCCGATCGGTGTTCTTGGCGACCGCTTCGCTCAGGTTGGCCTCCAGCGCGGGAATCTCGGCGTACAGGATTCGTGACGCCTGTTCGAAGTCGCCGTCGCGTTGGGCCTTCTCGGCGACAGTACGCAGTTCGTCGATCCTGATCTTCAGCTCACCGATCAGATCGAGTCCGGACTTCTCCTGCTCCCACTGGGCCCGCAGGCCGCGCAGTTTCTCTTCCTTGTCGGCCAGATCGGCGCTGAGCCGGTCCAGCCGCTCTTTGGAGGCCTCGTCAGTCTCCTTGGCGAGCGCCATCTCCTCCATGTGCAGCCGATCGACGGCACGCTGAAGACTGTCGATCTCCACCGGGGCGGAGTCGATCTCCATGCGCAGTCGCGATGCGGCTTCGTCGACGAGATCGATGGCCTTGTCGGGCAGGAAGCGAGAGGTGATGTAGCGATCCGACAGTGCGGCCGCTGCCACCAGGGCCTGATCGGCGATGGCCACCTTGTGGTGCGCCTCGTACTTCTCCTTGATGCCACGCAAGATCGCGATGGTGTCCTCGACGCTGGGTTCATCGACGAGCACCTGCTGGAACCGCCGCTCCAAGGCGGGGTCTTTCTCGATGTGTTCGCGGTACTCGTCGAGAGTGGTGGCGCCGACCATGCGCAACTCGCCGCGCGCCAGCATGGGCTTGAGCATGTTTCCGGCATCCATGGCGCTGTCGCCGGTGGCGCCGGCGCCGACCACTGTGTGCAGTTCGTCGATGAACGTGACGATCTGCCCGTCAGATTCCTTGATCTCCTCGAGGACGGCCTTGAGTCGCTCCTCGAACTCCCCGCGGTACTTGGCGCCCGCGACCATAGCGCCCAGGTCGAGCGCGACGAGCTTCTTGCCGCGAAGGGATTCCGGTACGTCGCCGGCCACGATGCGCTGTGCGAGCCCCTCGACGACTGCGGTCTTGCCGACGCCGGGTTCCCCGATGAGCACCGGGTTGTTCTTGGTGCGGCGGGACAGGACTTGGACGACGCGGCGAATCTCGTGGTCACGCCCGATGACGGGATCGATCTTGCCGTCGCGGGCCAGTGCGGTCAGGTCCTGCCCGTATTTCTCCAGGGCCTGGAACGTGCTCTCCGGGTCGGCATTGGTGATGCGTCCGGAGCCCCGCACATTGGCCAAGGCGTCCAGGAGCGCAGCCGGGGTGGCGCCGCGTTCCGCGAGCAGCCCGCCGACCGCCGGTGACTGCGCCAAGGCGATCAGGATGTGTTCGGTCGAGATGTACTCGTCACCGCGTTCCGACGCCAGCGCTTGGGCGTCGTTGAGCACTCGGTAGGACTCGTTGCTCAGCTGAGGTGCGGACACGGACGAACCGGTGGCAGAGGGGATCGAGTTGACTGCCTGGTCGGTCGCCGCGCGCAGGTCGATGATGTCGACCCCGAGCCCTTGGAGCAGGGCGATCGCAATGCCCTCGTCTTGATTGATCAGGGCCTTGAGCAGGTGTGCGGGTTCGACGTGTGCATTGCCATGGGCTGCGGCGTCTCGGACGGCGGCCGACAGTGCCTCTTGACTCTTGGTCGTGAAGTTCAGGTCCATTCCGGTCTCCTTCAGGCGCGTCTGCGGCGGTCGGGTCGCCAGACCACGAGAGCGCGCGAGTTCTGGTCGCTGGTGATGTCGGCGATCCGCTCACGCAGCATCGCCACTTCGTTTTCGAGTTCCAGGATCCGCAGGATCCCGGACAGGTTGATCCCGCTGTCGGTCATACGTTGGATCTGACGCAGGCGCATGATGTCGCGCAGCGAGTACAACCGGTTGCGCCCGGAGGTTCGGGCGGGGGACACGAGCCCGAGCCGGTCGTACTGGCGCAGTGTCTGCGGATGCAGGCCGGACAACCCCGCCGCCACCGAAATGACATACACCGGCTCATCAGCACCGGGGCCCATGGCCGGGTCCGCCGGCGCGGGGCCGTCGAGCGTGTGGTCGCCCCGCGCCTGGTCACGACGCAGGTCGGCCATCACGACCCACCTGCCACACCGGCTGCCTTCATCAGGGTCTGGCGCGGGTCGCCGGTCGCCGCCACCTCGGAGTAGGCGGACAGCGCTTCGCGCGCCTGATCGGACAGTTCCTTGGGCACGATGACTTCGACGGAGGCGAGCAGGTCACCATTGGTCCCGTCGCGGCGGCGGACACCGCGGCCACGCACTCGGAAAGTGCGGCCGTTCGCGGTGCCGGCGGGAATCTTGACGGTCACGGTACGGCCACCCGGAACCGGCACCGGCACCTGGGCACCGAGCGCAGCTTCCGCAAAGGTGATCGGCACTGTCACGGTGACGTTGTCGCCCGAGCGCCCGAACGCGGCGTGAGGCAGTACATGGACGACCACGTACAGGTCACCCGCCGGGCCCCCGTTCTCGCCCGGGGCGCCCTTGCCGGCCAACCGGATGCGTTGGCCGTCCTTGACGCCTGACGGGATGCGAGTCTGCACGGTGCGCGTGGTGGTACCGCGGCCCGACCCGTGACAGGTCGTGCAGGGGTCGTCGACGACGAGACCGCGACCGCGGCATTCGGGACACGGCTCGGTGAAGGCGAACCCGCCTGCGTTGCGCGCGAAATGGCCGGAGCCTTCGCAGGTCGGGCAGATGCGCGGAACGGTGCCGGACTTGGCCCCGGTGCCGTGGCAGACGGGACAGGGAGCGTCACCGGTCAGCCGTAGCGGGATGGTGACCCCGTTGAGGGCGTCATCGAAAGACAACGACACCTCCGACTCGACGTCAGCTCCTCGGCGGCCACGCTGTGCTCCCGGAGTGGGTCCGCCCGCACCTCCACGATTGAACAAGCCACCGAACAGGTCGCCGAGGTTGCCCGAGCCTGAGCCGCCACCGAATAGGTCGCTGAGGTTGGGCCCGCCGCTGCCGCTCGCTCCGGGGAATCGGAATCCCCCGCCGCCAGCGAACATCGCGCGGGTCTCGTCGTATTCCTTGCGCTTGTCCTCGTCCCCCAGAACCGAGTAGGCCTCGGAGACTTCCTTGAAGCGGTCCTCGGCCTTCTTATCGTCGGGGTTCTTGTCGGGGTGAAGATCCCGCGCGAGTTTGCGATAGGCCTTCTTGATGTCGGCCGCGGAGGCGTCCTTCGACACCCCCAGGGCCTTGTAGAAGTCGCGGTTCACCCAGTCCTGCTGCGTCATCGGTCACCTCCCTTCGTTGCTCTGGTCCCATGCCTTCGTTGCTCTGGTCCCATGCTCGTGTGTCATTCCGCGTCAGTCACCCCGACCCGGGCGGGTCGAAGGACGCGGTCCTTCATGCGGTAACCGACCTGATAGACCGCAGTCACCGTGGGTTCGGTCACCTCTGGGCTCGTGACCGACGTCATGGCCTCGTGCACGTTGGGGTCAAACAGCTCCCCTGGCGCTCCGAACGCCTCGACGCCGTACTTGGCGGTGACAGTCTCGACGGCCTCGCCCACAGCCTTGAGCGCGCCCTCGAGTTCGCCGTGTTCCCGCGCCCGACTGACATCGTCGAGGACCGGCAGGAGGTCGTTCATGACCACCGAGATGGACAACTCCCGCTGAGCTTCACGGTCGCGTTCGACGCGCTTGCGGTAGTTGGCGTATTCGGCAGACAGCCGCTGAAGGTCCGCGGTCAACTCCGCCACGCGCTCGGATTCGGCCACGAGCGGGTGCTGACCAGCTCCTGCATCGGGGTCGCGGGGATCATCCGCGTGGGGGGCAGCATCTGGGGTCTGGCGCGGCTCGAACGTCTCCGGGTCGATGCGCCGCTTGTCGCGGAACACCACTCCGCTCGTCTCGCCGCCCTCGTCCGCGCGAGGGTCGCGCGGGGGTTCCCCGGCAGAATCCTGCCGGGGAACCGACCCGAACGGTGAGTTCGTCACTTGTTGTCTTCCTCGTCGACGATCTCGGCCTCGACGACATCGTCCTCGCCGTCGCCGCCACCGGTGTCAGCTTGCTGCTGATCCGCTTGAGCCTGCGCGTACATGGATGCACCGAGGGCCTGGCTCGCCGTGGCGACCTTCTCCACACCGGCCTTGATTGCCTCGACGTCGCTACCCTGCAGAGCCTTCTTGAGCTCGTCCAGCGGACCCTCGACGTTGGACTTGGCGTCTTCGGGGATCTTGTCGGTGTTCTCGGCCAGGAACTTCTCCGTCTGGTGCACCAAGGTGTCGGCGCTGTTGCGGACCTCGGCCTCTTCACGGCGCTTGCGGTCCTCCTCAGCGTGCTCCTCCGCGTCCCGGGTCATCCGGTCGATCTCCTCCTTGGACAGGGCGGAACCACCGGTGATCGTCATCGACTGTTCCTTGCCCGTGCCGGTGTCCTTGGCGGACACGTTGACGATGCCATTGGCGTCGATGTCGAAGGTGACCTCGATCTGCGGGACACCCTGCGGCGCCGGCGGCAAACCGGTCAGTTCGAACGTCCCAAGCCGCTTGTTGAAGGCCGCCATCTCGCGCTCGCCCTGGAAGACCTGGATCAGCACGGAGGGCTGATTGTTCTCAGCGGTGGTGAAGACCTCGGACTTCTTGGTCGGGATGGTGGTGTTGCGCTCGATGAGCTTGGTCATGATGCCGCCCTTGGTCTCGATTCCCAGCGACAGCGGGGTCACATCGAGCAGCAGGACATCCTTGACCTCACCCTTGAGCACGCCGGCCTGCAGTGCCGCACCGATGGCGACGACCTCGTCCGGGTTGACGCCCTTGTTGGGCTCCTTGCCGGTCTCTTCCTTGACGAGTGCCGATACGGCGGGCATACGGGTCGAGCCGCCCACGAGCACGACATGGTCGATGCTCTTGAGGTCGACGCCCGCGTCCTTGAGTACCTGCTGGAAGGGGGCCTTGGTGCGGTCGAGCAGATCCGACGTCAATTTCTCGAACTGGGCCCGGGTGAGGGTCTCGTCCAGGAACAGCGGGTTCTTGTCGGCGTCGACCGTGATGTAGGGAAGGTTGATCGAGGTCTGCGTCGATGACGACAGCTCGATCTTGGCCTTCTCGGCGGCTTCGCGCAGCCGCTGCATGGCCATCTTGTCCTTGGTCAGGTCGATGCCATGGGCGTTCTTGAACTGCCCCACCAACCAGTCAACGACTTTCTGATCCCAGTCGTCGCCCCCGAGGTGGTTGTCACCACTGGTCGCCTTGACCTCGACGACGCCGTCGCCGATCTCGAGCAACGAGACGTCGAAGGTGCCACCACCGAGGTCGAACACGAGGATGGTCTGCTCCTGATCGCCCTTGTTCAGGCCGTAGGCCAACGCCGCGGCGGTGGGCTCGTTGATGATGCGCAGGACGTTCAGACCCGCAATCTCGCCGGCCTCCTTGGTGGACTGGCGCTGAGCATCGTTGAAGTAGGCGGGCACGGTGATCACGGCGTCCGTGACGGGCTCGCCCAGGAAGGACTCGGCATCGCGCTTGAGCTTCTGCAGCACGCGGGCGCTGATCTCCTGCGCGTTGTATTTCTTGTCGTCGATGTCGGTGCTCCACGTGGTGCCCATGTGGCGCTTCACGGAGCGGATAGTGCGGTCCGAGTTCTGGACCGCTTGGCGCTTGGCGACTTCGCCGACCAGGACCTCGCCGTTCTTGGCGAAGGCTACGACTGACGGCGTGGTGCGAGCTCCCTCGGAGTTGGCGATCACGGTCGGTTCGCCACCTTCGAGGACGGCGACGACCGAGTTGGTGGTGCCGAGGTCGATCCCAACGGGACGGCTCATGGATTCTCCTTAGTTGTTCTGATTGTTCGGTTGTTCTGGCTTCATCGGACTCTTGGCTTCATCGGCCATTGGGGCTTCATCGGCCATTGGGCTTCATCGGCCATTGGGGCTTTGATCGGTTGATTGGGCTTCGGTGGCCGGCCGTTCCCCACTGCGAGTCGCCACGGAGGCGAGTTCGGGAAGTAGGAGACGTTCGGCGCATGACATATGGTGCAACGGGAGCAGATCCCTGTCCATTCCTGATTCACCATACTTGAGTCGACTCGACTCAAGTGATCTCCCTCACATGCTGCCGCTCCCGTCTCTGCGGCGCCTTCTCGTCTTCTCATCGGCTCTCCGGCGCCTTCTCGTCGGCGAAGTCGCCCGCCAGACCTCGCGCCAGACCTCACGCCAGACCTCACGCCGTGACCTCGCGCACAGGATGACGCGAGCCCGCCAACCGATGCCGTCACCTCGCCGTATTCGGCGGCATCAGGAAATTCGGCGGGATCAGGGGGTCCGTCGGGATCAGGTGGCTCCGCGGCAGAGGGAGTTCGGCGGCAGAGGGAGTTCGGCGGCAGAGGGATCGGCGGGCGGGATGGGGGCATCCCAGTCGCGAACGGGGCCGGGGGCACCCCGGGCGAGCGTCGTCGGCAGCGATTCCCTAGTTTCGAAGTATGGGACTGCGTGACAGCAACATAAGGAAACTCAACGGCGGGACCTTCGATGTCCTCGTGGTGGGCGGCGGCATCAACGGCGCGGTATCGGCCGCTTCACTGGCCTCGCGCGGCGCTCGAGTCGCGGTGATCGACCGTGACGACTTCGCGGGATTCACGTCGATGCAGTCGTCGAACCTCGTGTGGGGCGGCTTCAAGTACCTGGAGAACTACGAGATCAAACTTGTCCGAGATCTGTGTGTGTCCCGCAATCACCTGATCAAGGCGTATCCCGCCAACCTCAAGGAGATCCGCTTCATGGCGGCTCTGGACACCAACTCCCCCTACAAGCCCGCGTTCGCCGGGCTCGGTGCCACCGCCTACTGGGTCATCGGCAACGGATTCACCAAACCTCCCAAGGTGCTGACCACGGAACGGATCAAGAAGAAGGAGCCGGTTGTCCGGGTCGACAACCTGCTCGGTGGGATCGAGTACTCCGACGCCTACATCGTCGACAACGACTCTCGGTTCGTGTTCGGATTCATCCGGTCCGCGCTGAACTCGGGCGCTGTCTGCGCCAACTACGTCGAGCTCGACAACGCGGAATTGCGGGACGGAATGTGGCACGCGTCTTTGCGGGACACGGATACCGGGGCCCGATATACGTGTCAGGCGAAGGTCGTCATCAACGCGGCCGGGCCGTACGTGGACGAAGTGAATCGGGCTCATGAGATCCGAACCGAGCACAAGATCGTGTTTTCGAAGGGCATTCATCTGATCGTGCCCCGGATCGCGAAGAGCGAGCGGGTTCTGGCCTTCTTCGACGACACCCAGCGGTTGTTCTACGTGATCCCCATGGGACCTCGATCCGTGATCGGCACGACGGACGAACGTGTGACCGCACCCGAGACCCAGGTCAACGACGAGGACCGCGACTTCCTACTCGCCCAGATCAACGAGCGACTCTCACTGGAGCAGCCGCTGACTCCCGCTGACATCATCTCCTCACGGTCCGGGGTCCGGCCCCTCGTCGTCGAAGCCGCGGGCGGTGACGCGGAGAACGAGGACTGGACGTCCCTGTCCCGCAAACACGCGCTCGAGGTCGATCGCAACAGCAACTGGATCTCGATCTTCGGCGGCAAGCTGACCGACTGTGTGAACGTCGGGCACGAGGTCTGCAACGAAGTCATCGAGCTCGGGGTGCAGTTGAGCAAGGACAAACACTCCTGGTACGGCGAACCGCCCAAAGCCACCAGGGAAGAGTTCTTCCGGCAGGCGCGACTGATGGGTTTGGACCAACTGCGCAAACGCTCGGCGTTCGAAACGCTGTCAACCCGTTTGTGGCGCCGGTACGGACTGCGCTCGTTCGCCATGCTCGAAGCCATCCGCGACGACCCCACCATGGCCGACGACATCATCGAAGGCGCCGACTACGTACGGGTGGAGCTCTTCTATGCCGCGCAGACGGAGATGGTCACCAAACTCGACGACTTCCTGCGCCGCCGCTCGAAGATCGCGCTGGTGCTGTCCCACGATGAGATGGAAGGCGCGAAGGGCCTCCTCGAGGCCTGTCGGTTGTTGTTCGGTGACGACGCGCAGAAGCGCTACGACGAGTACTTCACTCCCGAACGCCGCGCTGAGTACGAAGCGCTGCGCGCACCCACGGGGTCCAACCCGGCTCCCGAGGGTGACGTCGTCGTTCCCACGAGGGGTTGAGTTCCGGTCACGGTCCAGTGGAGTCCGGACGATGGCGGGTCCCAACTCAAGCATCGACTCGCTCGCGCCGAGCCGGCTGGTCCCTGCTCCCTGTGACGTCCAGGGCGCGGATCAGGACAACTGCAGCACCCGCCGGGCGATCGTGACTGCGGTCTGCCGCACGTACTTCTTGCGCTTGTTGTTGAGCGAGGCCTTGCCTTCGACGGCCTCGGCCTGTGCATAGGAAACCCGCACGATGGTGCCTCCCGCCAGGTGGTAGGCGCTGTACCGGTCAGCCAGCGCCGACGCATCGAACAGCGGGGGCAGCGCCGCCTCGGCCCGGGCCCGGAACAGCACCGTCATCCCACGAACCCCGTCCAGGCGGCTGGTGGAACCCACCACCCCTTTGGCGTCGGCGGTCAACTTGATGCCGCCGGTGTTCATGGTGACCTTCTCGTTGTACCGGCATGACTTGCGCGCCTTCTGCCGGATCTTGTCGAAGGCCGCAGCCGCGCGTCGCTGGGACCGGTACTGGTAGATGTCACTGCGCGTTGCTGTGATGCTCAACTGCTGCGCATCCCCGTCGACAGGGATCACGGATACGACATGGCGGCGAGGGTCAGGCCCTCGGGCGATGTCGACGGACTTCTTCAGGCAGATGTCCGGTCCGTCGGCAGTACGGCCGGCACGGATCACGGACGTCCGACCCTTCTCACCCGTGCGCAGCGATGCCGGAAGGTCCGACACGTGCAGCCCCACTTGCAGGAGTTGCGCTCGAGTGAGTTGCTGGTGGTTTCCCGCCTGACCCGACGACGGGATCCCCAGCCCCGCCCCCACCACGACAGCCAGACCGATCGCCGATGCAGTGCGAATACTCACGCGGCTCCCTCCCGAGTGCTCACTTCATGGATAGCACCTGCCCACCACCGTGTCGCCATCGGGGACTGGGCCGCCTCTGTGCCGTCACCGGGCGACTGCGTCAGCCCCTGCGTCGCCGCCCGGCGAAGGGCAGCCTGAGTGCAGCCACCGGCGACGGGCTACTGCGGGTGATATCGACTGGTCAGACCGGTCCAGTGCAACGGCGAACCACTGTCCGATCAGGAACACCGCCCGATCGGAGAACCACCTCTCGACCGGGACCCTCTTCCCGACGAGGACCCAGCTTCCCGACGAGGACCCAGCGGCTGCCGCTCAGGAGGTGGTCTGGGCACCAACTGGCGGCGCGGTCCCGGAGGACGCCCCATGGACCGTGCGGGGACGCAACACCAACGCCCCCACGTAAAGGACCGCGGCAATGATCAGCAGCGCCTGGTAACCGGTGAGCAGCGCTAGGTACTCCAGACATCCGCCCACCATGGCTCCGAGCAAGTTCATGCCGAACGCGGTGGTGGGTTCCGCGCTCTCGTCGAAGCGCGAGGCGAAGATCACGTTGGCCGTGAACACGGGGAGGAACGTCAAGGCGATGGCCGCGACCAGTCGCACGGGGGTGGGCAGCGACAACAGTGCGGCGGGTGGAATGAACCACACCAGGGCGATCGACCCCAACAGGACGGTGTAGGCAATCGGCAGGGGGACGCGGCCGCGCGCGCTGACCCGGTTGAACCAGCGCGTGAACTCCACAGCCAGCAGTACCGCAACCAGGATCCCGGCGAACACGATCGCGTTGACAAGCCAGGTGGTACCGAACAGCAAAGCGAACATGGTGATGGCCCGGGTCTCCAGCAGCAGGAATGCGGCCCCCAGCAGGAACAGGTCGATGTACCTTCGACCGCCGCGCAGTCCCCCACCGGAGAACATCACCGCCAGGCCGCTCAGCACGAGGATCATGACGAGGACCGCGACGTACATACCGGGGATGGTCGGTTCTTTGAGGTACAGGAACGGCCAGTTGTCCGTTGCGGGCTCCGGGGCCGACGCCAGCAGAGCCGCAGTCGCTTCGACGCTCGCGCAGTCCTGCAAGGCAGGGTCCTTGGCGATCAAGAGCGATGCGCTGATCTGCTCACTGTTCAGGTCCACACACGGCGCATGTCCGAAGGCTTGCTCCATCGTCCGGGCGAGCCGCCCCACGAGCCAGGGGTCGCGGTAGTAGTTGTACATCGCGAACACGCCATCGTCGGTGAGCACATCACGAACCCGCTCCATCGACTGCAGCGTGAACAGGTAGGACTCCAGCCGCAGTTGTGATGCCCCCGCCACCAAGGTGAGCGAATCGGGAAGCGCCAACAGCACGGTGTCGTACTTGTCGTCGGTGTTCTGCAGCCATTCACGGCCGTCGGTGATGTAGGTCGTGACCCGCGGGTCATCGAACGGCCGATTGGGGTTGGCGGTACTCCCGATCCCCCTGATCTTCGGGTCGATCTCGACGGCCACCACACTCTCTGCCCCGCGGGACAGCGCCAGGGCGACGTCCGTGCCAGTGCCTGCGCCGATGATCAGCATCCGCCCGGGCCCGTCACGCAGACTGCGGTCATAAGGCAGCGTGTAGAACGGTTCGGCTGCGGCCTTCTTCTCCGCGTCCCAGACTGCCTGATGCGGAACCCCGTTGGCGATCACGGTGGTGACCGGGTTGACCGGGGTACCCAGCGATTGGGTCTCGATCTTGTAGTACGGCGACCAGATGGCACCGCTGAGGAACGACTCCGCCGCCAGCACCAGGACAACGACGATCGCACTCGCGTAGGCCAGCGCAGATGGTTTGGGCAGCAGTAGTGCCAAAGCCATCACAACGACTGCGACACCCCACACGATCGGAGCGGCTCCGAGGAAGCTGAGCAGCGTGAACCCGGCGATGCCGATGAGCGAACCGATCAGGTCGTAGCGGTACGCATCCAGGCGGGGGAGATCGAAGAAGGGCTCGGCCACCAGCATCCCGATCCCGGTCAGGATGATCGCCACGAGCGCGAAGATCACCGGTAGCACGATGTAGGGCGGTGGCCCACTGGTGGTGACCGCGGTGAAGAAGATCAGGTCCGAACTTTCCCGTTCGACTCCGACCGGGACCAGGGTGACGATGAGCAACAGCCCGGCCAGGACGGGCAGGAAGAACACGGGTCGTTTGCCGCCTTTGCGGGCGCGCAGGAATCCGAGCCCGATCCCGAGGAACGAGGCGAGCAGTACAACGTTGCTGAAGTACGACAGGTGCAGCACGTTCGACCCCAGCCAGCGGATCAACGCGAGCTCGAGCAGCAGCATCAGGCAACTGGCGACCACAAGCCGCAGGCGAGGGGAGACGATCACCGTGGAATCGTAGTCGCGCGCGACCGGGGGGCACTGACCCGCTACCTGGCGCCGGTCGGTTGGTCCTGCGTGGGGCACCGCCGTGTCCGGCGGCAACTGCGACTGTAAGGAGTTCCTAAGATGGTCGCGTGGGACACATCGACGACTTCGAGCGCGAGGACTACATCTCCCTGACGACCTTCCGCCGCAACGGGACCGCGGTGGCCACCCCGGTCTGGGT